>OGJU01000196.1_pt1 | contig 76660 bp, 67 predicted proteins | sample 1572251 | NCBI WGS metagenome assembly OGJU01 (sample SAMEA2582144, study PRJEB24529) | metagenome | biome: Human gut stool | place: China | collected 2011
TGATGGAGTCATATTCAGCATCGCTCCACAGACCGTAGTTGTTGGAGTTGCCGGTGACCCACATGCCCAGGTAAGTCATGGGGTCGGCGTAGTCGGGTCCCCAACGGGTGAGGGCGACCTCGAAGTTGCCGTCCTGCATATCCTGCACACGCTGCTTCTTGGGCTCGACGGTCAGGTTCAGGGTGAAGCCGGGGAGGGTGGTCTCCAGCTGCTCCTTAACGACCTGTGCCACCTTCTGAGGTGCATCGTCAGCATCCACGATCATATCAAAGGTGAAGCTGTCCTTGCCCAGCTCGCTCTTGGCGGTCTCGTAGTACTCGGCTGCCTTGGCTGCATCAAATGCGCAGTAATCGGCGTACTTGGTCTGGTCGGCGCTGAAATCGCTGCCGTCCGGGCCGGTGGCGAACTGAGGAGGCACTGCGGTGTAGCAGGGGGCAGAGCCGTCCTTCAGGACATCGCCGGTGATGGCGTCGCGGTCGAGGGCGAAGGTCATAGCCTTGCGCAGGTTCTCGTTTGCCAGCTCAGGCACACCGTCGATGTTGGGGCTGATGTACCACAGATAGCCTGCGCCAACACTGGTGAACTCGGGGTCATCCTTGACCTGATCGACCTGCTCACCGTTCAGCAGGGTCAGATCCAGAGCACCGGTCTGGTAGCTCATCAGAGCCTGCTGGCTGTCCTTGATGACCTGATAGGCCAGACCATCCAGAGCGATGTTTACAGCGTCGTAGTAGTCGGGGTTCTTGGTCAGCTCGAATGCAGTAGCAGCGGGCTGGTAGTCGGTCAGGATGAATGCACCGTTGGACAGGACGGTGTCGGGGCTGGTGCCGAAGGTATCCTTGCAGGTGTTGAAGAATGCCTCGTTGACAGGGTAGAAAGTGGGGAAGTACATCAGGCTCAGGAAGTAGCTGACAGGGACGTTCAGCTGAACTTCGAGGGTCTTGTCATCCACTGCGGTCACGCCCAGATCCGTGACGGGCTTCTCACCAGCAATGATCTCTGCGGCGTTGACCACCTGGCCGATGTCAGACAGCATGTAGGAATACTCGGAAGCATTGGCGGGGTCAACAGCACGCTGCCAGCCGAACACGAAGTCGGCTGCGGTGACGGCGTCACCGTTGGACCACTTTGCATCGCGCAGGTGGAAGGTATAAGTCTTACCGTCCTCGCTGATGTCGTAGGTCTCGGCGAGGGCCGGGACAGCTGCGCCGTCGGCATCCATCTGCATCAGACCGTCGGTGTAGTCGGCGATGACCTCAAAGGAGGTGCCGTCGGTGGCGATCTGCGGGTCCAGAGACTGGACCTCAGTCTCCAGCATGATGTTCAGGGTGCCGCCTGCGGCAGTGCCAGCTGCGCTGGAAGCACCGGTGGAGGCAGCGGTAGACGCTGCCGTGGAGCTGGAGCCGCCGCAGGCCGTCAGGGCCAGAGCTGCTGCGGATACGCCTGCTGCTGCCAGAAAGCTGCGGCGCGAAATACGACGATCGAATCTCATAATATCTTTTCCCCTCTCTAACACCGCTTTAACGTATTAAAGCGACTGTTTCTGAAAAATGCACAAGGTGTTCTGCTCCCCCTCTGGAGCTTTCTGCACACCCTTGTGCCTTGGCGGCATTATACATCGTCCACCGCCGAAAGAAAAGACTTTTTGCCAAATTTATACCCTCAACCCGACGATTTCTGTAGTTTGACCAACTTCACGTCAAAATTCTGATTTGAATTTTGTATAGTTTTGCCCTTGATGTGTATTCATGTAAAGTACAGTTCATGTGAAATAAGTATTACTTGTGCTTTTGTCACGTACAGTTTTGCGCTGCATCTTTCTTTTATAAAGAAAACAGCCCATTATGCTTTCTCGGCATAGCGGGCTGTCCGGACTTTATTTTACTTTATGTGCCTGAAGTTTTGTCTCAAAAGCACTTTGAAAAGTGCTCAGACTGCCTCGGCAGCAGGTACTTCGACCTCGCCATTGTACACAGCCTTGTCCAGCTGGCCTTCGGTGGCAGCCACAAGGGTGGTAGCGGCGGCAGCGCCGACGGTACCGATGGAGACGACCACAGCCAGCACAACGAGGAAGGCGTACTGCACCGGGGTGTAGTCGATGCCCAGCAGGTGGATATAATAGAGTTGCAAACGAAAGCATTGTATTTTTTATGGAGTCGGATGGCCGACTTCTACAGAATGCCACAAGTTTCGCCATTTCACAATGGATCCAATATGCCAAAAGAGCCGCCGTGCATACGCACAGCGGCTCTTGCTATCTTTCGATATTTTATTTTGCGTACTCGACGGCACGGCTCTCGCGGATGACATTGACCTTGATCTGGCCGGGATAATCCAGCGTGTCCTCGATCTTCTTTGCGATGGAGCGGGCCAGCAGGATGACCTGATCGTCGCTGATGACGTCGGGCTTGACCATGATGCGCACTTCGCGGCCAGCCTGCACGGCGAATGCCTGCTCGACGCCCTCGAAGCTGGAAGAGATCTCCTCCAGATTCTCCAGACGCTTCACATAGCTCTCGACATTCTCGCGGCGGGCGCCCGGACGGGCAGCGCTGATGGCGTCGCAGGCCTGAATGATGAAGGCCAGCGGAGTCTTGGGCTCCACATCGCCGTGATGGGCCTCGATGGCGTGGATGACCTGGGTATTTTCCTTGTACTTGCGGCAGATGTCCACACCGATCTGGACATGGCTGCCCTCGATCTCATGGTCAAGAGCCTTGCCGATGTCATGCAGCAGACCGGCACGGCGTGCCAGCGTGACGTTCACACCCATCTCGCCTGCCAGCAGACCAGCCAGCCAGGCCACTTCCATGCTGTGGGTCAGCGCGTTCTGGCCAAAGCTGGTGCGGTACTTCAGGCGGCCGATGAGCTTGATGAGGTCGGGGTGCAGGCCGTGGATGCCCAGCTCCATGACAGCGCGCTCGCCCTCCCGCTTCATCTGCAGTTCGAGGTCGTGGCGGCACTTTTCCACCGTTTCCTCAATGCGGGCGGGGTGGATGCGGCCATCGCCGATAAGGCGCTCCAGCGTCATGCGGGCCACCTCGCGGCGGGTCTGGTCGAAGGAGGACAGGGTAATGGCCTCCGGGGTATCATCAATGATAAGGTCAACGCCGGTGGCCGTCTCAAGGGCGCGGATATTGCGGCCCTCGCGGCCGATGATGCGGCCCTTCATCTCGTCGCTGGGCAGCGGGACGACGCTGACGGTGGTCTCGCTGCAGTGGTCAGCAGCACAGCGGCTGATGGCCTGGCCGATGAGGTTGCGGGCGATGCCGTCGCAGTTCTCCTTCAAATCGGTCTCGTAGGCGGCGACGCGGATGGCCTTCTCGTGGGTCAGCTCCTCGTCCACCTTGTGCAGCAGCACTTCGCGGGCGTCCTCCTGGCTCAGGCCGGCCAGCGTTTCCAGACGCTCCATCTCCTTGGCGCGCAGGGCATCGACCTCGGCCAGATGGGCCTCGGCCTCCTCGTGCTTCTTTTTCAGCTCTTCCTCGCGCTTTTCCAGAGCCTCGGTCTTGCGGTCGAGGGCAGTTTCCTTCTGGTCGATGCGGTTCTCCTGGCGGCTGATCTCCGCACGGCGCTGCTTGATCTCTTTATCGGCCTCTGCCTTCTGGGCATCGACCTCGGCTTTCAGGCGGAAAGCCTCATCCTTTGCTTCCAGAATGGCTTCCTTGCGCTTCTGGTCGGCGGTCTTGATCGCTTCGTTCACCAGCCGGGTCGCCTCGGCCTCGGCGCTGCCGATCTGGGCCTCTGCGGTCTTTTTACGGTTGTTGTAACCAATAAAATAGCCCGCAGCTGCGGCAGCGACAGCAACGATCAATGCCACGATCACTCCGATCACGGTCATTGTTCTTCACTCTCCTTAACAGTCAAATTTTGCTTTAACAGGCAGGAGACGCTGTGCGGCCGAACGCGGGCCAGACATAAATCAAATTTTCAACGCAAAAGAGGCCAACAAGAACAGACGCAGAGAAAAATCTTCCTGTGCGGTAGGTCTGGTGCAGCTTTTCGATTTACAAGATGTGCTTATAAAAACGGGCAGATGAAGCCCCATTGAAATATCTGGTCGCGGAATGTTCCGCCTGCAGCGTCTTAGATTCCATACTACTTCTTATATTACGAAACATTTTGCACAATGTCAAGGAGAAGTAAGGCCGAAAGCGGAAATTATTTTTTTATTTATTCGAGATACATCCGGCGCAGGCGCATCAGGCGGGCCGGAGTGAGGCCGTATTCGGCTTCCAGATAGGCGTCGGCACTGCCATAGCGCTCCCGGATGATGCTCAGCACGAAGGGAGCAGACTCCGGGTGGACGCCGAACACGCCGAGGTAGAAGTCCTTCCGGGCAGGGTCAGCGGCGATCTCCTCAGCGTGCTCGGCCCAGACGGCTTCCAGCTCCGGCCTGCGCCAGATGTTCGTCTTCTCAAAATCTTCGGCGATGGTCTTGTCCGACGCGCCCAGCGCCAGCAGGATGAGCATGGCGGCCACGCCGGTGCGGTCTTTGCCCGCCGAACAGTGGAAGAGCACCGGCGTCTCACCGGCTTCCAGCGCACGGAACAGCTCCTTGTACGCCTTGTTGCCGAAGAGCATCCGCTCGTACATGGCGTCCGCCATCCGACGGCCCTCGTCGGGCATTCCTTTCAGCAGGTTCTCCCTGTCTTCGGGCGAAAAGTCCACCTCTTTGCCGTTCTCGAGGCAGAGACCGCAGATGCGCACCAGCCGCGCGCCGTCCGGCACGTAGTCGGGCGTCTCGGCAGCTTCGGCCTCGCTGCGCAGATCGAGGATGAGGCGCAGGCCCAGAGAATCCAGCAGCTTCCGGTCAGCCTCGCTGGTGAGTTTCCACGTCGGGATGCCCCGGTAGATCTGGCCCCACTTGATGTGCTTGCCCTCATCGGCCTCGTAGCCGCCCAGCTCGCGGAAGTTGTGTCCGCCCTCAAAGGGCAGCTGAGTGCCGGGGGCAGGATGTACCACGGCAGGCTTTGCCGCCGCGCTGGACAGGACGGGCAGGTTATAGAAGGGCTTCGCCGACCGTCCGCGCCGGGGCGGCAGGCTGGCCGCACCACCCAGCACCTCCATCAGGTAGCTGCGCAGCAGGTCGATATAAGCCGAAGCATGGTCGCGCCGCTGCAAAAGTGAGACGCAGAGGGGCGGCAGGTCTTCCAGCAGGACGTCCCGCACCCGGTCCAGCTCCCGCCGCGCGCCCGGCTCGTACCGGGTCAGGCAGGTGCAGAGCTGCTCCTGCACGAGGTAGTACGCCTGATAAAAGCTGGGGCCTATCTCAGCGTTGGGCGCAAAGCCCGCCCGGGCGCAGGCCTCCCACAGCGGGGCGAACAGGTCCTGCCGCAGGCTGGGCAGAAGGACCCTCTGGTTCCGCAGCTCGCCCAGCGGCACACTCTCCTTCTCCCAGAAGGGGTGGCCCCGCGGCACCAGCAGGCAGGCCGGGTCGGCCCGCAGGGTGGTGCGGGCCAGCACCGGTGCGGCACAGCCCAGGTCCATCACAAGGCCCGCATCCAGCTCGCCCTGCTCCACGCCCTCGGCCACGGCGTCGTTGTCCAGCAGGCGGAAACGCATCTCGATGTGGGGGTACTGCTGGCGGAACTTGTCCAGCTGGGTCTCAAGGCCAGGCAGATAGTCCGGCACCAGCGAGACGCTGATGCCGATGCGCACCGGCTGGGCCGACTGTATTTCGGCGTGGAGCGCCGCCTGCATCTGCTGGAACTGCTCCACCACCGGCGCGGCATGGCGCTGCAGGCTCACGCCCCGGTCGGTGAGGCTGAGCTTGTGGTGGGCGCTGAGGAAGAGCGGCCCGCACAGTTCAGCCTCGAGGGCCGAGATGCTCTGACGCAGAGCCTGTCGGGATAAAAACAGGCGCTGGGCCGCGCGGGTGTAGTTCATCTCCTCGCAGAGGACCAGAAAATAATGCAGCTGGCGGATGTCCATCGTTTCCTCCTGAATGATCGTAGTCTCATGGGTAAAGCATACCGCCTTTTGGCCGGATTGTAAAGCCGCTGGAAGCAAAATCCCGCTTTTTCTCCGCTATTGACACCGGGCTTTCCCGCGTGTAACATAAAGGAAAGGAGGCTCTCCTCATGAAACACGATACTCCGGCGCAGGAGGCCAAAAGCCTCGGGACGCTGTTTTTCACCTTTTTCAAAATCGGTCTGTTCACCTTCGGCGGCGGTTACGCCATGATCGCCCTGCTGGAAGAAGAGTTCATCCAGCGCCGCAAATGGCTGGACAAAGACGAATTCCTCGACATGACCGCCATCGCGGAATCCACCCCCGGGCCGGTGGCCATCAACAGCGCCACCTACCTCGGCTACAAGTTGGCCGGAGTCCCCGGCGCGGCCACGGCCACCGTGGCCGTCTGCCTGCCGTCCTTCCTCATCATCTACGCCATCTCGCTGTTTTTCGAGCAGTTCACCCAGCTCACTGTCATCGCCAACGCCTTCAAGGGCATTCAGGTCTGCGTCATCTACCTCATCTTCTCGGCAGGCGTGCGGATGCTCAAAGCGCTGGACAAGTCGCCCTTTGCCACCGGCGTTCTCGCCGCCGTCATGCTGGTGATGGTGGGCCTCTCGCTGGCCGGTGTCAGCGTCTCGTCCATCCTGCTCATCCTTCTCAGCGGTGCGGCAGGTGTGGCTGCATGGCTCATCGGCCGCAGAAAGGAAGGGAAGTAAGATGTTTCTGAAATTATTCCTCACCTTTCTGGAGATCGGTGCCGTCTCCTTCGGCGGCGGCTACGGCATGATCTCCCTCATCCGGGAGAAAGTCCTGCTCAACGGCTGGCTCTCTGAGGCCGAGTTTCTGAGCTTCATCGCGGTGTCGGAGTCCACACCCGGCCCACTGGCCGTCAACATGGCCACCTTCATCGGTGCGTCGCAGGGCGGGGTGCTGGGGGCGTTCTGCGCCACGCTGGGCGTCGTTCTGCCGTCCTTTTTCATCATCCTGCTCATCGCGGCCCTCATCCACGACCTGCTCAAGTACGCCGGGGTCGAAGCTTTCCTCTCCGGCGTCCGGCCCTGCGTCGTGGCCCTCATCCTCTCCACGGCCTTCACCATGGGGCTGAGCACCCTGCTGGGCATCTCCACTGCCGCTGAAACGCCCTCGCCCGCATGGCGGGGCATTGGCATCCTTGCACTTCTGGCCGGGGTGCGGCTCATCTGGCAGAAAGCCAGAGGCAAAGCCCCTTCGCCCATCGGGATGATACTGTTCTCGGCGGTGCTGGGCGCAGTTTTATACCAATAAAAAGAACGGCATCTGAGCTTTTCTCCGATGCCGTTCTCTATTTTGCTCTTCTGAAATCCGATTCACAGACCCGGCCATTCTGGGCCAGAACGCGGCGCAGGACCTGCATCACGCCGGAGCTGGTGTTGGGCGGCGCAAGGAATGGCACCTCCTCCCGGAGAGCGGGCGAGCCGTTCTCCACGAGGAAGCCGTACTTTGCCGCCTTCAGCATCTCCGCGTCGTTGAAGGTGTCGCCGAACGCCATCATGCCCTCGGGCGGGACACCCAGACGCTTCCCCAGAAGAAGCAAGGCCGCGCCCTTGTGGATGCCGGGGTTCATGATGTCCACCCAGTCTGCACCGGCCACCGCCACCGAGAAGCGCCTGCCCCAGACCGGGCCATAAAGCGCGTCGTAGCCCTTCTGGGCATCCCCCTCAGGGAAGTAGATGGTGAATTTATCCACCCGGGCGGTCACGTCCTCCAGATGGGGGACATATTCCACCTTGGTGTAGAATCTCTTGAAGACCCTGTCGTATGGCCGGAACTGCTCCTCCACATAGGCCGTTTCCAGCCCGCAGAGGACGGCGGCGTGGCCCGCGCTCCGGGCCTGCCCGGCCAGCGTGCGCCAGTCGGCGGCGTCCATCTCGGAAAGATACAGGCTCTCGCCCTTCCAGCAGATGGCACCGCCGTTGTCACCCACAAAGATGATGTCGTCCCGCAGGGGTGCGAACATCTCCTCTAAGGTATAGATGGGCCGTCCGCTGGCGGCAGCGAACCGGATGCCCCGCTCTGCCAGAGCGCGGACGGTCTCCGCGAAGTCTGGCGGAAGCCGGCTCTGGCCGTCCAGCAGGGTGGCGTCAAGGTCGGAGGCAATGAGGCGGATAATGTCCATGGGCGCCTCCTTAGCCCACATAGCTGATGTTCACGTCGATCTGTCCGCCGTAGCCGGGGATGCGGGCGGTACAGGTACCCTGCCACATATCGCAGGCGATGGGGCTGCCGGCCACATTATAATGTGCGTTCCAGATGCTGTAGCTCTTCAGCTGGTTCAGGTCGATGCGCTTGCGGAACCACAGGGTGGAGGCGTAGACGCCCGGCTGATAGCCCTGGGCCTTGACTTCCTCGCAGAAGGCGATGGCACACTTGGTGCGGTCCTCGACACCCAGACCGTCGGCACGGCCATTCTTGCCGCCGGAGGCCTCAGTATCGAAGTAGATGGGGTAGTCGAGCTTGCGGCCGTTCAGGACATAGGCGCAGCCCTGCGCTTCTTCCCGAGCCTCGTTCTCGTTGACTGCCTGACTGAAGAAGTAGACGCCCACTTTGAGGCCCGCGTTCCGGGCATTGGTGAAGTGCTGCTCGAACATGGGGTCCAGCACCAGTGCGCCGCTGCCGTAGCCGCGGTAGCCGATGCGGATGATGACGAACTTGACGCCCGCTGTCTTGACCTGCTCCCAGTCGATGTTCGACTGATATTTGGAGACGTCGATGCCGAAGGTGGCGTCCTGCTGGACACCGTTGGCGTCGAAGTAATAGAGCTTGTTGTCGATGGACTGGATGCCCGTGACCGGCTGGTTGGTGTACTGGTCATAATAGTAGGTCTTTCCGCCCACGGTGCGCCAGCCGGAATAGACCGGAGCCGGAGCCGGGGTGCTGCTGTCATCGTCTCTTTTCCCGAACAGGAGGTTCCACAGCCAGCTCAGCAGACCATTCTCGTCGGTAAGACAGGCAGTATCAATGTTGCTCGCATCCAGCGTACCCGCATCCAGCGCCGCGCGTATCTCTTCCGGCGTCAGCAGGATGGTGCCTTCCTCGGTCTTCACCGGCAGAGCGCTCTGCTCTTCGGAGTTCGTCTCCGGCTCAGCGGGCTGAGACACTGCATCCTGCTCCACCGGGGCGCTCAGGGGGTCTTCGGCGGCCAGTGCCTCGGTCTCCTGCTGTAAGCGGGGGAAGCCGTTCTCCTGTTCCAGCTCGTCGATGCCGCCCATCATGGGGGCAGAAGGAGCTGTTTCCGGGGCTGCAGGCTCTGCAGCAGTCTCCTCTGCGGGTGCAGCCGAAGCCGCCGATGCAGCGGGCTCTTCTTTCACGCTCTGGCTGGGAGCAGACGGCTGCGCGGCAGACGCAGCAGTGCTCTCCGCCTCAGAGGATGCAGAGTCATTTTTCGGAGTTTCCGTATTATTTTTCTTCATTTCCTTTTTGGTGCTGTGGGCCGCATCGGTCTCACCCTCCCACAGCAGAGCCGACGGCTCCACCGTCAGACCCGCAGGCTGGGACGCCAGCAGGGCTGTGGTACCAAAACCGCCCACCGCGATGGCAAGAGCCATCACCGCCGAGGCCACCATCTGGCCCGCCGCACGGCGCGTCTTCTTTTTTGGTGTTCCTGTATCTTTCTGTCTCATTCCGCTTGCTCTGCCTCCAAGCTGTATTCTAACGCGGCCTCTCGCCGCCAGAAGTGCTTCAAATGCCATTTATACGTCTATAGTATACACCCAACCCCAAGCTCCCGTCAATGTCCTTCGGTGTCTCATGCGGGGCGTTTCGTGGAAGTTTTTCACCATGGCTGACACTCCATGTGGAAAACGAACCGAGCCGCCGTATTATTGCATCCAAAAGAAAAAAAGATGAGTTCCGAACGGGATTTTTGCGTTTTCCTCTTGCTGTCTTGACATGTGTATGGTATCATGATGGTCATGCAGCTTTTGCTGCACTCTGAACGTGTTAAGACGGAAAGGCAGATTCTTTATGTCAAATGTAAAAGATTTCTTAAAACGCAAGGACATCGTCATCACCCCCCAGCGCTACCTCATCGAGGCGCTGGGCGCGATGGCGCAGGGCCTGTTCGCCAGCCTCCTCATCGGCACCATCATCAAGACGCTGGGCCAGCAGACCGGGCTTGAGACGCTGGTGGACCTGGGCGGCTACGCCACGGCCATGAGCGGCCCGGCCATGGCCGTGGCCATCGGCTGGGCGCTCCACTGCCCGCCGCTGGTACTGTTCAGCCTCGTGACAGTGGGCTACTCTTCCAACGCTCTCGGCGGCGCAGGCGGCCCTCTGGCCGTCCTCATCATCGCCATTGTGGCCGCTGAGCTGGGCAAGGCCGTCAGCAAGGAGACCCGCGTCGACATCCTTGTCACCCCGCTGGTCACCATCTTTGCCGGCGTCGGCCTCTCGATGCTCATCGCCGCCCCCATCGGCGCAGCCGCAAGCCAGGTGGGCACCCTCATCATGTGGGCCACTGAACAGGCACCCTTCCTCATGGGCATCCTCGTCTCGGTCATCGTGGGCGTCGCCCTGACCCTGCCCATTTCCTCTGCCGCCATCTGCGCGGCCCTCGGCCTGACGGGCCTCGCCGGCGGCGCTGCCGTGGCGGGCTGCTGCGCCCAGATGATCGGCTTTGCCGTCATGAGCTATAAGGAAAACAGCGTCGGCGGCCTCATCAGTCAGGGCCTCGGCACCAGCATGCTCCAGATGGGCAACATCGTAAAGAATCCCCGTATCTGGATTGCCCCCACGCTGGCCAGCGCCATCACCGGCCCTCTGGCCACCTGCGTCTTCCACATGGAGATGAACGGTGCCGCCGTCTCTTCCGGCATGGGTACCTGCGGCCTCGTGGGCCAGATCGGCGTCTACACCGGCTGGGTCAGCGACATTGCCGCCGGCACCAAGGCCGCCATCACCCCGATGGACTGGGCTGCCCTCGTCCTCATCTGCTTCGTCCTGCCCGCCGTGCTCAGCGTTCTCTTCTGCGAGATCGAGCGCAAGCTTGGCTGGATCAAGGACGGCGATTTGAAGCTGAACTGATCCCGTAAAAATCGCCTCTGTGCAAAAATGTCGTCAAAACATTTCTGCACAGAGGCTTTTTTATCTTATTTTATTGCATTCCGCACTTTTTCTCTGCTATAATACTGTTACACAATTCAAGACCGGAGGGTTCATCATGACCGTAAAACGCGAAAAGGCATTCCGCAACGCCATTGCATCCACACGGATGGAGGGCCTCTCTTTTTCCAAAAAATCGGAGCAGGACTGTCTGCGCTATCTGGACGGTCATCTTGACGCCGCCACCCTCGTCCGTGAGGTTCTGCGGCAGCCACAGGACACTGCGGCCCAGAGGTAACGCTTATGCCCTACACGATCGACCCATCTTCTGCCGACTGCTATCCCTGCACTTCCGTCCTTATCAATAAATTCGACCTCCGCAGTCAGCAGGAGCTTGACCGTGTGGAAGCCGTGCTCGTCACCGCGAAAGCAGCACAGTGGGAAGAATCTCCCTTGTGCTCTACCTTCGACTTTGAGCATTACAAGGCCATCCACCGCCATCTTTTCTGCGACCTCTACGAATGGGCCGGTGTACCCCGCAGCATCAACATCTCCAAAAAGGGTACGCAGTTCTGCCCCGCAGATGAGATCCCACGCGTCAGCTCTGCTATTTTCCGGCGGCTGACCGAGCAGAATTTCTTCCAAAGCCTTTCCTTCGACGATTTTGTAGACGCCTTCGTTGATTTTTACATCCGCACCAACGAGCTTCACCCGTTCCGCGAGGGCAATGGGCGGACACAGCGCGTCTTTCTGGCGCAGCTCGCACAGCACGCCGGGTATCAGTTGGATTTTTCCTGCATCGACCCCGACGAGCTGATGGTCGCCACCATCTGGTCGGCGCAGGGCGTGGATACTATGCTGCGCCAGCTTTTCCGTGAAATGCTTTCGCCTTTGGCAGATTAACCCACGATTCTTTCCCCATCCAGCACCGCCTGCCGGAGGACATCCCCCTCATACACCAGCTTGAGGGAGAACCACGGATGTTCCTCGTTGAGCAGCTTGAAGAAAATTTTATCGCCCTCCCAGATGGGCAGCTGCTCCACTTTCTCCTTCGGCACCCATTCCAGCACGCCTTCCCGGCAGGCATCGCCCTGTATCATCTCGCCCGTCCACCCGTCGGCAGTGTAGAGGTGGATGAACTCGGTCATATTGCCCCAGATGAAGGTCAGCAGGCCCCGGCTGCGCCAGTGGGTCAGCGTCAGGCCCGTCTCTTCCTTCACTTCACGGAGAAGGCAGTCCTCCGGGCTCTCGAACCGCTCGAATTTTCCGCCGACGCCCACCCATTTGTCGTGGTTGTAGTCGTCCTCCTTCTTCACGCGGTGGAGCATCAGGTAGGCGTCGTCCCGCTCCAGATAGCACAGCGTCGTGCTGAAGATCGGGTATTCCGGATTCATAAAGGCCCCAAGATTCATCTTACTTTCCCTTTCTTTTAACAGCAAAGCGCCCCGCAGATGACCCCTGCGGGGCGCTGTTTTTATGCGTTTATGCCTTGCGGCCTGCGCGGCCCTTGCCCGCATTGTTCAGTTTACGGACGAGATCGTTCTGATGTTTGCGCTGGGAGGGCGTCGGCTCCGGATCATGGGCCTCTTCGGCCTTGGCCCGGGTCTGCTGGACGGTGGAGTCCACACGCTCAAGGTTCCACTCCTGATTGCCGCCCGAGACGAAGTTCCAGATCTGAGCCTGCGCACCGTTGGAGGTGTTCATGCCCACAAGATCGATGTACTTGTCGGCCAGCACGTTGCGGATGCGGGTCCGGCCATTGCGGGTAGGCTCGAGCGCCCAGCACTGGCTCAGTCCGCTGGTGCGGCCCCACTGATGGAGCCAGGTGCCTTCCACCACACCGCCGAGGGCAAGGTCCATCATTTTGCCGGTAAAACGGTTCTGGATGCGCCAGCGTCCTTCGCCTGCATCCACGAATTTCCACTGCTGCCACGGATGACCTGCGTAGTCCCACAGACGGATCGCAGCGCCGTTCTCCGTGTTGAAGTTCTTTACTTCCAGCACCTTTCCATTGGGGGCCTTGATGAGGTAAAATTCATTTTCTGATAATACGACCTGCGATGCCTTTGCCATAACTGCGTTCTCCTTTCAGCGTAGACTTTTGATGCTCTTATTATAACGCATTTTGGTTTGGGCAGCAAGAATAGTTTTCCATAATTTTTGCGAATTTCTTTATGCATTCTGCTCGTTTTGCTGAGATTTCCTCACTTTACCCTCCAGCCCAAATTCCACCGCCGGAGCACACTTGTATACATCTCAAAAACGACCCCACAGCTGTCGTTTTCCACCCTGTTTTTGCTCCAAGAACAGCACCCCTGTTTTCGGCCCGTTTCAGCTTCAAAACGGGTCGAACTGTCCCTGCCGCAAGGCCAATTCAGTGCAGTGACTTCAGTTTTATAAATCAAAACTCACTTCGGCGCTTTACTTTAATGATAGATATTGCATTTCAGAAAGAGCTTTAATTTGTTTCACGTTTTTTGCTATTGACTTTATTTCAAAACCGGTGTATAGTAAGCTTGCAGGGAGCGGAAAGCGCCCCCGTAACAACGAGCTTCAGGCTCCGCACACTGCGGGCCTGTGAGAAAAATATAGGAGGTTTGACTATGTATTACTACATTCTGGGCTGCGGTATCGCTTGTTTGGTTCTGTTCGGCATCTACAGCATGGAGACGGTATGCGTCAAGCCGGCTGAGATGGTTGGCAAGGTCCTGCTGTGGCCTGTCACCCTGATGGAAGCAGTTGTCCGTTACAGCTCCACTCATCACAACTTCAAGGCTGCGCTGTAAAACGCATCACGTCTGAGGATGTTGAAAAAGCCATCAAGGCTGCCGTACTCTTTGCGGGTACGGCAGCCTTTTTGCTTTACACCCGGGGGCCGGATGTGGTACACTGTATATTGTAAAGCGATTTCCCGCCGAATCTTATCGTGCGCAGTTCCGCGCTATTTTTCAGGAGGACTATGAAACCCGATTACAAGCTGGTCGCCAAGGCCAAATATATCCACATGACCGCCGACCTTGCCAGCGAGGTCTGGCACGAGGTCTACAAACGCTATTTTCCCGCAAAGCAGCTGGACGCCCTCATCGAGAACTTGCAGAGCGCCGACGCTATTGAAGAGGACATCGACAACGATGTGAACTACTTCCTCGTCTTCCTCGGCAGCAGCCTCATCGGCTACTTTGCATGGAAAATGGAGAACACTTCGCTCCATCTGCTCCACCTCTACCTCAAGCCCGAATACCGCGGCAAGGCCATCGGCCGGGACATCGTGGCGTCCTGCGAGCGTCTGGCCCGGGGCGAGGGCCGGGGCCGCGTCTGGTGCGGCGTCAACGCCAAGGCCCTGCCAGTGCAGCAGTTCTTCAAGGCCCGGGGCTACCGCTCCCTCGGCCCTGCCGAGAGTGAGGGCGGCATCGAGCGCAACGAGCTGATTTTTGAACGGATGTTGTAAATTTCCTGCAAAGGCCATTGCTTTTTCTTCTCATTTGTACTACACTAAAGTAGTGTATTGAAGTACCCGTTTGCGGGTCCAACATCATTGAATGACCGGGGAGGAACTGTATATGGCAAAGGACCATCCGACCGGAAAATCCGGCCTGTATGCCGCTTTTCTGGAGCTTGAGACGCCGGAGGAGTGCTACCGCTTCTTGCAGGATGTATGCAGCTACGCAGAGCTGAGCGCGATGGAGCAGCGCTACAACATCGCCGAAAAGCTCATGCGCAAGCAGAGCTACACCAGCATCATGGGCAACATCGGCGCATCCAGCGCCATCATCAGCCGCGTGAGCCGTGTGCTGGGCCGGGACGACAGCGTCCTGCGCCGCATTCTGGAAAAGAACGGCGTCTCCGCTGACACCGAAGACTGAATTTCTACTGACCGCTGGCGCACTGCGGGCCGGGGATGCCCCGCCTGCGGTGCGCTTTTTCTTTGATCTATAAAAGGAGTATCTGATTATGAGCAAAGCTGTTCTGTTTTTTGCCGACGGCACTGAGGAGTGCGAGGCCCTGCTGGTGGCCGACCTTCTCCGCCGCGCCAAGGTCGAAGTCATCATTGCGTCCGCCATGGGCCGCCGCGCCCTCGTCAGCAGCCACGGCATCCACCTGAACGCCGACGCGCTGGCCGAGGATGTGGATTACAGCGACGTAGACATGGTCATCCTGCCCGGCGGCATCCCGGGTACGCCCAACCTCGCCGAGAACAAGACCGTCACCGACACCTGCGTTTCTTTTGCCAAGGCAGGCAAGAAGGTCGCCGCCATCTGCGCCGCGCCCAGCGTCCTCGCCAGCCTCGGCCTGCTGGAAGGCAGGAACGCCACCGCCCACGCCGGATTTCAGGACAAGCTGGCCGGTGCCATCGTCCACGATGAGGAAGTCGTCGTAGACGGCAACATCACCACCAGCTACGGCCTCGGCGGCGCCATCCCGTTTGCCCTCGAGCTGGTGCGCCAGCTGGCCGGCCCCGCCGAAGCCGACCGCATCCAGAAGGCTATCGCGTATCGGCACTGAGAAGGAGGCTTTTCTATGCGTTTCATCACCTGCCGCCTGCCCGACGGCGTGGAAGACCCGGCCATCCTCTCTGCCGATGGCCGTCAGGTCTGGCCCCTGAGCTGGCTGGGCCTTTCTTACGAGACATTGTCCGACGCCATCCCGTTCCTGACCCCGCAGGTGCGGGCCGGGCTTTCGCTGGCCATCGCAGGCATCCCGGCGCTGCCTATTGAGGCCGTCACGCCGGAAAGCCCCATCCCGTCTCCGGCGCAGGACGTCATCTGTCTGGGCATCAACTACATGGCCCACTCCGACGAGGCCGAGAAATACTCTGCCGACGCTTTTGCGACCAAACATCAGGACGCCATCTACTTTTCCAAGCGGGTCACCCGGGCCGTGCCGGACGGCGGCTTCATCGAGGCCCATACCGACCTCGTGAAAAAGCTGGACTACGAATGTGAACTGGCCGTCGTTCTGGGAAAGGACGCGAAGGACGTTCCCGCAGGGCAGACGAAAGACTACGTCTTCGGCTACACCATCCTGAACGATGTCTCCGCACGGGATGTCCAGACCGCCCACAAGCAGTGGTATTTCGGCAAGAGCCTCGATGGCTTCACTCCCATCGGCCCCTGCATCGTCACGGCGGACGAGTTCGACACCTACCCGCCCAAGCTGCCCATCCGGTGCTTCGTCAACGGCGAAAAGCGGCAGGACTCCAACACCGGCCTGCAGATCTTCGACATTGACCATGTCATTGCCGAGCTTTCGCAGGGCATGACCCTCAAGGCCGGCACCATCATCGCCACCGGTACCCCGGCGGGCGTCGGCATGGGCATGGAGCCGCCCTGCTTCCTCAAACCGGGCGACGAAGTTCGCTGCGAGATCGAGGGCATCGGAACTCTGACGAACACAGTCCGCTGAGTAGGTTTGCATTCCATTCTGTATTATTTTTCTGAATTTCTACTCATTCGATGCATTTTCGTTTGAATTGTTCTTTTGTTCACGAACAATTCATATTAAATTCATATTCCGTTCATGCATCTTCGGTATATGTATGGCATCAAAGGCGCGGTGCGCGCCGAAAACCCCTGACAGCACACTCCATATCGCCGCTCTCCCGGGCGGCTGAGGAAAGGAATCGGAAGAATATGAAAATTGGTTTTTGGGAACTCGTGGTCATCGTGGTCATCGCGTTCGTCTTCATCGGCCCCGACCAGCTGCCCGTCTACGCAAAGAAGCTGGGCAAAATGCTGCGCGAGCTGAAGAAGTACACCGGCGCTGCCTCCGAGGAGATTCAGAAGAACGTCGTGGAGCCTCTGAACGAGATCCAGGCCCCCCTCAAGGAAGCCGTTGCCCCCCTGACCGACATCAAGAAGGACATCGACAACAGCGTGAAGGATGTCACCAAGAGCTTCACCGGCATCGGCAAGACCAGCAAGGAAGAGGCCGCCAAGGCCGAACAGGCTGAGGAAGTCACCGAGCTGGAAGAAGTCGAGGAGCTGCCCGAGGAGACTCCTGCCGAGGCTCCCGCAGCCGAAGCTCCCAAGGCAGAGGAGACCCCTGCTGCTGAGCCTGTGAAGGCCGAGGAAAAGACCGACGCCCCTGCAGAGGCAGCACCCGTGGCCGAAGAAGCCGCCCCCGCTGCCGAAGCCGCACCTGCCGAAGAGGCAAAGGCTTAAGAAGCCGTTTTCATAAGCATTGCACACCGCCCGAACGGCCTTTTTGCTCGCATTCTGCGTTGCTTTTCCTTGCAATCCGTCAGGATTGCTGCGGAAAATCGCCTTGTCTGCGGGCAAAAATCCTCGCTGTTCGGCGCACCCTGCTTACGAAAACAGCTTCTAATCCCCCACCGATGCACCCGCGCCCGCGGTTGCCTTATACATTGTAATCAGCCCGCCTCGCGGCGCGGCAAAGTAAAAAGGAGATCATTATTATGCGTATTGGTACTAACGAGCTGCTTATCATCCTGGTCGTCGTCCTGCTCATCTTTGGACCCAAGAACCTGCCGAAGCTGGGCAAGATGTTCGGCAAGACCATGAACAACTTCAAGAAGGGCATGGAGGAGTCCGAAGAGGAGGACGAGACCACTGCCAAGGCCGAGACCAAGACTGAGAAGAAGAACGACGAGGAGTAATCTGTGGCTACGAACGTAAAGCGCAAAAAGAAAGCCGAAGTCATGGCTGACGACGGCAACATGACGCTGACGGGCCACCTGAAAGAGCTGCGCAACCGCCTTATCGTCTGCGCCGTGGTGTTCGTGGCGGCGGTCGTGGTCACGCTGGCTTACGCCGACCGCCTCATCGACCTGCTGACCGCCATGGGCCAGGGTTTCTACACCTTCGTGTCCATCGCCCCGCAGGAAAAGCTGATGCAGTATTTCCGCGTCTCCCTGCTGGCGGCTGTGGTGGTCACAGTGCCTGTGGCGCTGTATCAGGTGTACGCCTTTGCAAAGCCCGGCCTGAAAAAGAGCGAGACGTTCTTCCTCAAGCTGGTCATCCTGCTGGGTCTGGCCCTCTTTGTGGTGGGCGTGATGTTCGCCTACAAGCTCATGATGCCCTTCATGCTCCGGTTCCTCAGCACCGGCATCGAGGGCGCCGACTACATCCAGACCACTACCAGTATCGAGAGCTATGTCAGCCTCTGCCTGACCATGTTCATCATCTTTGGCTGTGTGTTTGAGATGCCTCTGGTCACCATCATCCTCTCCAAGATGGGCATCGCCAACCCCGAGATCTTGAAAAAGGGCCGGGGCGTTGCCATCGTGCTCATCTTCTTCATCGCAGCTGTCGTCACCCCGCCGGACATCGTGTCCCAGTGCATGGTAGCTATCCCGATGGTGCTGCTCTACTTTGTCAGCATCTTCCTGAGCGGCATCTTCTACAAGCCCCGCTCTGAAGACGGCGACGAAGAGGACACGGAAGAGGAAGACGAGGACTAAGGCTTTTTCATCCGTCATGAAAGCGCACTCTGCTGCTTGCAGGGTGCGCTTTTTTTGCCCTGCACTTTTGCAATTTTGCCAAAAAACTCCAGAAATTTCCGTCTGATTGCATAAAAACCGGCCCGCCCCCTGCTCTTTTGGTCCGGAGTATGTTATACTGATGTCAAATGATAACCGGCGGGCGACCGCCGCAGAAAAAGGGGTAAATGAGTTATGAAAGAATACGCATTCGGCATCGACCTCGGCGGCACCACGGCCAAGGTCGGCCTGTTCACCACCTCGGGCGCTCTGCTGGAAAAGTGGGAAGTCCCCACCGACATCTCCAACGCCGGTGAGCACATCCTCGAGAATCTGGCCGACGCCATCCACGCCAAGATGGCCGAGAAGGAGATCACCTCCGAGCAGGTGGAGGGCGTCGGCATCGGCGTCCCCGGCCCCGTGCTGGACAGCCGCGTCGTCCCCATCATCTGCGCCAACCTTGGCGGCTGGGGCGAACGGAACGTCTCGGCCCAGCTGTCCGGCCTGCTGGACGGCATGAAGGTGCTGGTGGGCAACGACGCCAACGTGGCTGCTCTGGGTGAGATCTGGATGGGTACCGCCAAGGGCTGCCGCAGCGCAGTCATGGTCACGCTGGGTACCGGCGTCGGCGGCGGCGTCATCGTCAACGGCAAAGTCATCGACGGCGCACACGGTGCCGGCGGCGAGATCGGCCACATCACCGTCAATCGTCACGAGACGGCCGCCTGCGGCTGCGGCAAGCACGGCTGCCTCGAGCAGTATTCCAGCGCTACCGGCGTCGTCCGCTGCATGAAGAAGCTGCTGGACGAGAACCCCGACGCAGACTGTGTCCTGCGCGGCAAGGATTTTGAGGCCAAGGACGTCTTTGATGCCGCCCGCAGCGGCGACGCCCTCGCTGCCCGCGAGGTGGACGAGATGACCGACACCCTCGGCATGGCTCTGGCCACCATTGCCAGCACCACCGACCCCGAGATGTTCCTCATCGGCGGCGGTGTGTCCCGCGCAGGCGACGTCCTCTTCGACCCGCTGGTGGAGCACTTCAAGACCTACGCCTTCAAGTCCTGCCATGAGACGCCCATCAAGGCTGCAAGCCTCGGCAACGACGCCGGTATTTACGGTGCCGTGCGGCTCATTGTCGGAGAATAAGAGAGTGTATAACAAAAGAGGCACTGCCGCTGGCAGTGCCTCTTTTGTTATATTGATTCTTCTTACAACGTATCTTCCCCGGGCAGCTGATTCCACAGGCGGTAGTAGACGCCCTTCTTCGCCAGCAGCTCGTCGTGAGTGCCAGACTCCTCGATACCCTCTGCGCCCAGCACAAGGATACGGTCGTAGTCCTTGATGGTGGTCAGTCGGTGGGCGATGGTCAGGGTCGTGCGGCCATGGGCCAGCTTTTCGAGGCTCTGGCCCACCAGAATTTCGCTCTCATTGTCGAGGGCGCTGGTGGCTTCGTCCAGAATGAGGATGGGCGGGTTCTTCAGGAAGACCCGCGCGATCGCAATGCGCTGCTTCTGACCGCCCGAGAGCTTGACGCCCCGCTCACCCACATAGGTATCAAAACCGTCCTTCAAGGCGCTGATAAAGCGCTCTGCGCCCGCCAGACGGGCCGCTTCGATAATTTCCTCCCGGGTCGCGCCGGGCTTGCCGTAGGCGATGTTATCCGCCACCGAACCGCTGAACAGATAGACGTCCTGCTGGACGATGCCGATGTCCTCCCGCAGGCTCTTGAGGGTGACGTGCTGGATGTCCTGCCCGTCGATGAGGATACGGCCTCCCGTCACCTCGTAGAAGCGGGGGATGAGGTTGCAGAGCGTCGTCTTGCCGCCGCCGGACGGGCCGACCAGCGCCAGACGCTCACCGGCCTTGATGTCAAGGCTGACATGGTGGAGCACCTTGTTGTGGTCGTCGGGGTACTCGAAGCTGACGTCCTCGAAGCGGATGGCACCCGGACCGGGCTGCAGAGGCTTTGCGTCCTCGGCATCCTTGATGGTCACGGGGGTATCCATGATCTCCGCAAAGCGCTCGATGCCGGTCATGCCGCGCTGGAACTGCTCGGCGAACTCGACGATGCGGCGGATGGTGGCGATGAGAGTGGTGACGTAGAGCATATAGGCCACCAGGTCACCGGCGGTTATCTTGCCGTACACCAGCGACAGACCGCCCGCAAGGATGACCACCAGATACATCAGGCCGTCGAAGAGGCGGGTGGAGGTGTTGAACGCAGCCATGGCGTAGTAGCCCAGCGTCTTGATGTGCTCGAAATCCTTGTTGCCCCTGGCGAATTTCTCGCGCTCTTCGTCCTCGGCGGCGAAGGCCTTCACCACACCCTGACCCAGCAGGCTGTCCTCGATGGTGGCATTCAGCTCACCGATCTGGACGCGCTGCTGGCGGAACCGGGCGCGCAGGCGCTGGTTCAGCTTGACGGACACGACGCCCATCAGCGGCACGCAGGCGAACACGGCCAGCGTCAGCGGCACACTGGCCTGACACAGGATGAGGAAGGATGCTAGGATCTTGATGCCCGCGATGAAAAATTCCTCGGGGCAGTGGTGGGCGAACTCGGTCACGTCGAACAGGTCATTGGTGATGCGGCCCATGATGGTGCCGACCTTGGTGTTGTTGTAGTAGGTGTGGTCGAGCTTGAGCAGGTGGTCGAAGGCGTCCCGGCGCATGTCCGTCTCGATGTGGACGCCCATGATGTGGCCGATGCCGGACATGAAATACTGCGCAGCACCGTCAATGATGCGGAGCACGAAGTACACTGCCGCCAGCTTGAGCACGATGCCCGCCGTGAGGGTGATGCCCACGCCCATGGCGGAGTTGGTGATGGTGCTCATGATCTTGGGCAGGATGATGTCGCACAGGGTGGTCATCGCCGCACAGAACAGGTCGATGAACAGGGTCTTTTTGTATTTTGCCAGATAGGGCAGAAAGCGCCGGATGAGGGCGCCGCTGCTGGTGTGCCGCACTGCGGGGTCGTTGACTTTTTGCATGATTCCTCCAATTTTAAATTTCTGGGTTCAAACCTCTCCGTCACGCCTGCGGCGTGCCACTGCCCGGGTTGCGGCTCCCAGCATCTGCTTCGGCCCTTGGTGCGGGCCTCGCATCCTGCTGGCCGCGGCCCCAACAGCGACTCCCTGTTTCCGCCGCTGGCGGCGGTCGTCGTTGTTGCTCCTAACGAGGGGAGGCTTTGGCAGCCGGGTGAAGCTTGCTGGATACGCCAGAGGCTCCCCTACTAGGGGAGCTGGCGGGCGCAAGCCCGACTGAGAGGTTACTTCTTCGAATAATCCCGTTCTCCGTAGATAGCCGTACCAATGCGCACGAGGGTCGCACCTTCGCGGATGGCGTTTTCAAAGTCGCCGCTCATGCCCATGGAGAGGGTCTCCATCTTCACGTTCTGGTACCCCCGCTCCCCGGCCTGCACGAACAGCTTGTACACCCGGGCCAGATACCGGCGGTTCTGGGCGTCGTCGTCGTTGACGGGCGGGATGGCCATCAGACCCTTGACCCGGATGTGCTCTTCTGCGGCGGCAGCGTCCAGCAGAGGCCAGAGCTGTTCCGGCGAGACGCCCGACTTCGACTCCTCGCCGCCGATGTTCACTTCCAGCAGGACGTCCTGCACGATGCCGGCCTTGGCGGCTTCCTTTTCGATTGCGGCCAGCAGATGCTCGCTGTCCACGCTCTGGATGAGGCTTGCGCGGCCCAGCACCTTCTTGATTTTGTTGGTCTGCAAATGGCCGATGAAGTGGCTGGGCTTGCCGCAGTAAGCACCGGCGTCGTAGTTGGCGCAAAGCTCCTGCACATGGTTCTCACCGAACACATCGATGGCAAGGGCCGCGCTGGCGGCGACGGTATCCGCGGTGCGGGTCTTGCAGGCCGCGCAGAGCTGCACTTCGGCGGGGTCACGGCCTGCTTCCCGGGCCGCTGCGGCCATCTTTTCGCGGATGGCCTCCACAGCCTCCCGCATCTCTTCCAGATTCTTTTCCGCCATAAGGCTCAGTCCTCCTCGGTATATTTTGCGCGCTCGCCGCCGATGAGCTTCGGGCGGGTGCGGGCGCAGAGAATGTTTGCCTCGCCGATCTTCGAAAGGCTCAGCCGCACCGGTACGGCCACCCGGCGCAGATGCATTCCGATGAGGGTGCCTCCGATGTCGATGCCTGCGTGGGCGCGGATCTCCTCCACAGCGATGGGGTCTTTGAACTGCTTCCAGCAGGTGGTGGCCCAGCTGCCGCCCGCATGGGGACGCGGCACGACGCAGACTTCCTCCCAGCCGTATTTCTCAGCGGCTTCCCGCTCAATAATGATTGCACGGTTGAGGTGCTCACAGCACTGTGCGGCCAGCCAGATGCCGTTTTCGGCCAGCACCGGTGCGACGCCGGCGTAGACAGCCTGTGCAGCCTCAAGGCTCGAGTCCTTGCCGATGTGGCCGCCGACGATCTCGCTGGACGAGCAGCCCACCACAAAGACATCGCCCTTTTTCAGCTTTGCCTGGGCCAGCAGTTCCGTCACAGCCTGCCGCGCTTCGGTCTCGATTTGCTTTTTGAACTCTTCCGTCATAAAAAACACCTCGTTTTATACTCTTGCAGACAGCAGGCTGGCAGAGCCTGCCGCGCCGAAATACACTTTGCTTCCCGCCGGACACACCGCCGTGCAGCCGTCCAGCTCTCTGCCTGAGAATGTCTGCTTCCAGCTTCCGTCGGCGGTGTCCACAGCCTCGGCGCAGGGAGCGTCCGCAGGCAGCTTGAACAGCTTCTTCTGGATATTCTCACCGGCCCGCAGGGCGATGCCCCGCAGAAGGGTGCTGTCCGCGTGCTTTTCCAGCCAGCCGCTGCGGATCCAGCGGTAGCTGATATACAGAGTGCCGTCCTCGTCCAGCGCCAATGCGCCGGGGTATCCCGGCAGGCCGGACACAAAGCTCACGCAGTTTTTGCCGCCGGCCGTCAGCTCCCGGGCGTCGGCGTCCACACTCCAGATGCAGCGATTCCCGAGGTCAGAAACGTACAGCGTTCGGTCATCTTCCGAGAGGGCCAGACCAGCCGCACCGGCCACGCCGCCCAGCACCTGTTCCACTGTCCGGGCCGACGGGTCATACACATAGACGCAGCCCGTGCCGGTGTGGGCAATGAGCTCGGTGCGGAGAGCGCTTTCCAGCCCGTTTTTCGCAGTGGCTTCGGTGGACACAGCGAAATAGACCTTCCCGTCCGGGCCGGTCTCCACCGCCGACAGCACACCCAGCGGTGCGCCGTCGATTTGAGTCACCACCTGTTCTACTGAGGTTCCCCAGCTGTCATGCCGGGCGCGGCAGAGCGCCCCGCCGGAGGACGTCACCACCGTCAGCCACAAGTCGCCGTCGGCGTCGAAGGCAAAGCTGGTCAACTCGCCCTCCACCGACAGGATGGCCGCGTAGTGTCCGCCGTCGGTGCGGACAAGGTTGCTCTGACGCTTTTTCATGGCCGCACCGTTGTAGGCAGCAGCGTAGACAAGGCCGTCCTGGGTGCGGACGCAGTCCACGCCCAGATAGCCGCCCAGCTTCCAGCCGTCCTTGCTGTCGGCGGAGAGAGCCGTCTGCGCGGCACCGGTGTCCTGCCGCACATCCGGGGCGGTGTAGGCTTTCGGCGGCGTGTCGATGGGCCGCAGCAGCAGGCCGTACGCCAGCGCCGCCAGCATCAGCAGGGCAAAGATGTTGCTGGCCACCCGGAAGCGGGTCATCAGAGCTTCCCGCTCGATGGCGGCCTGTGCTTCCAGCTGGGCTTTCCGGCGGGCAGCGGCGGCAGACGTACGCTGGGCGCGGCGGAGCCACCGGTCCACAAAAAGGGCCACGTTTGGCCCCACCGTGATGGATGCAATGAAGAGGAGCAGTACCAGCTCTACGAATCCAATGCGCATGAACAGTTTTTCCTTTGTATTTGTCAGATTTCGGGGAAGTCTTTTATCATTGTAGTATAGCACACTTCGGCTTTTCTGCGCAAGATGAGGCCAAGCTTGACAGCCCCCGAAGCGGCCCTTTATAATCGGAGCAGACACGAAACGCACCCACTGGGATGTTTTCCCAAAAAATCTACTCAAACTTCACAAAAATTCCTAATTGATAGGGTATGATAGACTTAAACGTAGTATACAGTTTCGCCGGGCTGACTCTGAGCAGCCTCCGGCGCTTGGGAGATAGAAGCTTTTAGGAGGAATGCCTTATGGCAAAAATTCTTATCGTTGACGACGAGCCCCGCATCCGGGAGCTCATCCGGGAGAATTTACAGTATTCGGGCTACACCTGCGAGGAAGCAGGGGACGGCTCCGCCGCCCTGTCGCTGCTCACCGGCGGCGGCTACGATCTGGTCATCCTCGATTTGATGATGCCCTTCATGGACGGCATGACCTGCCTGCGGGAGATGCGCACCCGCCGCATCAACACCCCCGTCATCATCCTGACGGCCCGCGGCGAGGAGTACGACAAGCTTGCCGGCCTCGAGGGCGGCGCTGACGACTATGTGGTCAAACCCTTCTCCCCCCGGGAGCTGGTGGCCCGTGTCAAGGCTGTGCTCAACCGCACCATGCCCCGCACCGAGGCTTCTGACAGCACCATGACCTTCGGGGAGCTGTCCATCGACACGGCCAGCCACACCGTCAAGGTCTCGGGCGAGGAAGTGAGCCTCACGCCCAAGGAGTTCGATTTGCTGGTCTTCCTGGCCTCCAACAAGGGAATCGCCCTCAGCCGCGAAAAAATTCTGCAGAAGGTGTGGAACTACGACTACTTCGGCGAGGACCGCACCGTGGACACCCACGTCAAGATGCTGCGCGGCCATCTGGGCAAGTGCCGCGGCTACATCGCCACTGTCTGGGGCATCGGCTACAAGTTCGACCCCGACGCGGCGCGTTAAGCGGAGGCTCTGCTCTTCATGCGGCAAACGAGCAAAACACGGCGCACCATCGGCATCCGGGGCCAGCTCATGGGCTTTCTGTGCTTTATCTGCCTTTTGCTGGTGGGGCTGTTCTGGTTTCTGAGCACCCAGCTGCTGGAGCCCCTCTACACCACCCATATCCAGAAACAGCTCACCGAGCAGGCTGAGGCCATCGTGGCCCGGATGGACGAGGCCATCGGGAAGGGCGAGAACCTCTCCTACTGGGCCTTCGGCAGCCGGCTGTACGTCAACAACACCTTCTTCAACGCGCTGCAGGACGACATCTTCGAGCTGGGCGGGATGAGCAGCTTCTGCATCGACATCTCCGACACCACCCTGCGGCAGATCTTCAAGGTGGATAACCTGTCCTACTGCAACCTTCACCGCACCCGCCCCACTGACACTGCCGACGAGCAGACCGCCTACACCACGGCCCGCGCCATGCGGCAGCTCTGCCGGGAGAGCGGCGGCACAGTGGTGCGGAAGATAAACCCGCCCACGCCCTCCGGCTCCGTCCAGCTGATGGTGGGCCGGATGACCTCCGACGGAAATTATACTGTGCTGGTGACTACCAGCCTGATGCATGTGGCCGAGGCCGGCAAGGTGCTCAGCACCGTCCTGCCGCTGGCTGCGGCCCTCATTTTCGCGTTCTCGATGTCGGCGGCATGGTTGTTCAGTGAATGGTTCACAAAGCCTCTGCGGGCTCTCTCCGGGGCTGCACGGCAGGTGGCGCAGGGCAACTACGCCGTCCATGTGGACTCGATGCGGAACGACGAGCTGGGCGACCTGGCCCAGGAGTTCAACCACATGGCAAAAGAAGTCCAGCACGCCTCCCAGATGCAGCGCGACCTGCTGGCCAACGTCTCCCACGACCTGCGCACTCCGCTCACTCTCATCAAGGGCTATGCCGAGACGGTGCGCGATCTGACCGGCGACGACAAGAAGCACCGCGACGAGCAGATGAACATCATCGTGGACGAGACCGACCGCCTGACGGCCCTTGTTTCCAGCGTCATGGAGCTGAGCAAGGTCACGAGCGGCGCACTCAAGTGCGAGAAGGTCCACTTCGACATGGGCCAGCTCTGCGACGAGGTGAGCGAGCGTTACGACGCCGTCTGCGCCCAGAACGGCTGGCAGCTCAAGCTGGAGATCCCCGACGAAGAACTGCCGGTCTGCGCCGACCCCGACATGATGCAGCGCGCTCTGCATAACCTTTTGGGCAACGCCATGCACCACATCGGCGAAGACGGCATCTTCGTGCTGCGGGCGCTCCGTTGTCCCGAGGGCGTCCGGGTGGAGGTGGAAGACCACGGCCCCGGCATCTCTGCCGAGGACCTGCCCTATATCTTCGACCGCTACTACCGTTCCCGCTCCGACGCAGGCAAGCAGGGGACCGGCCTCGGCCTCTCCATCACCAAAGCCATCTTCCAGCAGCACGGTTTCCGCTTCGGCGTCCACAGCACTGTGGGCAAAGGCACCGTGTTCTGGTTCATCATGACCGATACCGAAGATGCAGCTGCACAATAAAGCTGCCGACATTTTGTCTTTTCTTCCAAAATCGTATTTCTCTCTTGATGTTTTTTTCTTCGATGCCTATAATCAAGCTGGATTCAATTTATTGCATCATGTAATACAGGAGGAAAGAATATGAAGCCCTGTCCGCATTTTCTGAAAAGATTCGCAGTTCTGGCAGCTGCCTCACTGATTCTGAGCGCGGTCACTTTAAGTGCCAGTGCCGCAGCAGCTCCCGTAAAGTATGAAGAAAAGCGTTCCACTGTTACCACTGTCGATGGCGCACAGAAAAAGGAAGATCTGGCTGTGACCGTCGAATATCAGGTCGGCTCCACCTCTATCCGGGCTTATACTGTAGAAAAGGATGAGGTCATCGGTGTATCAAAGGATATGTGGTCTCTTTATGGTGCCTTTACTTCTGATTGGATCACCGATGGCACCTATACCCTCTCTCAGCCGCTGAACAGTGTGGAACAGATCACTGTAAGCGTTCCTTACGGCGACACAGCCCGCACGAACGAGAGTTATTTTGTATTCCATGTTCCCGAAGGCACCGTCGTCACTACTCCTTCCTGGAGTTATGACATGGACCTTTATAAGGGCAAGACTATTGCAGATGTAAAAGCCGTAGTGGAAGCCGGTCAGGACCCCAATACCCTCATTGACATTGAGGACGATTACGACCCCTTCGGGCCCGATCTTGAATATACCGACACTTCTGCGATCTATCACCTCCGTAAAGGTTACCTCTACCGCGTAAGCGTCAGCTCCGCCGAAGAGTCTTTCCCTGTTCCGGAGAATTTCTATTTCTGTGTAGATTAAACAACGACCAAAAACAGGAGCGGAAAGCCGTAGGCTTTCCGCTCCTGTTTTTCATGCTGCATTTTCTCTCCGGCAGTACACCACCACCCTCGCTTTTCCGTCGGGAGTACAGGTGTAGAGCACGAGAGGACAGCCGCCCTCCCGCAGGGCTTCGGGTTCTTCGGGCGAGATCTGCGCAGTCCGCTCCACAGTGTACACTGCCTCAGCGCCGTCCTGTGAAGTGAAACGCACCTCGTCGCCCTCGGAAAGGCTGCTCAGCCGCCCGAAGTGCGATTTGTAATTGTGAGCCGCGATGACAAGGTCTCCGCCCGCCGTGCTGCCGCATTGACGGCAGGGCGAGACCTTGAGGTTCGCTTTGCTCCACTCGGTCTGCACCGGCAGCTCCAAGCCCAGAGCGGGGATGGTCAGCACCCCCAGATACTCCCGCTCAATGCTTGACGCCGGGGTTTCCGAAGCCGGTTCCGGCTCGGACTCTGCATCTTCCGTGGGCAGGCTTTCCGCGCTGTCTGCGGGCCGTTTTGCCTCCGACACTGCCGCGATGCTCCGGCTCTGGCGCAGCTGGCTCACCGCCGAAGCGGCCTGAGCGCCTGCCCTTGCATCCTCGAGCCGGTCGTAGACGTAGAGACAGACCGCTGCCAGCACCAGAGCACTGCCCAGCATCAGGCAGAGCCGCTCCGTCACCATCCTACGCATCGTGTCTGCGCTTCCGGCTCAGCCAAACGCCCACCGCCACAAGGGCGATGCCCCCGCCTGCCAGCACCGGCACGGGCCAGAGCAGCTGGCCGGTCTGGATGAGGGTCCCCACCGGTTCCGGCTCCGCAGCCGGGATGACTTCATCCGGCATCTCTGCCGAGGGTGTCGGCGGGCGGATGACTGTTATCTCGCCCGGCTGGTCCACCGGCTTCGGGGTCGGCGTCGGCTTATCCGGCACATAAGGCGGCGTCACCGGCGGGGGAAGGGGGTCGGTGCTGCGGTAGCTGTTCTTGAAGAGCAGTTCCGTCTTTGCCCCGTCGTCCCCGTCCCGCCGGACAGACACGTGTCCTTTCAGCTCACCGTCGGTGTCCCACGCCACCATGACTTTCAGGTAAAAGACGGTGTCGTCGTAGTCGGCCCGTCTCCGTCCGCCCGCGTCCTGAGTGACCGTATACTCGTATATGCCGGGCGCGGTGTAGACGATGGTATCAAAAGTCTTCGTCAGGGTCTTGTCGTCGGCGTCGCGGCAGTCCCGGGCCGGAAAATCCAGCTCAGCCTCGTCGTCACAGCCTTCCGGCATCGGCGCGCCGTCCAACGCGGTCAGCCGCACCGTCAGCGTCTCGTCCGCTGCCTCTCCGGTGCAGCGGACGGACGCCTCCAGTTCCAGCTCCGCCCGCTGGTCTGCGGCCAGAGCGGGCAGGGCAGCGCTTACCGCAAGCGCTGCTGCCAGCAGGGCCGCTGCCATTTTCGGGAGCCTTCTCATGATAAGCTCTCCTCCTTTCCGTTTTGCAGGTCTGACATTGGTTCCATCCGGGCCAGCACCACCGTCCGCGCGTCGGTGTACTCACCCGAGCAGGTAGCCATCGCCAGGAACTGCGCTCCTTCCGGCTCCTCTTCCAGCGCACGGAGGGCCTGTGCATCCATCTGAAGGGCATTCTCCTCCACAAAGGGGAGCAGCCCGCCTGCGTCCGAGCGCCACTTGCCCGGGGCAAAGATGGCCTGTTCCGACGCAGGCACCACAAGGCAGGCCAGCACTTCCAGCCGATAGCTCCCGCCGGGCAGCGTCAGGGTGCCGGTGGTGTTCTGGCAGAAGAATGCGCCGTCCTTGTATTTGTCGAGGTCGCCGAACATCCGCCCGTTCTCCATATGGTGGCCGTAGAGCAGGGAATACCGCCCGCTGAGATCTGCGTCGCAGTCAACATCCAGAAAGATGCTGCCCGCCAGCGCAAAGCCGCCGTAGACGTCGGTGTTCAGATAGGTGAAATTGCTCTCGCCCTGCACCACCGGGTAGTCGATAGCCGTGCCGTCCAGCGTCAGCCACCCGCAGACATCGGGGTTGATGTCCCGCAGCTGGCCGAAGGAGAGGCTGTTGTCCTCCTGCGGCTGGGGCTTGAAGGCCAACAGCCCGGCCTGCACATTGTCGGCAGCGGCGTACACCCGGCTGTTGTCCCACAGCGCATAGCCCGACCAGACCACCGCCAGCAGCACCAGCAGGGCCGTCACCCCGTCCAGCAGGCCGTTCGCCGCCCGCAGGGCCATCTTCTGCCACCGGATCTCCCTCACCTCCCTTGCCTTATTTCCTCCGCGTTTACTTCTGATGGCGGCGGCGCAGGGTCAGCAGCAGCCCGACGCCCGCAGCACCCGTCAGGGTGAAGAGATAGGGTGCGCTGTCCAGCACCACACCGGCATCCACGGTGCCGCCCTTGGTGTTGGTGAAGTTTGCCTGCTCGACCGCCTCATCCACTTCGCCCTCGGTGCCGGTCTCCGTCGTCACATAGTCTGCGACCGGCGTCTCAGACACCTTGTACTCGACACCGTAGGGCAGGTTTTCGATGTGGATGGTATCGTCGTCTTTCAGATAGAAAGTCGCTTCCGTCGTCTCGCCGGGCCTGATCTCTATCGAGGCGGGGTTCGCGTCATAGCTGCCGCCGGTGATGGCGTAGCTGTCCTGGTAGGTCTTGCCCTCCTCGCCGGTCAGCTGCACCGTGAACTCGAAGTATTTGTCCTTATTGCCCATGATGCCCTCGACGTCCTTGTGGACTTCCAGCTCACCGGCAGAGTAGAGGTTGTCGAAGTCGTCCTTCTTGCCCTCGCCGGTGGACTCCGGGTCCTCGGTGTGGACAGCGGCAATTCGGAGCTTGCCATCCTGTTCGATGACCGTCACCCGCAGCAGGATGGCGTCGCCGTAGTAGGTCACGCCTGCGCTGTCGCCCGCCACCTCATGGATGATGTAGGTGTAGACACCCACGCTGTCGTACTCGGGCAGCTGAATTTCGATCTGCCTGGTCTTGTTCGCACTGCCTGCATCGCCCTGCTGATAGGTCACGTCGCCGACAGTCGGCATATAATCTGCGGCTTTAATGCCGTCCGATGCGTCGGTCACGGTATCCGGCTCGATCGCAAACGTAAAGGTCTCTTTCGGGGAGATCGTACCCGTGTTGGTCAGCTCGTAGTTTTTGGTGAGATACACCCGGGACATATCCTCATACGGAGGGCCTTGCACCTGTGCCGCAAAGGCGGGCATGACGCTGACGCCCATGGCCAGAGAGATGGAAAGCACCCCTGCGAGAAGCTTTTCTGCCTTGTTCTGTTTCATCCTGAAGTTCCTCCTATGTTGTCCTGTATGGTTTTTGGCGGCTCAGAGCCCCCGCCTCCGGATGAGGGTGATGACTTTTGCCTTGACCGCACTGCACTGCACCGGGCCGAAGTCACGGCTGTCCTCGGCCTGTGTGCGGCAGTCACCCAGAATGAAGACGCTGTCCTCCGGCACAGCGTAGGGGTAGCTGAGCAGAGATTTGGGGTAGGTGGGGTAGAGGATGCCGCCGCCCTGCGCCGAGCCGTTGACCTCCACAACGCCGCTCTTGCTCAGGGTCACGATGTCCCCGCCCCGGGCCAGCACGCGGCCCACTCGCAGCGTTCCCGAGCGCTCATATACCACAACATCATTCTTGGCATAGTCTTTTTCCAGCCGGCAGCCCAGCACGAGGTCGCCGTCCTTCACGGCGGGGAACATCTCGCTGCCGGACGCCTGCGTCACCAGATACACCTGCGTCAGAAGCACCCAGAGCACGGCGGCGAACACCGCCAGCCGCACCGCCAGACTGCGCACTTCCCGCAGCAGGGGGCTTTTTTCCGGCTTCGCCGGTCCAGACAGGTTCGCTTCCGGCGTCCCGGGCGGGGCCTCCGGGGCAAGCGCCTCGTTTGGTTCCTTCACTCATCTTCCTCCTTCTTTCTGTTTTTGCAGCCCAGAACGGCCGCACCGGCACACAGCATCAGCGGCAGCCCGAAGAAGTCTGTCTCCACGCCGGTGTCCGGGTCTATATCGGCCAGAACGTAGTGGGCATAGAAGTTGACGACGCCGTTTTCCAGCTCTTCGTCGGTGGGCTCATAGCCCTCTTCCCACTTGTCCTGCGATACCTTTTCCTTCGGGTCCGGCTCATCCGTCACCGAACCGGGGAGCTCTTTGTACCAGCCGTCAAAGACGTAGCGCGCACCGCCGATGTTGAGTTCTTTTTCGATGTCCGCCGTCGTCTCTTCCACCCGCTCGCCGATCTGGTACTCTTGGCTATCCTTGACGCTGTAGTCGGCTTCGCCCGGGGCGCGGACGTTGAACCGGGCCGTGAAGTTTTTCCTGCTCTTGACGCTGATGATGCAGTCGATGTGCTTATCCGGTTCTGTCCCGTTGTTGCGCGAGATCTTGTACGGCGTCACCACGATGCTCTCCAGATCTTCCTGCGTCAGCCCCGTGATGCCGGTCTGCTTCTCGATGGTGTCCTTATACTCGTCCCATATCTCATCGACGACCTCGTCCCAGTAGTCATCGCCCGGTTTCAGCGACCATACGTCGCCAGTCGCGCCGCCCGGCCACGATACAACATGATCTGACACATTTGTCAGGATGTTCTTGCCGTTATCTTCCCATACCGCACCGTAGGTCTTCACCTTACCGACCCACTTGCACTCGCTGTTGTCCGGCGCCCACTGGCTGGGGTCATTGCTGCCGGGCCGGCTGGTGGGGGTCTTGAGCAGGAAGACTGCCGCCGACTCTTCCTGAGTCCAATCGCCCCAGCCCGGTGCATCCTCATCAAGTTCGTCCGCAGGCAGGGCATTTTTATCCTCGGCTACGCTGTCGGCAGCCAAGTCGGCATCTTCCTCAGAGAATCTGTCTTTTTCGGGCTGTTCTGCCTCATCCAGAGGCGTTTCCTCCTCGGCGGCAGGCCGTTCTTCCGACAGCTCCGGCAGAACGGCGATGTCTTCCTCATCGTCTGAAACGGGCTCTTCCTGCTGGGCCTCATCGTCGGTGAAAGAGGCGTAGAGGCTGCACTCGCTGTCCGCTTCCGGCCAGAGCAGTCCTTCATCCGGCATGAAGCGGATCGCCGTCCCTTCGTCGTCCCGGCTGTACCAGAAGCGGAAGCTCTTTCCCTCCACCTCCGGCTCTTCGGGCATCAGAAGCTCTTCGCCGCTGCCCACGGTCTGTTCCGCGTAGGGCAGGCCGCCGTCGGCCTCGTCCGACTCGCTGAGCCAGAAGAGATAGGTCTTCTCAAAATGCTCGTCCGCTTTGACAGCCCCGCTGTCCGGAGTCGGCGTCTCGTCGGGCAGCCCGATGTCATCCAGCCCGTCCACCACGACGGGGATGCCGCCTTCCGCGGGCAGGAGCACCGGCTCGTCTGTCCGGATGTCATCTTCTTCGTCCCAGGCAGGCTCGTCCTCTATTTCCTCGTCCCATGTCTGGTCCGGCACGCTGTCCGTCCGCTCCGGCCCCTCGGCAAATGCGGGCAGCAGACAGCCGCACAGCAGCACCAGCACGATGCACAGTGCTGCGGCGCGCAGTGTCAGCCTCCTCCGTTCCAGTCGATTCCGCATACAACAGCCCTCCTTCATTCTCGCTCCCGGCGGGGATGCCGCCCTTTGCGTTATCAGGATACCGTTTACCGGACACGAAGGATGTCATTGCGTGCCAGTGCAAAAAATTTTACGCATGAAAAAACCGCCGCCGGGGTCTTTCGACTCCGGCAGCGGTCTGCTGTCTCCGAATTTTCGGTTTTCAGGTGCGGGTGGTGGCTTCCATGCAGTGCTCTGAGGGGGCGTAATATTCCATCAGCGCAATGTAATTCTCGCAGTGGTGGCAGAACGCCGCCCGGATGGCGTCGTCGGGCGCGCTCTTCATTGCCACGAACATCAGGATGTACTTTGCAATAAGGCTCACAGCCTCGCTCTCGAGGCCATAGCAAAGGCCCACGGCCAGGATCGGCACGACGATCTGCTGCGCACGGATGGGGATATTCTCCACATCGACCCGCTTGAGCACGGCACGGCTCATGGTAGATGCCGCCCAGACGGCACGGGAGATCTTCCAGTAATCCATATTCTTCAGATGGGTGAGGGTGCGCAGCCGCTGGATGACCTCGCCATCGTCCAGAACTTTGTTCTGCGTGACCTCCTTCTCCGAGCGGATGAAGGCGCACTGTATCATGTCCATCAGGGCGGCTTCGTACTTCTCATGGTAGTTCTCGCGGGAGATGAAGTACTCCTCCATGCTGAGCATGACTTCGTTCGTCTCTTTGTCGGTCGCCAGCCAGCTGAAGTCCAGCGGCGTCGGGCCGAAATCATTCTTGCCCATCTCGTTCAGGTCTTCCAGCTCTTCCTCGTTCCGGGTGGAGGGAAGGAAGCGGTCGTTGCCGTTCCGGTGGAAGCTCCACTCTTCGGGCAGAAGATGCGGCACGATGTCGCCGCTGGAGATGATGTTGAAGATGTTGCTCTCGCCCCAGCTCTCTTTCAGGCTGCCGTCGGCGTTGTGGTTGTTGTCGTAGTCCTGCTGCAAGTCGGGGTAGTCCTGCGGGCCGAGGGCCACCGGTGTCGCAAAGGTGTAGACGAAGACATTCTCCCGTTCCAGTCCGGACAGCTCCTTGTTGACACGGGCAGCCAGAAGGTTCGCCACTGCCGCACCGCGGCTGTAGCCGCCCATCCAGAGCTTGACGACGCCCAGCCCCCCCTTTTGCTGAGCTGCCGCCAGATAGTTCTTCAAATCGGCAAACACCTCATGCACCGGGATGATGAAGCCGCTGTGGGCGTGGCCCGCGCCGGTGTGCAGATTGCTCACCCACTCGCCGCCGTAGCCGCCGCCGCGCAGGATGAGCGCCATGATGGTGGTGCGCTTCCCGTTCAGGGTGATGGTCTTGCGGGCCGTGGACCAGCCCACGAAGTCGCCCGCCTTGCCCACATCGACATCATAATAGCGGTATTTCACGTCGCCGAAGCCCAGCTTGGTATAGGCTGCATCGAGGCTGTCCTCGCGGCCCACGTCCCCGTTGACCCAGTATTTCGCATCGCTGGTCCATGTATTGAAAGCAGCCGTCACCATGCCCAGCGTCGCCAGCGCCAGCTGGTGGTCGTACTGGATGGAGCTGTGCGCAAAAAAACTGTCGCTGTAGTAATACTCGTGCTCGATGTCCATCTGGCTCAGCTCGCTGCGGAAGGACATTGTATAATTGCCCGCCGGGACTGCCCGGCCCACCGTCTGGCTTTTTGCCGCTGCCTCAGCCCGGGGCAGTGCCAGCCCGGGCGCAAGAGCTGCACTGCAAACCAGCGCTTTACAGAAATCACGTCGTTTCATGGTCTTTCCCCCTTGCTGCTTTCATAAACCTCTGACATTTCTATCATATAGGTGGTTTGCTATAGTATACCGTATTTTTCCAGCGGATTCAATCATCAACTCTGCCGATCGGGTATGTAAAAACCGGACAGCATCACTGCTGCCCGGTCATTTTCATATTCTCAGAGAAGCTGCGGGTCCATCTGGCGGCAGAAGTCCACGATGTGGTGGAACATCTGCTCGACCGCCGGAGCCATCGCCGTGGGGCGCTGGACAGCCAGACCCACCACCCGGTACTCTTCCGGCTCGATGGGGTAGATCTTGACCGCCGCCGTGCAGCTGCGCAGCAGCATCCGGGGCATGATAGAGATGCCGAGGCCCGCCTCCACCATGGCGATGTTGGACTGGTCGTCGATGACGTGGCAGCGGCGCTCGGTGGAGATGGAGTATTTCTTGAGGAACTGGCGCATCTCGGCGTCGGTGGCGTCGCACTGGACGACAAAACTCTGGCCGTTCATCAGCTCCGGCGTCATAATGCCGTTTGGCGGTTCGGGCCAGTCCTGCGGTACGATGCAGAGCAGCGGCTCACGGAACAGCTCGGTCAGGTTGAACTCCTCGCGGCAGCTGGCGGACAGGAAGGCCAGGTCCACCTGACCGGTGCGCAGCCACTCCTTCACGTCGTCGTAAGTACCCTGATAGACCTCGACTTCGATCTGGGGGTAGCTTGCCATGAAGCTCTTGAGGATCTGGGGCAGCAGGCCGGCGCAGACCGAGTTGAATGCACCCAGCTTCACCTTGCCCTTTTCCAGGCCGTTGAGGCGGGCGATGCTCTGCTGCAGGGCCTCGTCACTGTTGAGCACCGCCCGGATGGACGGGTAGAGCGAAGCGCCATAGCTGGTCATGGTCACGCCGTTTTTGCCGCGATTGAATAAGGTAAAGCCAAGCTCAGCCTCCATCACCGCGATGGCATGGCTGATGGCAGAAGGGGTCAGATGCAGCTGCTGGGCCGCTTTGTTAAAGCTGCCCTGACGCGCGACTGCATCGAAAATTTCGTAAGAAAACAGCGTCATGTCCCTAGCCTCCTTCCGTTTTCAGTTCGGAGACGCCCGTTCTTCTGTGAATCTTTTTCACCTTGAGGATGTCTTGCATCAATTTTCTTTTTGAGTGTACTATCCCATCTCCGCTTTGTCAAGCATTCAAACCTTAATTTTGGACGTTGAGCCAAATTTCTGCTTTTGAAACGCCATTTATAAGGTATATTGCGCTCTTTTCCGTTCCAGTATTTTCCTGTTTTGAACAAAAAGACCGTCAGCCCTCCATCCCGGAAAGCCGTCGGTCTTCTGCGTTCTACAGATGTTTTTACTCGAGCACCAGCAGCAGGCTCATCTTGAAGCGGCCCTGCGCCGTGACGCCGTGGAGACCGTTCTTGTCGAGACGGAAGCTCTCGCCTGCGTTCAGCTCATAATTCTTCTGGATCTTCTTCATTTTTGTACCTCTGACCTCTAAATTTTTTGAAAAAATCACAGGTACAAGCCCCCAAAACCGTATAAAACAAAAAAGACGACAAACCGTTCGTTTCAGCGATTTGTCGTCCTTTTGGTGCGCTCGAGGGAACTCGAATCCCTGGCCCTCTGATTAAAAGAGCCCACCGGGCAGAGCACTCTGATTTTGAAACTTTCGAGTTTGCGTTATTTTTGTGCAAAGCATCGTGATTTTCTGCCCGGCAATTTCTGCACCCTTTGTCGTATTTTGCAAGTCAGAGTGCCCATTGCATCCCTTGAAACCGTGCAAAAACAGTGCAGAAACCGTGCACTTACTCTGAGACAAATAAAAAATGATGATTTTTGATCCATGACTTGGTGGCGATTTGAGTGACCACAAAGGTATATTTGATATATAGGAAGAAGAATGCCCACTCGTCTGAGAAGTTCTCAGGGGAGTGGGCATTTTCACACAAGTGGTTAATATAATTTCGATTATGATAATTCAAATTATATTAAGACGTTCCATGGGCTGTAACAGCTTCACCGCTTGGTTTTCAAAAACCACCTGTTGATAGCGGTGTTACTTCTTCACAAATTGGTATACGCCATATTCTGGTGACGTCACCAATCCATGCTTGATAAGATTCTTGATAATAGAGGATGCACGAGATTTCTGAACGCCATATAGCTGTGCAACGTTTATGCTGCGGAACTGATATTGATACCGATATCTCTTGAAAAGTTCAAGCGTCCGTTCTTTTGTACTTGCAGTCAGCCTGGTATTATCCAGCCTTTTGCAAAGTTCACTTACTTCTGCATCCGTACTCATTCCGTGGAGCACTGTAGAAGTTTCCGCACTTTCCGCAGAGGTTTCCGCACTTTCCGCACTTTCCGCACCACTTGCCACACTTTCCATACTGATCTGTGCCGGAGTCGCTACACTTCTATTCGGCAGTGTGACGATAAAGAAATCCGAATCCGAGTAGAAAGTCGGCTTCTGGGCTACTTCCACATAAGAGTTCAGGATGCGGTCAATGCCGCTGCCACGGCGCTCCATAAAGCCAAGCCGTGAGAACACATCCGAGATCACCTGATTGCGCCGCATAGACGGAATATGCCGGATATCCATATCCTGCACCCTGCGGCCATTCATCATGCCGCCCGGCGAAGTAATCTCCAGCCGATCATCGAACACTTCTACATGAATCTCCGAGCCAAGAATCTGATAATTTCGATGGATCAGCGCATTGACCAGCACCTCACGAACGGCTTTATACGGGTAGTCACTGCGTTCTTCACGGGTCATACCACGGATGCTCCACGGGTTTTTGCTGTTGTTGCGAACAAAATCTTCCGCATTTTGCAGCAGCGTGATCAGACTTGCACCCTGAAATTCCTTGTCATCCAGAGCATCTTCTTCAATGCTGCCCTTGTAGTTGCCTTTCCAGCGCGTGCAGAAAATACGGGATTGTTTCAGAACGCCTTGATCGCAAAGCAGCAGGCCGCCATTCGTGATTTGTCCATCATCTGTTACCAATCCTGCGGAGGGCAAGTCTTTTTCAAGGTCGAAATCCTCTTTTTTCAGATTCTTAAACGTCGCGGCCAGCAGTGTAAAACTGACATCACCCACTCGATAAGAACTGGGCAGGGCATCAAAGGTCTGGTTCATACCTTGTAGGATCAGCTCGTTCAGTTCCCGTGAAGTGGCTTCTTCGGACTGGTCGCCATGCCGCACATAGGCCGTATGGGAACCGTCAAAGGCATAATAATATGGATACGCCGGACCGTCCTGTACTTCCAGATCAACGCAGGACTTGCCCTCTATTTCGACCTCCCGCACCCGATAGCGTGGTGTAGGGTCAATGCGGACTTTGATAAGTTCCGTCAATCTGCTTACCACAGCCTGCGGATTTTCCAATCCTACGACCTCGCGCGGCTCATTCTTTACGCCAAAAATCAGGTGTCCGCCCTCGGTATTGGCAAATGCCGACACGGATTTCAGCCAGCTGCGCGGCTTTTTCTCTTCAAGACGTTCCTTGTAATCCACATGAGAGGCTTCAATGTAATGGTCGAGGGGAAAAGGCATGGTATCACCTGCAATTCAGTTCAATATCGTTCAAGCGTATTATACCGTATTTTATTAGTATATTCTACCACTTTATGCGGTCACATGGGTGGCATTCTCTTTCACCGAATTGATCGTTTCCATCAGTTCTCCGCCCATTTTGCCATCAAACAGGCGGGTAAACAGGATGGGCTGGTCGAAGGGCGGTTTCATCAGGACGGCTTTGCTTTCTACATAGCCGTTCTGCTCAATGTAATGGATGACCTTCTGCACGAAAGCGATCTGCTTTGCATTCAGCGATTCATCGTTGATGAACTTGGAGAATGCCTGCATGGCGGCTTCGTGGTCGAGCTTTGCCACCTTGCGCACCAGCAGACCAAACGGAGTGTCTTTGAACTCCCGGGCATAATCTTCTTTACTGCCCAGTTCGCTGGTGAAGATGTGTTCCAGCTCGGTGTAGTCGCCCTGAGAAAGTGGAATGTTCTGGGTCAGCTTGTGGATGGCCAGCGTATCGCTGCGGTGCTCCATGATGTAGCGGTTGACCCGCTCCCGGTATTCCCCAAAGTCATAACCGGAGTCCAGCGCCTTGCCCTCGGTCTGTTCCAGCACCGGGTCAGCAAGGGCAGTATAGATGGGTTTTTGCCCCTCGCCGCCCTCCACCAGAAACTTGATGAGTTCCCGCAGCTCCTGCCGCATTTCCTCAAAGCGGAGCAAATCGTGGGAAGTCAGGAACTCGTCCGTCTGCACTTCCCGGATGAGCGGGAGCTTGGCCTGCACCTGTGGGATGGTTGCTTTCTGCTCCAACAGGGCGGCGGTGTTTTTCAGCTGCCGCTGTGCCCGCGTCAGTCCGGGCAGACCTTCCAGCTCACAGAGCACCAGACCGTACACAAAATTATCGAACCGCTTGGCCGCTTCATCCTTGTCGTCCAGCGAGATAAGCGGTGCGACTTCCCGCATCAGGGTGCCCTTGTCTGTTTCGCTCAGAGCGGTGAAGGCTTCCGGTTTCTGGTAGTGTTCCACGGCCTTCCGGTGCAGGCGCACAGAGACCAGTTCTGGGTTCAGTGCGCCCACCTCAGCCCGACAGGTTTCGGTAAGGATATTGCGCCAGCACTGGTATTTTTCGTCTGTATAGGCTCCATCCTGCAGCGCGGCGGCGATCCGCACCTGCTTGCAGAAAATGCTTTCGGACAGGCTCTTGGTGTCGGTGCTCTCGTAGCCGTTGGGCTTTTGGCGGAAGAACTCAAAGTTGCCGCAGTAGTCGAAGATCAAAAAGCGCCGCTTGCCCGTATATTCGCCGTCGATGGCATCCACGCAGGCAAGGGACGGGCAGAGCCGGGTGCCCCGGCCGATCATCTGCCAGAATTTCGTTTTGCTGCGCACCTTTTTGAAAAAGACAAGGTTGACGCACTCCGGCACATCGATGCCCGTGTCCATCATATCCACCGAGACCGCAATGAATGGCGGCTTGTCCGGCTGTTTGAAATCGTCAATGATGGACTGCGCATAAGCATCGTCACAGACGACCCGCTGGATGAAGCCGGGATACTGCTGTTCCAGCTGCGGATACAGCTTGCAAAACCGTTCCCGGATAAATTCCGCATGGCGCTTGTTCTGGGCAAAGATGATGGTTTTGCCGATGCGGTCACCGCCCGCCGTCTGGATGCCCCGTTCCATCAGGTCTTGCAGCACCGTGTCCACGGTGTTGGCGTTGAAGATGAACTTATTCAGCTTTTCGGATGGGATAAAGGTGGGCAGGGTGTCGTCCTCGGCGAAATCGTCCTCGTAGCGCGCCTTATCCTCCGGTGAAAGCTGGTCGTAGTGGATGCCCTCTTCTGTGAATTTCGTCTTGACCTCGTAGTTGTAGTAAGGCACCAGCACATGGTCGGTGTAGACCGCCGTGTCGTAATCGTAGGCGTAGGTAGGGATGCCGTGCTCCATCTCAAAAAAGTCGTAGGTATTACGGTCCACATCGGTTTTCGGGGTGGCGGTCAAGCCCACCAGAACAGCATCGAAATAATCAAAAATGGCGCGGTATTTCTTGAAAATGCTGCGGTGGCTCTCGTCCACGATGATGAGGTCAAAGTGGGCCGGGGAAAACAGAGGCACGCCGTCCTTCGTCTTGGCGTTGTCGATGGCGTTGAGCATGGTGGGGTAGGTGGAGAACACGATGCGCGCCGCCTTGTCGTCCTTGGAGGAGCACAAGTTGCACAGGGACTGGTCAGGCAGATACTTCTTGAAATCGTCCTTCGCCTGCTTGACCAGCGCGGTGCGGTCGGCCAGAAAGAGCACGTTGGTCACATGACCGCCGCGGCTCAGCACATCGGTCAGGCTGGATGCGGTGCGGGTCTTGCCCGTGCCAGTAGCCATGACCAGCAGATTGCGCCGGAAGCCCTGCGCGATGTGGGCGCAGACAGCCCGGATGGCGTTTTTCTGATAGTAGCGGTCGGTGATTTTATCGTCGATTGCAATGGTATCCAGCGGTTTTTTCTCGGTGCGGCGGTTCATCAGCTTCTGCAAGTCGTCCTTGCAGAACACCCCGCTCACAGCACGCTGCGGGCCGCTCTGCTCATCCCAGAAATAGGTGGTGTAGCCGTTGGTAGTAAACAGCATCGGACGGCGGCCAAATTTCTGCTCCAAACAGTCTGCATAAAGCTGAGCCTGCTTGCGCCCGATGTTGGGGTCTTTGGTGCTGCGCTTGGCTTCAATGACCGCCAGCGGCAAGCCGTCCTTGCCCATCAGCACATAGTCCGCATAGCCCTTCTGGCCCAGCACGCCGTTCATGTTGTCCACTTCGTACTCCACGCGCACATCGGCATCCGCCCCGGTAAACTTCCAGCCCATGGCCTTGAGGTCGATATCGATGATTTTCTGCCGCGTCTCGGCCTCGGTCAGGTCGGCGGCGGTGAAACTGCGGCTCTGCTGGTTCTGCTGTTTGCTGGCCGTGTATGCCGCCGAAAGGCTCTCCACCTGCTTGCGCAAGGCTTCCAGCTCGGCATCTTTCTGGGACAGTAAACTTTCCTGTTCCCGGATCTTCTTTTCGTCCAGCGTTACCTTTTCGCCGGGGATGGCTGTTTCATCAAAGGAGCACTCCACATAGTCCGTGCCGTAGCAGTAATCCACCCACTGGATGAAATCGAACAGCCCCCGCAGGCTGAACACTGCATCCGCCGCCGACACGCTATGCCCTGTATGTACCGCCAGATTGCCCGCCTTCACGATGCTGGGCAGCACGCTCCACACGTCCCGGTCCACCGCGAACCGGAAGCTCGGCTCGTGCAGCAGGGATTGCAGGTTGTCCTTGTAGGGCATGGTGATGGTCTTATCTGCCGCATACACCCACTTCACCGCCAGCTCCAACGCCTTCCGGCACCCCACCGCGCACATCGCCGGGGAGGTGGAGAACACTTTTTCGGCCTCGATGGCGGCAGATGCGAACATGGAGTACTCGGGGCGGGTGGAGAGATAGGAGAAGTTGGACATGGGAGGGCTCCTTTCTATTTAGAATAATTCTCATTCAAATATTGCATTCGTTTTTTCGGAGTTCTTGTTGTGTAAAAATTTCCTGCTGTATCTTGAACAAAAAGCGTAATTTTTGAATTACCTGACGTTTTACACTGGTCTTTTAGTACCTGAATAAATTCTTCTTTTTTCCATGTTATGATTTTAGATTTTTCTATGTCCAAAACCACCGGTCTCCTCGTGTTTATCATTTCTGTTTCATCCGGAAACGAAACCACAAAAAAGCCCTCGTTAAAACTCATCCCATATCGATTTATTATAATTTTACGATTTCCAACATTGGAAATCTCAAGTTCCACATACGATTCTTTTGAAGCCTTGTTTGTCAAAATCACATTATCTCGAAATTTTATTTTAAGTCTTTTTTTATTGCTATATCTTGTTTGCCACAATGCAACAACTACCGCCGCCGTTGTTGCTATTGCGCTAGCCGCTTGCCAAAATAATGCCCAGTTAAAGCATACTTCTTTTGTTTCCACTTCAATACTCCAATAAAATTATATTCATATTCATCTCAAATCAAGAACTCTTTCGATTTTTTGTTTTTTCTTTTCAATCATATTTGCAATAAATTCTTCGTATGTCTCATCCGGGTAAAGAGGATTAACTTTTTCCTCTCGTTGAGGAACAATTACGGATATAATCTCTGCAAGGCCACGAACAGCTTCTCCGATTCCAGATGCAGTCTTATATGTTGTTATTGTCGGTTTTATATTTTTATAGAGCGTATTTAGTTGATTGAGGTGCTCCTGCAACTTAAGTGGCTCACCCGTTGCAGGAAACATATGTTGATTTCTCCGCTTAAGAATACCACTGAGTTCTTGTTCATCAACTAGTTCATCGGAAGTTCCTCTTCTAATATAAATAGCTGCTTTTTTTATCGATGTACCTTCTTTGTGAGAAATAAACGGCAAGAATTCCGGGGTGTCTTCCACAACTAACATCTGGAAATTTTTTCCGTTAAGCGCCTCATATTCAGAGGATTGATAATTAAAATCATATATCTCATATTTAAGATTGGTTGAGATATATGCCTTTACCTCGGCTTCGACTTGTTCTTTTGCGTATAAAGATTGCAATCCTTCACAAGAAAAGGTCTTGTCGTCATTTTCTTGCACTCCAAAAACCACAACGCCACCGCCGTAATTGGCAAGCGCGAGCATAAGCTTTGCTAGCTTGTCTTTACAAATCCATTCTCTCTTAAAGTCGATTGCATTATGTTCACCTGTTTGATTTTGTAAAAACTCTCTGAAATTATCTAATGTCGGTTCTTGAAGCAATTTATAAACGATGTCTTTTATCTGTTTTGGAAATGCCATACGGATTACCTCACATCTTTTTCTTTCATTATACCGCTAAAATCCGCTGTTGCACACACTTTTACCCAAAATATTCCTGCATCAGCGCTTTTTTCATCAGTTCCAGCTTTTCAAGGCTCTGCTGTACGGTCTGCTTCTGCTGATCTACACGCTCCACAAAGGCAGCAAATTCGTTTTGCAGGGCGAGCGGTGGAAGCAAAATCTTCAAGTTGTTACACTTTCCCACGTTAAAGTGCTGCTGCGCTGCACCACCTGTTCCTTCTTCAATTTGTTTCTTTCCATGAGGATAATTGATATATGCACAGAGATACCAAGGATTTACTTTGCTCAAATCCGGGTGTGCGATTATTACATCCACCGCATTACATCCTTCAAATTCTTTTGTAACAACACATGCCGTTCCTGGTGCTCCCGACCTGACAATCAACAAATCATTTTCATGGAGTTGAGATTTCTTATTACTTTCATTTCCTTCTGTTGAAAAATAGACCCAGTCGCTATCTTTTATATACATCTCACCAATGTTCAATGAGCGAAACGCTTTTATGCCACACTCTTCCGTAACATAATATTGGGCAGGCTTGATTACAACACCAACACCAGCATCTGCAATATCGGAAACATTAACAACAGGATATGCATTTTCGTTTTCCGGGTAACTTCCAAACATCTCCACAAATCGTGCCTTTACCAGCTCGTCCAGTTTGGCAAGCTGCTGCTTGCGGAGAGAAATCAGCCAATCTACTTTCTTTAACTTTTCGGAGATATCTCGCTGAACAATAATGCTGGCTAATGGAATTTCAAGTTCCTTTAGTGCTGTAACTGTAAAACTTGCCTGATTTACCGATTTTTTTGTAATGCGTCCAATCTGTCTCAGAAACTTTTGTGATTCAAAATAGTATTTGGCATATTCTGGAATCACCTTTTGAGTGTCTGCACGAAGCATTAACAAATTCATGCCATGGATTATTTGTTCATCGTCTTGTTTCGAGTATAATGCAACCTTCCCAAGATGTTTTTCGCTGTTGATATGAGACATTAGAATATCGCCGTCTTGAAGGATATAATCCCTGTATTGGGCAAGATCATAAATTTCCGCATAACCAAATTTTTCTCTATTTATAGTCTTATCTGCAATAGTTTCAATTCGTGTAATCGGAAAACCACCTGCGCCATCTGTTTGCCTTATCGATGCTCCATTTCTGATAACAGAAAAACACTCTCCCAACTTCGCCATCACACCATCTCCTCCAACTCTGCCAGACCCTTGGTGATTTCCATTTCCAGCTCATGCAGGTCGGCAAGAATCTCCTGCGTGGAGGGATATTCCACCGGCACATACTCGGTTTCCTTGTACTTGTTGATGGACAAATCATAGCCGTTGGCGGCGATTTCCTCTTTGGGCACAAAGAAGCTCTGCTCGGTGCGCTTGCGGTCAACTTCCGCATTGAGGTTGTGGAACCGGGCAATGATGTCCGGGATGTCATTTTCCTTTACTTCAATGCGCTTATCGTCCAGCGAGAAGCCGTCGGCTTTCATATCGTAGAACCACACCTTATCCGTGCCGCCTGCGCCGGTCTTGGTGAACACCAGCACCGCCGTGGACACGCCCGCATAGGGCTTGAACACGCCGGAAGGCATGGAGATGACCGCCCGCAGCTGGTGGTTCTCGATAAGTTCTTTTCGGACGCTCTGGTGCGCCTTGCTGGAACCGAACAGCACGCCGTCCGGCACAATGCAGGCGCAGCGTCCGCCGGTTTTGAGCATCCGCAGGAAGAGCGCAAGAAACAGAAGCTCCGTCTTTTTGGTGTTGGTGACAGCCTTCAGGTCATCGTTGATGCTCTCGGCATCCACAGTACCCTTGAACGGCGGGTTGGCCAGGCAGACCGTGTACTTACTGCGAATGGAGTTTTGCTTGGAAACGCTGTCCTTATAGTCGATATCCGGGTTGGTGATGGAGTGGAGCATTAGGTTCATGGCCGAAATGCGGAGCATGGTGCGGTCCATGTCAAAGCCTGTGAACATCGGCCCCGCAAAATACTGCCACTGCTCCGGGGTCATGGTATCCTCATAGTGCTCACGGAGATACTGCGCACTGGACACCAGAAAGCCTGCCGTGCCGCAGGCTGGGTCGCAGATGAAGTCGTCGGGCGTGGGCTGCACCAGTTCCACCATCATATCAATGATATGCAGCGGTGTGCGGAACTGGCCGTTTCGACCCGCCGTTGCCAGTTTGCCCAGCATATACTCGTAGAGGTCGCCCTGCATATCAAGGTCGGCAATGTCGTGGGTGTATAAATCTTCCAGCCCGGTGATGATCTTTTGCAGCACCTGCGGCGTGGGGATCAGGAACATCGCATCGTCCATGTACCGCGCAAAAGCCGTGTTGCCCTCGTCCGGGCGGGTGGGGTCGTCCTCGATCTCCACCAGCTCGCCGTTCTCGTCAAAATCCGGCAGTCGGCCATACTTCATCTTTTTGATGGCCGGGAACACCCGCTGCTGCATGGTCAGAAAAATCTCACGCGAGTCCTTATCCTTGAACTTGCTCCACCGCATGGACTGGCCTGCTTCGCTGGCCGGGAAGATGTGCTCCATCTTCTCGCCCGCCATGCTCTCGAACTCTTCGGTGGCAAGTTCCTTTTCATCCAGCGACCGGATGAACATGAGATAGGTCAGCTGCTCAATGACGGTCAGCGGATTGGTAATGCCGCCTGCCCAGATATCCGTCCAGATTTTATCTACCTTATTTTTAATGGCTCCTGTAACCATGCGTTCCTCCTGAATGTTTGCCAACCGCAAACGGTTTACATCTTGAATTTTTGGTGATAATACCACAATTTTATTATAGCAGTGTACGGTTGTATTTTCAATGTAGAGTGTTTAGCAGAAGTGCTTTCTTTAAAATGGCAAAGTGGATTTTATCTGCTTTGCCGTTTTTCTTTTTGCCCAAAATTGTGAAATTTTCAAAACTGTATTCCAAAACAGCTCTGCGGATTCCTATTAGCATAGAGGCTTTCAAAATCTTTTGCAAAACTGCTTTCCTCTGGTTCTATAAGTGGAAATCGAACAAAATCTATATTCTAAAATTAGGCAGTTCAACAAAATTTGAAAATCTGGTTGCCAAACACCCATTTTAGATTGTTATAGGTAGAGGGGAACGTTGGAAAAATGAATTTTCTTTGAATTTTCAAAAGGCCCGGTTTAAAAATACCCCTTTAAGTTTGTATAGGGTGTAGGGACTACTTTCAGAAACGAACCCCTTTGCATTTTGGAAAGTCCACAACTTCTTACAAGACAACATCGTACCTTGACAACAACATGATCGGCTGCAAGTTAATATGCTTTTTCGGAGAAGTGCCGCCACGACAAGAGCGCACCAAGAAGAAGCCATACGCCGGAGGAAATCGGGCAGGAACAGCTTGCGGAGTGACCGACATAAAAGCTATCGAAAAAAAGCCGGACAAGCAAACAGCAGGGATTCGCAAAGCTCTGTTGAATGGTTGTTCGGTGCAAGGTGCAGGAATGCAGTGCCTGCCGGGGTTCAAAGGGGCAGAGTCCCTTTGTCAGGTTAAGGGTGAAACGCCTTGCCCAGTGGATGTGATGCCCTGCGTCATATCCTACTGGGTATTATCTGGCGCATAGCAGGCGGCAGATTTGCAGCTCCGCTGCACCGCGTTGCCCCTACCCCGCGCACGGCGCTCTCTGTGTGACCCCAGAAAGGAGAGATGGTCGCTGAAACTTACCCGACACAATGGCCGCGCCGGAAAGCACGGCACTTATAACCCAAAGCACAATGACCGCAGTTTTGAAATTGCCAACAGCGAGCATATCGACCCGGAACGTGTCCAGCAAAACATCTATTGGGATTGCTACAACGGCATCCGTTCTGCCTTGCAGCCCAAAGATGTGGATAGTCTGGCTGACACCTTTGAAGAAGTCGAAAAGCTCTACTACAAACTCCATTACACCAACTTCATCGAAAAGCAGAATGAGCGCAACGCCAAAATTCGGCACACGGAACGAAACCGTTCTCCCGAAGATTTGCTTACCAGCAAGAAAACCTGCCCCGAAGAAAGCATTTATCAGCTTGGAACGCTGGAGAGCCACGCTTCGCCCAAAGAACTTTTTCAAATCGCCACAGAATTTATGGACGAGTTCCATGAGCGTTTCGGCAAACACGTTCACATTCTGGATTGGGCCTTGCATCTGGATGAAGGTACGCCGCACATCCACGAACGCCATGTGTTTGACTGTGAAAATAAGTATGGAGAGATTGCTCCGCAGCAGGAAAAGGCATTGGAAGCACTGGGTTTTGAACTGCCAAAACTAGACAAGCCCCTTGGACGCTACAACAACCGCAAGATCACATTTGATGCAGCCTGCCGCACGATGCTATTCGAGATTGCCAAACGCCACGGCTTGGAACTGGACGAAGTGCCAGAATACGGCGGACGGGCTTATCTGGAAAAGCAGGATTACATTATGGCAAAGCAAAAAGAGCAGCTTGCCCGATTGGAGAAAGAAGTCCATACACAAAGCACCCAGCTTGAAAATTTGAAGCAAGATTATCAGAAAGAGCACGGACAGCAGATTCGCCAGACAACGGCTCAGTCTTTGCGGATTTTGGGAAATGACAAAAAGATAGCTCGTCAAAAAGAACATCTGAGCGAACTATCCTGCCAAATCGAGGAAACCGAAGAACTGCTGAATGAGATTTCAGCCATTGCTTATGACAAGGCAGTAGCCGTCATTTCAGAAAAAGCGGCAAAGGATGCTCTAAACAAAAGCGTGGAGCAAATCGACACCTATCTGGATTGGCTCGAATCTCCTGAACGGAAAGCAGACCGAAAAACGCTGGATTACACAATACACCAATTTGCAACGCTGCGGAAACACGTCCTTGCTGCGGTAAAGAAACTCACTTCAGGATTATCAAGCTCCCTCTCAACACCAGAGGTCAAAAAGCCTGCTTTGGAGAAAATCAAAGAAGAAGCCCGTCCATCTGTCCTGCAAAAACTACAGCGGCGGCAAGAGGAAATCGCACAACGGGAACAGAACCGCGCAAAACCGAAGAAACGCAGTTACAGTATGGAACTGTAAAGGAGGCCAACTTTCAAGAACAACAATTTATTTGAAATCGTAAAGCTGAATATTACCGCCCGACAAGCCGCAGAAGCCTATGGTTTTCGTCCAAACCGCAGCAGCATGATTTGCTGTCCATTCCATGCAGACCGCAATCCCAGCATGAAAGTGGATTCACGGTTTCACTGTTTTGGCTGTGGAGTGGATGGCGATGTAATCGACTTTACCGCAAAAATGTTTCAGCTGTCCTTGCGGCAAGCGGTGGAAAAGCTGGCCTCAGATTTTGGGCTTTCTGCAACAGGCACTTTTCCACTGATACGCTATAAACTCGTGGAAAAACCATTGAATCCGAAAGAGCAACTTTACAAAATCTTGTGCAGCTATCGTGCCCTGCTGGCAAATTGGCGCATGGCCTATGCACCCAAAAATCCAGAAGCATCCCTGCATCCTTGTTTTGTAGCAAGTCTGCACTATGCAGACCGTGTGCAATATCTGCTGGATATTCTTTTGCAGGAAGGTCCAAATGAAAAGCAACAACTATTGAACGGAAAGGAAGTGACCGCTCTTGGAAAAGCAATCGAACGATGCAAGGAAACCGAAGATGCAGCATAGTGCACCCGCCCGAAACTGGGTGGGTGACAACGGGAAAATCATTGAACCATTGTTCGCAGATTACTTTTTGAGCCTGCACCCCATGCGCTGCTTTCAGGGCAGGCTATTCACCGTGGACGGCATGATCGAAGATGAAGCCCCATTGAAAAAGGAAATCTACGAACAGATTCGCTATTATGCTACCACCAGCGTAGCACGGCGGATTGAACATATCATGCAGGCCATCAAGTTGGCCTGTGCATCTGAACCGCCAGAAATTCAGACAGACCGCATCCATGTCCGAAACGGCACATACTTTGTGGACGGTCACTTTACCCCTGAAAAAGAATACTGCATGAACCGACTGCCCATCGCCTATGTGCCAGAAGCACCAGCACCGACACGCTGGCTGCAATTTCTGAATGAGCTGCTGTACGAAGAAGATATTCCGGCCTTACAAGAATACATTGGCTATTGCCTGCTACCTGTTACCAAAGCGCAGAAAATGCTGCTGATGGTCGGCAAGGGCGGTGAGGGAAAATCCAGAATCGGGCTGATCCTGCGAGAATTGTTCGGCAGCAGTATGTACACAGGCAGTCTGCAAAAAGTGGAAACCAACCGCTTTGCCCGTGCAGACTTGGAGTACAAGCTGCTTCTGGTGGACGATGACATGAAAACCGAAGCCCTGCCGCAGACGAACAACGTTAAAACTCTTGTTACGCTGGAAGATAAAATTGACATTGAGCGCAAGGGCCAGCAGAGTGTGCAGGGTACGCTGTATGTGCGGTTTGCCTGCTTCGGGAATGGCAGCTTACACGCACTCTATGACAAGTCCAACGGTTTCTATCGCCGCCAGCTGTTGCTCACCACTAAGGAAAAACCTGTTGGCCGGGTGGATGATCCTTTCCTCATTGACAAGATGCGGGGTGAAAAAGAGGGTATCCTGCTTTGGGCATTGGAGGGGCTGCATCGGCTGATTCAAAACAATTACCAATTTACCATCAGCGAACGCACCGCCGCGAATCTGAAAGAAGCGATGGAGCAGGGCAACAATATCCTGGGCTTTCTCAAATCCGAGGGCTATTTTGAAATTCGGCAGGGGGCCAAGTGCAAATCCACGGATTTCTATAAAGTCTATGAACGCTGGTGTCTGGGCAATCTGGAAAAGCCGCTGGCAGCATCAACCTTTATCCACCATCTGAAAGACAACCAGAAAAGTCTGGGCATCGTCTACGATGATAAGTGCATTGGCACAAATCGGGGCTTTCACAATGTAGACGTTGACCTGTTTTTACCCGTTGATGTTCCCAGTCCGTGGGATTAAAAAATAAGAATCAACTTGAAAAAGCCCTGCTCAGCCTGCTCACAGTGCGCAAAAGGTGCAGGATGAGCAGAGTGAGCAGGCAATTTTGAACTTACATCAAAAATAAAACATGAAGGTTTTGCCTATGAACAAATCTCGGCCTGTTGCGACCGAAACTGTGAAATCTTTGAATTATACGAAAAATATCTTGCAGACCATTCCGAATAACGATAAAATGGAAGTGGCCACTCAAACCAATGCCGTCAAGTCTCCGACTGACAGCCTGAAAGCCATAACACTGGTGTACACGGTGGAAGAGATCGCGCAGATGCTGTCCATCAGCCTGCGTTCTGCCTACAACCTGTGCAACAGCACCACCGAATTCCGTGTTCTGCGGGTAGGCGGAAGCATCCGCATCCCGAAAGACAGTTTCGATGCGTGGCTCCGGGCAGCTTGAAAAAGGAGATAACGTATGGCATATATTACGAAACGCGGCAGCTCCTATGGTGTCCGCTATACTTACCAAGACGAGCAGGGTAAAAACTGCAACAAATGGGAAAGTTTTTCTATGAAAGAGGAGGCAACAAATCGCAAGAAACAAATCGAACACGAACTTGCAAACGGAACGTTTCTGATTCCGTCCACCATTACCGTCAAAGAGTTTTTGATGGAGTGGCTTCCCAAGCAATGCAACAAGCACAAATGGGCCCCCTGCACCTATCAATCCAATCTGGGAACCGTCCAGAACCTCATTATTCCGTACATCGGCGATATGCAGATGCAAAAGCTCAAGCCTTACCATCTGGAAGACCTGTATTCTACCCTCAGCAAAACGCCCTGCGGCCAGTATTATGAGGGCAAAAAGCAGGTGCTTTCGGAAAAGCAGAAGCAGCGGTTTCTCTCCGGCACGACCATCCACGAGGTACACCGCCTGCTGCGGACGGCGTTCCAGTATGCGGTGGAGTGGGGTATCCTCATCAAAAGCCCCGTTCCGGTGGACAGCCCTAAAAAGTCGATTCAAGAGCGCGCCATCTGGGATGCGGACGAGATGTGGGCCGCACTTGCCAGCATGGAAGACCCGATCCTGCATTTGGCTGTTCACCTCACACTGGTAGGCGCACTGCGCGAGGGTGAAGTTGCTGGCCTGACTCCGGAAGATCTTGATTTTGAGGGAGCAGACGGTACAGGCACATTCCGCATCAACAAGTGTATGCAGCGTGTCCAAAAGGCATCGCTGGCAAAAACGGGCAAGGACTGTATTTTGCAGGAATTTGAGGATAAGCGTGAGGGCAGCACCACAACGCTGGTGCTCAAAAAGACCAAAACAGCATCTTCCAACCGAACCATCTTCATGACAGCCGTGCTGAAAGAGGAACTGAAACACTGGCTAAAGCGTTTGGAAATGGACGAAGCCGTTGAGCCGGAACGCTACCGCAACAGTGGGATGCTCCTGCGCTTGCCCAATGGTCTGGCGGTGGAGCCGATCCTCATCCGCAAGAAGTTCATCAAGTGGCAGGACGAGCACCCGGAGTTCACCCGCATCGTGTTCCATGGTCTGCGGCATTCCAGCGCCACCTACCAGCTGATGATCTCCGGCGGTGATGTGAAAGCCGTACAGGGAACAACAGGTCACGCCAGTGCCAATCTGCTGGTCAACACTTACGCGCACATCCAGCAGGATTCCCGGAAGAAGCTGGGGAAGAAGTTCGAGGAAGGCTTCTACAAGCCGGGAGCAACACTTGTGCAGGCTAGCCCGGTTGAAGCAGAACCGACCATCTCCGTGTCGGCACTGTTGGAACTTCTGAAGGACGCAGACCCCTCTGTAAAAGCGCAGCTCCGCTTGGCTTTGCTGACTTGAATTGCAGAGTAATTCACGGACTTACTCCATCTGACACGAAAAATGCGGACCGTGCAAAAACCGTGCAGAGACCGTGCAAATGGCGTATAAAAGGAAAATCCCACGAGGAATCTTACGATTCTTCGTGGGATTTTGGTGCGCTCGAGGGAACTCGAATCCCTGGCCCTCTGATTAAAAGTCAGATGCTCTACCGGCTGAGCTACGAGCGCATATTTTCAGATTTACAGATACTGCCGAATAATATTACCACACCCGCGCCAAAAAAGCAAGAGGAAAGCGCAAAAAAGTGCCTTTCCGCAGCACACAGACCCCCGCCGGGAGAGCACCCGTTCCTTTTATAAAAGCCAGTTATACTGTCACCTCTCTGGGACGCGGATATTCTGGCGGCAACTTTCTCTTTACAAATGGGGCGCAAACCAGTACAATCAAAGCAGAACGCACTGTCCCGGCCCGTATGCGGCGGGGCTTTTTGATAGGAGGCTGTTTTATCATGAAAATCTCTCGTCGGTCTGTCCTTCATATTTCCGGGCTGGCAGCGGCAGCGCTGGCCCTGACCGGCTGCTCTGCGGCTGGAAGCGCCGCGCTGGGCGGCAAGCTGCCCGGCCTGCTTAAGGGTCTGGCAAAAAAAGGGGAGACCGCTGCTTCGTCGGAAGCTGCCAGCGACATGGCCGTCACCCCGCCGCCCGAGGGCGAACAGCTTGACCCAGCCTTCGGCGTCATGCCCGAGTACGACGCCGACATCCTCACCGGCGCCGAGCGCAGCACCAACAGCCGCCCGGTGGCTGTGATGGTGAACAACATCGCCAACTCCCAGCGCCAGAATGCCCGCCCCCAGCGGGGCATCGGCAGCGCCGACCTGCTCATCGAGGCCAAGGTCGAGGGCGGCATCACCCGCCTGTGCGCCGTGTTCAGCGACGCCGACAGCATCCCCGAGGTCGGCCCCATCCGCTCAGGCCGCGACCAGTTCCTGCAGCTGCTCATGCCCTGGGACATCCTCTACTACCACGACGGCGAGAGCATCTTCTGCACCCAGTTCGTCAGCGTCTACGGCTACTCCGGGCTGAACATCGGCGGCAAGAATTATTTCAAGACCCCGATCCATCCCATCGTCTCCCACCGCAATAACCGCGGCCGCGATGTGGCCTACGAGCACACCGAGTTTACCTCCGGCAAGGAGATCTGCAAAGCCGCTTCTGATGCCGGCATCAGCCTTTACGCTCCCAGTGAGGGGACTTTCTTCCACTTCGCCGACTACCGCACCGACGAGGTCAACAAGCTCAAGGGTGAGCCCTCGGCCAAAAAAATCACCATCGTACATTCAGAGAGCTACCGCACCTCGTTCAGCTACTCCGCACTCAGCCACACCTACGCGATGCAGATGTACAACTCCTCCAAGAAGGCCACCGAGAACACCGTCGATGAGCTGACCGGTGAGCAGCTTACCTTCGAGAACGTCGTGGTCTGCTTCGCCGACATGGACGCCTACGCAGGCGACTCCCACGACGTGCAGGAGGTGCAGTACATCAAGGGCGGCGACGCCTACCTCTTCACCCGCGGCGGCGTGCAGGTGGGCCGCTGGGAAAAGACCTATCCCACCAACCCCCTCAAGCTTTACACCAAGTCCGGCGAAGAGATGACCCTCAACCGGGGCAAGACCTACTTTGCACTGGTGGACAACGACGAGCTGAGCAATTTCAGCTGCCAGTAAGCCCATGAGGAACATGACGATGAAACGCATTCGAACTGCGCTCTGCCTCATTTTGGCCGCCGCGCTGCTGGCAGGCTGCGCCTTTCTGCCCAGCGACAGCGAGCCGGAAACGCCCGCCCCCACCGACCCGCTCACCGGCCTTGTCCTCGAGTGGCAGGGCCAGCGTCCGGTGGCCGTGGCCATTGAGAACAGCTCTGCCTCCACCACTCAGTGGGGCCTTTCCTCGGCGTCTGTGGTGCTGGAAGCCCTCACTGAGGTGGGTACGTCCACTGAGCTCTGCCTCGTCTATCCGGCGCTGGCCGCGACCCCGAAGGTCGGGCCGGTGGCCGCCGGTCAGGACATCTACTGGCGGCTGCTGGTGGGCCAGCAGCCCATTCCGGTACAGCGGGGCGGGGGACAGTTCGACCAGAACTTCCTCGATTACTATTCCATCCGGGCCGTGGATGCTCTGGAGGCCGGGCGCACCGCCTTCGACTGCGGCAGTGAGTGGAGCAACGCACCGCTGTGGCACACCAGCGGCGAGGCCATCTCTAATGTCTTGGATGAGCTGAGCATCTCCTCTGTTCTGACGGAATCCCGGGTGACGAGCGCCGCATCTGCCGCGGCGGACAGTGCGTCCTCCGGGGCCGACGCAGTGCTGTTCCTCCCTGCACTTCTTCCGCAGGAAGCAGACGGCAAACTGCCGGACGCCACCGCGCCGGACGCGGTGAATGTCCGGGTCTGCTTTGACGACGACAACGCCACCGGCTTTTCCTACGACGCCGACAGCGGGCTTTACCGGATGCTCCACGCCGACGGCACGCCCCAGCTGGACGCCAACAACGGCCAGCAGGCCGGGTTCGATAATCTGCTGGTGCTGTTCAGCGCCTCCGAGCTGCGGGACGACGGCAAGACCTACGACTACGATTTGAGCATGGGCGGCGGCGTCTGGCTCAACGGCGGGCATCTGTGGACCATCACCTGGACGCAGGGCCAGGACAACACGCTGCTGCTCTACGACGCCGATGGCCGCACGATGAACATCGAGGCCGGGACGAGCTATATCGCTCTTGTCACCAGCCTGACCGGACAGGAGCTGACCGTTACCAATTCCAGCGGAGAAAAGATCCTTGGATAAGCAAAAAGACTTCTGCACGACGAAATGCAGAAGTCTTTTTTATTTCCAGGCTGCGGCGCGCGCCTGTGCGCGGGGCAGGTTTTCTTTTTCGGTCAAATGGCTTTGCGCTCCGCGCGGGGCAGAGCGCTTTTACGTTAAGTGGAATTGTTCTCTTTTGATGTCAAAAGAGAACCAGAAAACCACCAGCGATTTCGACGCGCTGGATCCACGAGAAAGGGGCTGCTCGCCCCTTTCAGACCCCAAAGGAGAAGTCGAAACGGAAAAAAGCTAGCCGCTGCGCTTAACGCTTTTTTCTCGTTTCTCCGATTTACGGCTTCGCCGATGGCGTTATGTCTTAGCAGAACTTTACGTCCAGCAAAAGCGTGAAGTCTGCTGCGGAGCAGCAAATCGGCGGAGGCTCAAAATGCGGTTAAGAGATCTTCGTGCGAATGCACGAATCTCCAGCATTTTGAGTTGGAGCCCACCTCTCCGGGGTTACTAGGGGCGAGCAGCCCCTAGTTCGTGCCTCCCGCGCCTCGAAAGTAGCGGGTACTTTTCTGGTTCTCTTTTGGTGCGCAAAAGAGAACTTAACCCCGCGTAACAGCGCTCTATACCTCTATTATACACCAAATCTCCCTAATTTTTGTGACCAAATCCCAAAAGCCTCCATTTTCCGCCCGAGCGCCACTTTGCAAGGGCGGGCGAGTGTGTTATACTTTCTATGAATGCGATCAAATCTTCCTGATGGAGGCTTTTTCTATGTCCACAAAGCAGCGTCTGCTTTTTATCACCACCGGCGGCACCATCGCCAGTGTCCGCACCCAGCAGGGCCTCAAGCCCGTGCTCACCAGCGAAGAGCTTCTGGCTCATCTGCCTGAGCTGAACGAGCTCTGCTGCCCCGACACGCTGGCCCTGTGCAGCATCGACAGCACCGACCTCGGCCCGGAGCACTGGCTGATGATGGCGAAGGCCGTGCAGGAGAATTATGCCCTCTACGACGGCTTCATCATCTGCCACGGCACCGACACGCTGGCCTACTCGGCGGCGGCTCTGTCTTATCTCATCCAGAACGCCGACAAACCCGTCATCCTCACCGGCGCACAGCAGCCCATCTCCAACGAGATCACCGACGCCAAGAAAAACCTTCGCGACAGCGTCATCTGCGCCCTCGACCCCGGCAGCCGGGGCGTCATGGTGGTGTTTGGCGGCCATGTCATCGCAGGCACCCGCGCCAAGAAGAACAAGACCATCAGCTACGACGCCTTTGCCTCGGTGAATTTCCCGGCGCTGGCACTGGTACAGGGCGACCGTCTGGTGCGGTATGTGCCTTCGCCCTGGCCCACCGGCCCTGTGGAGTTTGGCCGCTCGCTCAGCCCCCGCGTCTTCCTGCTCAAGCTGACGCCCGGCCTCAGCCCCGATTTGATCCCCGACATTTTCCGCCTCTACGACTGCGTCATCGTGGAGAGCTTCGGCGTAGGCGGCATCCCCCAGCGGCTGATGGACGCCTTCGCCGAGGGCCTCGGCGACTACGACAAGACCCACAAGGTGCTCATCCTCACCACCCAGGTCACTTACGAGGGCAGCGACGTGGGCATCTATGAGGTGGGCAAGCGGGTCAAGAACCGCTTCCGCTTCCTCGAGGCCCACGACATGACCATTGAGGCCGTCGTGACCAAGATCATGTGGCTGCTGGCGCAGGACTGCGACAGCTTCGACCAGCTGCAGCAGCGGTTCTACCGGCAGGTCAATTTTGATACGTTCTACCATTGAGGAGCGTGTAATGAAAAACGAACGTGAAAAAGCTTTATTTTTAGCACAACTAAAAGAATTTGCAAATACATTGACTGATAAAATCGCGGTAGACAATGAATGGACTATCAAAGGCTTCATTGATGCTTCTAAACACATCTATACGATTTCTTCTGACACTAAAATTATCTCCAAAATATTAGAGCTGCATTTGTTTCCTCAATTTCTTAAATTTGCCGAACAGAACGGATATGACATTGAGCTTGCTACTCATCAGAATTATTATCCTGACTTGACCTTTATCTCTAAGGCTAACTCTTCGATCAAGTTCGCTGTTGATTTGAAAACAACTTACCGGGAAGAAAAGCATCCCGATTTTTGCAATGGTTTTACACTAGGCTCTCATGGCAAATATTTTATTGATAGAACGAGTACAAAAAACATTCAATACCCTTATGGTGATTACAGCGGACATTTTTGTTTCGGAATTATCTACAGCCGCGCAGTACTTGATAAAAAGAATGAAACACATACTTATTCTATCGACGGGTTGAACGAAATTCCTTCTGTCATTCACGATTTTCTCTTTTTTGCTGAGGAAAAGTGGAAAATAGCAAGTGACAAAGTCGGTAGCGGTGATACTGCAAACATTGGAAGTATCGAAAAAATCGAGGATATTCTGAATGGCAATGGCGTATTTGTCAAAGCAGGTGAAGAATACTTTGATGCCTACTGGATAGATTGGGGGAAAGTCTATATTTCAGTCGGTGGAAAGCAAAAAAAGTTTCTACTTTTGAAGAATACTTACAGCATAAAGGGTTACCATTGACATTGAATAATCCTCGAGCTTTTAGACAAAGGGTATCTAATAAGAAAAAATGAGCGAAAAAATATTCGTTCCTCCTCTTAAAATTCAAGGCATTAAAACAAAGCTTGTCCCCCTGATTCGAGAAAATGTGATTCTGGACAAAGAAACTATATGGTATGAGCCATTTATGGGGTCTGGTGTTGTTGGCTTTAATGTTGAGCCGGAACGTGCCGTATTTGCAGACGTCAACCCTCACATCATCAACTTTTATAACAGAATAAAAGATGGCTCTATCACCAGTGGAAAAGTCCGTGCATTTCTCGAAGCGGAAGGGAAGAAACTCGAGGATGGCGATGCCGATTATTACTATGAGGTTCGTGACCGATTCAACCAGCATCACGAACCTCTGGACTTTCTCTTTCTGAACCGTGCCTGCTTTAACGGGATGATGCGCTTCAATAAGGACTACAACTTCAATGTTCCATATGGACACAAACCCCAGCGGTTTGCAAAGGCTTATATCACAAAAATCGTAAACCAGGTCGCCCACATCGAAGAGCTTCTGAAAACCCATGAATGGGAGTTTTTGTGTCAATCCTTTGAGGATACGATAAGTTCAGCGACCCATTCCGATTTCATATACTGCGACCCTCCGTATATTGGCCGTCATGTCGATTACTATGACAGTTGGGATGAAGAACTCGAAGTTGCTCTGCACAGCGCACTCGTTAAATCACAGTCCAATTTTATGCTGTCAACATGGCATCATAATGATTACCGTTCAAACGAATATATTGAGCAGGTGTGGAATGACTGCCAAATCATCACGCGGGAACATTTTTATCATGTAGGTGCAAAGGAAAAGAACCGCAATCCTGTCGTAGAGGCACTTCTTACAAACTATGTCATTACCGGCACTCAAAATCAGCTCCGGCTTGAAAACGAACAGTTGTCTCTATTTGGCACTTCCGATACACTTCCAGAAAAAATAGCAAATTAAAAACGTCCTGTATTGCTGCAAAATCAATACAGGACGTTTTACATTTCTCAAAACACCATCTGCACCAGCAGCACATAGCACAGAGTGCCGCCGGCGATGGAAACCAGCGTCTGGTGCTTCCACTTATGGAGCGCAATGGTCACGCCGATGGCGATGGCCTCCGGGATGCCGTGGCTGCCCGAGGTTAGGCTGACGCCCTTGAGGCAGTAGACGATGAGCATTCCGAAGATGGCGGCGGGCAGCACATGGCCCAGATACTCCACCACCTCAGGCACCCTGCCGCCCCGAGAGCCGAACACCAGAAAGGGCAGAAAACGGGTGAGCATGGTCGCCGCCGCGCAGACGGCGATGGTCAGGATGAACTGGATATTGCTCATTTTGCCGCCTCGCTTTCTTTGGCCTCGATGGGGCGGCGGAACAGCAGCAGGGCCGCAAGGATGCAGACCATCGAGGGGATGAGGAAGCTGCCTGAGCCGAAGATGCGCAGGCAGACCAGCGGCGCGGCAATGCCGATGATTGCGCTGGCGTGCTGTTTTTCCTTTTCCCACTGGTTGAGGAAGATGACCACGAACATAGCCGTCATGACGAAATCGACGCCCTCGGTGCTAAAGGGCAGGACAGAGCCGAGGGCCGCGCCCATGGCCGCGCTGGCGACCCAATAGATCTGGTCCAGCAGGGTGATGAAGAACATGAACCAGCCCTTATCCACGCCCTCGGACGGCTCTGCCGAGCAGGTGATAGAGAAGGTCTCGTCGCTCATGGCAAAAATCATGTAGGCGCTGCGCAGGCCGTAGCCGCGGTAGCGCTGCAGCATGGTCAGGCCGTAGAAAAGATGCCGCGCCTGGATCATCAGCGCCATCAGAAAGGCCGACACCGGCGCAAAGCTGCCCAGAAGCAGCGAGGCCAGCACGAATTCCAGCGAGCCGCCGTACACTACCGTACCCATCAGGGGCGGCAGCCAGACCGGCAGGCCCAGCGACTGCACATAGATGCCGTAGCCGAGGCCCAGCACCAAATATCCGGCAAATACCGGCAGCGTCTGAGGCGCTGCGGCCCGGAACGCGCGCCATACCGGTGCGCGGTTCAAATTTATTTCGTTTTGTTCCTGCATTTGTTTCAACCCTCCAATATAGTAGTATAACAGGTTTATCTGCATTTGCAAGAACTATTTATAAAGCAAAGAGGGTTCTGTGCGTCCGCACAGAACCCTCTTTGCTTTATATCTTTTATTTTTTGGTGAGGTCTTTCGTGTAGAGAGCGCGGGTCGCGTTCAGGACAGCGAGGACCATGACGCCGACATCGGCGAAGATGGCCGCCCACATGTTGGCGATACCCAGAGCACCCAGCAGCAGGCAGGCCGCCTTGATGGCCAGAGCAAAGATGATGTTCTGGTAGACGATGCTCTTGGTGCGGCGGGCAATGCGCATGGCGAGGGCGATCTTGGCCGGGTCGTCATCCATCAGGACGACGTCGGCGGCCTCAATGGCGGCGTCAGAGCCCAGAGCACCCATGGCGATGCCCACATCCACACGGGAGAGGACAGGGGCGTCGTTAATACCGTCGCCCACGAAGGCCAGCATCTCTTTGGGGTTCTTGGCGGCCAGGAGCTTCTCGATCTGGTCCACCTTATCGCCGGGCAGCAGGCCGGCGTGGTACTCGTCGATGCCCAGCTCTGCCGAGACAGCCTTTGCCACCGGCTCTGCGTCGCCGGTAAGCATGACGGTCTTGCGGACGCCGGCCTGCTTGAGGCCCTTGATGGCCTGTGCGCTGTGGGGCTTCACCACGTCGGAGATGAGCAGATAGCCTGCATACTTGCCGTCGATGGCCACATGGACGATGGTGCCGGTCTGGGGGACATCGGGGACGGTGAGGCCCAGCTTTGCCATCAGGCGGGCATTGCCGGCGGCGACCGGCTTGCCGTCCACCTTGGCGGTGACGCCGTGGCCGCCCAGCTCCTCCACGTCGGTGACGCGGGCAGCGTCGATGTCCTTGCCGTAAGCAGCCTTGATGCTCAGGGAGATGGGGTGCTTCGACCAGCTCTCGGCCAGCGCAGCGGCTTCCACGAGGCTGTCTTCGGTACCGCCCTCCACGGGGCAGACCCTGGCGACCTTGAAGGTACCCTGGGTCAGGGTGCCGGTCTTATCGAAGACGACGACGCGGGTATCGGCCAGCTCTTCCAGATAGGTCGAGCCCTTGACGAGGATGCCGCAGGCGGAAGCTCCGCCGATGCCGCCGAAGAAGCTCAGCGGGATAGAGATGACCAGTGCACAGGGGCAGCTGATGACGAGGAAGGTGAGGGCGCGGTAGACCCAATCGCCGAAGCGGGCGGGCTGGCCCATCAGCAGCAGAACGATGGGGGGAATGAAGGCCAGCGCCAGCGCGCCGTAGCAGACCGCCGGGGTATACACCCGGGCAAAGCGGGTGATAAAGTTCTCGGCGCGGGCCTTCTTCATGCTGGAATTTTCCACGAGGTCGAGAATTTTAGAGACGGTGGATTCGCCGAACTCCTTGGTGGTCCTGACCTTGAGCAGGCCGCTCATGTTGACGCAGCCGCTGATGACCTCATCGCCGGACTGGACATCCCGGGGCAGGCTCTCGCCGGTGAGGGCGGCGGTGTTAAGGGTGGAAGCACCCTCGACGATGACGCCGTCGATAGGCACACGCTCACCGGGCTGGACCACGATGATGGTTCCGATCTCGACCTCATCGGGGTCTATCTGCTCCAGCTTGCCGTCCTCGCCCTCGATGTTGGCGTAGTCGGGCCGGATGTCCATCAGGGCCGAGATGCTGCGGCGGCTCTTGCCGACGGCAACGCCCTGGAACAGCTCGCCGATCTGGTAGAAGATGATAACGGCACAGCCCTCGACGTAATCGCCCAGCGCAAAGGCGCCCACGGTGGCGACGGCCATCAGGAAGCATTCATCAAAGGGCTGACGGTTCTTGATGCCCAGAAGAGCCTTGCGGAGCACATCCCAGCCCACCACGAGGTAGGGGATGCAGTAGAGCAGCAGCTCCACCGACGCGGGCAGAGGCGGCAGCAGCTTGAGCACCAGCACCAGCGCCAGAGCGGCGATGATGCGGTACAGCATTTTCTTTTGTTTTTTCGTCACGGGTACCAGCCTCCTTTTGGGGCAGTTTTCTCAGATTCAACAGGTTTTCCCCACAAGGGGCTTGTTTTCCACGCTTTCCCCCGGCTTTTCCACGAGGTTTTCCCGCAAAAAGCCGCAAATGCGCGTTCATTTTTCTATTTTTGCGTCCAGGATGTTGAAAACGCCGTGGAAATTGTTGAAAGCTGATTTATTTTTCCACATTTTCCACGCGCATCCCGGCAGTATAAGTCGAAACTCAGATGCCGAAGATCTCGCAGTCGTCCTCGACCTTCTTGCAGGCGGAGAGGACGTTCTGCATGGTAGCCTTGACGTCAGCACCCTCATCGAACTCGACGTTCATCTTCTGGGTCATGAAGCTGACGGTAGCCTTTGCGACGCCGGCGACCGTGTTGGCGGCATCCTCCATCTTCTGGGCGCAGTTTGCGCAGTCAACTTCGATCTTGTAGCTCTTTTTCATAATAAGTACCAGCCTTTCTTTCTATATCCCCGCTCCGCCGCAGGGTGCGGCAGAGCTTACAGCGTTTTCGGGGCATCACTCTTCGATGTGGTCCATGCCCATGGAGAGGATGCTGCGCACATGGTCATCGTCCAGTGCATAGTAAATGGTCTTGCCGTCGCGGCGGAAGCGGACGAGCTTTGAGTCCTTGAGCACCCGCAGCTGATGGCTCACCGCCGACTGGCTGAGCTGGACGGCATTTGCAATGTCCTGCACACACAGCTCATCGTCGTGGAGGGCGTAGAGTATCTTGATGCGGGTAGAATCGCCGAACACCCGGAACAAATCGGCCAGCTCGTAGAGCACCTCATCGTCCGGCAGCACCGGCGGGGCCTTGGGCAGCTTCTGTTCTGGGGCAAGAGCATTCTCAGCCATCGTTGTCATCCTTTCGCTTCAATATATGAACATCTGTTCATGCGTTCATGATAGCACGCTGTATGGCTCCTGTCAAGGGGATTTGCGCAAAAAATCAGCATTCTCTTGAAATTGATAAAACAGACCTCAAAACGCAAGAAATTTGCAGTTTTATTTTGCAGAAAGGGTGCAATTTAGGGCGAAAGAAAAGGCAGTCCTGACCGAACTGCCTTTTTCTAAAGCACTGCATTCATGCCCGATTCTTCTTTTTATAGTCCGCCGCCCACGGCAGATACATGAGGAACAGCGCCAGCGCGGTGGCAGGCAGGAAGCCCAGGATATAATATTTTTCGCCCAGCAGGGCCGTGAAGGTGCTGGTGATGATGTTCCCGTAGGGATTATTGAGGAAATAGAAGTTGGTGTTAAGGGACTTATTCAGAAAGTAGATAGGCAGAGCAGAGCCGAACAGGAACGCCAGCACCTGCGGCACCCGCCGGGGACTGGGACGGTAGCCGCCCGCCACCAGCAGGACTGGATAGAGTACCAGCAGGGCATGGATACTGACGGAGTGCAGATTGATGAGCGTCCACCAAGAGGGGACATCCAGCCAGCTGGGGCAGAGCAGTGCCAGCATTGCACCCGGGATACAGAGGGCATACAGCTCCTCTTTGCACCAGTTTCTGTCCATGATCGTGTTGTACAGACAGACGAAGACGTTGATATTGCACAGGTGCAGGGGCAGATAGCTCCAATTCCACTGGCCGGTCAGGGCCATCCCCAGCAGAAGGGCAGCTTCGTCCAGCAGGAGCAAAGCGGTGACTCCGACTAAAATGCGCCGCCGGGTGCGGGCAGAACTGCGGCGATACCACAGGGCCGCCCCCACGATAAAGGCAAGCGAAATGGCCAGCTCCATGAGGTGAACAGTGCCATACAGCGGGTAGCATCGGTAATCGGCCCCGTATTCGGCGTGGGTGATGTCGTAGGATTTCCAGAAATCGTTCATCTTCTTTCCCTCCTTGTCCAGCTTATGATACCGCGTTTGGCCTCAGACGGAAAGAGTTTTGAAGGAAAATCCAGAAAACAGGTGCAATGGCGTGGATTTTGTGGTATCCTTACAAACGTGAAATTATCTGCCGCAAATCGCGGCAGCACAATGATCTGAGAAAGAAGGAATTTTTATATGTTAGAAACTGGAATCCGCGGCAAGCAGAGCGTCGCCGTGACCCCCGAGAACACCGCCAAGACCATGGGCAGCGGCACGCTGAACGTCTTCGCCACCCCCGCACTGGTGGCGCTGGCCGAAAAGACCTGCTGGATGAGCGTCGCCGACGCTTTGGATGAGGGCTGCGGCTCTGTGGGCACCAAGCTGGAGCTGGAGCACACCGCACCCACCCCCGTGGGCATGACCGTCACCTGCGAGAGCGAGCTGACCGCTGTGGAAGGCCGCAAGCTGGTGTTCAAAGTCTCCCTGTACGACGAGAAAGGCCCCGTGGGCGGCGGCGTCCACGAGCGCTTTGTGGTCAACGACGCAAAGTTTGCCGCCAAGGCCGAGAGCAAGAAGGGCTAAGACTCTTTTTTCTCGGCAAGCTCGATGGGCGGCGGGTCGGCAGCCAGCAGCTGCTGCTCGGCCCGGGCCTGAGCTTCCTGCAAAAGCCGTGCCGCCTGTTCGCTGGCACGGAACAGCTCTAAATACATCGCTTTATAGTCCGGCGCAGCCAACACCCCCTTCCGTGTCCCATCACGTTAGAAGCTGTTTTTGTAAGCAGGGTGCATCGAACGACGAGAATTTTTGCTCGCAGACAAGGCGATTTTCCGTAGCAATCCTGAGCGGATTGCAAGGGAAAGCAACGCAGTATGCGGGCAAAAAGGCCGTTCGGGCGGTGTGCAATGCTTATGAAAACGGCTTCTAAAGGGTTAGTCTGCCCGGCAGGCTGCAAAAAAATCACCTGAGGAGTTTATCATGAAAAAAACCAATCTCTCGTGGGTGGGTGCGTTGCTGGTGTTTGCCCTGCTGCTGTGGTGTACCGCCGCAACGCCCGGCAAAATCGACGACCCTTCCACCTACACCTGCGCCGTGTACAGCTCGGCGCTGTCCCTGCTGCCCCCTGTGATAGCCATCGTGCTGGCCCTGAACACCAAAGAGGTCTACACCTCGCTGCTGGTGGGCATCGCCACCGGCGCACTGCTCTACGCCAACGGCAATCTTGAGCTGGCGCTGACCACCCTCTTCTTCAACGAAGACGGCGGCATGGTGTCCAAGCTGTCCGATTCCAGCAACGTCGGCATTCTCGTCTTTCTGGTGATGCTGGGCATTCTGGTGGCCCTGATGAACAAGGCCGGCGGCAGCGCCGCCTTTGGCCGCTGGGCCTCCACCCACATCCACACCCGGGCGGGCGCACAGTTCGCCACCCTGCTGCTGGGCATCCTCATCTTTGTGGACGACTACTTCAACTGCCTGACCGTCGGCTCCGTCATGCGCCCGGTCACTGACCGGCAGAAGGTCTCCCGCGCAAAGCTGGCCTACCTCATCGACGCCACCGCAGCACCCATCTGCATCATCGCGCCGGTGTCCAGCTGGGCCGCCGCCGTCACGTCCTCTGTGCCGGAAGGCTCGGGCATCAACGGCTTTACCATGTTCCTGCGCACCATCCCTTATAACTACTACGCCATCCTCACCATGGTGATGAGCCTCTTCCTCATCTTCAGCGGCCTCGACTACGGCCCCATGAAAAAGCACGAGGATAACGCCCTGCTGGGCGACCTCTTCACCACCGACGACCGCCCCTACGGCGACGACGTGGACGACGGCAGCGATACCCGCGGCCATGTGGTGGACCTCATCGCGCCGGTGCTGGTGCTCATCGCGGCCTGCATCTTCGGCATGGTGTACACCGGCGGCTTCTTTGAGGGCGTGGACTTCGTCACCGCTTTTGCCGACTGCAGCGCCTCTGTGGGCCTCGTGATGGGCAGCGCCATCGCCCTGATGTTCACCTTCGTGTTTTACCGGGTGCGGGGCGTCATGACCTTTCAGGACTTCGCCGCCTGCATCCCCGAGGGCTTCAAGGCCATGGTCAGCCCCATGCTCATCCTGACGCTGGCATGGACGCTTTCCGGCATGACCGGCCTGCTGGGCGCAAAATACTACGTCGCAAGCCTGCTCAGCGGCTCTGCAGCGGCTCTGCAGTACCTGCTGCCCATCATCATCTTTGTGGTGGCGGTCTTCCTCGCCTTTGCCACCGGCACGTCCTGGGGTACTTTCTCGATTCTGGTCCCCATCGTCTGCCATGCGTTCCCGGAGGGTGAGATGCTGGTGGTCTCCATCGCCGCCTGCCTGTCCGGCGCGGTCTGCGGCGACCACTGCTCGCCCATCTCCGACACCACCATCATGGCCTCTGCCGGCGCGCATTGCAGCCACGTGAACCATGTCTCTACCCAGCTGCCCTACGCCATGACCGCCGCCGCCATCTCGGCGGGCTGCTATCTGCTCTGCGGTGCAGCACAGGCTGTCCTCGGTGATGCCGCCAACACCCTGACCTCCTTCGTGCTGCTGGCCTGTGCCATCGTCATCGAACTCGTCGTGCTCAGCATCGTCAGGGCGCGGATGGGCCATACTGGGAAGGAAGAAGTCACAAAATCTTAACGGAATCGTAGATTTTTGTCTTCCCCTCCGGCGCAAATCATGGTATACTTATCAAAAGAGTAAATTTTTTGAGCTATTTGCTCACTGGAGGAAAACCCCATGCTGGAAGAAGTCTTTCAGGACGTCTATACAAAATTCAAGCTGCATTTTTATCAGAATGTATTTCAGCGCTTTGCCACCCGCGAAGCCACGCTGACTACGGTGGAGTCCTTCTGCATGGAGGGCATCATGGCGATGGGGGAGCCCACCATTGCAGAGTTTTCCCGCATGATGGGCATCTCCACCCCCAACGCGGCTTATAAAATCGGCAGCCTCGTCAAAAAGGGCTATGTGGAGAAGATCCAGTCCACCACCGACCGCCGCGAATACTTCCTGCGCCCCACCCAGAAATACATCGATTACTACAGCATCAGCTATTCTTACCTGCACACGGTCATCGAGCGTGTGCGCAAGCGCTTCCCGGCTGAGGACTGCGACAAGATGGAGCAGATGCTCTCGGTCATCAGCACCGAGCTGATGCCGGAGCTGGATATGCTGGCCAAGTGCCGCCACCCCGAAGCTCCCAAATCGGAAGAATAAAATACAGCACGATGAAAGCCCCCGGCAGCGCCGGGGGCTTTCTCATTATCCTATAAAAGCGAAGCGCGGCCGCCCCGCCGGAACGGGACAGCCGCAGCTTCATGGGAATGTAAAAGACAGAGCTTGTCTGGATGTTGGGGTTATGCGTTCTCCTTCGCGGCGTTTGCAGCAGCACGCTTGTTGATCTTGCTCTGGTTGTAGACAGAGTAGACGATGACCAGGATAGCGACCGTTGCAAAGACCATTGCGATGGGAGAAGTGGTGATGGCGAAGAAGTTGCCGCGCTGAATGTTCATGTAGCGCACGAAGTTCTTCTCGCACATGGGTCCCAGAATGAGGGCCAGCAGGATGGGAGAAAGGGGGAACTCGTACTTGTTCATCAGCCAGCCGATGATGCCAAAGGCGACACAGACGCCCACATCAAAGGCATTCTTGTTGATGGAGAAAGCACCCAGCAGGGAGATGACGAGGATGATGGGGTAGAGCATCTTCTTCTCGACGGAGACGATCTTTGCAAAGAAGCGGACGCCGAGGCAGCCCACCACCAGCATGCAGAGGTTTGCCAGCATCAGAGCTGCGAAGACGCGGTAGACGGTAGGCAGCTCGGTGACGTACATCATGGGGCCGGGGGTGATTCCCTTCATGATAAAGGCACCCAGCAGGATGGCGGTGACGGAGTCACCGGGGACGCCCAGAGACAGCAGGGGGATCATAGCGCCGCCGGAGCAGCCGTTGTTGGCGGACTCGGTAGCAGCAACGCCGTTGGGGATGCCGGTGCCGTACAGCTCGGGGTGCTTGCTGGCGGACTTGCTGGCGCCGTAGGAGACGAAGACCGCGATGTCACCGCCTGCGCCGGGGATGGCGCCGATGAAGGTGCCGATGAGGCCGCCGGAGAGGATGTTGGGCCAGATCTTCTTGATGGTCTTCCAATCGGGCAGGACGTTGGTGATCTTCTCGTTGGACTTCTGCTCATGCTCTTCGCCGCGGATAATGCGCTCAACGCCGGCGATGACTTCAGAGACAGCGAACAGACCGATCAGAGTGGGGATGAACTGGAAGCCATCCAGCAGGCCGGTCTGCTTGGTGGTGATGAAGCGGGGGATGCCGTTGGTGGGGTCGAGGCCGACGGTGCAGAGCAGCATACCGAAGAAGGCGCTGATGAGGCCCTTGGCCACAGACTTACCGGAAATTGCGACGATGACAGACAGACCGAAGACGGCCAGCATGAACATCTCGCCGGGGCCGAAGTTCATGGCCATATCAGCGACCAGCGGAGACAGGAAGGTCATGACCAGTGCGCCGATGACGCCGCCGCAGAAGGACGAGAACATGGCAACGGACAGTGCCTTGCCGGCCTGACCTTTCTTACACATGGGGTAGCCGTCCAGCAGGGTGGCGGCTGCGGCGGGCGTGCCGGGGGCGTGGATGAGGATAGCGGAAATGGAACCGCCGTACATACCGCCGCAGTAGATGCCCAGCAGCAGGCCGATGGACGGGATGAGGTCCATGCCGAAGGAGAAGGGGATGAGCAGCGCCACGCCCATGGTGGCGGTCATGCCCGGGATAGCGCCCAGCAGAACGCCGCCCAGTGCGCCGATGAAGGTCATCAGAAGGACCTCGGGGTTGGACCAGACAGTCGCATAGCTGGAAAGAAGCAGACTAAAATCCATAACTGTGCTTCCTCCTTATATCATGTCCACGAGGGTGCGCAGGAAGTTCAGCGGACCCAGCGGAATATTGACGGTAAGCACCTTGTAGAACACCAGCCACATCAGCAGCGGCACCAGAACGCTCACAAGGACCATCTGCACCCAGTTGCGCTTGCCGATGAGGAACATGATGATCATCGAGAGCACCACAGCGCACAGGATGTAGCCGCAGCTCTTGAACAGAGCAGCGAACAGCACACAGAGGAGCATGACGAGGTAAGCAGCGGCCACGCCCTTATCCTTGAGGGGATTCAGGGTGCCGACTTCGACAGCAACGGGGTCGGTGGGCTTCATGGTACCCATCAGCTTGAAGATGGACTGGATGAGCAGGACCACCGAGAAGATGAGCATACCCACGATCATGACGCGGGGGAAGGTGGAAGCCTGCACATAGGTGTTGGCCACCTCAGGGAAATTATCGGTCTGGAACCACGCCCAGATACCGATCGCGAGGAAAATGATGGAGCCTACCAGATTGGAGAAGGCCATCGTTTTCATTTTGTCTTTGTTCAAAAGGGGTTCCTCCTCTCTATCTCTTCTCATAAAAAGGGGCAGGCATGAACTGCCTGCCCCAGCAAATACTCAGAGAGACAAATCAGAGGCCGACAGCGTCCATAGCAGCTGCGACATCGACAGCAGCCTGCTTCAGGTAGTCAGCATAGCCCTGTGCATCCAGATAGGAGATTGCCTGACCGTTGTTGTTCATGAAGGTCACGAAGTCAGGGTCCTCGATGGCAGCGGCGCAGGCCTCTTCCAGACGGGTCATGATGGCATCATCAACGCCCAGAGGAGCGGCCATACCGCGCTGGGTGTAGTAGGTGATGTCGTAGCCCTGCTCCTTGCAGGTAGGAACATCGGGGAAGACGGGGTTGCGCTCTTCATCCATGACGCCCAGGCAGATCAGGTCGCCGGATTCGATGAAGCTGCGAGCTTCGGCCAGAGAGACGGTAACGCCCTGAATGAAGCCGCCGGCTGCGTTCTGGACAGCGGTAGCAGCGCCTTCCTGATAGGTGATCATCTGGATGTCGATGCCGGTAGCGCTCATCAGGTAGCCGCCAGCGATGTGCCAGACAGAAGCGTTGGAAGAACCGCCCATCTGCACCTCACCGGGGTGAGCCTTGCAGTAATCAATGAAACCGGGCAGGTCGGTGATGCCGTTGTCTGCAGCCCACTTTGCACCGACGGTGATGGCAGCTGCGTCGGTGTTGACGCGGCACAGGGGAGCGTAATTCTCCCAGGTCAGTTCACTGGTACCCAGCTTCTTATAGGTAGCCAGCTCGAAGGTGATCATACCGATGGTGTAGCCGTCGGTGTTGGCGTCTGCGATAGCCTGATGGCCCAGGATGCCGCCGCCGCCAGTCTGGTTATCGACAGTCAGGGTGACGCCCAGGTTCTTGCCCATAGCCTCGCAGAATGCGCGCAGACAGGAGTCCGTGCCGCCGCCTGCAGACCAGGGGCAGATGACGGAAATACCCTTGGTGGGGTAGTCGGTAGACTTGCCGCCGGCAGCGGTGCTGGCAGCAGTGGAAGCTGCAGTAGAGGTGGCAGTGCTGCTGGAAGAACCGCCGCAAGCGGTCAGGACGCCAGCTGCACCCACAGCAGCAGAAGCTGCGAGGAAGTCACGACGAGAGATCTTTTTCATTTCTTGTTACCTCCGATTCACGTTGCGTTTATCCGTATTATGGCAGCGCCGTGCTTTGCTCACAGCGCCATTCCTTCCGCATACGGGTCGCCTTTGGATATTATGATAACGCATATTTTCTCATCCCGCAATTAGATTCAAGCACAAATTTTCCAGTCATTGTTTGTACAAAGTGACCCATCTGATTGGTTTTTGGAGCTTTCTGCAAGCCATCCTTTCGATTCCTAGCTCTTATATCCAAAATTCTTTGCTGATGTATTTTTGATGCATACAGTCATTCTGAAATTCCATCTGTTCATCGTCCGGATTTCATTGTATAATAATATTGTATAAAAATGTCGTAATATTATAAAGATACGCAGCCAGCCGCCCGCGCGGCCCGTTCGGAGGCGATGTTTTCATGCTTTACCGCATCTGGCCCCTTCTCAAGGAAGTATATCATTACGAAAAGCATTCTACGCTGGACTCAGACTACCTGCGCCAGGTGCTGACGCTGGCTGTCGTCGTGCTTTTTGCGCTGAATTTCAGCTGCAACGGCCTCGGCAGGCCCGTCGTCTTCGTCCTCACCGGACTCATCTGCCTTGTGCTTCTGATGGTGGAGTGGCTGCTGCCCCGGGCGAAAAACGAAAAGCATCTGGTCATGTTCTCAAACACGGCCCTCATCGTCATGGGCCTGCTGCTTCTGGTCCTGAACGAGAACGACGGCTTCCAGAACCTGTGGTTCTTCCTGATGCCGGCTACTCTTTTCGTGCAGTCGGGGCTGCCCATCGGCCTGCCGTTCTGCACAGCCTACGGCCTCGCGGCCACCTGCTTTTTGTGGCTGGGTCCCCTTGCCGGCAGCACCCTCTACCGCCGGGACTATGCGCTTTTCTACCCCGCCGCCTACTGGTCGTTCTGCCTGCTGATGATAACGGCGGACATCTTTTACAAACACTACCGCATCCGGCAGGAGCAGAGCGAAAAAGAGATGGAACGTGAGGTCCGGGCCACCATCTGCGAGGCCCGGCAGCTGATGGTCAGCTCTGTGGCCGCCATCAGCCAGATGATAGACGAAAAGGACCGCTACACCAGCGAGCACTCCTACCGGGTGGCCGAATATGCCCGCCTCATCGGGGCGCATATGGGCTTTGCCGGCGAGGAGCTGGACAGCCTCTACCGGAGCGCCCTGCTCCACGACATCGGAAAGATCGCCGTGCCGGACGCCATCCTCAATAAGCCCTCCCGGCTGACGGACGAGGAGTTCGACATCATGAAGCAGCACACCGTCTGGGGCCGAAAAATTCTTGAGGGGCTGGAATTTCTGCCTCAGGCCGACTGCGGTGCCAGCTACCACCACGAGCGGTTCGACGGCAAAGGCTACCCCGCCGGGCTGAAAGGCGGGCAGTTGCCGGAGATGGTCTGGATCATCAGCGTCGCCGATGCGCTGGACGCCATGGGCTCCGACCGGTGCTACCGCGGCCACTGCGACAGGGACTACATCATCGGAGAGTTCCGGAAATTGAGCGGGACGCAGTTCGAGCCTGCGGCGGTCAAGGCCGTGGTGGAGCTGCTGGAAAGCGGAGAGATAGCGGTGCAGTGACGCGCCAAAAGGATGTTTTATGAACAAGGATACGCTTGCACGGCTGCGCGAGACGGTACTCGTCCCCCATGGCGACCCGCAGCTGGCCCTCTACGCCAAGCTCGTCGTGGGTCTGCTCTGGCTGGTACATCTGCCGCTGGGGTTTCTGTACGGTGCGCCGCTGCCGTTTTATCTTCTGCTGGGCGGCATGATGCTTCTGGACGGCGTCAACCTCTCTCTGTCCCGCCGCAGTGCCAGCCGAGCGCGGGAGCTGGGTGCAGCGTTGGCGTTTCTGGCCGGCAGCGCCCTGCTTTTCCAGAAGGCTTATGTGGGCTATTTCAGCTGGTTTTTCCTGCTGATATTTTCCTTTTCCTGCACCTTCGTGCTGGGTCTCGTGGACGGTACTTTTATCAATCTTCTGGGCTTTCTCTGGGTGATGGCCTGCCTGCACGGCGGGCTCGTCCCCGACCCCGCCGCTCTCTACGGCGAAAACTTCGTGCTCCGTTTCCCGTTCCTCTACATCTGCATCCTGGGGGTGGCCTACATCATCATGTTCTCCATCCAGCGCTACTGGGTGGACAAGGCCAAACGCCATCTTTTATTGCAGCAGCGCATCGACGCGGAGAAGAGCAAACTCTCGGAGATGTCGCTGAAGGTCATCACGGCCATGTACAGCGCCCTCAGCTCCAAGATCCCCGAGATCGACCTCCACTGCCAGCAGACTGCGGAGCTGACGCAGGAGATGGCCCGCCGGATGGGTCTGGATGAGGCCGCCTGCCGGGACGGCTACTATGCGGGCCTGCTGCACGAAGTAGGCACCGTGGGCCTGCCCGATGATGTGGTATTGCAGCGGAACATCACCGAGGAGCAGTACCAGCTCTACAAGACCTATGTAGAGCGGGGCTGCCGCATCATTCAGGAACTCCAAATCGTAGACCGGGTGGCCGAGACCGTGCGGTATCACCGCGAAAATTACGACGGCACCGGCTACCTTGAGGGGCTGCAGGGCGAGGCCATCCCGCTGCTGTCCCGCATCCTCGCTGTGGCCGACTTCACCGACCGCCACCGCCGCCGGGGCGAGACGGACGCCCAGATCGCCGCGGCCCTCCGCGAGCGTGCCGGACATGAGTTCGACCCACAGTGCGTGGAAGTCATGTGCGGGATGCTCACTGAAAGGACGTAAAAAGGAGGATGCTCCATGCCGGACGAAAAGATGAAATATCCACTGCTGGAATTCGAATATGATAAAAAGCCATATGAGGAGCTTTTGAAGCTGAATCCGCATCCGGAGTTTATGGATAGGGTCAGCATCGTGACAGAGGATTATGAGCACGATGATTTCGGGAGTCTTCCCGGTGATGAGAAAAATGCTCTCGGCCACGCAGCAGGTGTTTTATGGAAGATTCAAAAATACGGGACGTCCTTTTCGGATGAAGAAAGCAAAACCATCCGAACGAGAAAACGCTCACGTACAAAAAAGCCAGACCTGTTGTTATTCGTAAACGATTTGGAAAATGATTTTCATAATTACTGTGCTTGCATCAAACATGGCCTCGGAAACAAAGCTGACCTGTGTGCGCTAACGGAGGCTTTGCTCTGTTACGGCTGCGAAGATACTGTATGGGAAGAAGTCACAGAATGGCATACCGCTGTGAGCGAGAATAAAAACTTTGCCAAATCAACATTTCTTCCCAACTTTGACAGACTCTATATCCGACAGGCAGACCGTTTTTTGTTTCTGGAGCTCAATACTGAGGAAGCCCTGAAGTTTTACGGGCTGGCAACAATGTTGTGGGACCATGAGCCGGACGCAAAAGAAACAAATTCGGACGACCATTTTGTTTCATTTACACGTCAGTATGAACTCTACAGCCGTATTTTGAAAGGTGCAAGCTATCCTTATGGCACATCCTCTCAACCATCCGCATTTTTTCAGTTGTATAACCGTATTATTCACTCCGGAATTTCGTCCTCCTCTCTTTCTGAAAAGCTGAGTACCTTCGTTTTATCCATTCAGGAGATAATGGAGTCTCCATCGTCCCGAAGCCTCCATCGAGCCCGGCTTGCTCTGCTGATGTTTATCGTCATAACAAAAAAGCATTTTATCCCTGAGCTTGCCCGTCTTTATGATGACCCTGACAGGGAGCGCTGGGAAGTCGCTATCATGGAAAAATCCCGCCTGCTTGAGGATACCGGTTACTCTATTCTTTCTCACTATGCAGCGCATATGACATGGAAGTCGGGGACACGGTACTTCGACTCTTATCTGAGGCTGGCAAAAGCTGCATATCTTTCGGAACTTCTTTTGGATGAACTGAACGCTGAGGGGGATGCGGCGGAAATCGCTTATTATACATCGGCAGAAGTTTTTTCTTATATGCTCCCCGAAAAATGCACAAAAGAGGAGGGGAAAGAAGGGCGTCTGGGCAAATTGACCGTTATGCATCTGTCCTATATGAATGACCCAAACGAAGGTAAAACTCTGCAAAAGGCAATTTACGGCCCATCGTATGGAGCACTTCAAAAAGGCCGCAAACCTCTGGATGTTCCCTTTGTATTTGTAAAATGCTTCAGCCCCCGCATCGACTACCTGCCCATGTGGGAAATGTATGGCGACCACGCCAGAGGCTGCTGTCTTGTCATCGACTGGGAAACATCAAAATGGATGGAAGAAGAAGCCGAGCCTATTCTCTATCACGTCTGTTACCTTCGGAAACAGGGAAATTCGTATGTAGTCTTGAACGAAGACAATGAAAAGCTTTCCCGCTCCTGCCGCGCCATAAATTCACAGCTCCAGGAACTGCACAATGTCGCCGAGGAAATCGCAGAACAGGACCGCCGTTATCTCGATGATGTCCTAGGGAAAGTCCTCTACCTCTTCAAAGACAGCAGCTACAGCTACGAGCAAGAGCTGCGGGTCATCTACCAGACGAAGGACAACATCCTCCACACTGACGGCGACAGACCGTGGCTTTTCGTGCAGACACCTTTTCCTCTCCAATTAGACGAAGTCATTCTGGGGCCGAAGTTCCCGGACGTCAGCACCCGGGTGCCTTACCTGCAGGAGCAGCTCGACCTGATGTGCGAAAAGACCGGCACGGAAAAGCCACGTATCACCCTTTCTGAAATCGACTACCGTTGACACAAAAACAGCCCGCAGGCCGGATTTTTGTCCGTCCGCGGGCTGTTTTTATTTCCTGTGAAATCATACCTTCCCGGCACCCTTGTCCAGTATCTTGTCGAAGCGGGAGAAGAAGGTGATGGCTGTAATGGTCGCTGCCAGAATATCACTGACCGGCTCGGCGAGAAAGACGCCGAAGCACTTATCTGCCGTGAAGCAGGGCAGGATAAAAATCAGCGGGATAAGCAGGATGATCTTGCGCAGACAGGCCAGCAGGAGGCTGACTTTGGCCTGACCCAGCGCCATAAAGCTCTGCTGGCAGGCGACCTGAACGCCCATGGCGAGGATGCCCGCCATGTAGATGCGCATAGCCCATGTGGTGTATTCGATGAGGGCAGCGTCCGAGGTAAAGATGCCCGCCACCACGCCGGGGACCAGCATCATGAGCAGCCAGAACAGGGTGGTATAGCCGAAGCAGAGTGTGAGCTGGAAGCGGAACGCCTCCTTGACGCGGGGCTTTTTGCCTGCGCCGAAGTTGAAGCTCATCACCGGCTGGCCACCCTGACAGATGCCCTGAATAGGCATGGTGCAGAGCTGGGACACGCTGGTGATGACGGTCATCGCGCCCACGGCCACATCGCCGCCGTAGCGGGCGAGGCTGGAGCTGAAACTGATGGAGAGCAAACTCTCCGTCGAGAGCATGACGAAGGACGAGATGCCCAGCCCCAGCACCGGCAGGATGATGTTCCGCTCCACTTTGAGGTTTTCTTTCCGCAGCTTGAGGATGGTCTTGGGGCCGGTGAGGAAGTTCAATATCCAGCAGGCGCCCACGGCCTGACTGAGCACCGTCGCCACTGCCGCACCCCGGACGCCCCAGCCAAGACCAAAAATCAGGATGGGGTCGAGGATGATGTTGATGACTGCGCCGATGACTGTCGTGAGCATACTGATCTTCGCAAAGCCCTGGGTCGTGATGAAGGGGTTCATGCCCATGACCAGCAGCACGAACACCGAGCCGAGGATGTAGATGCGGCCATAGGCCACCGCATAGGGGAGAGTGGCGTCGCTGGCACCGAAGAGCCGCAGCAGGGCGGGCGCACCGGCATAGAAGCCCGCCGTCAGCACCACAGCGAAAAACAGCAGCATGGTAAAGCTGTTGCCGATGATTTTTTCGGCCTCGTCTTTATTGCCCTGTCCCAGCGCGATGGCCGTGCGGGGCGCACCGCCCGCGCCGATGAGCATGGCGAAGGCGTTCAGGAGCATAAGGATCGGCGCAAACAGGCCCACGCCCGTCAGCGCCGCCGCACCGATGCCCTCGATGTGGCCGATGTAAATGCGGTCTACGATGTTATAGAGCAGATTGACCACCTGCGCCACCACGGCGGGTATCATCAACTGCAAAAGCAGGGGCTTGACCGGCCTGCTGCCCATATCCTGTCGATTCTGTGCCATAGGTTCTCCTTTGAGTACATACTTCAAATTTGAAATAAATATAGCACACCCCGTTCTGCCTGTCAAGCACAAGGGGAAGGGCTTTTTGTATTTCCAGTTGACGGAAAGGCGGGATTTTGCTATAATAATTAAGCTGTATTGTGAATATGGAGCATTACTCAAGTGGTCGTAAGAGGTCGCACTCGAAATCTAACTGGCTTTTTGGAAGTGGATTTCCGATTTTGCTAGGTTTCATGCGGGTTTTCCGACTTCGTGAGTGAACGATTTTCGGCCGTTCTCTCCTGAAATTCTCTCCAAAGTTTTCCCAGAATGCACGGAGCATTCTAAAAATTTAATATCTGGAGCATTACTCAAGTGGTCGTAAGAGGTCGCACTCGAAATGCGATAGGCCGGGAGACCGGTGCCAGGGTTCGACTCCCTGATGCTC
>OGJU01000218.1_pt1 | contig 71868 bp, 85 predicted proteins | sample 1572251 | NCBI WGS metagenome assembly OGJU01 (sample SAMEA2582144, study PRJEB24529) | metagenome | biome: Human gut stool | place: China | collected 2011
TTGCGCCCGTGCAGGTTCAAGTCCTGTCATCCGCAGTAATTGCGGAAAAGACCATCGAGAAATCGATGGTCTTTTTTTATGCCGGCAGAATAAGACATACCTTTAACGGCTGCCTGAAATAGGAATGCAGTGCATACCACCGGTTTATCGGTGTCTATGATTTGTCAGCTGTTGCAGCCGTTTTTCTGCATGAAGAAATAATGCTGCTGCTTCAGATAATCTCTGGCGTAGTCCAGAGCTTCTCCGAAACGCTGGAAATGCACGATTTCCCGTTCTCGCAGGAAGCGCAGTGGCGCGAGCACATCGGGGTCATCCGTCAGGTCGATGAGATATTCATAGGTGCTGCGCGCTTTTTGCTCTGCTGCGATGGCGTAAGTGCAAAGAAAAAGGCAGGGGAATCAAAGGATTCCCCTGCCTTTTTGAATTTTGCGATTATTCGGTGGTAGGATTCCCGGTGTTATCGGAATCCCCGCCTGCCGTATTGCAGACAGTTATGCTATCCCCTACCTTGACCCACGTATCCGTGTCATCAACCTGAACCCAAACAGCATAGGTACCTGCTGTGACATTGTCGAATGTTGCCGTATAGCACCTGATGGGTATACGGTACTCGTACTTTTGGCTGCCGGATAGGGCGAAGTAGTAATGCTGCTCTTTACTTTCCGTATTGCGCATATCTGTGCCGGAAATTGCATTATTGTCTTTGCCGTCGTAGGATGTTGTGCTCGTTGGTACAAGAGCCACATTCAGAGTCTTACCCTCATTCAGAAACAGAACTTGGAGCGGCACTGTCACTGTTGTATCCGCAACGCTAGCTTTTTCGGCAAGAACCTTGGGTTGGTACACCCGCACATCCTCCGCTGTCAGCTTCAAGCCACCCTGCGGGATATACCAGCCGGCTGTTTTCCCCTCATTCGTGAGGGAAACTTTGTCGGACGGGATGGTAAATGTCACTGAGGTTGTTTTGTGGGGGTTCTTTTCCTCTCTATCGAAGCTATTCACTGCAACCGCAGGAAGCTGCTCCGATGTGACTGTCATGCCTAAAAATACAACAAAATTTGGTGGAGTGGTATCTGTTTCCGTAGTGGCTGATCCCACGGAGATAGAATCTTGAAACAATCCGGAATTGCTAGAATTGACGGTCTCTTCCGCGCTTATGTCTGCTTCATCGGACACTGTAATCACAGAAGCGGTTCCCGTGCCTTTCAGGCGAATATGGACATTAGCTTTATCTTTGCCGGAGGTAAGCAGTGTGGGTAATTCGTCTGCTTTGCTGACCGGTGCCCCGACTGTGCAGGTGTAAGTCGCAACCTCTTGGCCCAAGTTCACCGTGCTACCGTTGGAATCCGTATAATTTAGTGCCGTAACGGTCAGCTGTACGCTTTCCTGCACATATTTTACCCCTTGAGAAACATTCCTTTCGTCGTCGTTTGTCGGCAGCAGATAGATTTTGTCCGGATTCGCCAGTGCCTCGGCTTCCGAATTTGTGGTTCTATCCAACTGCACCCATGCCGCATTAAGTGCTGTCTGCTTTTATTTCCTTGTCAATCTCAGTGTACGACTCTATTCGTCCATACTGCACAATGGTGTCCGTTGGCAGTTGTTTCTTCGTTGCATTGTTTGCCACAACCGTAATGGTGGCTTTTGCGGTCAGTGTGCCGTTGCTGTAGGCGTAGCCCTCGGGGATTTTTACCGTCCCGACAAAGGTATAGCTGCCCGCGGTATTTCCATCGAAGGCACCATTTTTGATTTTCGCCGTAACATCCTTGATTTTCTTGTTATCCACCAACAGCGTTACCATGCTCGGCAGGGATTTTTTCGCCTCTGTCTCGTCCTTGAGGTCGCCGACATTCATCTGAATCTCACCGATGGGGTTCTTCAAACCGTTGATTGCAATCTTCGGTGTGGATGCTGTGCCGCCACCACCACCACCACTGCTGCCGCCTGTGATGGTGGGCGCTTTTACCCCTGTGGCGGTTACCGTCTTTTTCACGCTTAGGCTGCTATCCAGCATTACGCCGTTTGCGCCGCCAGCGCCAGAGGCAGGAATTTTTGGGTAAAAGTGTGTCTTCCCATCTCGTTCCTCCTTTTCCGTGAAAATCATAAAATTCTAATTGTGATTTCACATTCGTTATAGCGGGAAAAATTCTTTTTGTATATCCTACTAAAGTAGGATTGGAAAAAATTTGTATATTATTTTAACAGGCGGATTCCTGCTTCGGGTTGCGTATAATCTCCATTTGTTGGGAAACACTAGCTTGCAAAAGGAAAAGAAGGGACGGTTGATTTATGAGCAACAATATGGATTTAGGCTATGAAATGTTTTGCTATCAATGCGAGCAGACGGCAAATGGTAAGGGCTGTACGAAGCTGGGCGTTTGCGGAAAAACGGCGGAGGTTGCCAATTTGCAGGATTTGCTGATTTTTCAAATTAAGGGTATCAGCTGTTACGGAAAGGCGTTGCTTGCGCAGGGGAAGGAGATTGACAAAAGCGTGATTCGCTTTATCGAAAATGTGCTGTTTACCACGCTGACGAATGTAAACTTTGATGAGGCGGTTCATGTGGAGCTGCTGAAGGAATCGCAGGAAATCAAGGATACGCTGAGAGGCATGACAGGGGAGATTGACAATCATACGGCACACGTTACCTATACCCTCCCCGAAACCAAAACCGAAATGCTCAAGGATGCACCCATGGCAGGCATTATGTATGAGGATTTAGATCCCGATATCCGCTCCTTGCGGCAGACGGTGCTGTATGGCTTGAAGGGCATCAGTGCCTACGGGCATCAGGCGAGGGAGCTGGGGTATTACAGTGACGAGGTGGACAATTTCTATATCGAGGCATTGGAGGCAATTACGGATGATACCCTGACGGTAGAGGAGCTGATTCGCTTGACGATGCGCACAGGCGAGATGGCGATTGCCGTTATGCAGAAGCTGGACGAGGCAAACACCGAGGTTTACGGCAATCCTTCTCCGCATACCGTTGATGTTCACATGAAAAAAGGTCCGTTTATCGTGGTTTCCGGGCATGATTTGAAGGACTTGGAAATGCTTTTGAAGCAGACGAAGGGCAAGGGCATCAATATTTATACGCATGGGGAAATGCTGCCCTGCCATGGCTACGAGGGCTTGAAAAAATATCCGCACTTGGTCGGGAATTTCGGCGGTGCGTGGCAGGATCAGCAAAAGCAGTTCGACAATCTGCCGGGGTGTATTTTGATGACAACCAACTGCCTGATGCGCCCGAGAGAAAGCTACAAGGACCGTATTTACAGCACGAATGTGGTCGGCTGGGAGGGCGTGAAATATATCGGCAAGAAGGAAAACGGCGAGAAGGATTTCAGCGAAATCATTGCGCAGGCGTTGGAATTGGGCGGCTATCCCGAGGATGAGGAGGCACATGAAATTTTGGTCGGCTTCGGGCATCATGCCACATTAGGCTATGCCGATAAAATCGTGGAGGCGGTCAAGAGCGGAAAGCTCAGACATTTCTTTTTGATTGGCGGCTGTGACGGCGCAAGGCCGGGGCGAAATTATTATACGGAATTTGCGAAAAAGGTGCCGCAGGATTGTATCATTTTAACCTTGGCGTGCGGCAAATACAGATTTAATAAGCTGGAGTTCGGCGAGGTGGCAAGTCTGCCGAGATTGCTTGATGTGGGGCAGTGCAACGATGCCTATTCCGCCATCCGCATTGCAACGGCTTTGGCAGATGCCTTTGGGACGGATGTGAACGGCTTGCCGCTGTCCATGATTCTTTCGTGGTATGAGCAGAAGGCGGTGGCGGTTTTGCTGGCACTCCTGAGCCTTGGTGTGAAGGGCATTTATTTGGGGCCGACACTGCCTGCATTTTTAAGCCCGAATGTGCTGCAGTATCTGGTGGATACCTTTGATTTGCGTGCTGTCAGCAACCCCGAGGATGATATCAAAACCTGCTTGAAGCAGAATATGTAAGAAGAAAAATCGGTTTCGGCGGAAGCCGATTTTTTTATTACAAAAACGGCGAAAAAATAAGGTTGCCGTCTCATACTTTGGTAGGATGTTCATTGCGAAAAGAATCTGCTATAATTTTGGCAAATGCAGTATTTTCGCGGGTTTTGTCGAAAAATACAGCGTTCGCAGGATATTGCTTGATGGAAGGACACAAGAGAAGGAAGGGATTTTATGAAGAAAAAGCTAATCAGTCAGTTGGTGTGCGTGACAATAGCGCTTTCTCTTACGTCTGTGTCGGCGCTTGCCGAGGAAACAAACGCAGCGGCGGAGGTAAATGAGGGTGCCGCAGAGGGCAAGAAAGAAGGAAAAACAGAGCCGCAGGAAGCACCCAAGGAAGAAGTAGATGTATCTCAGGGTGGCATCTATGCTGATGCGCTTTTGTGAAACATTCGTAAAATAAAATTGATTTGTTAAATGGAGGATACCCTCTTTGCCAAATGGCAGGGAGGGTATTTTTTTATTGCAGTGCCAAAATGAGAACACTTATCAAGAAGGAAAAAAGCGGTTGCAAATGAAAAAGAGGCAAATTATAATGGAATTTAGTTAGCCGCAGCTAACAATATAAAAATCACTAGAGAAGGGTGGAGGAAAATGAAAACAATTTACAGCAGCATCAGTAAAAGAGTATTCAGTCTGCTTGTTGCACTTATTATGGCAATTTCGACAGTTCCTTTTGCGGCAGCTTCGGCATTTGCGCAGGAACAGGGAATTTCCATCACAACAAGCACCATTACACCGAATACAAAATCGGTTGAGGTTACACTTGCACAAGACATTACAGCCGGCTTTGCAAAGGTCATACAGCTTGACAGCGGAGAAGGATATGACACTGATAAATTTTTTAGCTATACGGACTTGAGCGGTGTGATTGGATATACAGCTTTGAACGAAGGAAGTAATACGATTACGCTTACAACAGCACCAACGGAAGGCAAAGAGGTAATAGCGGTACTGCGTGATAGATCAAGCGGTGAAATGCAGGAATATACTTCTGCACCGATTACGGTCACTGCCTCCGAAGGTTCTTCCGGCGGAGAAACAACCAAACCGACACAGGCGGAAATTTTGGCAGGCTGCGAGGTAACAATAGATGGTTTTGCAGACGGAAAAATTACAGAGGATGCAACATCCCTTACGGCAAATGTGAAGCTGCACAGCAGTGTGAAAAGCTGCTACATGATTGTTGCGGTATACCCCGCAAATACAGTCTTTGATCCCGACAGCACCGCCACAAAGCAACTTTATTCGGTACGGGTGGAAAACGGAAAAAGCTATACCTGTAATTTCGCAGGGTCCCTTCTCCCTTTGAAGGTGGGGCAGAAGGTATGCGCTTATCTGAATGTGCCTGTTGCAGAAACGAAGAATGATGTTTTTTACAAGCAAAAGCAATCCCGTGAGCTTACGGTTGTGGATAAAAACGGCGAGGGCTTTCGGGATTACACATGGCCCGAGGTAAGCATTGCGGATACGGATTTAAAAGCAGGCGATACCAAGCTGCACATCAATTTTTCCGCAGATGAGAGATTGCTTGCATACGCAAAGGATGAAAATGTAGATTTCAATATGACAGTTTCCATCCAGCAATATCCGCAGGATAAAACATTCGACTTTGAAGGCAGCTATATGCGCAGATTGACGATTCCGCTGCAGTTTACGAAAAATCTGACAAACTATGAAATCAATCTGGAGGAACCGCTTCTGGCAGGCTATCGTGTGCGTGCCGTTGTATATTGGAACCAGAATACGGCGCTGTATATCCCCAAAGGCAATGACTATGAGGCGGAGAGCATCCCTGATGATTCCGTTTTGATTCCTGCTGTGCCTGTTGCGCCGACAGTGAAAATCAACGCAGATAAAATTAAGGCAGGTGCGAGCGCAGTAAGCGTTGTGGTTGCCGGTGATGTGGAAGAAGGCTCTAACCTTATCATCAGACAATATGCGTCTGCGGATGCGGTACAGGGGGACGATTGGGAATTTTTCGGCAACAAGAGTGTTTCCGAAGCAGGAACGGTTTCGGTAGAGAAAAATTCCGCTATAAAAAAGGAATTGGCAGCAGGCAAATATGTTGCGGCAGTGCTGATGAAGGGCGGAACGGTTGTTGCATATTCCAATGCGGTTCCCGTTGTTTTGGAGACAGAGATGGAAAAGCCCGTACTGATTGTGAACGGGAATGTATATGAAGGGGATACCAAGGTAAGTCTTGCGGTGAGCAAAACGGATTTAATCCCCTCCGGCAAGGGAATGATTATCCTATATAAAGCAAAAGAAAACGGAGACGCTGATGTATATGGAGACCCCGTTTCTGTCGGCAGTAAAAGTCCTGTTATCAGTGGGGATAATGTAGAAATCACTATTACAAAGGCTTTAACGGCAGGGGATGTGATTATTCCTTATATCTATTATGTTGATGATGAAGATAAAACGCATTATTACCCCGGCACAGCCTTTACGGTAAAAGCGAAAGCGGAAGGGGACAGCATCAGCGTTTCCCCCGAAGCACTCACAGCAGATACGGAAAGCATTACGGTTTCCGTAAACGGATATGACAGCTATAAGGGCGGCTATGTGTTTGTAAGGCTTGCAGACAGAAACAATACACATCCGGATGATGCGGCATCCCTCAAGAGTCAGAGCTTTACGGGAAGCGGCAGCTATACCTTTGATGTAAAGGGAAATCTTACGCCTGAAAAATATGTATTGGTATATCTTTACAAATATGATGTTGACACTGGCAGAACCCATTACAGTGATGATAAGGTTTATATTCTGATTGGTGGCAAGGTGGTAAAAGAGCCTTCTGTTGAAATTACCTCCTCCAAAATTCTTTCTACGGATAAGAATCTTTATGTAAAGGCGGATTTCGACAATGCGCTTACAGGCAATTTGAAGCTGTATACCTACCGCTATGGTGGTGCATTTGACAGTGCAAATGTAGGAAATGCTTTGCTGTATTCCGGTGCGGTAACGCCTTCCGCATACAGCAGTAAAATTACATTTACCAATGATTTGACGGCAGGAGATAAAATCGTTGCGGTGCTTACGCTGCCAGGCGGCGAAAGCGAAGTGGTAAAAATCTCCGATGCAAAAACCATTCAGGCACCCCCTCAGATTATAGAACCCTCTGCTTATATCAGAGAGGAGCATGTATCCGAAGGCGATACAAAGATGGAAACCTATCTGAACTTTGAAAGAAATTATTATGATTCCGTAAGCTATGTACTGTATAACTACACAGGCGAGGAATTGGATGAAAGCAAAGCAAAAATTGCGGCAGAAAGCAGCATTTACAGCCCCGGCGTAACAACCATGGGCTTTAGAGAAAGCGTAAAGCCGCTGAAAGCAGGCTCCAAGCTGATGATTAAGCTGACGCTTGTGAAAAACGGCGTAAGCAAAGTGGTATATTCCAATGCGAAAACCGTTGAGGCGGCACCCGATTGGGCAACACCTACCGTTTCTATTGATGTTGCCGCAGTCAGAGTGACAGATACTACCATTCCTGTAACAGTGACATACGATGCAGGCTATACGGAAATGAGCGACTATTATTGCAACGTAACAGCATATCAGTTCCCCTCCGACTATACAGATGATGAATTTGAGAAGAAGGAGTTGCATGAAAGCTCGATTACACAGCGTATCGGTCAGCGTGATGCGAATAAAGCAAGCAAGGAGCATTTCACAACCATCAATATTCCCGTTAAGGCGAATACGTTTGAGGCAGGAAAACGATTGATTGTAAAGCTTAGACTGCCTCATCCCGAATGGGCAGGAGAGGAAGCGGATTATCTTTCCTATTCCGTTCCCATTATTGGTGCGGAGGAAGAAATCCCCGCAGCAAAGGTACTGCTGTTCAACCTCGGTGCGGATACCGTAAAGGGCAGCAAAATCAGAGCAATTCTGGAGGAAATGGGAATTAAGGCAGTTACGGTTGAAAAAAGCCAGATTAACCAGTCCGTTGGATATCTTGCAGGGTACAAAGGCTTTGCAGGGGATGCAGAGGCATTTACAGGCAGTGGCTACACAGCGGAATTTATGCTGATGAGCGGCTTGAGCGAAACACAGCTTGACCAGTTTCTTGCAAAAATGCGTGCGGCAGATGCGGTGATTGACCATAAGGCAACAGTGACAGAAACCAATAAGCAGTGGAGCTTTAAAGAGCTGATTGGTGAAATCGAAGAGGAGCATGAAGTAATGCAGGCTTGGCTTGCACTGAAAAATGCAGTGAAAGAGGCAGAGGCTTTGCAGGAAGCGGATTACTCCGCAGAGAAATGGGCGGCATTTGCAAAGGTTTTGGCGGATGCAAAGGAGGTTTCCAAGGTTGAAGCGACGGCAGAGGAATATAACAATGCCACAAAAGCCTTGCAGGATGCCTATAAAGCACTGACTGCCAAGCCGGAGAGCGGCGGCGGTTCTTCCTCCGGCGGCAGAAAATCCAAAACACAGAAAAACGAAACAAAAGTAGAGGAAACGAAGGAAAACAACGAAACAAAAGCAAAGGAGAAAACAATCGTCGAAATGCAGATTGGCAGAAAGAGCATTTCTGTTAACGGGAATCTCGCCCAAAAGGATGCGGCTCCCGTGATTCAGAATAGCAGAACCTTGGTTCCCATCAGATTCATTACAGAATCTTTGGGCGGTGCGGTTGCATGGAACGGCGAAAGCAAAGAGGTTACCTTGCTTTTGGATGGAAAGGAAATTAAGATGACGATTGGGAAAACGCTTGAAAAATATGGCGTTGCACCTGTCATCATGGATAGCCGTACCTATGTGCCTGTTCGCTTTGTAGCGGATGCGCTTGGCGCACAGACTTCTTGGAATGAAGCGGAAAAAACAGTTACGCTCGTAAGGGAAGGCTAAAGCGGAAAATAAAAATGGTCTGAATCCTTGTGGTTCAGACTATTTTTTATGAAAAGGTTGAGTCAAGATTGACTCTATGAGTTAAAATAGACTCGATTTGAGTAAAATAGGGCATTGAACTGACCCCAAAAAGTTAGACAAATATTTTGAAGTAAAAATTGTTCAAGCAGCCGAAAGGGCTTGTTGTCTGTGAATTGCAGGCGGCAAGCCCTTCAGTTTTGCCTTGATCCTGCGGTTGTTGTAGTAATCCAGATATGCAACGAGTTCCTGTTTGAAGTGCTCCATGGACTGAAATTCCTGCAAATACAGCAGTTCGCTCTTGAGCAGTCCAAAGAAATTTTCTATCACAGCATTGTCCAGACAATTCCCTTTTCGGCTCATGCTCTGCCGGATGCCTTTCTCCCGGAGCATCCGTTGATACTGCCTGTGCTGATACTGCCAGCCCTGATCAGAATGGAGAATGTGATTTGTTCCGTCCGGAATTTTTGCAAATGCCTCGTTCAGCATAGTTGTCACCATGCGCAGCACAGGACGATCCGATATGGTATAGCTGACCAGATCGCTACTGTGCAAATCGAGAATTGGGGACAGATACAGTTTCTCACCAAACAGGCTGAACTCTGTCACATCCGTGACCCATTTCTGATTCGGTTTTTCGGCATGGAAGTTCCGATTTAACAGATTTGGTGCGATTTTGCCCACTTCACCCTTGTAAGAACGATACTTCTTCATCCTGACACGGCAAACTAAGCCCAACTTCTGCATAAGACGCTGAACAGTTTTATGATTTAAATAAATATTCCTATTTCGAAGTTCTGCAGTAATACGTCGATAACCGTATCTTCCTTTATTCTCATGGAAAATAGCAGTGATTTCTTCTTTCACAGAATGATATTTATCTGCTTTCTTCAGTTGTTTTAGATGATAGTAAAAGGTTGCACGAGGCAGTTGAGCGACATCCAGCAGGATTGCCAGTGAAAATTCTTGCCTTAGTTTCTAAATCACCTGTGTTTTCTGTGATGCTGTCGCTCGTTTTCCAAAACCAAGGCTTGCAAGTTTTTTAGGTATGCGTTTTCTGCGCGCAATCGCTGCACCCCTGCGATCAAATCCTCCTCTACCTCTTTTTGTAGTTTCATTGGCCGTCCGGTGCTTTTGCGTCCACGACGCTCGATAGCCAGCCCCTCTGAACCTTCTTCGAGATAAATTCGCTCCCAACGTTGAATGATTCCGTGATCATTTATTTCAAATTGTCTTGCCGCTTCACTGTAGCTCAGTTTTTCTTCCAGCATTGTTTCTACCACCAGTTTCTTAAATTCTGGAGTATATCGTTTGTTTGGTGCTCCTTTTGGCATAAAAATCACCCCACTTGCTAAATAGTATATCATACTGTCTAACAAATGGGGTGCAGTTCACTTATCTTTCATTAGGGATATAAGGTATTAAATCGAGAGGAGATTATTCAAATTTTAAGAGAAAGCTTGTGACAGAAGCATATTTTCGGCAGGCTTTCGGAAAGCGGATAGACAGAATCATAGAATTGGGAAGGAGTCGGAACGCAGATGGAATATGTAACCTTAAATAATGGCGTGCAGCTGCCGATGATTGGCTTTGGTACATGGGATGTGCGTGGAGAGGCAGGCAAGAAAACGATTCTCACCGCATTGGACAGCGGATACAGGCTGATTGACACAGGGCAAATGTATGAAAATGAAGATATCGTCGGGCAGGCGGTAAAAGAAAGCGGTCTGGAGAGAAAAGAGGTCTTTCTTACAACAAAGCTGTACCGTCCCTGCGTTACCTACGAAAAAGCAAAGGCCGCAATCGAAAAATCTTTGCAGGCATTGCAGACGGATTATATTGATTTGCTTTTGATTCATGAGCCGTATGATTCCGCTTTGGAAATGTATGAAGCCATGAAGGAGGCCTATCGGGCAGGAAAGGTAAGAGCAATCGGCATTTCCAATTTTAATGAAAAGAAATATCAGGCGTTTGTTGCCGCCTGTGATATTGTGCCTGCGGTCAGCCAGGTGGAATCCCATGTGTACTATCCGCAGCTGGCATTGCAAAAGGAAATGGAAAAGCATGGAACGCAAATGCAGTCTTGGGCATCCTTTACGGAGGGCAGAAAAAATATTTTTGCGGAGCCGTTATTGCAGGAGCTTGGGAACAAATACGGAAAAACATCTGCACAGATTGCACTGCGGTATTTGGTGCAGAATAAAATTGCGGTAATTCCGAAATCCGTCCATCAGGAGCGCATGAAACAAAACCTCGCTGTCTTTGATTTTGAAATTTCGCAGGAGGATATGAAAAAAATTGAGAAATTGGATGGCGGAAAAACCCTGTTTGGGTGGTATTGAGCGGAAGGGTTCGGGAAACGAATATCTCATTACTTTGCTCCGCAAAGCAGGCTTTGCCTGCCACCCCTTCTTGGGCGGTAAGTATTCTCCGGAATGGAATCCGCAGAGGGAGCTTTGCCCCCTCGAGGAAAACAGGGCGTTTCAAGGTGCTTGCCACCGCCGGAATGCATCTGTTTATTCTTCTGTTTAAACAAGTCGAAATCCTGATTTCGACTTAGGGATCGACTTTGTCGACACCTTAAAACGGTCTGAACCCTGCGGTTCAGACCGTTTTTATATCCTCAGCCTTCGTAAATGAAGTTATCAATCCATCTGGTTTTGCCGATATAAACCGCCATGGCAACCAATATGGGCGGCTGCATTGTGCTGACAGGCTCTACTGCTGCGTTGGCGCAAGGGCAATCAATCCTTGTAGGAATCAGTGCTTGGCTGCCTGAGAATACCATTCCAATGTTTCATAAACAATACTCATGTGTTCTTCAATAATTTTCCGTAAGGCGGTTTCGTCCTTTGCCTTCAGCGTATTGAGAATTTCTTTATGCTGATGGAAGGAGGTTTTGAGCTGATCCAGAGGGAGGTTGGTTGCGCTATACATATAAAACATGGTGCCGATGCTCCAGTTGGATTCATAGAGCTTCATAATCTGCGGATTGCCACAGAGGGAGATATAAAGTGTATGGAATTTCGTTTCCAGCTCTGCCGCAGCGGGATATCCGGCTTCCAGTGCGGTTTCAAATTCCTGCACAACGGTCTCCATCTCCTTGATGATGCCGGGGTGATACTCAATATTGCGGATACAGAGCTTTACACAGAAAAGCTCCATCATCTGACGAGCTTCAATGATATTTCTAATCTGGGTATCGGAAAGCTGTGCAACGGTTGTGCCCTTTCTCGGCGTTGCTTCTACCAGACCAAGCGCAATCAAACGGTTGATTGCAGCGAGGACAGGGGAGCGGCTGATGCCCAGCGAATCGGATATTTCCTGCGTATTTAATTTTGTTCCGGGGGCGTATTCCCCGTTTTGAATTCGTTTTTTAATTTCTTCATAAGCGAAATCCTGTAAAGAATCTGAAGTTTTCATACTATCTCTCCTAAAATAAAAAAATAAATAAATCATACCTCAACAAATGTGAGCGTATCCCCTTAAAAAACAATTTTTATCATTATACATCAAAAAACAGATTTTGTATACAAAAAACAGGATTTCTTTCAAAATAAGAAAACTGTGAAAATTTGATAAATTTCGACAATTCCAAAAAGTTGGTTTTTAGCAATGCGCAAAAATGCATTTTTGCAAAAATACACAAAAATAAAGAAATTTTAAAAATTAACAAAAAATTGATTGACATTTGCAAAAATGAATATTAGTATCGAATTACAAATTCAAAAAAGAAAAATTGAATACAAAAACAATGAAAACAATACAAAATCGAAAGGGGAAATAAGTATGGATTTCACAGGAAAGAACATTATTGTGACGGGCGGTGCGAGTGGCATCGGCAAAGCAATCGTAACCGGCGTGGTAGAAGGCGGCGGTCATGCGATTATTGTTGATCTGAATCTGGATGCAGCCGAAAAGCTCAGAGAGGATCTGGGCAAGGACAAAACCTCTGCTTACAAGGTAAATCTGGCGAACAGTGCTGAAATCAGAGAGGTATTCGGCAAAATCGTTGCAGATTTTAAACAGATACATGGGCTAATCAACAATGCAGGCATCGTAAGCACGGTACCCTTTGATGAGGTAACACAGGCAGAATGGGATAAGGTAATTGCCATTAACCTGACAGGTGTTTATACTGCAATTAGTGCAGTTTATCCCTCTATGAAGGCGAATGGCTATGGCAGAATTGTAAATGTAGCCTCCGTAGCGGCAAAAAGAGGCGGCGGTCTTTTGGGAACAAGTGCCTATGCGGCATCCAAGGCAGGCGTAATCGGGCTGACAAAGGCGGTTGCCAGAGAAGGCGCACCTTATGGGGTTGCCTGCAACGGCGTATGCCCCAGCTTGACAATGACACCGATGACTGCCAATATGGGAGAAGAAAAGACAAAGAAGATTATCGCAACCATTCCTTTGGGACGAGGCGCACAGCCGAGAGAAATTGCAAACATGGTTCTGTTCTACGCATCTGATCTGGCAAGCTTTGCTACCGGTGAAATCAGTGATGTGGACGGTGGCGTAACAATGGACGGCTGATATCGGTAAGAAAAGGTTGAGGAGGAATTTTCATGAAAAAGAAAATTTTGGCGATTGCAATGACAGCCGTTGTTGCGGCATTGGGCTTGACCGGCTGTAATAATGGTATGGGTATCAATGATGACGGTACATATACATGGAAAATGGCGTTGAACTCTACAGCGGGGGACAATGCTTACGATACAGGCGCAGCCTTTGCGAAAAAGATAGAGGAACTGACGGATGGCAGAGTAGAGGTTGTTCTTTATGGCGGCGGCAGCCTTGGTACAACTTCTGAGGTTCTGGAAGGGATGAAATTCGGTGTTGCCAACGTGATGTGCGAATCAATAGGTACACTGGCAACCTTTACCCCGATGGCGAATATTGACGCAACCCCGTATCTGTTCCGCGATTATGATCACTTCATGGAAACATGGAACAGCGATGTCGGCGAGGAAATCAAGGAGACTGTCGGTGAGGAAAGCGGCTTTAAGCTGCTGGGCGGCACATACAGAGGTCCCCGTATCGTAACGGCAACAAAGGAAATGAAAAGTATCGAGGATTTCAAGGGCTTTAAGCTGAGAGCGCCAAATCTGGAGATGTATCTGGAAACATGGAAATGGATGAAGGCAGCACCTACACCCATTGCGATGACAGAAACCTATACAGCTTTGCAGCAGAAGACGGTAGACGGGCAGGAAAACCCTATGACGGATTCCCTGAACTATGCATTTGATGAGGTCTGCAAATATTGGATTAAGACAAACCATGTTTACAGCAGTAACGTTATCATCATGGATAGAGAATACTTTGATGCATTACCTGAGGATATTCAGCAGGCAGTGCAGGAGGCAGCTGAATATGCAGGCGTAACTGTCAGCGAGCAGCAGCTGCAGAAGGAAAAGGAAGCAGAGCAGGAGCTGATTGATAAGGGCTGCCATATCGTTGAAGTGGATACAGACCAGTTTATCGAATATTTCAAGGATTTTACAGATGAAAAATTCCCTTACCTGGCAGATTGGGCAGAAAAGATTCGTGCTGTCGGCACAGAGGAGTAAATACAAAGGAAAATCATTAAAATCGAGGTGAATCGAATGAAAGGGTACGGAAAATTTCTGGACGGAATTGAAAAGATAGAAAAATTATTTCTGGCGGTAACGGTTGCAATCATGATTATTGTCATTACCTATCAGGTTATTTTAAGATATGTTTTTTCTGCGTCCAATGCGTGGAGTGAGGAGTTGGCAAGGTATCTGTTTATCTATGATGTTATGGTAGCGGCAGCCATTGCCACAAGAAGAAACAGCCATTTGCAGGTGGATGCGTTTATCGGTATTCTCAAGCCCAGAACGAAGGCAATCTATACAGTGATTGCAACTATTGTAGGGATTGTATTTCTGGTATTTCTGTTCTGCTATTCTGTTGTATTGTGTCAGGCAGCGGCAGTGAATGTTTCTGCCGGCTTGAAGATTCCGATGTCTGTGCCGTATGCATGTATGCCGATTGGTGCAGTATTGATGATCTTGACCTCTATTGAGGTTATTATGAAGCAGCTTGCAGAAATTGCGGAATTAAGCAGAAGGGAGGCGTAACGCATGAATGCCGGTTTGATTGTAATTATTTTATTATTGGTATTATCCATTTTGGGTATTCCCATTTATCTTGCGTTGGGTATTGGCACACTGGTTGCCCTGAATATGGCAGATATGCCGTTTATCGTGCTTCCGCAGAAGCTTTTTGCAGGCATGAACTCCAGCTCACTGCTGGCAATCCCGTTCTTTATGCTGGCAGGGAATATTATGTCTCGCAGTATTACAGGGAAGCTGATTGATGTTTCCAATGCCTTGATCGGCTGGATTAAAGGCTCTCTGGCAGTTGTTACCGTACTGGCATCTGCGCTGTTCGGTGCGATTTCCGGTTCCGGCGTTGCAACGGCATCTGCGGTTGGCGGCACAACCATTCCTGCCATGAAGGAGGAAGGCTACCCCGACCATTTCGCAGCGGCGATTTCCGGTATTGCGGCTATTCTGGGGCCTATCATCCCGCCTTCCATTACATTGATCGTATATGCGAGCATTACGGATTTGTCCGTATCCAAGCTGTTTGTCGGCTCTGTCATTCCCGGTATCCTGATGGCAGTCGGTCTGATTATTTATGCGCTGTTCTATGGTAAGAAGAATGACCTGCCTGCGCATGAGAGAAAATCTGCAAAAGAGGTTCTGCTTATTTTCAAAGACAGTATCTGGGCTCTGCTGATGCCCGTTATCATTCTGGGCGGTATTTTCGGCGGTATTTTTACACCAACGGAATCCGCAGCGGTTGCAGTTGTGTATGCGCTTCTGGTCAGCCTGCTGATTTATAAGGATATTAAGATTAAGGATATCCCCGGCATTTTCGTGGATGGTGCGATTTCTACAGCAACCATTCTGATGCTGGTAGGGATTTCCAAATCCTCCGGTTATGTTATCACAACATCCGGTCTGCCTCATCAGGTTCTGGAGGTATTCAGCTCCTTTACCAATAGTACAGTTGTCATTCTGCTGCTGCTGAATATTCTGTTCCTGGTTATCGGTATGCTGATGGAGGCAAATGCAGCGATTATCATGATGACACCTATCCTGCTGCCTCTGCTGGATGCGTTTGGCATTGACCCTTTGCAGTTTGGTATCATGATGAGCTTCAACCTGTGTATCTGTCTTTTTACACCGCCGGTCGGCATCTGCTTGCTGATGACAAACCAGATTGCCGAGGCACGCTTTGTGCAAACGCTAAAATCGGTTATGCCAATGCTGCTCATCGGTGTTGTGGTGCTGATGCTGGTTACTTATATTCCGCAGGTTACAACCTTCCTGCCGGGATTGATTAAATAAGATGTAAAAAATAAATAAAAAAATAGATTTGAAAATGTAATTTTGAGAAAAGAAAATGCTGCATACTGCTTGGGTATGCAGCATTTTTCAGAAGGAGGGAAGCAGAGATGCAGGAGCAGGTAAAGGCAACGTTTCTGGTAAATGCGGCGGTGCTTCTGGAGTTTCGGGGGACGAAGCTGCTAATCGACGGGATTTATGATGAAAACGGACATTGCTTCAGCAATCTTTCCGAAAGGCAATGGGAAAAGCTGAAGGCGGGCGAGGGAGAATTTGCGGGTATTGAGTATCTGCTGTTTACCCATGAGCATGGGGATCATTTTTCGCCGCAGAGGGTGGCGGAATATCTGGAGTATCGGCAGCCGAAGGCGATTTTCATGCCGAGAGACGGCTCTGCTGCCTTGCGGGCGTTGCAGAAAAAGGCGGAGGGGATGGGGATTCCGTGTGTTCTGCTGCATCGGGAATTATGCAGGAAAACCGTTTTTCGTCCGGAGCAGGAGATTCGTATCCGTGCCTTTCAGACCAGACATCTGGATAAGCTTTACTGGGATGTGCCGCATTTCTGTTATTTATTAGAGTGCGGCGAGAAGAAGCTGCTTTTTACGGCGGATGTGGATTTCACACAGGAGGATTTTTCTGCGGTACGAGGCATGGCGCTGGATGCGGTGTTTGTCAATCCGCTGATGAGCCACAGCGAGGAGGGCAAGGCATTATTTGCGGCAGGCGTATTGCAGACAAAGACGAAGATTGTTTATCATATTCCCTTTGCAGGAGAGGATAAAATGATGATACGGAAGATTGTGGAGCAGGAAATGCGCGCAGGAAGGCAGGAAAATGCGCTGTTCTTTATGGAGGAAGGACAGACCTGCCTGATTTAAGAAAAATAGGATTCTGAGGTTTTGTGATAAAAAATTCTGACAAGAACCTCTTTTTTTAGACATCATTTTGTATACAAAAGTAGTTTTATGAATTTTAAATAAAAATCAGAAATACATTCTGTAAATTACGCCAAAAAGGAAAAAAATGGCGGTATTGTATTGACACATAAAAATTCTAATGATAAAATTTGAATACAAAATAAATAAAAAGAATACAAAATAAAGAAGGGGAGATACAAATGATGCAATCCATCGAACATGCTGCAGGCAGCATAAAAAGAGTCGTTGCATTCCGCTTGAAGCCCGGTATGGATGTTTTGAAGGGCATCGAGGAGATTTGCAAAGCAGAAAATATTAAAAACGGCGTAATCCTCAGCGGGATTGGCAGTCTGGACGGTGCAGCCTTTTGTAATCCTGTTCCTTTGAAGGATAAAAAAGCAGGATACGGCTACGGAGAACCTACGATTCTGTATGGTCCCATTGAGTTGACTGCGGCGGCCGGCATGATCTGCCACGATGATGACGGCAACCTTCTGCTTCATGTACACATGAGCATGAGCGACCAGCACGGCACAGGGCATGGCGGTCATCTCATTGAAGGCACAAAGGTTCTGCTGACCACGGATATGGTGATTGCGGAGCTGGATGGGCTGGTTATGGGCAGAAGATTTGATGAGGAACTCGGGGTGCCTCTGTTTGCACCCAAGCAAAAATAAAAAACATAAAAAGAATGAGAAAAAAGAAAGGTGTGAATCACATTGGCTTCTAAAGGTAAAAAATATCCCAAGGAAATGCTTTTGGATATGTACAAAACAATGTTGAGTATCAGAGCATTTGAAACAAAAGCGGCAGAATGCTTCACAAAGGGTATGCTGGCAGGGAATATTCACCTGTGCATCGGGCAGGAGGCAGTGCCCACAGGTGCTTGCTATGCACTGGAACCCGAAGATTATATGACATCTACCCACAGAGGGCATGGTCACTGTATCGCAAAGGGCGCATCTCTGGATAAAATGCTGGCAGAGCTGTTCGGTAAGAAAACAGGGTATTGTCAGGGTAAGGGCGGTTCCATGCACATCGCGGATGTAGCAGGACTGCACAGCCTTGGTGCAAACGGCATCGTAGGCGCAGGTATTCCCATTGCGGCAGGCTCTGCACTGGTGTCCAAGATTAAGGGAGATAAGCATGTTACCCTGTGCTTCTTCGGTGACAGCGCATCCAACCAGGGTACCTTCCACGAAGCGGTAAATATGGCGGCGGCATGGAAGCTGCCTGTAGTATTCCTGTGTGAAAACAACAGCTACGGCGTTTCTGTTAATATCCATTCCGTAACCAATACGGATACGATTGCAGTGCGTGCGCAGGCGTATAACATCCCCGGCAAAACAGTTGACGGCAATGATCCCGTTACCGTATATGAAGCAGTAAAAGAAGCGGTAGATTATGCAAGAGAGGGCAACGGCCCTTCTATCGTAGAGTGCATGACGTTCCGCCATCAGGGACATTATTGCGGTGACCCTGCAAATTATCGCCCTGCATCCTACATGGAGGAGGCGCATAAGAAGGACGCAATCCCCAATATGAGAAAGAGACTGTTGGATGGCGTGGCAACAGAGGAAGAAATTCTGGCTGTGGAAAAGGCAGTAGAGGATGAGATGGAAGCGGCTTATCAGTTTGCAAATGAATCCGCATATCCTGACCCTTCCGAAGCAACAACAGACGTATATTTCTCTGATAATGAAAGGAGCGTTGTAAGATGAGTAAAAAATTGAGCATCAGTAAAGCCATCGGCGAGGCTCTTCATGAGGAAATGGCAAGAGATGAAAATGTAATTATCATGGGCGAAGACATGGGTAAGATGGGGAATGTTTTCGGCATTACGGTTGGCTTTCAGGAGGAATTCGGTGAGAACCGCGTGTTTGATACCCCGATTTCCGAATCTGGCTTCTGCGGCATGGCAGTGGGGGCTGCAATGAGAGGGATTCGCCCTGTGGTAGAGCTGATGTATGATGACTTTATCACCGTTGCGGCAGATCCTATCATCAATCAGGCTGCAAAGATGAGATATATGACAGGCGGACAGGCAACCGTACCCATGGTATTGAGACTGCCCATGGGCGCAGGCAGAAGAAACGCAGGACAGCATTCGCAGTGCTTTGAAAATATTTTCTGTCATACACCCGGTCTGAAGGTTGTGGCGCCCTCCAGCGCGGAGGATGCAAAGGGCTTGCTGAAATCCGCGATTCGTGATGAGGACCCCGTTATCTTTATTGAACATAAGCTGCTGTATGCAAAGAAGGAGCAGATTCCCGAAGGGGAATACACCATCCCTCTGGGTGTTGCGGCTGTGAAAAGAGAGGGTACAGATATTACAATCGTAACATGGAGCCGTGAGGTATACTTTGCACTGGAGGCAGCGGAAGAGCTGGCGAAGGAAGGCATCAGCGCAGAGGTTCTGGATCTGCGTACACTGGTTCCTCTGGATTGGGATGCAATTGTGAAATCCGTTTCCAAGACACACAATGTAATCGTTCTGTCCGAAGAGGTAAAGCGTGGCAGCTATGCGGCTGAAATTTCCGCACAGATTGCAGAGGAGCTGTTTGATGAACTGGATGCACCCGTAGAACGTGTCTGCGGTCTGAATATCGTTTCTCCCTTCAGCCCTACATTGGAGGATGAAAACTTCCCTCATCCCGCAGATATCGTAAAGGCAGTGAAAAAGGTTCTGAATAAATAAGGAGGGAAAACCATGGCTTTTGAAGTAAAGATGCCTCAGTTGGGACTGACAATGGAAGAAGGCACAGTCACAAAATGGGTAAAACAGGAAGGCGACACGGTCAAGGCCGGTGATGTCATTCTGGAAATTACAACAGATAAACTGACAAGCGAAGTAGAAAGCGAGCATGACGGCGTATTGCTGAAGATTGTTGCGCAGGAAGGCGAGGACATTCCCGTAAAAGGTCTGCTGGCATATATCGGCGAAGCAGGCGAACAGGTTGGGGATGCACCTGCGGCAAAGGCAGAAGCGCCTGCGGCTGAAGCGGCGGCACCCGTGCCCGCAGCAGCACCTGCAGCACCTGTTGCACCTGTGGCAGGCGGCAGAATCAGAATTTCCCCTCTGGCAAAGAAAACAGCGGCAAAGCTGGGGGTAGATTATACAACAGTGGCAGGCTCCGGCCCTCTGGGCAGAATCGTGCAGAAGGATATTCTGGCGGCAGCAGAAGCTGCAAAAGCCGCACCTGCACCCGCAGCACAGGCGGCAGAAGAAAAGGCAGCACCGAAGAAAACCGCACTGGAACTGATGGATGGCGACGAGGTTGTAAAGCTGGCAGGGATGAGAAAGGTCGTTTCCGAAAGAATGACAAAATCCGCACAGGAAATCCCTACCGTTACGCAGAATGTCCGCATTGATGTGACAGAGCTGATGGCATTCCGTAAGAAGATTAACAATGACCTTGGCGTTAAATATTCTTTGAATGATTATGTGCTGAAAGCAACGGCAAAGGCACTGAAAAATAACAAGCATATTCTGGTAAGTCTGGACGGCGACCAGATTATCAAGCGCGCCCATGTGAATATCGGTATGGCGGTTGCGCTGGAGGATGGTCTGATTGTGCCCGTTATCAAGGATGCGGATAAGATGAGTCTGGGTGAAATTTCCGAAGCAGCGAGAGATCTGGCAGAGCGTGCAAGAACAAATAAGCTGTCGATGGATGAATATAAGGGCTCTACCTTCTCCATCTCCAATCTGGGTATGTTCGGCGTAGAAACCTTTAATCCTATCATCAATCAGCCGGATGCAGGCATTCTGGGTGTCTGCGCAGTGCAGGATGAGCTGGTCATGGATGATGCGGGAGCAATTACAAAGAGACAGTTCATGCGCATTTCCTTTACATTCGACCATAGATTGATTGACGGTGCGACAGCAGCAAAATTTGAGCTGGCTATCCGGGATCTGATGGAGCATCCCATGCAGATTCTGCTGTAACATCGGAAGAAAAAGGAGACAGAAATCAAGAAAAGGAACCTGAACAGACAGGAGGAATAGACTATGGCAGTAGAGGTTAAAATGCCTCAGCTTGGGCTGACAATGGAAGAAGGCACGGTTTCCAAATGGGTAAAGCAGGAAGGCGATGCCGTAAAGGTTGGCGATGTTCTGCTGGAAATTACAACAGATAAGCTGACCAGTGAGGTGACAGCAGAAGCAGAAGGCACACTGATTAAAATCGTGGCACAGGAAGGCGAGGATGTACCCGTAAAGGGGCTCCTGGCATATATCGGCGAAGCAGGCGAGCAGGTTGGAGCAGCACCCGCACAGGCAGCACCCGTACAGGCAGCCGCTCCTGCGGCAGAGAAAAAGCCTGCCGGCGAAACAAAAGTGGCAGTCATCGGCGGCGGCCCCGGCGGTTATGTTGCGGCAATCAGAGCGGCACAGCTGGGCGGCAAGGTAACGCTGATTGAAAAGAACAAATTGGGTGGCACCTGCTTGAATGTCGGCTGTATTCCCACAAAGGCAATCCTGCATGCGGCAGAGGCGCTGACAGAAGCAAAGGAAATGGCGGAATACGGCATCCATATTGAAGTGAAAAATGTAGACTGGAAACAGGTGCAGGCAAAGAAAAATGCCATTACCGCACAGCTGGTAGGCGGTGTGACCGGTCTGATGAAGGCAAATAAGATTCAGGTTGTGGAGGGAACAGCATCCTTCGCATCCAAGGATACTCTGGCTGTCCTGAAAAAGGACGGTACAAAGGAAAACATGACATTTGATAAAATCATCATCGCAGCAGGCTCCGTCCCCGCGGTGCCTCCCATTCCCGGGGTAAAGGAAAATGCAAACTGCGTAGATTCGACAGGCGCTTTGTCTTTTGAAGAAATTCCCAAAAGCCTTCTGGTCATTGGCGGTGGCGTAATCGGTATCGAACTGGCAACTGCGTACTCCAAATTCGGTACAGAGGTAACGGTGGTAGAAGCCGCACCTAAGCTGCTGCCCATGATGGATGGCGAGCTGACAGCACAGCTGCGCAAGCTGATGGAGGCAAAAGGCGTAAAGATTATGACAGACGCAAAGGTGCAGTCTGTAGAAGCGGCGGCAGTCGGCGCAAAGGTGAATGTGGAAATTGGCGGCAAGGTGCAGCCCTTTGAAGCAGAAAAGGTACTGGTTGCTGTCGGCAGAAGAACGGACACAGAAGCCTTGAATTTAGATGCGGCAGGCATTGCGAATGACAGAGGTCGTATCACAGTCAACGATAAAATGGAAACAAATGTACCCAATGTATATGCCATCGGTGACTGTCTGGGCAAGGTTATGCTGGCGCACGTTGCATCTGCACAGGGTGAAGTGGCAGCGGAAAATGCACTGGGAGAAAATGCGGTTTACAACGATGCAACCAACCCCTCCTGTGTATATACAGACCCCGAATTTGCAGGCGTTGGGCTGACAGAAGAAAAAGCCAAGGAAATGGGCATTGCATATCAGGTAGGCAAATTCCCTCTGATGGCAAACGGCAAATCTCTGATTATGAACGGCGGCGTAGGCAGCATTAAGTTCATCATCGGGACAGAATATAAGGAGGTTCTGGGGGTACATATTCTTGGCCCCAGAGCAACAGATCTGATTGGCGAATGTGCGCTGGCCATCGGTATGGAAGCGACCGTAGAAGATATTATTGCGGCAATCCACGCACATCCTACTGTAACCGAAGCGGTGAGAGAAGCGGCTCTGGCAGCAGAAAAGAGAGCAATTCATATTCCCAATAAATAAAAATCAACAGTATAAATACAAAAGATAAAGGATAAACAAAAGCTTGATGAACATAAGTGTTCACTTTTGAGATACACAGCGGCTGTGGAGTCGGATTTGCAGCCGCCCCTCCCCTCTAAAGAGGGAGCAGGATTTAGCAAGACAAAATCTCCTTCATAACTCTTTTTTTGCGGCTGTGCTGAGCCCATAGCCGCATCCCTTTTAAGTTGTTACTTTAGACATATAACTATAATAAAAGAAGATGCCTCGGCTGATTTCGTATCGGTCGGGGCATTTTCTTTTGCAAAATTTGGGGATACCCAAATAAAAAAGCCGCCCTGAAAGGTGCGCCCAAATAAGAAACCTTGAATCCTAAAATGCTGAAAGCGACGGCTACTGTGTCAGTTCCCCTTGACAGCCTAAGTCAAAGGATGCCTGCGGGAAACTTCCTTGTATCCGCAGTCTTTCAGCTATTTCATTTTCTTCATGTTTTCTTATTGGGACACACCGAAAGGCGGCAAATGTATGTCTTTATTCACTTTGCAGCAGAAGATTGAGAAAATCATTCTTCTCCAGTCCATGGAAATACTGTGCGATATCGAAATCGGCAAGGCGGCTTTCCAGAGCCTGCCGCTCCAGCTTCGTGCCAATCAAAGCCTTGGCAAGGTCGGCAGAGTCCTTTACGCCGAAGAAATCGCCGAAGAACTGCAAATCGGTAATGCTGCCGTCCTCCGTATTCATGTGTACTTCGATTTTTCCGCAGCCCTCAAAGCGGCGGCTCTTTTCTACGCTGTAGGAGGGAGAAAAGCCGTAATTCCATTCCCACTTATCATAGCGTTCCCTTTTGATTTTTTCGATTTCAGCCAGCTCCTCTGCGGAGAATACATAGGGCTGAACATTTTCTTCTTTCAAAATGTATTTTAAGAGAAGAACCTTGAATTGTGCCAGCGTAAAGCCCTCAGGCAGATAAGGCGCAATGTTTGTCACTCTTGCTTTTACGGATTTTGCAGCCTTTGACTGGAATTTATCTGCGGAAACATTCAGCACATCCGCAACAACGGAAAGGTCTGAATGAAACATCAGCGTGCCGTGGTGCATGATGCGGCCCTGCTTCAGATACTGGGAATTGCCGGAAAATTTTTTCCCTTCAATGCTGATATCGTTTCTGCCGTTGACCTCAGCAGGCACGTTGAGAGAACGCAACAGCTCTGCAATCGGCTGACAGAACAGACGAATATCCAGATCGGTTGCATCCTTTGCATCGAGAATAAATGTGAAGTTCAGATTCCCCAAATCATGATATACGGCACCGCCGCCGGAAAGTCGACGGACAACGGAGATATGCTTTGCATCGGCAACCTTTTGATTGACCTCTGCAAAGGCGTTCTGATTTTTACCGATGACAACGGTGTTATCGTTCTGCCAAAGCATGAAGTATTCCTGACTTCTGTCCATTCGGTCGAAAACATATTGCTCCAGAGCCAGATTAAAAGCAGGATTTGTGCTGGGGGATTCGATATAGACCATAATAGTACCTCCTTCGTATTTGTATTCAAAAATAATATTGTGAATACATTCTAACATATAAAAAGACAAAATGGAATAGCGTTTTACAGATTTTGTCAGATTTGCTACAAAATTTTCGGGCGGCACTGCTTTCGCCCATTTTTCAGAAGCGCCAGTATATGGTGATGGGAACCTCCCTTGTCCCTGCAATCCGTCTGCCGACAGAAATAGAATCAATCAGAATTTCGACCATTTCCCTTGTCAGGTGCGTCGGGTTGATGTATTTTTCAATGATGGCGCGGCGGTTATCCCCTGCGGCAATGCGTGCGTCAAGGTCGATGATTTTCCGCTCTGCGTCCGCAATCAGCCGCTCCTGCTGCTGTAGTTCCGCTGAAAAATGCTTCGATAAATCGAGATATTCCGCTTCGGAGAGAACACCGCGCACCTTATCCGGATACAGCTCCCGCACTGCCTTATGAGCTTCCTCAATTTTTTTCTCATGGGTGTGGATGCTTTTCTGCAAAGAAGCCCTCTGCTCCTTTAAATGACTGCAAAAATCAAGCTGTCGTTCCAGCTCCTCCCAATTCAGATAGGCATCGGAAATCGTATGTAATTCCTGCAAAACCATCCGCTCCAGCCGCTCCACAGAAATAAACGCCCCCCTGCAGCTCTCCTTGGAAATGTGATGATTGGGGCATTGCAGATAATAGTTCCCCTTGGTTTTCGAGGAACGCAGCGTGTAGCCGCACTCCGCACAGCGCGCCTTACGCGCAAACAGCCCGATTGTTCCGGATGGAAAGGGCTTTGCCCTTTCGGCAAGCATTTTCTGTACGCGCTCCCATAATTCCTGTTCGATAATCGGCTCGTGCGTCCCCTCTGTCCGTATCCATTCTTCCTTGGGGCGCGGCTTGTTTTGCTTGGTTTTGTAGGAAACACTGCCGTATTTTCCCTGCACCATGTTGCCGATGTAGATTTCATTTGTCAGCATATTGGAGATAGCGAAATATTTCCAGAGCGTACTGCCCTTGCCCTTCGGCTGCCGATAGCGAATCCCCTGTAAGCGTTTATATTCCGTTGGATTTGGAATCCCTCTTTCGTTGAGCATACGCGCGATGGCGGTTTTGCCGTAGCCCTGCGAGAAAAGCGTGAAAACCTCACGCACCACTGCCGCCGCCTCCTCGTCAATCAGCAGATGTCCCATTCGGTCGGGATTCTTTATGTAGCCAAAGAGCGCAAAGGAGCCGATGGGAAAGCCGTTTTTTCTGCGGTGCGTCAGCACACTGCGGATATTTTTGGATAGCTCCGCCAGATAATGCTCATCCATAATGCCGTTGATTTGCCGCAGAAGCAGATTATCCTCGTTTGCGGAATCGGCATTGTCCACCAAACTCAGAAAGCGGATGCCCCATTGCGGAAGCAGGCGGTTGATGTATCGTTCCACCACCTCTAATTCCCTGCTGAAACGGGATTGTGTTTTGCAGAGGATGATGTCAAACCTTTTCTCCTCGGCGGCATGCAGCATGCGCTTGAAGGCAGGGCGGCTGCGGTCTGCGCCGCTGTAGTCATCATCAATGTAGATTTCGTAGATTTCCCAGCCGTGGGAATGGGCATATTCCGTCAGCAGGGCGCGTTGGTTTTGTATGCTGTTGCTGTCGTTTTCGGCGGAGCCCTTGCCCTTGTCCTCCTCCGATAGGCGGCAGTAAATGGCGGCTCTTTCCCTTTTCATGCTATGCGTTTTCCCTCGCGAGGATGGTGCTTGCCTTTTCTGCCTGATTGATGAGAACTGCCCAGATTCGTGTAACCTCTGCCTGCGTGGTGCGGTCTGTTCCGTTTTTGAAAATACTGCGGCAAGGTGCTTTTTCCATAAAAATCCCCCCTTTTTTAAGTGTATTCCGGCAAAGGGGCGAATATTTCCGCCTCAGCCGCTTTTCCCATTTGGGCGCACCCTTGGTTTTGTCTATTTTCTCCAAAAAGAAAAATTTACCTTATTTTTCCTTGCGGAGAAAAAGCAGATATGATACCATGTGATTATAATCACAAGTGAAATTTTGGCGGATGATATGGGGGCTTTGCCGTAGTCCGCAAAAGCGCATGAAGGAGGGGTAATATGAATTGGAAGAAATGGATAAGCATTGCGGCGGCAGTGTGCCTTGCGGTAACGGCGGTGCCGATGCGTGCCGTGGCGCAGGAGGAGCTCGTGCAGGAGAAAATGCTTGAGGAAATCAAAGAGGAAATCAAAGAGGAACTGAAAGAGGAACTGAAAGAGGAACCGAAAGAAGAAAAAGAAGAAAAAGAAGAAAAAGAGGAACTGAAAGAGGAAAAAGAAGAAAAAGAGAAATTGCAGGAGAAGTCTGACGAGAAAACCGAGCCGCAGGAGGAAAGCAAGAAAGAGCTGCTGAAAGGAATTTCTCTGCTGATGGAAGGAGAAAAAAGCACAGCGGTATCCGGAAAGGAAGCTGCGGATTTTGAAGGGGCAGGCACAGAAGCAAGTCCGTATGAAATCACTTCCGCGGCGGATTTGAAGAAGCTGGCGGAAAACGTGAAAAACGGAACGGACTACGAAGGCAAATACTTCCAGCTGACCGTAAACATTGACTTGAAGAATGAAGAATGGACACCCATCGGAACAAAAGTTTATGTGGGCGAATTTGGGCAGCCAGAAAGTAGATATTTTCAAGGAACTTTTGATGGCGATGGGCATCAGATTGCCAATCTTACAATAACAGGTCGTAATGAGTATGTCGGCTTATTCGGCTATGTGAGAAACGCAACTATCCAGAACTGCAATGTAGCAGGGGAAGTCAGTGGATATAACTTTGCAGGCGGCATTGTGGGTGCTGTAGATGGAAAAACGAATAATATTTTGAATTGCTCCTTCCAAGGCAATGTGACGGGGAATATGTATGTAGGCGGTATTGTGGGGCAAGTGCAAAATCAATGTGAAGTCAGCAGCTGCTATGCAATCGGAACGGTACATGGAGGAAATGATAAAGTAGGCGGCATTGCAGGAGAGGGCAGAGGTGCAATTAAAAACTGCTATGTGTTGGCGGATGTTTCTGCCAGCGGAAAGTTTGCAGGCGGCATCACCGGAGATACTTATAATCTAGCCATAGAAAACTGCTATTACAGCGGCATGGTATCCGCAAGTGGGTCTGCAGGCGGCATTGTCGGTAATGCATGGGGAGGCACGATAAAAAACTGCGTTTCTCTGGCAGAAAGTGTGACAGGCAGTAATGCAAATCGTATTGTAGGGGAAAATAGGGCAACATTAACAGATAACTACGCTTGGGACGGCACAACGGTAAATAACGCAACTGTTTCCGCTGATAATGCAGCAGGATTAAATGGCGCAGACCTTACCTATACAAACGGAGAACTTTCCGAGCAGTTCTCTGATATTTTTAAGGATACTGATTCCGCATGGGACTTCACAGACAACGGCTTGCCGATATTAAAAAACGTAGGCGGCGTGCAGTTTTCGGAACTGCCGAAATGCATGACAGGCGTTGGTTTTGATGGCTTTGGTATAAAAACAAACCCTTATCTCATTGAAGATGTAGAGGATTTGAAGCTGCTGGCGAAAAAGGTAAACGGCGGCACAACATACGAAAAAACATATTTCAAGCAGACCGCAGATATTGACTTGAACAACGAACCAAATTGGACCCCCATCGGCGGAACAGTAATTGAACATCCTTCAACATGGGAAATATCTGTTTTTAAGGGGAATTATGACGGAGACGGATACAAGATTACGAATCTTACGACAACAGAAGATAGTAATCATGTCGGTTTATTCGGAAAGGTAGAGGACGCAACCATCCAAAACTGCAATATCACAGGGAACGTCAACGGATATAACTATGTAGGCGGCATTGTGGGGGGTGTAGGTGTAAAAACGAAGATTTTGAATTGCTCCTTCCAAGGCAGTGTAATGGGAGAAAGCGATTGTGTAGGCGGCATTGTCGGGGAAACATCAGCCGAATGCGAAGTCAGCGGCTGCTTTGCAAGAGGAAAGGTAGAAGGCTTGCAAAAAGTAGGCGGCATTGCTGGAAAGGGCGTTGGTACAATCAAAAACTGCTATGCCTTGGCAGATGTAACAGCAAGAGATAGGATTGCAGGCGGCATTGCAGGAGGTACTTATAATCTTACCATAGAAAACTGCTATTACGGCGGCGATGTTTTGGCAAAGAATTATGCAGGCGGCATTGCCGGCGTGATGGATAGTACTTCTGGTTCCTCTACCACAATCAAAAACTGCGTTTCTCTGGCAGAAAGCGTGACAGCAGGCATCAACTCTGTAAACCGCATTGCAGGGGGAGTAAGAGATAACATAAACTTAATAAACAACCACAGCTACAACAGAACCAAGCTTGTGATTGACAGCAAACCAGCCTATCCGACAGGCGGTGCAGGGAACGACGTAATTGGTGCGGATGTTTATATTTCCAATGGCAGAGTTATGAAGGATGTGCAGAAGGGCGAAGTATTTGCTTGGACGGGCTTTGATAAAGCTATTTGGTATATTCCCACAGAAGCAGGTAAGCTGCCTTCTTTGCAAAAGGGTACTTATCCCGACCTGCCCAACCTGCCGAGCGTAGACCTTACCATCGACAAAACACCACAGCACTTCACCACCAGAAATATCGGCAACGGCTTTGTGGTAAAGGTGACTTCTGAGGGAACGCTTAACGAAAGTATTGAATTTACAAAGGAATATCGTCTGCATGATACAACAGGCGAATGGATGAGTGCCGTTCCCAATACCGCAGGAACATACGATGTGAAAATCACCCGTGCGGCAGATGGCGATATCAACCCCTTTGCCTGCGAGATTCCCGAAGGGCTTGTGCTGACGAAAAAGCGCAGCAGCAGTAGCGGCGCAGCAACCCAGACCCATACCGCGCAGTTCGATACAAACGGCGGCAGTGCGGTCGATAAGGTAAAAACGGATAAAAACGGCAAAATCGAAAGACCTGCCGACCCGACAAAAGAGGGCTACATTTTCGTCGGCTGGTATAGCGACAGCAAGCTGACCAAGCCCTTTGATTTCAGCGCAGAGCTGACCGCGAATAGCACGCTTTACGCAAAATGGAAAGAAAATAACGAAATTATCCTCACGATTGGCAGTCAGAAGATTTCTGTTTTCGGCAGAGAAATCCAAAATGACGTTGCCCCGAAAATCGTGAACGATAGAACCATGCTTCCGATTCGTATTGTGGCGGAAAGCCTTGGCGGAACCGTAACATGGAACGGCGAGCTGCAGCGCGTCACCATTCAGAAGGGCGCAGATGTCATTCTCATTACCATTGGCGCAGATACGGCGTATGTCAATGGCACGGCTGTGAAGCTGGATGCCGCGGCATTCGTGGAAAACGGCAGAACCTATCTGCCCCTGCGGTTCGTTTCCGAAACCCTTGGCGCACAGGTGGTGTGGAATGAAGCCGAAAAAACAGTAACCATTACAAAATAAATTTTTGACAGATACCCTCTTTGTCAAACGGCAGGGAGGGTATTTTGCCTTTCCAAAAAGCGTATTTCGGCGCGTTTGCCCTTGCGGCGGAGTGAAATAGATGATAAAATGTGATTATAATCACAAGTAAAACGGAAAGAGGGGGACGATTTTGTCACCAAGAGGAAAACAGCTAAATGGCTTGCTTACGCAACAGAAAATGCTGCGTGCGGCAGTAGCATTGTTTCTGGAAAGCGGCTACGAAAAAACCACAACGGCAAAAATTGCAAAGGCGGCAGGCATGACACAAAGCTCTTTCTTTCGGGCATTTGCGAGCAAGGAGGCACTGCTGCTGGAGCTGGTGCGGCGGATGTTCGGGGGACAGTTTGCCTTGGCGGAGCAGCATAGCGGCATAGAGGACCCTGTGCTTCTCTATGCGGTGGAAACGTCGCTGCAGCTGCATATTGCGGAGCTGACAGAGCCGCTGCGCGAGCTGTATGTGGTGGGGTATTCCCTGCCGACCACCTCGGCGTATATCTATCAGAGCATGGCAGGGCGGCTGCAGTCCATTTTCGGGAAATATATACCCGATTTGGAATTGAAGGATTTCTACGAAATGGAAATTGCATCGGCAAGCATCATGCGGGGCTTCATGGCAATGCCGTGCGATGTTTATTTCACCATGGAAGCGAAAATTTCTCGCTTTCTGGAATGCTCGCTCAAGCTGTACGATGTGCCGCAGGAGCAGAGAAAGGGCGTAATTGCGGCAGTGCTGCAAATGGATTTGCGGCGCATGGCAGAGGAAATTATTCAGAAAACAGTGGCACAGGCGGAGGAAGGCTTTGCGGCACTGCCTGCCCTCAAAAAATAAGAGGAAATGCAAAAGAGGTCTGTACCAAAGGGTACAGACCTCTTTTCGCCTATCGGGATTACATATCCTCCAAGCGTCCGTGCTTTTCATATCTGGAAACACGGCTGATTTTATTTTCATCATCCACGAAAACAACCTTCGGCGGATTCACAGCCGCCTCCTCTGGTGTCATCTGGCAATAGCACATCAGAATGATTTTATCGCCCTTCTGCACACAGCGCGCCGCCGCACCGTTCAGGCAGATCATACCGCTGCCTGCTTCGCCTGCGATGGTATAGGTTTCAAAGCGTTCCCCGTTGTTGATATCTACAATCTGCACCTTTTCGTATTCCAGAATACCTGCTGCGGCAAGCAAATCGGAATCAACGGTAATGCTGCCGACATAGTCCAGCTCTGCCTGCACAACGGTCGCTCTGTGAATTTTTCCCTTTAACATATTCAAATACATATCGTTTTCTCCTTAGCCCTCGTAAATAAAGTTGTCAATCAATCTGGTTTTGCCGATATAAACCGCCATAGCAACCAATACGGGCGGCTGCATTTTGCTGACAGGCTCAACGGAAACGGCATCCACTGCCTTCACATAATCAATGCGTGCCAGAGGCTCTTTTTCGATCAATTCCTTCATAGCTGTTGTGATGGCATCTGCGGATGCTTCGCCATCTGCTGCCAGCTTCTGCCCCAGCTTCACTGCCTGGCTCAGCACCAAAGCCGCCTTGCGTTCTTCTGCGTTCAAGTATGTATTTCTGGAGCTTTTTGCCAGACCATCTGCTTCACGCACAATAGGGCAGCCGATGATTTCAATATCAAAATTCAAATCACGCACCATGCGGCGGATAACGGAAAGCTGCTGTGCATCCTTCTGCCCGAAATAAGCACGGTCGGGTGCTACGATGTGGAACAGCTTGGAAACAACGGTGCAAACGCCACGGAAGTGAATGGGTCTGCTCTTGCCGCAAAGCTCGCCTGTCAGTCCGCTCATATCCACGAAGGTACACGCATCCTCTGCGTACATTTCGGAGGGTTCGGGGTTAAAAAGAAGCGCAGCGCCTGCGTTTTCGCAAAGTGTGGCATCGCGTTCCAAATCTCTGGGGTAGCTTGCCAGATCCTCTGTAGGCCCGAACTGTGTGGGGTTTACAAAGTCACTTACAACAACTCTGTCATTTTCCTTTACCGCTCTGTCGATCAAGCTCTTGTGTCCTTCGTGAAGAAAGCCCATTGTGGGAACTAATCCAACGGAAAGCCCCTCGGCTCTCCATGCCTTCACTGCTGCTCTGACTTCTGAGATAGTTTTTACGATTTTCATGGTTTGCCTCCGTATTAGTACAATTTATTGATAATGTCATCTGCGATTTTAAAGGTATGCTCTGCGGCAGGGAAGGTGCCTTCCTTAACCTCTTTGATGTATTCCGTAAAGCCCTGCTTCATCACTTCGCCTGCGTTTGCAAAATGCTTTACGAACTTAGGCTTAAAATCGGAGAAAAGCGCAAGCATATCCTGATAAACCAAAACCTGCCCATCGCAGTCCGCACCTGCGCCAATGCCGATGGTAGGGATGGAAACGCTTTCTGTAATCAGCTTTGCCAGTTTTGCGGGGATACATTCCAGAACGATGGCGAAAGCGCCTGCTGCCTCAACTGCCTTTGCTTCTTCAATCAATCTGCGTGCATCTGCCTCGCTCTTACCCTGCACCTTAAAGCCGCCGAAGGCATTGACAGACTGAGGGGTCAGCCCGATGTGTGCCACAACGGGGATAGATGCCTCTGTGATTGCTTTAATCTGGGGACAAACAGACGCGCCGCCCTCCAGCTTGACAGCCTGACATCTGCCCTCCTTCATCAGTCTGCCTGCATTCACAACGGCATCATAAACGGAGGTCTGGTAGCTCATAAAGGGCATATCGCCGACAACAAGTGCATTTTTTGCACCTCTGGTAACAGCGGCGGTGTGGTGAATCATATCCTCCATGGTAACGGAGATGGTATCCTCATAGCCGAGCATAACCATGCCCAAAGAGTCGCCAACCAAAATGGTATTTACGCCACATTCATCCACTAGCTTTGCTGTGGAATAATCATAAGCGGTCAGCATAGTGATTTTGTCTCCGTCCAATTTTTGCTGCTGCAGGGTAGCTACTGTGTTTTTCATTGTTCCAACTCCTTTTCCAAATGCTTGTAATCCTTCTGCGGGTGCTTTTGCTGAGCAATTCTGATAAGCTGTTTGGAAAGGGCGGTGTAGGCTGTCAGAATATCCTGACCTACAGTGCTTTCCGCTGCAAATTTCCGTATCTCCTGCAAATGCTTCGATACGGTTTGGGCATCTCCACGCTCGATGGGGCCTGTAAGTGCATTTACCGCACCCTTTTCTGCCACGCTCTGCGCATTTCCCAGAAGAAGGGGAGATAAAGCCTCTGCTGCCGCCGCTTCGGAAAAGCCGCATTTGACAAGCAGGGCGGTGCCCATATCTGCCAGTGCGACAATCTGGTTGCTGACCATAACTGCGGCTGCATGGTAGAGGGCTTTGCTGTCGGGAGAAATGGCAACTACGGTGTTTCCCATTTCGCTGAACAGTGCTTTTAGCTCCGCAAGATGTGCGTCACTTCCTTCGATGGTAAAGCACGCCTTCCCCAAATCCAGATAGGAGGTTGCTTTGCTGCTGATTGCATACAGGGGATGAATCGAATACCGATAGGCTCCTCTGTTTTCTGCATCAAAAAAAACGGTCGATGGAATCGAACCGCTGCAATGACATATATTTTTATTTTTGATAGGCAGATTACGCATGTCATCCCATATCTCACCGATTGTGCCATCCGGCACAGTGAGAAAAAGGGTATCACTGTCTTTCGTAATTTCTTCTATACTTGTATAGTATCTGCTCTGTGTAAATTCTGCGGCCTCCTTCGCGGAGGCGGGTGTGCGGCTGTAATAACCGCTGATTTCGATGCCGTGCATCGCAAGATATTTACCCAGTGTGAAGCCGACCTTTCCGGCTCCGATAAAACCTGCTCTCATACCTATCACCTTCCTTCACAAAGAAGTGATAAGACAAGATACATCTGCTGCCATTTGTGCCGTTCCGAGGATACAGCCATCCGGCGAATCAAAAAAATAAAATATATAAAATTTGCAGTATAGCTTCTTTCAGAATGCCATCCGTCAGTTAATATAGCACATTTATCCCGATTTGTATAGAGGAAATTGTGAAAGAGTATCAAAAGCCTTTAAAGCGAAAGGGATTGGCTTTGTTTCCGAAGGAAAAAGGAAAAACGGCTCGTATTCGGAGGAAGACTGCCGTTGCAGTTGTGCCTAAGCTTTTCATAGCGATGGTGTTCTGAATAGAGGGAGAGCCGGGCGCTGTCATGGACCATGTCCAGCAGCCTGCCGAAATTGCCACAGGAATCAGGCGGCGTGTCAGATTGGCACGCTTGAACATCTGCAAAGCAATGGGGTAAACCACGAAGAATACAACAAAGCCGCTCACACCGCCGAAGGTCAAAAGACCTGTGATACACATAATCATGGGAGCAACAAAGTGGTTGCCGCAGAAGCATCCCATGGTGCGTGCGATGGATTCCGCCGCCCCTGTGAACTGATAGACTGCACCAAAGAGCGCGCCGACAAAGAAAATCAGAAAATACTTCGTGATATAATCCGATGTGGCAGGCATGAAGTGCTGCAGCAGGGTATCCAGAATGGGCATACCGGAAAGCACGATAACAAAGATGGTAACAACCGGTGCCAGAATCAAGGCACTCATTTGTCGAAATGCCAGCACGCCAAAGAGGATGATGGCGATCAGCAAAATCAATACACTAAAATTCATATTCCCTTCTCCTTTCCTTTATGAAAGCCGATTAACGGAAATTGGGTTTGCGTTTTTCCAGGAACGCCTGCATCCCAACCTGCTTATCCTCAGTTGCGAAGCAAAGCCCAACCAAGTCCTTCTCTACCTCCAAAGCATTCATCAAATCCATATCTGCGCCCTTGTTGATAGAGAGCTTTGCATACTTGATTGCCATTGGGGACACCTTTAAAATATCATCCATCAGTGCCTTTGCTTCATCCAGCAGAGCCTCTGCGGGAACCACTCTGTTTACCAGACCGTAACGCAGGGCTGTCTGTGCATCAATGTGCTTGCCTGTGTAAATCATTTCCTTTGCCAGGCCTGTACCAATCAGACGAGGCAGTCTCTGTGTGCCGCCAAAGCAGGGGATAATGCCCAGTGTTACCTCGGGCTGACCGAATACAGCCTTTTCGGAGGCAATACGGATATCACAGCTCAGTGCCAGCTCGCAGCCGCCGCCTAGTGCAAAGCCGTTGACTGCGGCGATAACGGGCTTGTTCAGTGCTTCGATTTTGTTGAAGGTTGCCTGTGCATAGCCGGCATAGTCTCTGCCCTGTTCACTTCTGTAGGGCTGCATCTGCACGATGTCTGCGCCTGCAACAAAGCCTCTGCCTTCGCCTGTGATGATAACGCCGTAGATGTCATTTTCTTTGCTTACATAATCGAATACCATCTGCAGCTCATCCAAGGTCTGATTGTTCAGAGCGTTCAGCGCCTTGGGGCGGTTCATAGTAACGATGAGTACATGGTTTTCCAGATCCAGCTTCAGGTTTTCCAGTGCGTTTGTGTTCAGGTTTTTCATAATAAATTCCTCCTTGATGTCTTGTGTTTTGTTTTGTGTTTTTTATTGGTTTTTGTATAGTTTTTATATTTTTTCACGGAAGGAGACAGCTTTTTTTGTACGCCGCTTGCTGATTTTTGGGTACAAAAAGAACACCTGCTGTTTTCGCATTTTTTCACGAAACACCCGATTTCTTCGGGGGACGGAAATCCGCAAAAACAGCCTGCGGTGTCTCTCCCGTTATAAACGTATGAAGTTATCTTTTTTGCAGCTCATATTTTGCAATCTCCTTTTCCTGCAGCACACGCAGCAGCTTTGCCTGCATCCCTAAGGGCATATCCCCGATTTCATCCAGAAAAAGCGTTCCGCCGCTTGCCAGCTCGAATTTTCCTTTTTTGCCGCCCTTTTTTGCTCCTGTGAAAGCACCCTCTTCGTATCCGCAAAGCTCACTTTCCAAAAGCTCATTGGGAATGGCGGCACAGTTAATGCTGACCATCGGCTTTTCCCGCCGCTCTCCGTTGTTGTGGATGGCATTGGCGAAAACCTCCTTGCCTGTGCCTGTTTCGCCTGTCAGCAGAACGGGGAACATGGTCTTGGCGGCTTTATAGCCTGCCTTTTTGACCTCTGCAAAGCGTGGACTGTTGCCGACGATTTTATCGAAGGAATATTGCGAGCTGTTTCTGCTGCGGTATTCCTCTCTGTAAAATTCATATTCGGAATATTCCTGCATCAGCTTCTTTGCAGAATCCAGAGTTTGCAGTCGGAATTTTACCTGTGCCACGCCTGCAATGACATTGTGGTTTTCGTCATATACGGCGGAGCGGTTTACCAGAAAGATTCTGTCCGAATCATCGTCCGATTTTTCGCTTAGGCGAAGAATGGCGCCTTCCTCTCGGTAGGCATAATTGACAATGTCAATCATTTTTGTATTGGGGATAATCTCTGCAATACTTCTGCCGATGGCATACTCTCTGGTGGTTTTCAGGTATTGGCAGTATTGCTCGTTTATATCTGTAATCACATCATGGTTATCGACAACGACGAAGCCGTCATCGGTCAGCGTCAGTATCTCGTCAAAGATGTATTTGTATCGTTTGTCTTGATTTATTTCTGTCATGCTCTCTCCTCCTTTCTTTTTATTTTAGCACGCTTTTTTGCGGTTCTATTGAAATTCTCTGTTTGGGGACTGGATTCTTCTTTTAGAGACTTAATTCTCTTTTTAGAGACGGTGTTCTCTGTTTGGAAACAAGACTCTCCGATCGGAAACACATTTCTTCTTTTGGAGACATAGTCTCTAAATAGAGACAAAGTCTTTGCTTGAAAAAACAAATGTCTTTTTCTGTAGAAAGAAGCATTTTGCCCCCTTTTCCGTTGCTACGGAGGGTAAATCCGTTTTATTTTTCGGAAAAAATGTTGATTTTCGTCCAAAGCAGGTCGGTGAAAAGTCGCAGTTTTCCTTGATTTCTAAGGCTTTTTCCGGAAAGGGGGGGGATTTCCCTTTCCAAAGACTGCCGCCTTCCTTTTTTGCTTTGGGCAGGTGGTTTTATTTTTTTCTTTCTGCCCTATATAAGAGCAAGAAGTGTGCCAAAGTTGGAATTCTGTAGAATATTTTTTTGTAAAAGGCAGAAAAGCATTGATTTTTCGGGATTTTTCTACATTCGGAAAAATTTTCTTGTTTTTTCTAAATGAAAATCAAAAAGAGACTTTTGTCTCCAAAAGGAGAATATTTAGAAAAAATGGAGAGAAAACGGAAGGGGAGAGACAGATTTGTTTCTGAATGGAAAAGAAGAAAAAGTTGTGCTTATGCAAACGCACCCTCTGCTGCCATATCCTCATACAAATCGGTAATGGGGTCTCCCTTGGATTGCAGATACGCAGCAGTGAAGGGAACACCCGCGGCGGAGGAGGGGTATACGCCTAAGCCATGGTTCACATAATAGGGATCTAAGCCGGCGGCAAGAATTTCGTCCTTTGTTAGCCCTTGTGTCAGCTGATGCACGATGGTGCCCATCATCTCCAAATGGGCGAATTCCTCTGTAGCAATGTCATTCAGCGTTGCTTTTGCCTCGGGCGTTACCATCGTAAATTTCTGGCTGAGATACCGCAGGGATGCACCCAGCTCGCCATCTGCACCCCCATACTTCATTAGGATATAGGTTTATTGGTCAATTAAAAACAGCTCAAGGCTGCTATCATGTTTATGAAAGATTATCTTATCACAGATAGATTTAAACGCTTTTCGTTTATCTTCCATCTGGCGGGAATCATCACGCAGGATTTCAATAACGGATGCAATTTTTGTTGAAAAGGCGGCTTGGTCGAAGGGCATATTCTGCTGTTCTTCAATCTCTGCGATATGCTCCTTCAATTCTGCGATTTCCTTTTCGATATTCATTTTATTGGAGCGGTATTCCTCCAGAGTATCAATATCATTCAAGTAGGCATCCTTTGCCTTTTTCAATCGCTGCTGTGCTTTGGTAAGGAGCGGCATATAAACATCCAGTTCATCGGATGCAGGGAGTTCGCGCCGTATGGTGTAGCGGTAGCCCTCGGTATCCGGATGCGCGGCAATTTTTTCAAGTTCGGATAAAATAGCAGGAATCAGTCTGTTCGATGAAACGGCGTGGGAATCATGGCATTGCCCATGACAATATCCTCCGCACTGAAATTGAACCGCACCGCTTTTATATTTTGCACCGACAACCAAGCTGCGACCGCAGGAGGAGCATTTTACCATGCCGGAAAGCCAGTGAATCCCTTCCGTTTCGGGGCGTTTGTGTTTATAATATGTTCTTTTTTCGCTCTTGAAGCGAGCAGCAGCGGCATCCCAGATTTCCTTTGAAACAATGGGTTCCCAGTCACCTTTTGCAACGATAGAGGCTGAATCATTAAAATTTCGATTGATTTTTTTTCCGGGTGTCCAACGCAGATAGCCTTTATACACAGGGTTGTTGAGAATGTATTGGATAGTTCGGTGTTCAAATACGTTGCCCCTGTGGGTACGGTAGCCCATTTGGTTCATCTGACGGGAGAGGGCGAACATGGAAGTGCCTGCAATGTATTGCTCAAAAATATAGAGAACCATCTTCGCCTCCTCCGGAACGATGGTGAGGCTTTTGTTTTCGTTCTTATATCCGAAGGGAGCGGTTGCCTGCCATTCGCCTGCCTGTGCCTTTTTAATCATGGTCTTATTAACTTCTTCTGCCAAATTCAGAGAGTAGTATTCCGCCATAGCTTCAAGCATGGATTCGTAGATAACGGCGAATTTATCATCCTGTGGGATAGGCTCTTTTACGGAGATTACCTTCACACCGTCCTTTTTCAGCAGGGCTTTATACAGAACGGAATCCTCTTTATTTCTGGCGAAACGGTCAAATTTATGTACGATGATATATTGAATGTGATTGGATTTTTTCCGGGCCTGCCGAATCATGGCTTGAAATGCAGGACGCTTATCGGCGCGCTTGCCGGAAATGCCCTCGTCCATAAAAATAAATTCTTCGGGGATATGATAGCCGTTTTGGGCGGCGTATTCTTTAATATCCGCCAGCTGAGCTGACGGAGAATAATCGGTTTGCTCATCTGTGGAGACACGGACATAAGCAGCTGCGATAATCATAAAAAAAGACCTCCTTTTGCTTATAAAAATGTATAGCAAATAAAGCGGTCTTATGATACAATACTTTTGCGAGTGGTGGTTGCATCAAGCGACCGCTATATGAATCCTCTTTCCTGTTGGCGCAGGAGAGGGGATTTTTTATTTTATTTATTTCTGATAATTTCTGATGAAATCATCGAATTGTTCTCTTACTTTTCTTTCTGCCGGATGCAGATTAAATTTATTTCTCCGGTAGAGCTCGTGCAGCCGCTCCGCTCTGATTTCTGCTGATTGGCGGCTGACGTCGCAGAGTTCCATAATTTCCTCCGGAGTATGTATATCCAATGCTGCAAGGACGGTGGCAGGCATGAGAATGTCTCTTGCGAAAACATTCGCCTCCAATTCCTGCATATCCGTCTGGCTGTCGATTTCACTGTTGCGATAATGTATTTCATCAAGGCTATGCCCCAAGAGAGCATGACCTAATTCGTGAGCCAGTGTGAAGCGGCGGCGGTTACGGTTATGGATTTTGTCATTGATGAAAACCTGAGTTTCATCCCCGTTCCGAAGGACAAAGCCGTCACCTTGCAATGCATCTTCCTTGAACAGCTGTATCAGTTTGGTGTCAGAGTACAGTGTTATTTTTATTCCGTGGAAATCTGCGATTTTGCCTAAATCAATGGGAAATTCTGATATTCCGCAATCGTGTAAAACCTCCCATGATTTATTTCTTGCTTTTTTGTAATGGTCATACATCTTACATTCCTCCTAAAAGTTATTTAGGAGAAAATTGTAAAATATATGGAAGAAGATTTCCTTATGAAATTACTGGGAATCAGAACAGGTCTTTATCCTGTGATCTATTAGGCGCTTTTTTGCGCTTTCGGCAAACTCCTTCATTTGTTCTTTTGTTAGTTTCAAATCCTTTTGTCCACGAGCAACCTTAGCGATACTGAAAAGTTCTGGTTCAACACCAAGAATTTCATCAACTCTTTTTTGATTTTGAGGTTGTTCGTGATAAGCAGAAATTACCTTAACTTCGTGAGTAGAAACATCAAAAGACAGGGTAAATTTTCTTTCAACCTCTTGTCGCCCCAATAGATAATCCATATCCACATTGAAATAGTCGGCAATAGCCTCAAGAGTTTCAAGACTTGGTTCACGTTCGCCTCGTTCGTACATATTGATGCTGCTTTTGGAGATTCCGATTATATCTGCTAAATATTGCTGAGAAATGAGAACATTATTTCTCAACAGTTTCAGGCGTTCTGAAAACTTAGACATTGATAACACCTCTTTACCAATATGATACACTAAATGTGTACAAAGTCAATTTGCAAATGTGCACAATATGTGCGAGCACATTTTGTGCATGATTAGTTAAAGTGAAATATTGACAGAATTGTAATGGTGCGTTATTATTGTGTTGAGCACAAATAGTGCTCGAAAAAACTATAAAAAATTCCATCAGAAAGAGAAGAAGGTGATAAATATATGAATAATTTGCTTTTACGGGAACTGCGAGGAGACAGAACACAGGAAGAAATTGCAAAAGCTATTGGAATTACAAAATCATCGTGGGCAATGTATGAGCGAGGAGAAAGAACACCACGAGATGAAACAAAGATGCGAATTGCAGAATTTTTTGGAAGAAGCATTGAGGAAATTTTTTTTAGCACGCCGAGTACAAATAGTGCTCATTCAAAGAAAGTAAGCTAAAAGGAGGTGTGGCGGATGGAAATCAATCAAAAAAACATTAAAGTTGCACAGTCAATCGCAGAAATTCTTGAAAAGGAAAAATGCACAGTTGATGAGACCAGAGAAATTCTCGCTTTTATCAATAGCATTTCTGGAAGGAAATCAACTGTGCAGGTTAGAGAAATCATTTCTGAATTGTGTTCAGAAGTTCAGAAAACTGATCCTGCTGATATTCGTTGATACAACTCAGTTTGATAGCAATGAGGCATTTGTATGTACCATCAGATGTTGCTGTTGTGCGAGTTCTGAAAACACAATCATCGGAGCACTCGTCTTTTAAAAATGGACAGTATGTATTCATGCAATCATCTCCTTTCCTATGTACTTGGCTGCTGCAACAGCCTGTATTTTCAGAATAGGACAGGGGGAGAAAATTGTCAAGCGAAGCGAAGAAAGAAGGGAGGGGATGTAATGGCAGATTTACTTGCCGCTCTCGCCCTGCTGACCTTTGCAGGTGTGGTAGGGCTGGTAGCGGTTCTGATTGTGCTGTACGCCTTTTCACTGGCATCAGAGGTAGTGAGCCGCCGCAAAGAAGATGCCCGAAAGGATAGGTAGCATAGGACAAAAACCGATTGAAATAAGGTATAGAGGAGGTGTTAGATATGGCAAAAAAACCATTAAAGGTAATCACGAAGATTGTGAGAGAGGATGGGATTATCCCCTATGATTCTCTGAGCGAGCAGGAAAAAGTGGAATTTGGAAAACGTCTGAATCAGCGAGCTATTGAGGCGGTAGCGAAGGCGCATGGCTATACGGTGGATTTTCTGGACGATCCGCCCGATACAGTGACGGCATGACGGGGCTTTGCCCCATGAGAAGGACAAGCTATGAAAGGATAGAAATGAAAAATCAACATATTATTCGGATGCCGAAACCGGGAAGGTTCAAAAAAGGTGTTCTGTTATCCTCTGAGCCTTTATACCTTCTGGAGTTTTGCCGGAAGAACGGAGAAAGGTGCTTAATGGAGCTGACGAAGCTGCAGATTTTAGACCTTCTGGAGGAGGACGGGATCATACTGATACATCTACAGGCATCCATAGACGAAGAAGGGAATTGGAGGAAAAGAGAGGTGAGATTATGAAAAAACGCAGACGTTTGCGGAAACCGATTCGCTGGGTGTTACGGTTTGTGTGCTATGCCGTAGCGGCAATCGTAGCGGATCTGACGGTTATCGGTGCAATTCTGTATTACTTCGGAGATATGTACATCATGACGGCTCTGGGCGTGTGCCTGGGGGTGAATATTCTGACGGAGTATTTCTTCTTCAAGGATGAATTTCGCAGAAAGCAGGTGCAGGAATGAAGGACACAGGATGGAGCATTTACCCGAATTTGGAAACATGGATATGGATGCACTGTAAGTCAATCAGTGACTTTGCCGAAAGAATCGGGGTAGCCCATAAAACCGTAATCAGATTGATGAAGGGAGAGGGCGGAACGACGAAATATGTCATTGACCTGATTCTGAAGGAGACAGGCATGACATACGAAAAGTGTTTCAAGGAAAAATAAAATATCCCCTTTGGCGGTGGCACGCCTCGGGGGAATGGATAAATAGTCAATTACATAGTAGCAGAAAAGCAGGATTTATGCAATGAAAATATGGCTTCTCGAAGCAGCATCCCCGGAATAATGAAATAAAAAAACATAGAAGACTATGGCTATTCTATACAAAGATAGTCAGCCGGAACTTGGAGCGCGCAAATGAGTTTTGGGAGATTCACATGGCGTGGCTGATGGGTTCCATTTAACCATCGTTTAACAGTAACTACAGAAGCACCCACGAGAAGAGCAAGCGTGCTGACATCCATATTCATTTTTTCCATAGCGTGTGTCAGACGCTCGGAAAGAATGTTAGGAAACTCCAAAAAGAAAAAGAAGAACATGGTAATTACCCCCTTTGACTGGGGATGCTGCTTCGAGGAGCCATATAAATTCATTTTATCACAAACCGAAAGGGACTGAAAAATAATGAAAAAAACGGGATGGAGTGTATATCCGAATCTGGAAAAGTGGATAAACGAAAACTGCGGATCTGTTTCGGAATTTGCTTGGTTGGTGGCTGTATCACCGACCACGATGTACAACATTTTAAAAGGGAAAAGTGACCCGAGATGTAAAACTGTGCGTGCGATTGCAAATATAACGCATATAAAATCAGACATTCTTTTTGAAAGAGCGGAGAAATAACTTGGAGGTTTTGACAATGGGAAAAATCGAGGATGCAATCAAGAAGATAAATACAGAGATTCAGAAGGAGCCGAGTAACAGATATCTGGCACTCATCGGCGAACATATTATTGACAACATTACATCCGAAGCGGCAGCGGAAAAGGTATTAAAGAAAGAAAAAACGCTTGCAAAAGCCTTAGCCGGTATCGAGAATCAGGCTTCCAAGCAAAAGGAAGGAAACTGCGCTGTCATTGAGGATTCTGTGGTATACGGCTGGGCAAGAGAATATTTCGGCTTAACGGCAAATCCGCAGGCACCTGCGGAAGAACCCCAAAAAGGCGTTTGCGTCAGTCTGGAAGATTTCCTGTAAGGAGGCGAGGGCATGAATCTGAAAAAGATACAAGCAATGCCGTTTGCCCCGTTCTGCGAGGAAAGCGGAGTGCGCTGGAAGGTAACGGTCAAGGAGCCTGTGGTGGACGGGGAACGTCTGCTTGTGGTTGATTTTTTGGAAAACACCGCTTGTAACGTATACGCAAGAAACACACCCTCCTTCCGCATTGTGTGCGCCAAGAAAAGCAAAGAGGTAAGGGGCATCAATCACGAAGGCAGAATTCAGCAGAAGGTTCTGGATTGTTTCAGCGGATCTATGTGGTGGAATGGGTATGTTCTTATTTCTCCGAGGGAGGAGAAGCTGCTGCAACGGTTTTTGAAATCAACCGGAACGAGGAATCATCAGCTGGACAACCTTCAAAAATGGGTTTCGCAGACCATAGAACACATAAAAACAAAGGCCAGAAAGGATCGGGGCGAACTGATGGATGAGGACTATCGGCTTTGCCCCGAAGCCTTACCGGAAGGAATGATTGACTACATACGGCGGGAGGTTCTGCCGGAGGACAGAGTAATCATTTATAAAAAAGGAAATGTCCAAGGCACCTGTTCTGTTTGTGGCAGGAAAGTCCATGCAAGGGGCAGACGATTCGTGCAGGGTACAAGGGTTAACTGTCCGAACTGCGGCACAGGGGTTTCCTGTGTTCTGGAGAATGGCTCTGCGTTTGCCGCAAATTACATTGAAAATATCGTTGCGGTGCAGAAAGGGACGGACGGAAAGACGGTATTTTTCCGACAATGGCTCTTGCATCGGGATAACTCGGCAAGATGGGAGCATATAGAGGATTTCCTACAGGAAACCGTGAGATATGCCATCAGAGGGAATAAAACAGCCAAATGGCAAAAGCAGGGGAAGGAATCCTACTATATGCGTACAGAGCGGTACGAGCTGGACGAATGGACCAGATGGCAAGACAACCGTATGTATGACGGCAGTTATTTCTTCTATACCGGTGGGATAGAAGAAGCCCTGAGCGGAACGGCAATGCAGTATGCCGATCTGGAGGGGTATCTGGAAGAAAGGGGACACAACAGAAATCCGATTTACTTTCTGGAATACCACGCAAAATACCCCGTGATTGAGTTTCTCTGGAAAGCGGGCTATCGGAATATTGTACATAACAGGATTTTCGGCATGGACAGGGAAAACAGAAACGCTATCCTCTGGGAGCGGAAAAAGCTGAAGGAGTGCTTCAAATTTCCGTTGCGGATTTTGAAGCTGATGCCGCCGGAGAAATGGAGCTTGAATGACATACAGAGAATCAATGACCTTTGGAAAAGCTATGGCGGAAAAATCACAGATGACGAGATACGGTTGGTGCTGCAATCAAAGGTGGATATACAGCTTTGGAGCAGGGCAACAACATACGCAAATGCAGGAAGGATTCTGAAATACATTAAAAACCAGACGGACAAGAGGAAAGAGAAAAATCCGGATAAAAGAAGCATATCTCAGAATGATACGGCACAAGCCTATCGGGATTATTTGCAAGAGTGTGAGCAGCTCCACCTTGATTTACACGATAAGGAGATTCTTTTTCCGAAGGATTTGACGGCGGCACACAACCGCACAATGGAACAGGTCAAATTTGAAAAGAATAAGGCAGATCAGGAGAAATTCCAAAAAGCAGTAGAAAAGCTGGAAAAATTCGCATGGGGCGAAGGAGAATTTTTCATTCGCCCTGCGAGAGAACAGATGGAGCTGACGGCAGAAGGAAAAGCCCTGCATCATTGTGTCGGCGGATACATCAAACGTATGGCAGAGGGAGAAACCGCAATATTCTTTCTGCGAAAGGTAAGCGAACCGGACAAGCCCTTTTATACATTGGAATTGCAGAAGAAAAGGGTGATCCAATGCAGAACAGAGCATAACGCATCCTATGACAGAAACCCGGATGTGAAGAACTTTGTGGATATGTGGATGGAAAAAGTCGTGAAAAAAGGCGGAAATAAGAAGGCTAAGGAGGCAGCAGCATGAACGAAATCACAAGACCGATTGAGGTCATTACACAGGAAATCAATTTTTACAAATTACAGGCAGGCAACGCCATTATCGAGATTGGGAAGCGTCTGCATGAGGCGAAGCTGACACTGCCGCATGGCGCATGGGGTGCATGGTTGCAGAATGAGGTGGAATTTTCGGAACGTACCGCACAGAATTTCATGCGGATTGCCAAGGAATACAGAAATCCGCAGCTGATTGCGGACATGGGGAACAGCGCAACAAAGGCACTGCTCCTGCTTTCCCTGCCGGCAGAGGAACGGGAAGAATTTGTCGGCGAGGCGCACGAGATTGACGGGGAAGAAAAAACGGTTGCAGATATGACAACAAAGGAAATGGAGCGTCTGCTGAAGGAGCTGGAAGCGGAACGCGCAGAAAAGGAGAAATTGCAGTCGCAGCTGGATCTGTTCCAGACGGAAAAGGATAACGCTGTGGATGCCGCCTATAAGGAGACAGAGGATAAGCTGGAAGCACTGCTCAGCCAGAAGGAGGCGGCGGAAACAGCACAGAAGGAAGCGGAGGAAAAGATTGCCGCCATGGAGAGTGAAATGGATGAGCTGCGGATGCAGGCAGAGCAGACCGCCCTTCCGGATGAATCCGAACTGGAGAGAATACGCAGGGAAGCGGAGAACACCGCCAATCAGAGGGCAGAAGAAGCCATGCAGAAGAAACTGGATAAAGCCAAGAAGGATGCAGAGAAAGCGAAGAAAGAGGCAAAGGAGGCACAGGAAGCCATTGAAGCGCATGAAGCCGCACAGAAGGAAGCGGAGGAAGCCATGCTGAAAGCCAAGGAGGAATTGGCACAGGTAAAGACGGACACCGAAAAGAAGCTGAAAGCGGCAGGCTCCTCCGGCATTACGGTTTTTAAGGTGCATTTTGAAGCGGTGCAGGGGGAAATCAACAAAATGCTGACCTGCATCGATGGCGTAGAGGAATCCGAAGGCAAGGAAGAAGCGGATAAGCTGAGAAAGGCTCTGCAATCGCTTTGCCAAAGCGTACAGGACAATTTATAAGGAGTGAGCGGTATGACGGATAGAAGGAACAAAGGAAAGTATGAGGTCTGCACGGACTGCGGCGCACATCTGGACCATGGGGAGCAGTGCGATTGCGGGGAAGAAGATTCTCCGCAGGATGCCGTTTATAAGGCAGAGGATACATATAAGGAAAAACAGGCTCTAGTAGCGGTTGAGGCGTTTGGTTATGAGGAACGAACGTATAGCGAACGCTGTGTGAGGTGACGAATAAACGCCGAAATATAGCGGTTTCCGAAGTAAAGCGAGGAAAACTTACCACATCTAATAGGAAGAAACAGAAAAAGACATAAAAAAAGCCCGCCTGTTGACGCAGGCGGGAAGGTCTTGGGAGACCGTACATATCTATATCTAATATAACACAGAATCCTTGATTTATCAAGGGTTTTACGGTATTCCCGAGACTGTTTTTTCAAGAGGCGGCGGTCTCTTTAGACTGTCCATAAAGCAATTAACTGAATGGACACGCTCTTATTTATATAAAGGAGGAATGGGAATGCCAAAGTACAGGAAGAAGATCCGGTCGGGGGATGTATACGAGGTGGAGGAATTTTACTGCCCTCGGACGATAGGAAAAAAATACGAAAGAGGTCGGAGCGAAAATCTGACATCCGAGGAACAGGCAAAAAGGAATTTGCAAATCGCCAGAAAGAAACTGACACGCATTATCAATACGAATTTCAATGGGGATGATTATTTCGTTCTGCTAACCTATGCGGCAGAGGTAACGGTGGAACAGGCGAAAAAAGAATTCGGCAATTTCAGAGACAGGCTGAACCGATATCGGAATAAAAATGGATTTTCCAAATTGAAATATATTGCAGTGGTTGAAACGCAGGGCAAAAAGAATCGTGTGCATCATCATGTTGTGATGAATAGATTTGAAGGGCTGAGCATGAAGGAGGCGGCAGAGATTTTAGAAGATGTCTGGGGCAAGGGTACAGTTCTGATAAAAAAGCTCTACAAAAACCAGAAGGACAACCGCCTTGCAAGCTACATATCCAAGGAGAACATCAGAAAGGGCGCAAAGCGTTGGAGCACCAGCAGGAATCTGAAAAAGCCGGAAGTGAAGCTGGAGGTTATCAAAGAAACCAAGAGGAAGGTATCCCTAAGACCGCCGAGGGGATTTGATGTGATTGTGCAGACAGAGGACTATTTTGCAGAAATCGGTTGGGTGCGTTATATGAAAGCTGTCCGTCGGGGCGGCATGGATTACGGAGAATATGAAGGAGGAGCGGAAACAGATGCAGGGAGCAAGAAAAGGCAGTCATAACTATTCCATTTTGCAGGGGAAAAGTAAACGCTGCTATTTTACAGATACGGAAACCGGGCCGTTGGAGCGGCACCATATTTATTTCGGCGCAGGGATGCGGCAGATATCAGATAAGCATGGATTCTGGGTGTGGCTCAAGCCGGAATGGCACAGAGGAACGTCGGGTGTCCATGGAAGGGATGGGCATAAGGTCGATTTGCGGCTGAAACAGGATTGTCAGCGGAGGTTTGAGGAAACCCATACCAGAGCAGAGTTTATGGCGATTATCGGGCGGAACTATCTGGGGGATGAACCAGAAGGAAAACCGCAAACGCCTGCGGATACAGGTGGGTTCTATTTACTGTAGGAGGTATGAGCATGGGCAAAGGAATTACATACAGCACAAGCGGAAGGGACTGCCCCTGCTGCGGATGTCAAGAGAGAACTGTCGGTTGTCATGGAAAGTGTGACCGGTATAAAACATGGGACGGGAAGCGGCAAGCGGAGAAGCTGGAGAGGTTCAGAAGGACAAGCATACTGCATGAAGCGGATAAAAGAAAGAGCGCAGCGGTAAGCCATTACAAGAGAAGGGGGCGGCAGATATGAATAAGGTGATTTTGATGGGGCGGCTGACAAGCGACCACAAAATGGATTGGACACGTTCAGAGGATTCCAAACAGTACGCCACATATACATTAGCAGTCAATCGGCGGTTCAAAAAGAATGGACAGGCAGATACAGATTTTATCTCCTGCATTGAATGGGGAGCCATGGCGGAGTTTGCAGAAAAATTTATGAAAAAAGGTGCCATGTTCGCTGTTGAAGGGCGGCTGAATGTCAGAAGCTGGGATGATGCCGAAGGGAAGAAACATTGGACAACAACGGTTGTTGTAGAGAATTGCTATTTTACGGGCAGTAAGAGGGATGCAGAGAATAAGCCTGTGGCGGAACAGAGCAGACCCGCAACGGCACCCAATAAGCCTGCAAAGCAGATGGGGCTGGCGGAACAGGAAGGGTTCTATCCCATTGACGAGAGTGTTGAGGATGATGATTTGCCGTTCTGAGGAGTGAGGATATGAAAGCAATATTAAAATACCCGGGCAGCAAGTGGCGTATTGCGGATTGGGTTATTTCCTTCTTTCCGGAACATCACAGTTATCTGGAACCGTTCTTTGGAAGCGGAGCAACCTTCTTTCAGAAGAAACCGAGCAACATAGAGACCATCAACGATTTGGATGGTGGAGTTGTGAACTTCTTTGAATGGGTGCGGCGAGATCCGGAGCGTCTGGCGAGAGCAGTTTATTTAACGCCTTACAGCAGGCAGGTTTATGATGCAGCGTTTGCACCTGCAGAAAATAATTTTGATGTAGCAGTGAAATTCTGCATACAGGCGAATATGGGATATGGTTTTCGCACGGAAGGAGCGAAGGCTGGGTGGAAATTCGACATTCAAGGCAGGGAACGAGCATACAGTTTGAACGATTGGAATGAACTGCCGGAACGGATTATTTATGCGGCGGAGCGGCTGAAATGTGCTCAGATTGAGTGTAAGCCTGCAGTAGATGTGATTGGACGGTTTGATTTTGAGAATGTCCTGATTTACTGCGACCCACCATATCTGTTGGAGACACGATTCGGAAAACAGTACAAGCAGGAAATGACAAGGCAGCAGCACGAGGAATTACTGGATGTATTACTGAAAAGCAAGGCGAAGGTTTTAATCAGCGGCTATGAGAGCGACCTCTACAATGATGCCTTGAAAGATTGGCACAAAGAGAAAATATGGAGTGCGGCCAGAAACTCTTCAAAGAAAAAACAAGAGGTACTTTGGATGAATTTTGAGCCGATGCAGCAAATGCGGTTGTGAGGAGGGATAAGCATGACAAGAAAAGAAGCTCTGGAATATTTGAAACATCGTTTTATGGAGACCGGAAGTCCCTTGAACCCATCATGGGAATCATTGGAAGAACTTAAGAGACATTATGGAGCCATTGGTATAGCAATTTCTGCACTGGAACAGCATGTGCCGAAGCAACCGGACTTTGAAGGTGATGGGTATGACGAGGATGGAGAGATCATATTTGACGAGTGGTTATGCCCCTGCTGCAGAACCAGATACGAGGTAGATTATGACGATTATAAGTTCTGTCCTAATTGCGGACAGGCGATTGATTGGAGTGAGGAACATGATACAGAAATGGATTGAGACAGAAAAAATGAAAAGGCTGACAATGGATAACTTAGAAGAAATGGGTATGTTCAGTCTGGCACATAACTGTTGCTACATTGATGAAAATGGCAATACCAGATACAGAGACTTTGAGATAGATATTGATGCAAGAGAGTTGGCAAAGGGGATGCTGAAAGAAATGACAGAAGGTGCGGTGTCTTTTGAATCAGATGAGGACTTCGATGATTGGATGGGTTGCTACATCGGAGAGGACGGTATATGCACACAAAGAGGCTTGATTGCCACTTTCTATCAGAATCTTTGGGCTATGGCGGAGTTAAGAGAGAAACTCAAATATTATGAGGACTTGGAAGAACAGGGGCGGTTGTTGGTGCTGCCTTGCAGGGTTGGAGATACGGTGTATGAAATCCTCGAAGAAACCGTACCGAACCACTATTTTTATATCAGCGAGCACAAGGTGCAGGATGTATCGGTAAAGGCTGTCAAGTATGCTGACGAATGGGAACCGTATGACTATGAGAACCTGTATTTTGCAAGAGAGAAAGCGGAAGCGGCACTGGAGAAAAGGAGGAAAGATAATGGATTTTAACAAGGAATACAGCGAGAAATTTGACGAGTTGCGGAAGAACAGAATCAGGGTAAGCTTTCACAAATATGGCTCTGTGGCGGATAATTACGGGAAAGGATTTGTTCAGGCAATTCCAACCTTGGAGAAGTGTTTGGACAAATATAAAGAGACCGGAAATACAGAATATTTGTGCGATTTGGCGAATTATGCCATGTTTGAATTCATGTATCCACAGCATCCGAAAGGACATTTTCGTGCAACAGACAGCAGGGAAAGTGCAGGGATTGTTGGGCTGAGTGTGAACGAGGCGAAGGGTATTAAGTCATGGTAAATTTCGGAAAAATTACAGTAGCAGACAGACTGTTTTAAGCAAAAAGAATGAGAGAAAAAACAGGTAAATAAACCATGGGAGAGTACATTTTTTATCGAAAAAAACTGGTAGCTGCCAGAGTAAAAAGAGAGGAAAGGTGCAATCAAATTCTTTCTTTTTTACATCCAAATGACCTGTATTTTTCTTAGAAAATTACGGTTTCTGGAGTGCCAAAACGGGTATTGGCAGTTTGGCATGGGTTTGGCATTTTTTGATAGGGAATATTTCCTGAAAAATCAACGTTTTTTGAGGTTTTGACGAAAATCGAAAAATCCACCTAAAGAAAAAGGGGGTAACTGGAGTTAAAAATAGCACTAAATGACCGTAGGAAAACTAACAGAGGAGGACTAAAAGTTATGATGGTTTTGAAGTGCAGGTTAACAACGGTAGAAGCCATGTTAGGTACTGCAAGTAACAACAAAGAAATACACAGTGAATTCATCGCAAGTCATTCACCGGATGCCAAGAGTAGAGAGGAGGAAATTGAAGCGGTAGGCGTAGAGGAAACGATTGAAAAAGGCATGACTGTATTTCCGAGAAATAAGGACGGGCAGCCTATCCTATGGGACTATCAGATTAAAGGATTTTTTAAAGATGCCTGTAGTTCCCTGCGGAAGATAAAGGGAAGCAAAAGCAGCGGCATCAGAGCGTACAAAAAAGAGATTGACGGATTGATTTTCATTGAGGAAAGAGAAATTTTAATTCAAACGAAGGAGCCCATTGAAAGCTGTCAGCGACCTTTGCGAGCGCAGACAGCGCAAGGCGATAAAAACAGTCTGGCGAGCAGTGAAGAAATTGCAGCGGGAGCTGTTATGGAATTTTCTATTATAGTAATGTCTGATGGACTTGTGCCAGCTGTGAAGGAATGGCTGGGCTATGGCAAGCTGCGTGGTCTTGGACAGTGGCGCAACAGTGGGAAGGGTAGATTTGTCTGCAAGATTCTGGAGGAAAGGTCGGCAGAGTTTGCAGACATTCTGGAATAAGTGCGGTGGAATGGCAATGAACTGCTAGGCGAGGCAAAGGCAATGCGGGGGAATGAGAGGAAATGAGAAGCAATGGCAAGGCGAGGCAAGGTGGAGCAGGACGAAGCAAAGGCATGGCACAGCAACGTCAGGCAATGCGCATACAATAGAATCGAAGAGGAGGGATAACTTGCGGAAAGATATTTTGGTTCAGTATTGCGACTTGCAGCAGGAAGCGAAGGATATACGAAAGAGAATTGAGAAAACGCAGGCTCGGCTCAATAAAATTCAAAGGGGTGGAACGGTTCTCGATTCAGTATCCGGGACAAGAGCAGATGGGACCATCGGGAGTATCCGGATAGAAGGATTTCCTTTTGGAGATTTCAATAAACAATGGGAGCACCTTAACAGATATGCGGAAAGTCTTTCGGCAGCGGAAGCAAAGCTGCTGGAGCAGGCAGCGGAGGTTGAGCAGTACATAAGAACAATTGAGGACAGCAGGATGCGACGTATTATTCAGTACAGAGTAATCGATGGACTGTCATGGTATGAAGTGGCGGACAGGATTGGAGGGAAGGCAACGAGTGAGAGTTGTCGGAAGTATTTTGAAAGATTTTTAGGAAAATGCTGAAATGTCCTACATGTCCGCCGGAAATGTGGTAATGTGATATTAGCCCGAAAGGGCGTAGTGAAACCCCGTCCGATACACAAGAAATCGGGACTCTCCTTTTAATCCTTCAGAAAGAAGCGGCAAGAAAGAGGTATCTGTTGAAGATGCCTCTTTTTTGTGGAACAAGTTTGATTGATTGCTGTGTCCAAGGTGGGAGCGTGTTATACGGGGGACTAAGAATCAAAAGCACTCTGATAGTATCGGAGTGTTTTTTTCGTGTGAAGGTGGAGGATATTATGTTAAAGTCATGTCCGTATTGTGGGAAGATTCATGATAAAAAAAATAATTGCCCGAAGAAGCCGGTTAGGCAGCGGCAGGATAATAGGCAAAGCAAATTCCGTTCTACATACAAATGGACGAAGAAGGCGCAGGCAGTGAAGCGGCGGGATGGATACTTGTGTCAGGTGTGTTTGCGTGGTCTGTATCATCCGGAACGCCAATATGAGACAGAAGGTCTGGAGGTGCATCACATCCAGACGGTGGCATCCTGCTACGAGAAACGGCTGGATGGTTACAACCTCCTTACCCTTTGCAAGCGACATCACAAGATGGCTGATGCGGGAAAGATCCCTGCAAAGGAGCTGCAAATGATTGCAGCAGAGCAGGAAGAGAAGTGAGGGGGCACACGGAGTACCCCGGAGGGGGCAAGTCTGAAAAAAGAAAAGGCTTCCAGACGACAACGCTGGCTCTGTGTAAAAAATATTCCCAAAATGGAAATTTTGTTAGGAGGTGGTGCCTGTGGGCGGAAGACCATCAAAACCGGTGGCGGTTATCCGAAAAGAGGGAAAGAGCCACAGAACGAAAGCGGAATTGAACGCCAGAGAAAAGGGCGAAGCCGCATTTGCTACGGGCATCCCCATAAAAGAGAAGGAAGAAACGAAAAAGAATGTGGTTGCACATAAGGAATTTCTTCGGGTAACAAAGCTGCTGAATAAAATTGAAAAATGCGATGCCCTATATGAGAACATCATCAACCGCTACTGCCTTCTTTATGCGGAATGTCGTGATTTTGAAGAAAAGCGAGAGAGATTCTATAGAGACCTCTGGGAAATGGAGGAGGGAAAGGAGAATGGCGATTTTGAGGACAGCCCACGCACCTATTACAAACTGAAAAATGATATTCAGAAGAATATCGTCAATTTGGATAAGCAGGTGCAGGCGAAGCGCAAAATGATGATGGCGATTGAAAAAGAAAGCATCATGACATTGGCGGCGGCTATGCGGAGTGTGCCGAAAATGCCGGAGAACGAAACAAATCCTCTCCTTGCAATCTTGGAAGGTGGTAAAAGTTGAGCATTAAAACGAATAAAGCCTACGAATACGCTCGGTGGTGCATGGAGCCTGCGAACCGGAAGGTTGGAACGTACATAAAAAAGCAAGCGGAAAGCTGGCTGAGGGTTGCAGACGGAGAAGATGCAGAAGCCTTTGTGGATGAAGCGGCAGTAGAACGTGTAAACAATCTTCTACGTGTGATAACGCACCCGGATTTAGGTTGCTCCATGGATGAGGGAATGGAGCGGTACGCATGGTTTTTAATAATCGCAACGCTCTGTACGAAAAAAAGAGATTCCGAAAACAGGGACATTCGGTACTACGAGACTGTTTTGCTGGAAATCAGCAGAAAGAACTTCAAAACATTTTACTCGGCGGTGCTGTTTATTCTCCTGCTTTTGACGGAACCGAAATTTTCAAGATTCTTCTCGGTGGCTCCGGATCTGAAGCTTTCCAGTGAGCTGAAGGTTGCAATCCGAAAGATTATAAAATCCTCTCCGGCATTGGCGGATGAGAAGATATTTAAGGTGCTGCGCAGTGAGGTGCGCTGTAAGCTGACGGACAGCGATTACACGCCGCTTGCTTATTCTGAGGATAGAATGGATGGTAAGCTGGCAAACGCATTTTTGGCGGATGAAGCGGGCGCAATGGATAGCTATCCGGTAGAAGCAATGCGTTCCTCTCAGATTACTTTGCTCAATAAGCTGGGTATCATCATCAGCACCCAATATCCGAATGATAATAACGTGCTTGTGGATGAAATAGATATTTCAAAAAAATCTCTGGATGGTCTGATTGATGACCGAAGGAGATTTTCGTTGCTGTACGAGCCGGATAATGAATTTACACAGGGGGACATCTGGCAGAAGGAAGACCTTGTTATTTACCAGAGTAATCCTGTGGCGGTAGACAACGAAACGATATTTGAAAACATTAAAAAAATGAGAACGTATGCAATATTGTACGAAAATAAGCGTGAAAATTACCTTTGTAAGCACAACAACATCATGTATAAAGGACTGGGTGTTGAGGGCTATATAGAAATTACGAAGGTTCGAGAGTGCTGTATTCAGGAAAACGAAGATTTCTGGAAGGGAAAGCACGTTTATCTGGGGCTTGACCTTTCGCAGACTGAGGATAATACGGCGGTTGCTATGGTGACCTACGATAATGATAAAATCTATGCCAAGGTATGGGGATTTCTGCCGGAAGGAAGGCGTGAGATTAAGAGTGCGAAGGAAAAGGTAGATTATCAGAAACTGGAACGGGAAGGCTGCTGCTTTGCCTGCGGCGATGAAGTTATTGATTATGGCTTCGTAGAACGGTTCATTTTAGGCTTGCAGAAGGAATACGGCGTGGTTATTGAACAGGTCGGCTATGACAAGTATAACGCCATCAGTACGGTGCAGAAGCTGGAGGGGGACGAGGATACACCTCTGGAATGTGTTGAAATCATGCAGCACTCCAAGGTTTTGCACAGACCGACAAAGCTATTGAAGGAATACATCCTGAACAAAAATTTCTGCTATGAGCCAAACAAGCTTTTGGAAATCAACTTCCAGAATGCCAGATGCACAGAGGATACAAATCTGAATAAATACGTAAACAAAAAGAAATCTGCCGGAAAGGTGGATGCAGTTGTGGCCCTTATCAATGCGATATACTTGCTTGACCAAGGTGTGATTTTGGCAAATGAGAGTTGGGGCGCACAGGTAATTTAAGAGAGGAGGAGGAAAAAGTGGGTTTGTTTAGAAGAAAGGAAAAGCCGGAGGAGCGTGCTGATCCGGGGAGAGAGGTTGATGCATCTGACAGCCTGCTGAGAGCGCTAATCAGCGGAACCGACGTGGACAAGACGATTCTGTTACAGATTCCTGCTGTTAGGGGATGTTTGGAAAAGATTGCCGGAACGGTCTGCCGCCTGCCGATTAAGCTATACCGCAAGGTAGACGGTAAGGTCGAGGAAATCACAGAGGATGCCCGACTGCGCCTGCTGAACAAGGAAACAGGGGATACCCTGAATGCGGATGAATTCTGGCGCGCCATGCTGGAGGATTACTATTTGGGCAGAGGTGCGTATGCGTACATCCGAAAGAATGGCATAGGAGAGTATGAAGGACTGCATTATGTGGAGGAAGAAAAGGTTTCGGTGCTGAAAAACTATGACCAGATACTGAAAAGCTATTCTATTATGGTTATGGGAAAGACATATCATCCGTTTGAATTTCTGAAATTGCACAGACGAACAAAAGACGGAGCCGAGGGGATTCCACTGTGGCAGGATAATCCGTTGATTTTCAGCGTTGCCTACAATTCCTTTGTTTTTGAAGAAAAACTGGTCAAAAAAGGCGGCAATAAGAGAGGGTTCATTGAAGCGGAGGACAGGCTTGATAAGGGTGCGATTGAATCCATCAAAAGGGCTTGGAATAACCTTTACAGCAACAATACAGATAATGTGGTGGTGCTGAACAAAGGGGCGAAATTTAAGGAATCTTCCAATACATCGGTGGAAATGCAGTTGAATGAGAACAAAGAAAGCAACGCGAAGGATATTTGCGGAATGTTCGGGTTTTCCTCCAGAATCCTGTATGGCGAAGCAACAGAGGAAGACAGAAAAGAGTATATCAATGCTGTGATGTCACTGTTAAACGTGATTGAGACGGCTCTGGATAAGGACTTACTGACCGAAAAGGAGAAGGAGTCTTTTTATTTTGCCTTTGATACCAAGGAATTAACGAGAGGCAGTTTGAAAGAGCGATACGAGGCCTATGCGCTTGGTCTTACAAATAATTTCTTGCAGATTGATGAAGTAAGAGCGAAGGAAGATATGGAGCCGCTGGGCTTCAAGTGGGTGCGTATCGGTCTGAATGACGTTCTGCTGGATGTAGAGAAGGGCATTGTTTACACGCCAAATATGAACGCTGTTGCGGATTTGAACAATCCGAAGGGAGGTGAAGGAAATGAAGATTGAGGTAAGGACAGACAACTCTGTAAAGATTACCGGATATGTGAATGCCGTAGAACGGGAGAGCAAGCCGGTAGCCACGCCGAAGGGCATGGTAAATGAGCTGGTGGAAAGCGGTGTATTTCATCGTGCCTTGGATGCTGCCGATGATATTCCGATGACGGTAGACCATATTCCGACAAAGATTGTGGCACGAACCGCCGACAACACCTTACAGCTGAAAGAGGACAATATTGGTCTTTGGGCGGAAGCTACTGTAACAGAGGAACGGGTTGTGCGTGCGGCAAAGGAAGGCAAGTTGAAAGGCTGGAGCTTTGGCATGACAAATGTGCTGGACGCGGTAGAGGAAAGAACTGAAAAGCTGCCTTTGCGGCGCATCAAGGGGATGGCTCTTGACCATGTGACACTGGTAATTGATAAAATTCCTGCGTATAGTGCAACATCCGTTGAACTGCGTGCAGGGACAGAGGAATATCTGGAGACAAGAACCTTTGACAGTACGGTAGAAGTGTCTGCAACAAAAAATGTGGACTATTCTAAATACGAAGAAAGAATTAAAAAAGCGAAAGGGGAATAAAAATCATGGAATTTTTGAAGAAAATGAGAGAAAACAGAGAAGAAAAGGTAAAAGCGATGGAAAATGTTCTGAATGCGGCCAAAACCGAGAACAGAGCCATGACCGCGGAGGAACAGGCGAGTTTCGATGCGATTGAAAAGGAAATTGCCGACATTGATAAGACGATTGAAGCGGAAGAAAGGGCAGCCAAGGCGAAAAACACGAAGGAAACGGGTGACAATGGTGCCGAACAGGAAACGCAGGAGGAGCTGGAAGAAAGAGCCTTTGTGAAGTATGTTCTGGGCGCAGCGGCAGGCTTGGAGGAAAGAGCCGGCGAATTGAATCTGACAATGGCAAACAACGGTGCAATCGTTCCTACATCCATTGCAAACAAAATCATCAAAAAGGTTAAGGACATTTCCCCAATCCTCTCCAGAGCGACTGTATATTACATGACAGGCGAGTTGAAGGTTCCTGTTTATGGCGAAAGCGAAGGTCATGATGTAAAGGTTGCATATTCCGATGACTTTACGGAGCTGACAGCGGATGCAGGCAAATTTACATCCGTTGATCTGAAAGGATATCTGGTAGGTGCGCTTACGCTGATTGGCAGAAAGCTGAAAACAAATGCCATGTTCAATGTGACAGATTTCATCGTGAACTATATGGCAGAAGAAATTGCATCCTTCTTGGAGGGGGAACTGCTGAACGGAACACCATCCAAGATGGAAGGCGCACTGTCTACCACAAATGAGAAAACAGCAGCGGCAGCGGCGGCTATCACTGCGGATGAACTGATTGACTTGCAGGCGCAGGTGAAGCAGGCGTTCCAGTCTGATGCGTGCTGGATTATGCACCCCGAGACTTTCACGGCAGTTAAGAAGCTGAAAGACGGGCAGAACAGATATCTTTTGCAGGACGATTTTACAGGAGAATTCCCGTATAGACTGCTGGGCAAGCCTGTATTCGTATCTGACAATATGCCTAAGATTGCGACAGGCAAAAAGACGGTTCTGTACGGCGATATGAGCGGGCTGTCTGTAAAGATTGCAGAGCAGCTGGAAATTGAAGTTCTGCGTGAAAAATACGCAACACAGCATGCCATTGGTGTAGTTGCATGGATGGAGCTGGATTCCAAAGTAACGGACAGTCAGCGTATGGCGGTGCTGAAAATGGCTTAAGGGGGTAACGGCATGAAGGTAAGAGCAACGATAAGCTTTAGTGGTTTGATTTCGATGTATGCCGGAGAAGTGAGAGAAGTTGAGGATTCTTATATCCTCAACGATCTCATGAAAGCAGGATATGTTGTGCCAGCAGAAGCAGAGGCAGAAGCGGAAAGCAGAAATCCGCAGACGAATTCGGATTCGGAAGGCGAAGGAGTGCTGTTAGAAGGAACGCTGGATACCGAGGAATTGGAAGGAATGACAGTTCCGGCACTGAGAGCATTGGCAAAGCAGATGGGCTTGGATGATGCAGGGAAAAAGGCGGATTTGGTGAAGCGGATTTCTGCTGCAAAGGTTTCTGTGGATGCAGAAGGCTGTGATTCTGATGAAGCTTAGGGAGGTAAGCGCAGAGAACCTGATTCGTTTCGCAAAAATTGACGATGCGGACGAAGAATCCGAGGTTATTGAGGCTATCATTGAAGCAGGACGGAAATTTGTATTGAGTCAAACCGGTTTGGAGCTTGAGGAAACCGATGATAAGCCGGATCTGGCGGTTGCCATGCTGATGGTCTGTGCCGACATGTACGATAATCGCAGCTATGAAACGGCAACGGGAAAGGCTCCGAGCGTGAATCTGGCAGCGCAAGCCATCATTAACCAGTATTGCAGAAATATTTTGTAAGTGGGTGATGAAATGCAGGCAGGAGACTTAAGGCACCGCATAGAGATACAGCGGATTATCAAAAGGCGGGAAGCGGATAAAAGCATCCGGACAGAATACCGGACGATAAAAACCGTATGGGCGAAGGTAAACGGCTTATACGGACGGGAATGGTGGGAAGCCAGAAAGTATGGCGCAGAGGGGACAGTAGAGTTTACCATTCGGTATGGAGCGGTGAAGGATCTGACGGTAAAAGACAGGATTCTTTTTCGCGGCACGCTTTACAATATTGTTTCCGTTGATAACACACTTTTTCAGGATAATTTTCTGAAAATCAAAGCAACGGCAGATTTAACGCATTGAGGTGATAGAATGGGCTCATTGGAAGATTTAGACAAAGCCTTTGCGGCATTGGAGAAACAGTTTCCGGAAGCCAGAAGAGAACTGGTAGAGGATGTGGGTGTGATTATGTATGAGAGGGTCATGCGCAACATCGATGCGGAAACCAAGGAGCAGAGCGGCAGACTGCGGGAAGCATGCCATCTGGTTATTGGCAGCGGCGGCGGCTATGCCGCTGTGCGAAATGATAACAGGAAAGCACCGCACGCGCAGCTCGTTGAATTTGGACACAGGCTGATTAAGGGAGCGAAAACGAAAGAGGGAAAATACGGTCAACGGGTAAACATCAAGGGAAGCGGCAAGCTGATTGGCTGGGTCAATGGAAAGCACATGTACCGGAATGCGCTGAATGAGGTAGAGGAAGAAATTGTGCATAAAGCTGGGGATATGGTGGATAAACTGGTAGGTGATAAATTCTGATGATTACCGCAAAGGAAATTTTAGTAGCTGTTATGGAACAGATTTTTAACTGTGTTCCCGGTGTGGAGATTTATAAAGGAAGGCTGGAGGAGGGGTTTTCTGTTCCTGCCTTCCTTTTAAATTTAACCTTTGCCGGCGGAGCAAAGGCGAATTATTTCACCGAAAGAAAAAACATCGAAATACAGATTATCTATTTTGGAACCGAGGATGGATATGGGAGAGAGGACTTTGAGGAACGATTGGATGTGGAATCAAAGCTGATGCCATTTTTAAATCAGCATTCCATATCGATTGGGGAACGGGTGCTGTCTTTCAATCATGAAATGAAGGAAGCAGATAGCCGCCTGGCTATTTACCTGACGTTTCGGTATTTGGATGAATCCTTTGATTCCGGATATATTGATTCCGGCAAGATGGAAGCGGCAAAGGATGTGTCGGTGTGCATGAAAGCAATGGCGGACGAATAGAAAGGAGCGAAAAAAGATGGGATTACCCAATATTATCATTGAATTCAAAACAAAAGCCTCGACTGCGATTAAGCGTGGGGAAAGAGGCGTTGTTGCAGTCATGGTTATTGAAAAAAGCAACCATGGAGTAACAAAAATTGAGGATAAAACGCAGGTGCCTGCGGATCTGACAGCTGCAAATAAGGAGTATGTGGAGCGTGCATTTGAGGGCGGCAAAGCACCGATTAAACATGTTCTGCTGATTCGGACAGATACGGTAGAAAACGCTTTGGCAAAGCTGGAAACAATCAAATTTGATTATCTGGCTGCGCCTCCTGCGGTGGCAGAAGAGGAAACTCAGAAGATTGCAACACAGATTAAAACCATGCGGGATTCCAAGCGGATGAAGGTAAAGGCTGTTTTGCCGAATATCGCCGCAGACCACGAGGGTATTATTAACTTTACTACGGGTGATATTGTTGTCGGGGATAAGACCTATACAGCGGGGCAGTACTGCTCCAGAATCGCCGGGATTCTGGCAGGCACACCGCTGAATGTCAGCTCTACTTATTTTGTGCTGAGTGAGGTAGACGATGTGCCGAAATTCACCAGAAGCGAAATGAATGAAAAAATTGACTCCGGAGAGTTCGTTCTTTTCCATGATGGCGAAAAGGTCAAGATTGGCAGAGAGGTAAACAGTCTGAAGGATGTAAACGGATTGAAGGGAGATATCTATAAGTCGATTAAGGCAGTAGATACTATGGATCTGATTTACAATGACATCCATGGTACCTGTGAAGATAACTACATCGGTAAATACCCCAACAATTACGACAATAAATGCCTGCTGCTGGTAGCGGTGCAGCAGTATCTGGAGGCACTCAGGGATGATGAGATTCTGGATAAGGATATTTCCGTGGGCATTGATGTGAAGGCACAGAGAGATTGGCTTCGTGAAAATGGGACGGATGTCAGCGAAATGTCCGAACAGGAAATCAAAGAAGCGAATACAAAGAGCAACGTGTTTATGGCGGGTTCTTATCATATTCTGTACGCAATCGAGGATATTACAGTAAACTTTAACATTTAAGGAGGGGCAATAAATGAGAAAAGCAGGTTTTGACCCCAGAAGAGCGATTAACGGCAACTATGGGGAGGTAATGTTAGACGGCGAGCTTGTCAGAGAGGCTACGGCGTTGCAGGCAAAGGCACAAATCAATTTTAAAGATGTTCCGATGTGCGGCACAAGCGGCAAAAAGCAGAAAAGTGCAGGATGGTCCGGTACGGGCAGTATTACCATGACGAAAACAAACAGCCGTATGGCATTGAAAATTGCGGATGAAATTAAGGAAGGGAGAACACCTGAATTTACGATTATCGGCAAACTGGCTGACCCGGATGCGCTGGGGGCGGAAAGAGTGGTGCTGAAGGGTGTAACCTTTACGGAGCTTACGCTGGCGGACTGGGCGGCAGAAACAATCGGAACGGTAACACAGCCTTTTACGTTCTACGATTATGAATTCATTGATTTGATTGACGAGGAATAAGGAGGAAGCTATGAGTATTTTTGACAGACTTTTGGAAACTGATGCTGAGAAATTACAGGAGAAGGAAAAAACAGAGCTTAAAATCAAAAGATTATCGGATATTGTAGGGGAGCCTTTTGTAGTGACCTGTGCCGCGCTTACGGAAGACCAGATGGTACATGTTTCTGAAATCAGCAAAGAGGGAGATTTCAGGGCAAATATTCTTCTGGAAAGCTGCCGTATCGAGGGAAGAAGACTGAGCGACAAGGAATTGCTGAATAAGCTTGGTGTTGCAAGTGGGAAGGATGCCATTAAGGCATTGTTCAGCGCGGGAGAAATTTCTATCATTTACAGCACAATCAACCGTCTGAGTGGCTATGATGACGATGCGGTAACGGAAGTAAAAAACTGATTCGGGCAGGGGATGCCAGAGCGGTTGTCGGATATACCATGTGGCGGCGTTTTGGCACCCTGCCATCTCAAATATACAAAATTCCGGAAAAAGAAATTGCAGTCATTCTTGCATACATGGAGCTTGAGCAGGAAAAAAGATAAATCCTGCTGCCTTAACCATCACAAAAAGAGAAATTGACAGTATAATCATTCACATGTTATGATGTCGAAAAGGAGGGGATACCATGAAAAAATGGTTATGTATAGTTCTGTGTATTGGTTTTATATTTGGGGTTTCTGGGTGCGGAGAAGAAAAAGCGCCTGCGGAACAGCAAACAGATCAGCAGGAAGAACTTGAAAATGAAGTAGCTGATACGTTTGATTTTACGATTGATGAATTTGTTCAAGCAACGGATGAGCGGCTTACAGAAAGAGGTAAAAAATTACTTTCTGAATATGAATTAGTCGAGGATGGAGTAAATTTGATGTATAAAATCAATGATACTTCTTCTCTTATGGCAGAGATAAACGAAGAAAGTAGAAAAGTAGAAGGTTTTATTTTTTATGAAACCTTTGACTACTTAAGCGGCGAAGAGTTGGACAACTACACAGCACTGCTTATCAACAGTTTGATTGTAATTGACCCGTATGATATACAGAAAATTTATGAGGACTTAAATTTGGAAAGTACGGAAGAAGGCACGACTTTTGCGGAAGGTACAAATGCAAAATATATCTATGAAGTGAAAGATGGGGTTGGAAAGGTTTCGGCAATTCCGGCAACAGCATTTGAATAATTTAGAACAAAAAGCACTCGAAAGGGTGCTTTTTTCATGCAAAAAAGAAGGAGGTGGATCATGGGAAACAGGGATGTAAGTGTTGTTTTCAAGGCGAGTGACAAATTATCTGATTCGTTGCGCCAGATGCGGCAGGGTGTAAAAAGCCTTGAAACTGATGTTGAGCATTACAAAAAACTGCAGCAGCAGGTTTTCCAAGAAAAGGCGCAGGTAAAGCTTGACATCACGCAGGCGAAGCAGAACATGAAGGAGCTGGAAAAAGCAGTCAGAAACGGCTCTGAGGGTGCCAGAGACGCTTTTCTGGAACAGCAAACAGCTTTAGAAAGCTTAAACGATGAATATAAGCGGCTGAGCAATTTGCAGAGTGAAGTGCTGCGTGGAGAAAAAGAAATTCAAACCACAATGTCAAGAAACAGCAATGCAAATGCGGGTTCCGGTGTAGGTGCAGGGTTGATCGGTGCCGCCGGCATGATGAAATCCTTAGCAAAGGCAGGGCTTGGAAGTATGCTCGGCGGTGCTGCGGGAGATTTGCTTGGCAACATGACTTCTTCTGCCTTTGGTTCAACCATTGGCGGTGCTGTGGGCAGCATTGGCGGCAATGCACTTTCCGGTGCGGCAATGGGGAGTATTGCAGGCCCGATTGGTACGGCGGTTGGTGCAGCGGTCGGCGGATTGACAGGTGCAATACAGGCATTGAACAACAGGCAGCAGCAGGCAGATGATTTATTCCGGAATGAGGTACAGAGCCTGTATAACACTACAACGGCTGAAATGCAGGATAAAATATCAAATGGCAGTGCATACGCAGCCGAGCGCGAAAACTACAAGAGAAACTATGCCAGCATGACCGATGATGAAACGGGGAAAAAGCTATATGAAAGCATTATGAAATATGGCGATACAACTCCATATGATACCTCTGTTATGCTTGGGAAGGGCATGGAAATGCTTTCCTACGGCATTGACAAGAAAAATGTGCTGGAATTTATGGATATTATCGGTAATATTGCCATGGGCGATGCGAACAAGTTTTCCGGACTATCCTATGCCATTTCTCAGAGCATGGCGGCAGGCAAGCTAAACGCGCAGGACAAAAATCAGATGGTTGGTTATGGCTTTAACCCTCTGGAATATGTTGCCAAGAATAAAGGCATTTCTATCGCAGAAGCATCAGAACTGATGAGTGATGGGAAGATTACGTCTGATATGCTGGTAGAGGCGCTGCGAACCGCTACGAGTGAAGGGGAACGATATCATGACGCAGTAAATGCCATGAGTGATACCTTCAGCGGCTTGCAGGGACAGTTGGAAAGTGCGAAAAAGAATATTGAGATTGCCATGGGTGAAGGCTACAACGAAGCCCGCAAAAAGGGAATGGAAAAGGAAATTGAAGCCTATAACGGAGACCTTGGCGAAAAGATGAAAAATGCTTACAGCATGGTCGGGGCGTATGAAGCGGAAATGGAGAATCAGTACCAGCAGAGCATTATAAATGCTATGCAGGATGCCACAAAACGCATTGAGGAAGAAGGCTTAACCGGCATTGAAGCGGAAAAGGTCATGTGGGAGGCAAAGACGCAGGCGGAAATTGATTACAAAAACAGCGAAGAATATCAGAAGAAATTGCAGGCAGAGAAATCACTGGTAGCAAATATACAATCTTCACTGACAGAAAGCGGTGAATATGTAAAATTCGGACAGGCAATGGCAGACCAGTTCTCCAAAGGCTGGCAGAGCGGAAGACTAAGCAATGCCACAAGCGACGTGAGGGCGCAAATCAACAAAAACGGAGTAACAGGATTTATAAATAGCATTTTCGAGAACTCGTATAACGGCACGCCCGGAAATTACTATGGACCGCCAAAACCAAAAAGATCTAATGCAGCAGGGCTGAAAAGAGTGCCGTATGATGGATATATAACAGAACTGCACGAAGGCGAGCGTGTTTTGACAAGGGTGGAAGCTGACAAGGAAGGCGGCGGCAGTGTTACGATTGCAAAGCTGGCTGACCAGATTGTAGTACGGGAAGAAGCGGACATTGATAAGATTGCGCGGGCTTTGGTCAGAAATATGCAAAATATGCGAGAAAGCTTTGTAGGCGCATAAGGAGGGGAGAATATGTTTGAATTCTGGTTGAAAAATCAAATGAAGGGTACAAGCATGATGCTTCCTGTTACGCCGGACGGCTACGAAAACAGCTTTGGCAGAGAAATTGAAACAGTCAGGGCAACAGACAAGGGCGACATCAATGTGCTTGGAAAAACAAAGCCCCAGAGTCCGAGTATATCCGGTTTCTTTCCAGAGAATGACTATAGCTTTTGCAGGAGCAGCGGCATCAGCGCAAATACGGCAATGGACTATGTAGAAACATTAAAAGCATGGATGGATGATGGGGATATTGTGCGTGTGGTTGTGGCTGATGACAAAGGCGCAAAAATCAATGAGCAGTTCTATATTGAGTCAATCGATTACAGCTCAAAATATGAGGATAACGGAGACATTCCGTTTACGATACGATTTCGGCAATATGTTCCGCTGAATGTTTTGACAGTTCAGAAAAGCAGCACTGCAAACGCTGCCAGAAAAGACACCTCCACGGCGAAAGCAAAGGCAAAGACGTATACCGTGAAAAAGGGAGACAGCCTGAGTGCTATTTCGAGAAAAATGTATGGGGATGCAAGTAAATGGAAAAAAATCTATGAAGCAAACAAAGGCGTGATTGGGAAGAATCCGAATTTAATCTATCCGGGGCAGAAATACACAATACCATGATGGGAGGTGGAAGTTATGGCAATGCGGGCATTTCATATCAATAAGGATGGCGTGAAAACGGAGGTTACGGGAGTTATTACGGAGCTGACGATCAGCGGAGAGTACAGAAGCTGCAGCAGGAGCTGCACATTCGGCGTAGTGCATGGATACAGCGACCAGCGCACATGGATTACCCAAATGGAGGTAGGCGACATATTCAAAGTAATTGATGTGGACAAGGTGATGTTTCAGGGACCGATTTGGACAAAGGAAAAGGAAACAGACGGTACAACGATTGAGTATAGCTGTCGGGATTATGGAATTTATCTGAAAAAGAATAAAGCAAGCTATAACTTCAAAAAAATGAAAGCGGATGCAATCGCGAAGAAGGTCTGTACGGATTTTGGTATAAAAATCGGTTCGCTGTCCTTCGGTGCAAAGCCCATTAGCCGAGTATTCAACGGTGTCAGCCTATATGATATTATCATGACGGCATACACGCTGGGCGGGGCAAAGGATAAAAAATATTACGTCATTTTTGAGGGCGAATTGATTTATGTTCTGGAGAAAGGGAAAAAGGAATGTACCCCTCTGGAGAACGGCGTGAATCTTTTGACCTCCAGTGTCAGCGAAAGCCTTGAAAGCATGGTGAACCGAGTTCGTGTATACAACAAAGAGGATAAATTGATAAAGGAATTCAAGGAGGATAAGGATATAAAGCTATATGGCTTCATGACCGAAATTCTCAGAATTTCAAAAGATGACGAAGATTATACGGAAAAAGCAAAAAAGCAGCTGAGCGGCGTAGAAAGGAAAATAAATGTCTCCAATTTCGGGGACAGTCAATATATCACCGGAAGGAAGGTTGTGGTAAAAGAGCCATATACCGGTCTTTCCGGTGTTTTTTTCATTGATGCCGACAGTCACACATGGAAGAATGGCATTTACACAAACAAGCTGACGCTGAATTTTCAGAATCTGATGGATGAAAAGGAGAGTGGACAGAATGACAAATGTAGATAATCCATACGGGAACTTTCTGGAGATAATCAGAAAGGAGGCACATGTTGACGGCGATGCGCCTTTTTTTATTGGAACGGTTGTGCAGCCGAACCCGCTGATTGTAAAGATTGGAGACTTGCAGATTGAGCAGGAAAACATGAAGGTAAATCAGGCTTTGCTTGCCGGCTACAGCCGCCGCATGTCCATGGGAACGGCAGGGGCGACCGGCTCAACAACAAAGGGCGATGGCATCAGTAGTATTGGCATTTCCGGAGGAACGTTTACCACACAGGACGGATTGAAAGCAGGCGAGCAGGTAGTGCTGCTGAAAAGCGGCGATGGACAGCAATATATACTGCTGTGCAAGGTTGTTTAAGGAGGCGGATTGATATGAGTACAAGCCTTTTCCCGTTTTTTGGGGATACGGTTACTACAGAAACAGAAGAGGAGCTTCCGCTGTATCGTGAGGTTGCTTGGGATTTTAAGAACAATATCCCTATTGTGGAAAAAGGGGATTTTAAAATAGTGACCGGAAACGAAGCAATTAAAACCTGGATATATAAAACGCTGAAAACGGAGAGATTCCGATATGAAATTTACAGCTGGGACTATGGATGTGAAATAGAGGAATTGATTGGGCAGAATTATACGCCAAATCTGGCGAAGGCAGAGTGCGTTCGCTATATCAAAGAAGCGTTGACCATAAACCCGTACATTAAGAATATATCCGGCGTGGAGGTAACATTTGCAACCGGAAAACTGATGATATATGCGAAGCTTGAGACGGTTTATGGTGAAATGGAGGTGAGCGCAGATGTATGAAGACAGACTCTATGAAGTATTGAAAGAGGAAATGCTGCAGGAGATTACGCAAACGGACAAGAGAGAAGGTTCGTTTGTAAATGACATCATTTCCACCAGTGCGATGAAGGGGGAGGAGGTCTGGGCGGAATTAAGCAAAGCGGTTGGGGTGTTTTTCAAGAAGGACTGCACCGGAGAATATTGTGACCGTTTTGCCGAAGAGTACGGCATTACCAGAAAGAATGGGAAAAAAGCAAAGGGAACTGTTACATTTACGGGAGAAGCAGGCGTTGAAATTCCGGTAGGGACGCTCTGCGCAACGAGTGCAGGACTGATGTTTGTGACAACAGAGGTTGGAAGCATCGGCGCAAGCGGAACAGTGAGTGTTCCGGTGGAGGCGGAAGATATTGGGGACAAATATAATATTCTGACCGGATATATCAATACGCTTCCGGTAGCGATTAGAGATGTTACAGGCGTTACGAATGGAGCGGCTTTTATCGGCGGAGCGGAAGCGGAAACTGACGAGGAATTGATTGACCGCCTGCTGCTGCGGCTCAGAACGCCGGCTACGAGCGGGAATGCGTATCACTACTTGCAGTGGGCATTGGAGGTTGAAGGAGTTGGAAATGCGAAGGTGTTTCCGCTGGATAATGGACCGGGGACGGTGGGCGTTATGCTGATTACCTCGGCGGGCAGATCTCCGGGAGAGGATGTTATCAACGCAGCGGCAGCGCATATTGAGGGGGAACGTCCTATTGGGGCGACGGTTAGTGTATATGCGCCGCAGGAAGTCGTAATAAACATCGAAGCAGCTATTCAGATTTCGGCATCTACAACTTTAGAGGCTGTAAAGAAGGAGTATCAGAGTTTGCTTTCAAACTACATCAAAAATAGTGTGTTTGTGCTTTCTAATGTGGACTATTACAAGTGCCTTTCCATGTTCTATGATATTCCCGGTGTAGTAGCGGTGAAAAGCTTTCTGCTCAATGGTGCGCAGAAGAATATACCCATCAGTGAAAAGCAGATACAGGTGCTTGGGAGTATCACAATCGGAGGGGTGGTTGCCGGATGAAGCTGATAGAATATCTTCCGAATGATTACACGAAAAGCGGATCAACGCTTGAACTTCTGGAGGCTTTGGAAAAAATGTGGAGAAAGGCGCAGGAAGACACAGAGGATTTTGAAAAGCAGTTATTTTTGAGTACAGCCACATGGGGCCTGGATTTCTGGGAGCAGATGTACGGGATAGAGAATGACGAGAGCAAAGGCTATGAGGTTCGGCGGAGTGTTGTGCGTGCCAAAATCCGCGGGGCAGGCACAACGACGGTAGCCATGATTAAAAATACATCAGAGGCGTATGTAAATGGTGGGGTTAATGTGATCGAGCATAATGCACAGCATAAATTCGTTGTAATGATGGCTTCCATCATTGGTATTCCGCCAAATATTGAGGATTTGCGAAACACGATTAAAGAAATCAAGCCTGCCCACTTGGATTTCGAGATTGTGTTTAAGTATAACATAATGAAGGACCTTCAGAGATATACACATGGGCAGTTGAAGGCATCGGGATATACGCATAGAGAGTTGAGGACGGTTGCGCTACCTGAAATGAAATAACAGGAGGTGGACCATGATACAGAGTTTACACGAAGGGGTACATAATACGCCAATCCACTTGAAGGTAGTACATATCAAAAAGAAATGTACACTGGAAGTCGCAGAACTGAAGGTAGCTTTGCGTAGATGGGGAGAAACGGCGCAAGTACTTGAAGTCTTGAGAAATGAAATAGAAAGGATGAAAAAATCAATAGATGAGCTGAAGGAAAATGACATCAGCCCATTGCAGAAAGAAGTCCTGTTGCAGGAAATACAGGAGCGGACTGATTCATTAGTGAAGGAAGCGGAGAAGCGGATGCATCTGGCACTTGAAATTGATTCCATTGTGTCAGGATTGGACGCGGAAGAGGAAACATTTTTGAGACTGCGGTTTCAGGAAAAAATCAGTATAACCGGAATTCAGAGCAGGATGTATCTAAGCCGGGCAAGTGTATTTCGCTTGCAGAATAAATGCTTTAGACACGTTTTGGATATTCTGAAAAATGAGGGGAGGGAAAGACATGGAGAATATTGAAAAAATGGTGCAGGAGGCACTGGACAGCACGAAAAGCGCACACAAGCGGATTGACCGCATGGAGAAGCGGCAGGACAACCTTGACGGATTGACAAAGGCGTTTTCGGTCCTGCAAAATGAGCAGGAGCATATCAAAACGGATGTCGGGGAGATCAAGGACGATGTGAAGCAGCTGGTCTCTAAGCCGGCGAAGCGTTGGGATGGACTGATTGATAAGGCTATCGCTGTGGTTGTCGGTGCGGCTATCGGGTTTCTGCTGAATGGTGGCGGTTTTTAATGAAAAAACGCAGACGAATTCGTTTTCCACCAAAGATAAATGATGATACCATGTCCAGCATTGTGATTTATTCGTTGGTATTCTGCGCAGGAATCACGATTGCGGGCATGGTATTAGGTGCATTTGACCATGATGTGAGTGCTGTGGTTGACAGTACGCATCGTGTATTTGGGACAGAACTAGGCATCTGCGGTCTGATGAAGCTGTACGATAAGGGCGTAGAGCAGGAGGAACGCAGGAAAAGAAAAATGACCGCAAAGCAAGCGGAATGGGAGTACAAGGAGGAATTGAGAGAAAATGAAAATGAATGAAGCGGCAAAAATCACAGTTCAAAATTTGCTGACAGTGAAATCCATCGTAACGATTATGCTTACGGTGGTTTTTTCTTATCTGGCAGTGGTGGGGCGCATCAGTGGAGAACAGTTTTTGACAATTTTCTCTGTGGTGGTGGCGTTCTACTTCGGGACGCAGTACCAGAAGGGGAAGGAAGGTGCAGAAAATGGGGAATAAAAAAAGACCGCGAGGGGCGGTCTTAATTCTTTTTAAACTCAAAAATTAAATGATAACCCATTGCATTTAAAATTTTCTGTGCATCTTCAAAACTGAAATTTTTCTTGTTAATAAGCTTTGTAAATCCTTGAGGTGTAATTCCTAAGCTTTCTGCAATTTGTCGCTGAGATATTTTTTCTTCTAGCATGAGTTTTCTAATCTCAAGGATAATTTGTTCGGTGCTTTCGTAGATGATTGCCATTTGCAAGACCTCCTTTATAAAATGATTATAATATTATTTTTATTATTAGTCAAATAAAAAGATGAAAAAATAATAAAAAATATATTATAAAATGGTTGACAAATAACCCGAAATGGGTTATAATAAAACCATAGAAAGGAGGTGAACAAAATGGATTTAGACAAAATAATAACTACTCTTTGTAGCATCGTGTGTACGGTCGTAGCAGTTCTTACATACAGAGATAGCCACAAAAAGTAGTTAGGGACGAAACCAAGGGGGACTGCACATCCCCTGCGGTTTCCTAAATCCATTATACAGCATGAAAAAGAAAAATCAAAGCGTTTTATCATTAACGGCTCTGTTTGTTGCGCTTATGGCATTATGGAGGGCGACAGGGGCAAGTTGGCTGCTGCTTTTGGTGGTGGTTGTAACAATTGCGGATGTGTTGGTATTTTTACGGAAGTGAGGGTTTACACAGAAAGAGCGTTCGAGAAATCGGACGCTTTTTTATATAAAAAAAGAAAGAAGGAGGAAAGAATAATGTTTTTAATGGAAAACTGGTATTTGGTTGTTGCGTTGATGGCGGTTGCAGGGATGGTCGGTGTATGCATCGGGCGGTTTCTGAAAATGCCAACGGCGGCACAGAGGGAAAAAGTCAAGGAGTGGCTGCTGTGGGCGGTCACACAGGCAGAAGCGGAGTTGGGGAGCGGCACAGGCAAGCTGAAGCTGCGCCAGACCTATGATTTATTCGTTCAGCGTTTCCCTGCATTGGCTATGGCGGTATCCTTCGATACCTTCTCCCTGTGGGTGGATGAGGCACTGGAGGAAATGCGAAAAATGCTGAAGGAAAATAAAGCGGTCAAGGAAATTGTGAAGGGGTGATTACATGGCGAAAAAAATGACAGGAAAAGAATTGGTGTCTTTCTGCCGCTCCAAAATCGGCACGCCCTATGTTTACGGCATGAAGGGCAAGGTTATGACGGAGCAGAACTATAAATTTCTGAAAAACACCTACGGGAAAATGGTCTGGCTGAGTGACAGGGATAAAATCGGGAAGGTCTGCGTGGATTGCAGTGGTCTGATTTCTTGGGCGTGCGGCGTTACACTGGGTTCGGGACAGTGGAAGGCAAGGGCAACCAAAATCAACCCTATTTCCACCATTGAAAATGCACCCATCGGAGCGTTGGTCTGGATGCAGGGGCATATCGGGGTTTATACCGGCATGAAGAACGGATACCCCTACTACATAGCTGCTGACGGCAGTGCTTACGGCGTG
>OGJU01000225.1_pt1 | contig 70586 bp, 64 predicted proteins | sample 1572251 | NCBI WGS metagenome assembly OGJU01 (sample SAMEA2582144, study PRJEB24529) | metagenome | biome: Human gut stool | place: China | collected 2011
AAAATCGGTGACGGATGGAAAAACTGGATGCCCGCCTCTTTACAGGCCTTCTCCATGCCCGCCCGGAGAGCGGAGTTAGATGCCACACCACCGGCGATCGCCACGCGCTTATAGCCATGCTGTTTCGCCGCCTCGATCGTGCGCGATACCAACACTTCCACAACCGCATTCTGGAACGAAGCCGCCAGATCCGGCACATTAATCTCCTCGCACATCATTTTCGCATGGTTAATATAATTTAAGACCGCCGATTTTAAGCCGCTGAAGCTGAAATCATATGGATTGTCGCCCACTTTTGCCCGTGGAAACTCAATCGCATGTGGATTCCCCTCTTTTGCCGCCTTATCGACCTTCGGGCCGCCCGGATAACCGAGCCCGACCGCGCGTGCCACCTTGTCAAACGCCTCGCCTGCTGCATCGTCTCGGGTGCGTCCCAGAATCTCAAATTCGCCATAATCTTTCACAATCACCAGATGTGTATGTCCGCCTGACACGATCAGGCACATGAACGGCGGTTCCAGATCCGGATTTTCGATGAAATTTGCCGATACGTGCCCCTCGATATGGTGTACGCCGACCAGCGGCTTCTTCGCCGCATACGCGAGTGCTTTGGCTTCCGCCACACCGACCAAAAGCGCGCCAACCAGCCCTGGACCGTAGGTAACTGCAATCGCCGTCATCTCCTCCAGACTCATATGTGCCTCTGTCAGCGCCTCTTCAATAACCTGGTTGATCTTCTCGATATGCTTTCTCGATGCAATCTCCGGCACAACGCCGCCAAACAGCGTGTGAAGATCGATCTGGGAAGATATGATATTGGAAAGAACGGTACGTCCGTTTTTCACGACTGAAGCTGCCGTCTCATCACAGGAACTCTCGATTGCAAGAATGTAAACATCTTCTGATGGGTGTCCGTTTTCTGTATCATGCACGGAAATCTCTGCTCCCGATACCGGAGCTTTCCCTGGTCCCCGTTCCAATGCTCCTGAAACTGGCATTTCCATCCATTCTTCCTTCTTTTCTTCTATATTCTCTCTCTTTTCTTCCGTCTGCATCGCCCTTACTCCTCATCAAATCCCAGCTCTGCCGTCCAGCCATCGCGGGCGGCTTTCGCTCTCGGGAATATCTCACGCACTTTATCCATATAATCATCCGGACGGATGAGCGACGGGCTGTAATGAGTCAGCCACATTTCCTTCGGCTGGGCCTCCTTCGCCAGGTGCGCCGCCTCCTGGAATGTCATATGCTTGTATTCTCTCGCCTTGGCTTCTTTCCCGTCCTCGCCGTACATGCCTTCACAGATAAACAGATCCGCATCCTTCGCGTACTCCGCAATTACCGGAAGCGGTCTCGTATCGGTACAGTATGCCACCTTGATTCCCTTCCGGTCACCTCCGAGCACCATATCCGGTGTCAGCGTTCTGCCTTCCTCCTCGATCGTCTCCCCCTTCTGCAGGCGGCTCCAGAACTTCTGCGGAATCTCCTGCGCCCGCGCGCGTTCCACATCGAACCGTCCCTTTCTCGGAATCGAAATCGAGTACCCATAACAGGTTACATTATGGTTGACCCGGTACGCATCGATCACATACGGTCCAATCTGAAGCTGCTGTCTCGGCTCCGTCAGCTCGATAAACTCAAGCGGAAACGGCAATTCCGGCGCGATCGTCCGCAGTGCCGTCACCACGCGTTCCAGTCCCTTCGGTCCAATCATCGTGATCGGCTCCGTCCGCTCCGCATTTCCCATCGTCAACAAAAGTCCCGGCAGACCGCTGATATGATCCGCGTGATAATGTGTAAAACAAATCACATCCACCGGCTTCGGGCTCCAGCCCTTTTCTTTCAACGCAATCTGCGTGCCTTCCCCGCAGTCTATCAGCAAATTGCTGCCCGAGCAGCGGACCATCAAAGCCGTCAGCCACCGATACGGCAGCGGCATCATCCCGCCCGTTCCCAGCAAACATACATCTAACATGGAACATCCTCTTTTCTATTAAATAAATGATTCATACTAAATCTTTTTAATTAAAAGTCATGCAAAAAGCTGTCAAAACAGCCTTTCTCCTAACTCCCATATCATTTAATAATATCATAAAGAAATACTATGTTGCAAGCCAGAAATTCAGCAATCCAATTCACTGGCGAGACGCAGATGGCGCACCGCCTGTCCCGCGTTTCTCCGTTCCCCTCACGACTCTACAATAGTTCCGTCCTCTCCTCCTTATCTGCCTCAATCAGAAATTCCCGCGTCACTCCATCATAGCACTCCTCGCACAGATCAAAATGATGCACCTCCCCATCTTTCTCCGAAAAATAGTCCCATGCCACATCAAAATGCGCCGCTCCTTCGCGCAGAATGCCTTCTTTCACCGCCAGCTTCTTCCCGCACCGGTTGCAGACAACCGACAGAAGAATGCCGCTCTCTCCATATTTTCTCATGCTCTCCTCGCCTTTCTCTTCTATATACGCAAAATGGAGAAGCCATGTCCTCCACAGCTTCTCCATCATTATACTGTTTTTTATACCGGTTTTTAAGCGGAAAGTGCTGGAAATACTTACAGTACCTTATATCCCTTCGATGTCAGGCAGATGCTGACCTCCCTCACATCGTCCGTGTGAAGCACCATAACCGGCTTGCCAGAATCACGATTGAAGGAGAGATACAGGTAATCTACATTGATATTGCTCTCTTCGAGGGAAATTAACAGACGGTTGAGTGCTCCGACCTCGTCATCCAGTTCGACGCCAAGCACCTCTGTCAGACGGCAGAGATAACCAGCTTCCGCCAGCACTTTCTCCGCGTGCTCTGGATTAGAAACAACCATACGGATAATACCGTACTCCGCACTGTCATTCGTGATCGAACCCCAGATGTTAATATTCTCTTTCTGAAGAAGGGATGTAATATTCTGTAAACGTCCTTTCTTATTCTCTGCAAAAATAGATACCTGACTCAGCATATGAACCTCCTACCGTTCTTTTCTTTTAGTTTAATACTGTAAAGTGTTACGCTTTTATCTGTTAAACAGTATACTCATTTCCATTTCATCTGTCAATGCTTTTTCCGCTTCTTTTCCAATAAATCAGCGCATCTTCCGTCGGCTCGCTGTAATAATTCTTCCGAACCGCCTCTTTCTGAAAGCCATACGCCTCATACAGCGCAATCGCCGGGCCATTGGATGCACGCACCTCCAAGGTGATATCCTCGACGTTTTCTTCCTCTGCTTCCCTTAACAGCCGTTCCATCAGAAGCCGCCCATAGCCGCGCCCCCGGCACGCGCCGTGAACCGCGATCCGCATCAGCTCGCCTTCCCCGGCAATGACGCGGAAATTGCAGTAGCCACAGACGGTTTCATCCTCTTTCAGCACCCAGGCTTTATCCCAGCTGCTCGTCAGCAGATCCTGTAAAAGCTTCTCCGACCATGCATCCGAAAAGCATTCCAGTTCCAGTGCCCGGACCGCCGGAAGATCCCCCGGCTGTAAATCCACTATCTGAACACGAAGCCCTTTTTGCGTTCCCGTTTCTGCCGCCATTATTTCTTCTCCACAACCACAATACCGGCTGCCAGCTTATCCATCTCGCCCTGGCGCTCTGCGACCTCGCGCTCGCGCTCCGCCTGCGATTTCCGCAGATAATCCGGCTTGTGCTCGGCTGCCGTCTCAGTCTTTCCCTCTGCCAGATACACTGCGCCAAGCGCTGCCACCGCCGAAGCCCGCTGACGGCTCGCCTGTGCCGGTGCAAACGAATACGGCACCTTCATCTCTTCCTCGATCACCGCCCGGTTGACCGGCACACCGTCCCCCAGGAAAATCACGCGCTCGCCGCGCTCATTTAACTCGGCAATCAACGCATGGATATCCGTAATGTACTGTTCTTTCACAATCTCGAACTTCTCTTCATACCGATAGAGTCCCGTGTACACCTGCTGCCGTCTCGCATCCAGCATCGGGCAGATGAGCGCCGAAGCCCCGTACAGACAATATCCCATCGCATCCATCGTCGGCACATGGATCAGCGGCTTCCCAAGCGCCAGTCCCAGTCCTTTCGCTGTCGCAGAGCCAATCCGAAGCCCCGTAAAAGAGCCCGGACCGCCGGATACTGCGATTGCATCGATGCTTTCCAACGGCACCTCCAGCATTTTCACAATCTCATCAATCATCGGAAGAAGTGTCTGCGAATGCGTTTTTTTCAGATTCACCGTATATTCCGCCGTAATCACATCATCCGTAACAATAGCAACCGATGCCACCAGGGATGCGCTTTCGATTCCCAAAATTCTCATTTTCTCTTTCCTCCTGTCGCCGGCTACTGCTCGTTTACTGAAATTTTCCGGTAATCAAAGCCCTTTTCCAGATCCTTTTCAATCGTGATCTGGATCGGATGTTCCGGCAGGATCTCGCGGATGCGCTCCGACCATTCGATCAGGCAGATGCCCTCGCCGTAGAAATAGTCCTCATAGCCAATCTCATCCATCTCGTCCACATCGCCGAGACGATATACATCAAAATGGTAGAGCGGCAGGCGCCCATCGTCGTACTCCTGCACGATCGTGAAAGTCGGGCTGTTGACCGGTTCCTGAATTCCAAGTCCCGCGGCAAACCCCTGCGTAAAGACCGTCTTTCCCACGCCCAGATCACCATTCAAACAATACACCTGCCCTGCCTGCGCTTCCATTCCAAGCTTTTTTCCAAACGCATACGTCTCTTCCGGGCTGTTTGTTTCTATCATCATGCTCAAATTCCTCTTCTCTTTTCCTGCGGCAGATTTCTTATAAGGGTACTGAGAAAAATCTGCTCCTCCGAACCTCTGAACACGCGCTTCGGCATCAGGTATGCCTTATCCCGATCCAGGTAAAGCACATAGATTCCCGCGATCTTTTTCACTTTTACCAGCTTATCCCAGCTGATCTCGCCCTTGCTGTTCGCCTGGCGGGTACGGATGCCCTCGTCTCCAATATGAAATACAATCTCAGCGCCCTTTTTCGCATCCCCGGCGGTGTGCTCTGCCTGTTTCCAGATTGCAAAAATCTGAAAGCCTGTCAAGGCAATCACACCCAGAATCACCAGGTTCGTCACCTGCGTTCCCAGACGTTCCTCGCTGGCTGCCGCCGCAATAATGACGAGCACCGTCAGTATGATGCTTCCGATTCCACGCATTCCCGCCCAGAAATTGTACATCGAATAAATAAAAATCTCTTTTGGCTGTATTTTTACACGTAAGTCCATTTTATCTTCTCCCTAATTTTCTATGCCTTATCCGCCGCCCCATTCCAGTCAGCGCTCCTGCATCCTATACCAACGGCTGAATCTGCCGTGGTTTACTTCGTCTCCCGGATTTTCATCGTCAGCGAAATGCGCTTCTTCGCCACATCAACCGCCAGCACCTTGACCTCCACGATATCCCCGACGCTGACCACCTCCAGCGGATGCTTGATATAGCGGTCTGTCATCTGGGACACGTGAACCAGACCATCCTGATGCACGCCGATATCCACAAACGCACCGAAATCAATGACATTCCGCACGGTTCCTTTTAAAATCATGCCCGGCTTCAAATCCTTCATTTCCAGCACATCCGTGCGGAGAATCGGCTTCGGCATCTCCTCACGCGGGTCGCGCGCCGGTTTTTCCAACTCGCTCACGATATCGAGTAAGGTCGGCTCGCCGATCGAAAGCTCTTTTGCCAGCTTTGCCGTATCCGCGATCTCCTTGCGGATATTGCGGATGCCGCCCGCCGCGATCTCCTTCGGATCATGTCCAAGCTGCTTTAAAAGTGCCTCCGCTGCTTTATAGCTCTCCGGGTGCACACTCGTCGCATCGAGCGGATTCTTGCCGCCCTGGATCCGCATAAATCCGGCGCACTGTTCATACGCCTTCGGTCCCAGCTTCGCCACCTTCAAAAGCTCACGGCGCGTTGAAAATGCGCCATTCTCCTCCCGATATGCCACGATATTTTTCGCAATCGTCTTGTTAATGCCGGAAATATAGGCGAGCAGCGGCGCCGATGCCGTATTCAGATCCACGCCGACCTTATTTACGCACGTTTCCACCACGCCCTGCAGCGCCTCGCTTAAATTTTTCTGGTTCATATCATGCTGGTACTGACCGACTCCAATGGATTTCGGATCAATTTTTACCAGCTCCGCCAGCGGATCCTGCAGGCGTCTCGCGATCGATGCCGCACTTCTCTGTCCGACGTCAAACTGCGGAAATTCCTCCGTCGCCAGCTTGCTCGCCGAATAAACCGACGCGCCCGCCTCATTGACGATGACATACTGAACCTTCTCCGGAATTTCTTTTAAGAGTTCCACGATGATCTGCTCAGATTCTCGGCTTGCCGTACCATTCCCTACTGAGATCAGGGAAATGCCGTACTTGCGGATCAGCTTTTTCACGATCTCCTTCGACTCTTCCACGCGGTTCTGCGGCGCAGTCGGGTAAATGACCGTCGTATCGAGCACTTTTCCCGTCTCATCCACAACTGCCAGCTTGCAGCCCGTCCGGAATGCCGGATCCCAGCCGAGCACCACGCATCCTGCGATCGGCGGCTGCATCAGGAGCTGTTCCAGGTTCTTGCCAAATACCTGAATCGCGCCGTTCTCTGCCGTTTCTGTCAGCCCCGCGCGGATCTCGCGCTCGATCGCCGGTCCGATCAGGCGGCGGTAGCTGTCCAGAATCACTTCTTCCATCACGCGCGCCGCATCCCCATCCGGGCGGATAATCAGCTGTTTCTCCATATACCGGACAATCTGCTCCTCCGGCGCTATAAGCTTCACGCTCAGAATCTTCTCTTTCTCACCGCGGTTGATCGCCAGCACACGGTGTCCCGCCAGCTTTTTGACTGGTTCGGAGAAATGATAGTACATCTCGTACACCGACTGTATCTTCTCATCCTTTGCGGATACCTCCAAAAGACCGTCCTGCATCGTCTTTTTACGTGCGTAGTTGCGGTATTTTGCCATCTCGCTGATCTGCTCAGCCAGAATATCACGCGCGCCGTCTATTGCCTCTGAAACATCTGCAACACCCTTTTCTTCCGACACATACTTCGCCGCCTCCGCCTCCAGGCTGCCGCCCGCTTCCTGCTTGTAAATCCAGACTGCTAACGGTTCCAGCCCTTTCTCACGGGCAATTCCGGCACGGGTGCGCCGTTTCGGGCGGTACGGAAGATAAAGATCTTCCACCGCAACCAGCGTCGCCGCATCGCGGATCTGTTTCTCCAGCGCCGGAGTCAGCTTCTCCTGGGCGCGGATCGCACCGATCACCTGCTCCTTTTTATCCTCCAGATTCCGAAGATAGCGCAGTCGCTCATCTAGCTGGCGCAGCACCTCATCATTCAGGGAACCGGTCGCCTCCTTGCGGTAGCGCGCGATGAACGGGATCGTGTTTCCCTCATCGATCAGCTTTACCGCCGCTTCGACCTGATTTCTCCCTATCTGAAGCTCTTCTTTCAATGCCTGTATAATATCCATGCAAAAACTCTCCTTCAATATCAATACGCTGTTTAATCATACCATTCCAGCGCATATTTCGCAAGTCAATGCCTAACTGGACAAGCGGCTTTATTCATGATACACTTTTATCGGATTCAATCCGCCAGATAGGCATAGATTTTGTTTTGCCCTATTCAGCGGCTGTCTCTAATTTTCAGAAAAGGATGTAGCTGTTTTCTTTTTTCACAGTTATGAAAGGATTAGATATACGATGAGTTATTACGATGAAACACCTTCTCCGAAGGAACATTCAGATACAAATGAAACCCGGCGCAATCGTTCGCGCCGCTATGCCACGATGTCAATGATGTGCGGCATCTTCGCATTTTTCTCCCTGTTTTTGAGTTTTTCCGCCGCGATTCTGCTCGGAATGTCGGCGAATGTACTGTTTGTCCTATCCAAGGAGGAAGGACAGCCGCGGCGCGGCAGCGCAGTGGTCGGGCTGATACTGGGAGTTATGTCTACCATCTTTGGAGTAGTTGAGTTTTTCTGCCTGATCCAGGTGTACCATATGATTACGGATCCGCAATATGCGCCGTTTTTTGATCAGGCAATGGAGTTGTATGAGAGTTTGATTGGTCCGTTACAATAAAATGATTGGCAAGAGGACCTTTTTCTGTGTATTTCTTGCGTTAAAAAGCACACCGCGTCATGAATGACTTTGGCGTGCTTTTTACTTTATATCCTATTTTGTATAGCGAATCGTCTGGCGGATATCTTCCTCGAATACCGCTGCCAGTTTCCGGAAGCGTGCTTCGGTCATTTCTCCGGTTATGACCGCAAATTCGTCCATCTCCGGGAGTTCGATGGTTTCTGCTTCACCGAAGGCTGCACGCACATCGGCAAGTTTGTCGGCTGATTTGCCTGCCAGTCGGAGGAAGTAGCTGAAGGTTACTTCGCCCATCGGTGCAACTGGCTGTTTTTCGTCGGTCCAGCCGGTCGGGATGTTGTCTTCCATGTGTCCGGCGATCTCTACGATGTCACTGACGACTGCTCTGGCGGTCGGGAGTTTTCCGGCGCCGCTGCCGTAGAACATGACGGTTCCAAGTGTATTGCCGCGAACCATGACTGCATTGTATACGTCATTGACTGCAAAGAGCGGATGATCCGGTCCGATCATCATCGGGCATACATAGACGCTGGCTTTATTGCCTTCCATGCGGCTGGTTCCAAACAGTTTAATCGAGGTTCCCAGCTTTGCCGCATATTTGAAATCGGTATCGGTAATCTTTGTGATGCCCTCGGTCGGCACATCTTCGTAATTTACTTCTTTTCCAGTTGCCAGTGAGGTAAGAATCGTGATCTTGCGGCAGGTATCGTAGCCTTCTACGTCTGCCTCCGGGTTGCGCTCTGCATATCCGAGTTCCTGCGCTTTCTTCAAGGCTTCCTCAAAGGTCTGACCTTCTCTTGCCATCTTGGTAAGGATGTAATTGGTTGTACCGTTTAAGATACCGCTGATTTCCTCGATCTTCTCGCCTGCAAGAGACTGGGTCAGCGGACGCAGAAGCGGGATGCCGCCGCCTACGCTGGCTTCAAAGAGGAAGTTTAAGTTCTTCTCGCGTGCAATCGCCAGAAGCTCGGTGCCGTGTGCCGCTACAAGTGCCTTGTTGGAGGTCACAACGTGCTTACCGGCTAACAGGCACGCTTTTGCAAACTTGTATGCCGGATTGACGCCGCCCATCGCCTCTACAACGATCTCTACGTCTTCGTCTTTTTCAATGATCTCAAAATCATGAACAATCTGCGCTTCGTGCGGATCACCCGGAAATTCACGCAGATCCAGAATATATTTTACTGCAATCTCTTTGCCGGTTTTTTCTGTGATTTTGTCTTTGTTGGTTTCTAATACTTCTACGACTCCGGAACCAATTGTTCCATAGCCCATCACTGCTACCTGAATCATAATCTTTACTCCCTGGCTATAATTTTTACGTTGTGTACTCCCGAATTTTCTTCCATCTCTTCGACCATATGCGATATATTTCCGGTATCCGAGCGGACTTCCACGCTGAGTGTCAGCGTCGCCACATTGTTGACCGGAATACTCTGATGAATCGTCAGAATATTCGCCTTGTAAATCGCTACGATATGAAGAAGATCCGATAAAAGTCCCTGTTCATCATCCATCTGCAGCACCATGGTAATCGTTTTGCCCTTGGCGTTGTCGTAAAATGGAAAAATATCGTCCTTATACTTATAAAAGGAACTCCGGCTGATCCCAAGCTGGTCGGTCGCCTCCTGAATCGTCATCGCCTTTTCCGACGCAATGAGCTTCTTCGCTTCCGCCACCTTCAAAAGGACTTCCGGCACTGCTTTCTGCTTTAACAGATAATACTTTGTCTTTTCTTCCATTCCATCTCCGCTTATGTACGCACCAGAAATACATTTGTGTTTACCAGGAAGATATTATCACATTTATTGACGCTCTGCAATCTATTTTTTTCATAATAATCGAATTGTATCTGTAAAAAAACAGCCTGAACTGACGGCACTCGACAGAGTGTTTTCTTCTCTGTCAAACTTTTGTGCCGCCAATCCAGGCTGATTTATCTTCTTTTACGCCTCTTCTGTCTTCTGGTTTTTCAGGCTGATCCACTTTAAATACGCACTGATAAACAGATCAATATCTCCATCCATCACCGCGTTCACATTGCCATTTTCAGCGTTCGTCCGGTGATCCTTGACGAGCGTGTACGGCTGCATAACGTAGGAACGGATCTGGTTTCCGAAGTTAATGTCCTTGACATCGCCGCGGATGTCGGACAACTTCTCGGCATTCTCCTGTTGTTTGAGCAGGTACAGCTTTGCCTTTAACATCTGCATCGCCTTGTCCTTGTTCTGGAACTGGGAACGCTCATTCTGGCACTGTACGACGATACCGGTCGGCAGATGCGTGATACGGATCGCGGAGGACGTCTTGTTGATATGCTGTCCACCGGCACCACTCGAGCGATAGGTATCGATCCGCAGATCGTCCGGATTAATCTCCACATCCAGATCTTCTTCAATATCCGGCATGACATCACAGGAGACGAACGAGGTCTGACGCTTGCCAGCCGCGTTGAACGGGGAAATACGGACCAGACGATGGACGCCTTTCTCCGATTTCAGGTAGCCGTAGGCATTTTCGCCGTTGACCTGCAGTGTGATGGACTTAAGTCCCGCCTCGTCGCCATCCAGGAAATCAAGCACCTCGGTCGTAAAGCCCTTTTTGTCCGCCCAGCGCTGGTACATACGATACAGCATACTGCACCAGTCCATCGCCTCGGTACCACCCGCGCCCGCGTTCAGCTTGAGGATCGCGTTGCAGCCGTCGTACTCGCCGGACAGGAGTGTCTTTGTGCGGAGTTCTTCCAGCTCTTTGACGAACTCATCTAACATCTCCTGAATCTCCGGAATCATCGCCGGGTCATTTTCCTCATAGCCCATCTCGATCATGACCTGGATATCCTCATACTGCTGTTCAAGGTGCTTGTAGCCATCCACTGTATCTTTGAGATTTTTCGCCTCACGGACCGTCTTGGTCGAGCGCTCCGGATCATCCCAGAAGCCCGGTTCTTCCATTGATTTGTCAAGCTCCGTGATGCGGCGCTCCTTATTTTCCAGATCCAGGGAATCCTTGACCTCTTTCAGCGTCTCATCGTAGGTTGATAACGTATACTTAAACTGATCTAATTCAACCATGCTCTCACCTTCTCCATTCTCATCTATCTGCTGCCATTTTTCTCAACGGTTCAGCATTCTTTCAGTTATATTTTGTTACGGATCACACACATATAGACCGTAACTCTTTTTTATATTTGGAAAAATTCCCGGAACCAGGTATTTCGCCATAGTTTCGGGAATTTTCTGCACAGACTGCTGCAAAATCACGGCAGCCTGCCTTCTTTCATCTATTAATTCTTCGCGTACAGCTTCCGTCCACAGCACTGTTTGTACTTCTTGCCGGAACCGCATGGGCACGGATCGTTCGGGTAAATCTTCTTCTCCTCACGCTTCTTCGGTGCCTGCACGGTGCTGTCGTCACGGTTGGTTCCCGTTACCTTGGCAGCCGGTTCACGCTCGACCTTCTGCTCTGCACGGATGTGGAACAGAATACGGACGGTATCCTCACGGATCGCTGCCGTCATGCTGTCGAACATCTCATAGCCGCTCATCTTATACTCAACCAGCGGGTCTCTCTGACCATATGCCTGCAGACCGATGCCTTCGCGCAGCTGATCCATATCGTCGATATGAGCCATCCACTTTGCATCAACCACTTTCAGAAGGATCACGCGCTCCATCTCGCGTACCTGTTCCGCGCTTGTAAACTCTGCCTCGCGTGTCTCATAAAGCTTCGTTGCCGCCTCTTTAAGCATATGTTTCAGCTCGTTTTTCTTCATATGCTGCTGGTCTTCCGTCAGCTGAATCGGCTCTAACGGGATAACCGGAAGCAGCAGGGAATTTAACTCGGACAGATCCCACTCAGCCGGTTCCTGCTCATCAGAGATGGACATATCTACGGCGTTTTCTACGATATCCGTGATCATCTTCATGATAACAGAACGCATATTCTCACCATCCAGTACACGGCGGCGCTCTGCGTAGATTGCCTCACGCTGCTCGTTCATAACCTCGTCGTATTTTAACAGGTTCTCGCGGATACCGTAGTTGTTGGTCTCGATCTTCATCTGTGCTTTCTCAATCGCCTTGGAAAGCATCTTGTGCTCGATCTGCTCATTCTCCGGTACGCCCATCGCGTTGAACATATTCATCAGACGCTCTGAACCGAAGAGACGCATCAGGTCATCCTCCAGGGACAGGTAGAAACGTGATTCACCCGGATCGCCCTGACGTCCGGCACGACCGCGCAGCTGGTTATCAATACGTCTGGACTCATGACGCTCTGTACCGATAATCTTTAAGCCGCCCAGTTCTCTGGAAATCTCATCCAGCTTGATATCCGTACCACGACCTGCCATGTTGGTTGCGATGGTAACCGCACCATGTACACCGGCCTGAGCAACGATCTCTGCCTCAAGTTCATGGAATTTCGCATTCAATACGCTGTGCTGAATGCCTTCTTTTTTCAACATTCTGCTTAAAAGTTCGGAAGTCTCAATGGTGATGGTACCAACCAGAACCGGCTGTCCCTTTTCATGGGCTGCTGCCACTTCCTCGACAACCGCATGGAATTTCTCTTTTTTCGTCTTATAAACCGCATCCTCGTAATCAATACGCTGTACCGGTCGGTTCGTCGGGATGGAGATAACGTCCATCTGGTAAATGTTACGGAATTCCTTCTCCTCGGTCTGTGCCGTACCGGTCATACCAGCCTTCTTGTTGAACTTGTTGAAGAAGTTCTGGAAGGTAATGGTTGCCAGCGTGCGGCTCTCACGGCGCACATGTACGTGCTCCTTCGCCTCAATCGCCTGATGGAGACCATCGGAATAACGGCGTCCCGGCATGATACGTCCGGTAAACTCATCGACGATCAGAACCTCGTCATCTTTTACCACGTAGTCCTTATCGCGGAACATCAGGTAGTTGGCACGCAGTGCCAGAATGATGTTGTGCTGGATCTCCAGGTTCTCCGGATCCGCCAGGTTTTCGATGTGGAAGAAATCTTCAACCTTCTTCACACCAGCCTCGGTCAGGTTGACTACTTTATCTTTCTCATTGACTACGAAATCGCCTGTCTCCTCGATCTCCTCGCCCATGATGGCTGCCATCTTGGAAAATTCTGCTGATTCCTCGCCCTTTTCCAACTGACGTGCCAGAATATCGCAGACCTCATAGAGCTTCGTGGACTTGCCGCTCTGTCCGGAAATGATAAGCGGGGTTCTCGCCTCATCGATCAGGACGGAATCGACCTCATCGATGATCGCATAGTCCAGATTCCGCATAACCATCTGCTCTTTGTAGATCGCCATGTTGTCACGCAGATAATCGAAACCAAGCTCATTGTTGGTAACGTAGGTAATATCACAGTTGTAAGCTTCCCGGCGCTCGTCGGAATTCATCGAGTTTAAAACCACGCCGACCGTCAGACCGAGGAATCTGTGAACCTCGCCCATCCACTCTGCATCTCGTTTTGCCAGATAGTCGTTGACGGTAACGATGAATACACCCTTTCCAGCCAGCGCATTTAAGTACGCCGGTGCGGTAGAAACCAGGGTTTTACCCTCACCAGTACGCATCTCTGCGATACGTCCCTGATGCAGGACGATACCACCGATCAGCTGAACCGGGTAATGCTCCATATTTAATACCCGTCTCGCCGCCTCACGCACGGTTGCAAATGCCTCCGGCAGGAGGTCGTCCAGCGTCTCGCCGTTTGCAAGGCGCTCTTTGAACTTGCGCGTATTGTCGCGCAGTTCGTCATCCGATAAGGCAACCATCTGCTCGCGCATACCTAGAATCTTATCCACGATCGGGCGGATCAGCTTCAGCTCGCGTTCGCTGTGGGTACCAAACACTTTCTCTATCAGATTCATGCTTTTCTCTCCTATTTCTTACATTCTAAATCTAGTTATTTTATTTCATTCCATCATAAATGATATGTTTTAATACATAAAGATCGTATAGGCATAGTTATACAATCTTATTTATTCTAACACTAACGGGGATTTTATTCAATGATTTCATTATTTTTTTACATTTACGCTGCGCTCGCGCCCGGCTGAGATAACCCGAACCTGCCGTACCCGGAAAATCCCAGCCATAAAATAAGCCCCTCCATACACGAACAAAGGGACCTGCTTACCTCGCTTCCAGCATGGTAAACAAATCCCTGTTTCTATGAAATATATCCCCCGAAAATACCTATTTATTATTTTGCTTTTTTCAGTTCCTCAATCCCGCCGCCTGCTTCCAGAATCCGGGAAAATTCTTCTTCTTTTGCCGCGGACTTCTCCGCTTTTTCAAGCACTTCCTCGACAAGCTCATTCGGAACGATGCAGACACCCGAACCGTCCGCCACGATCAGGTCGCCCGGCATGACAAGGCAGCCGCAGAGGCTGACCGGTCCGTTCACTTCTGCACACTCCATGCGGTATTTTCCGGTCATCGGCGTCACGCCGCAGGAAAAGACCGGGAAATCCATCCGGCTGATCTCCTCCGTATCGCGGCAGCTTCCATAGGCGATGCAGCCTGCAAATCCACGTACTTTCGCCAGATGGCAGCTCTGTCCGCCGATATTGGAATACTCCAGATTGCCTCCGAAATCGGACACCAGCACATCGCCCGCCTCGCCCAGGTAGAAAATATCCTTCGTGGACATCAAAATCTTATCTTTGTCTCTCTGCCCCTGCGTCGCCGTCTTGCGGGACGGGATGCTGCGGACCGTGACAGCTGTTCCCACCAGGCGTGAGCCTGCCTTGACTGGCTTTAAGCAGGTGTTTGGAACAGCACCGTGAATGCCGTAAGTATCCAGAATGTCCGATACAGCCGTACTCATATCTTCCAGCGCATAGTAGCGGTCAATCACCTCTTTGCTGGTACGTGGAATCTGAATCTGCACAATCTTTTCGCGCGGAACTGTGCCCCAGATGCGCCCTTCTGCCTTATATTTTTCATAATCAGCGTCTCTCTGCGCCTGCATTTCTTCTATATTCATAGACTCTCTTTCCCTTTCTTTTAAACTATTTCTCACGTTTTGGCTGTTTCAATCTTTCACGACTGATTATACGCCCGCAGTCCCCGCCCCATCGGGCATCCGGGATTCCGGGCGTACAGACAGGATTCAGTGTCTACTCACAATACTCACAAGCAACCGCCCGATTCCCATTTTTATTTTGTGTTTTTGTAAAAGTTAATCAAGCTTCCCGCCAGCAGAACTTCCTTCTCCGCCTCGGTCACATCCTTGAGAGCCAGCATAAGCTTCCGGCTGCTGCCGTCTGTTCCGATAACGGTTGCTTCAAATTCCTTTGCACCCTTTTCAACTGCTTCACGGATACCCGGCAGATATACATACTCGCCAGCTTCCAGATTAATTTCCGCCTCATCACAGGTAAATGGAAGGATACCCCAGTTGACGCAGTTGCTGCGGTAACGCTTGGTTGCGTACTCGATACAGATGTCAGCCAGACCGCCAAGCACCTTCTGACAGCTTGCTGCATACTCACGGGCAGAACCATCACCCGGACGTTTTGCATACAGTACGGAACCAATACCGGTTGTCTGCATCAGCTCCTCAAGCGATGTTGTAACGCCAGCTGCCTGCAATACCTGATAAAATTCACCAGCCTTAGCGCTGTCACCAGCCAGACGAGCCTTCTCATACTCCTGTGCCGCTTTCGCACGGCCAACATACTTCGGATCCTTACGAATCAGGGTAAATTCTGAAATCTTGTACGGATTAGAACGATAGGAGGCTGTCTCACCGGACGGAATCAGTTCGTCTGTGGTTGTCACTTCGTCACGGATTACGCTGGCTACCTGTAATAACAGATTTTCTTTTAACGGCTCCATCTCCGGCCAGTCCTTGATGGACGGTCCATAAACGATCTCTGTCTCCGGTTTTGCTTTTCCAAATCCATTGTATACAATGTTCTCGTAAATGTGCTCATTGAATTCATAGGATGGTGTTTCAAATACAACCGGGCAGTTCTCTGCAGAGGTTAAATAGCCGCCATTAAATGCAGTTGCCGCGATTGACTTGGAATCCATCAGTGCAACCGATGCGATCTGACCGGTTGCCGGGTTGCTTCCCTCACGGTTCGGGAAGTTACGAGTGCTATGACGGATACAGAAATCATTGTTTCCAGGTGCATCCGATGCGCCGAAGCACGGTCCGCAGAATGCAGTCTTCACGCGCACACCATATCCCATCAGGTCATTTAAGACACCGATTTTGTTTAACTCATACATAATCGGCTGAGATGCCGGATAAATATTGAATGGGAAGGTTCCCAGTCCTTTGTCCATCTTCTTCGCGATCTGGTCAACCGCATAGATATTTTCGAAGGAACCGGCTGCACAGCCTGCGATCGCCGCCTGATCAACCTTGATCTTGCCGTCATGAATCTTAGAGCAGAGATCCAGATGAATATCCTTGTTATTCTCGAAAACACGCTCTGCCTCTTTTTCTACCATCTTTAAATATTTCTCCGGTTCAGCGATGACATCCGCTAACGGATATGCATTGCTTGGATGGAACGGAAGCGCAATCATCGGAACGATCGTATCCAGATTTACCTCTACTACGCCGTCATAGAGTGCTGCATTGCCCGGAACCATCTCCTTGAAGCCCTGCGGACGTTTGTGGATCTCAAAATACTCTTTTACCTTATCATCCGTCGCCCACACAGAAGACAGACAGGCAGACTCGGTTGTCATCGTATCGATACCGTTTCTGAAATCCATCGACAGGCTGTGTACGCCCGGTCCAATGAACTCAAGGACTTTATTCTTCACAAAATTATTCTTAAATACCTTGCCGATGATGCTCAAAGCCACATCCATCGGACCAACCCACGGCTTCGGGGTACCGGTTAAAAGAACGGCAATCACACCCGGATAGTCGATCTCATAGTATTTTCCCAGCATTGCCTTTGCAAGCTCCGGACCGCCTTCGCCGATGGAGACAGAACCCTGTGTACCATAACGGGTGTGGGAATCGGATACAATCGACATATCGCCGGAGTTAACGATCATCTCACGCATATACTGATGGATGACTGCCTCATGAGGCGGAACGAAGATACCACCGGATTTACGGCAGGCAGATTCTGCATATTTGTGGACATCGGTGTTAATAGTGCCGCCGACTGCGCACAGGCAGTTATGGCAGTTGGTAAATACACACGGCATCGGGAACTCCTTAAGACCGCTTGCGTAAGCAGTCTGGAGAATTCCGACATAGGTATTATCATAAACTCCCATGGAATCAAACTGAATCTCCAGATGTTCCATATTATCTGAGTGATTGTGTTTAGAAAGCACCTGCCAGGTCAGTGTTTCTTTCTTTGCTGCTTCTTCAGAAAGCTTTGCAGCTTCCTCTGCACTTGCAATGTGATCGTTATTTATAATGAATTGTTTTCCCTCATGTAAGGTTACCATATATGTACTCCTTTCGTTACGATTCGTGCCAATCGAATCATTCTCATTTTTCTGCTAAAAATCGGCTTTTCAATTCAAAAATATCTCGGCTTTTTTTCTCTACCGGGTCTTAAATACTATGCAGACGGGGCTCTCCGTTTCTACTACCACCGGATTTTCCTGTAAACTTCCATTCTCATTTCTCTTGAAGCATACAATGGTGTCTGTTACCTCATTGGCTGCAGCAACCCACTCTCCATCCGGACTGACAGTCAAAAATCTTGGCTGTTCACCGCCGGTCTTAATGTTCTGCATCCAGCTCATCCGGCCTGTCTCAGCGTCAAGATGGTACACGCTCACGCTGTCATGCTTGCGGTTCGATACGTACAGGGTCTTTCCCTCTGCATCCATATCGATAGCGCTCGCCCAGCCGTCTCCAGCATAGTCCTCCGGCAGACTCGTCAAAATCTGCATCGGCTCCAGCGTTCCCTCGTTCTCATCAAACCGGTACGCCGCTACCGTACTGTCTTTCTCATTCACGCAATAGCAGAAACGGTTGCTCGGTGCAAATACGCAGTGTCTCGGCTCTGCCCCTGTGCGTCCCTTGATGGCAAAATGCTCTCTCAGTGTTCCTTCTGTTCCGTTTGTTTCAAATAATGTAATTTTTCCGACACCCTGAAGCCGTCCCTGGGATGGAACTGCCAGCCAGCGTCCGCTCCGATCAAGCATCGTCTGATGCGGATGGGAAATATAACCCGGACCGCCGTTACCGGAAATGAAATACAATTCCTTGATTTTTCCAAGACTTCCATCCTCCAGCACCGGAATCAATGAAACTGCACCGGTCTGTAAATTTGCCACATACAGCCATTTTCCGCTTCTATCAAGCACCAGATGCACCGGATTCGTTCCGTGTGTGCCCACTGTATTGCAGTAGACAAGATTTCCATCCGGCTGGATTCGATAAGCGCTGACTTCGCTGTAATCACCATGAATGGTATACAGCATGTCCTGTGCTTCATTCAGACAAAAATAGGACGGATTAACCGGACCTTCTAAAAGTCCAACCGGTTTCCAGGTTCCATTTTCTATCTCAAAAATACGGATGCCTTTGCCGCGGGCGTTACGCTCCTTGGTGGTGCGGCATCCTACATATGCGAACTGTTTCATGATAGATTCTCCCTATCCTTTCCTTAAACTTCCACTTAACGTTTGTTCAGAAACCAGCCTGTTCCATTTTCAAAACCAAATCCATTCAAAATGGCATTCCGTTTTCTGAACTTCCGCTTTCTCCTCTTGGCTCTGTCAATTATCCAACAAAACTTGTCACTCCGATAAAGGTCAGTACACACACAATCACAACGACTGTCGCGGACAGTGCGAACAGAGTACCGAACATCTTCTGCTGCTCCTTATCGCTGCAGTCCGTCTCCTGTGCATAGCTTGCCAGAATCAGGCTGCCGCCGGTTGAAAGCGGGCTGATACCTGCAACAGTTGCGCTGCACACGATTGCAGTGATAATCTGCATGACGGATGCACCACCTACCTGGGATGCGATATCCGGAACCGTCGGAATCAGAGTCGGGAATACAACGCCGTTTGCACTGGAAAACCAGGACATTAAGCCTGCCGTAAAGCCCATGATCGAACCAGCCGTCCGCTTCGTCATAAAGGATGCCAGGATGGAGGAAAGCAGGTCGATGCCGCCCATTGTCTGGGTAATATTCATCAGAACATTGACGCCTGCAATCAGAATCAGAACACTCCACGGAATCGCCTTGATCGCTTTTTTCTCATCTGCTGTTCCAAGTAAAATCAGAATCATTGCCAGTGTGAAGCAGAGAAGTCCTACATCATAGGAGAAGCCGACAACCAGCACAACCATGATTACCAGAGCAATCAGGCTGAGCCACTGATTCCGCGTAAATTTCTCCACCTTTTTCTCGCCGCTCTCTGCATTTCCGCGCAGCTTGTAGCCGCCTAAAAGGATATACATCGCAACTGCACAGACAAAGTTGCTGACGCTGACACCGATGAAAATATTGTTGATGGAACCTTCAATTCCCATCTCTGTCATCATATCACCTACGATAATACCTGTCAGGGCAATCGGGGAAGCCGTTCCGCCGACCGCACCGAGAATCGCCATGACACCCATCAGAATCGGACTTACCTTCATCTGTACTGCCAATGCGACTGCAAAAAGGACGGTAACCGACTGCACGCTGATCGCGCCCGGTCCGGCTGCAGATAAACCAAAACTAACTACATAAATGATAATCGGTACTAAAAATAAATGTTTCCCGCAAAGTCCTATTAGACGATCCGATATCTTTTCCAGAGTTCCATTCTGCTGTAGGAGGCTGAAAAACAGCATCGTTCCGAGCAGGGTTGCAAACAGCTTAAATGGAAATCCTTTATAGATATCTGACGCACCTATGCCGCCAATTTTTCCCAGTATCAAAGCCAGACCGAAGCAGACCAGACCTACATTTGTTTTCTTCACAAATCCAAGTACAATCGCCCCAATCAGGCATCCAAGTGCTATTACCTGAAGTCCCATAATCATTCTCCCTCTTCTATCTTGTGTTTGTTGCCAGGTTACCTTTATTCTTTTACAACGTCCATTGCAATGTGGAAAAGCTTGCTTTTTTACTTTTCCAGCTATCTTCCACTTTCATTTCTTGCATTAGTCTCTCACATACACCCAGCCGTCCATGATACGTCTCGCCGTCCGTGTCACGCCGCCCTTGATGACTTTTTCGCCATCCATCTTAACATCCACTTCGGTCACGCCGCTCGCATGTCCCAGACGGATAATATCCTGATCCGGCGCCGGGTTGACAATCTCATTGACGATTGTGCCTGAAATCCGTGCTGCTGCGCCTGTTCCGACTGCTACAGTCATCGGGTACGCCTTGTGAAGTGCGCCGACCGAGATCGCCCGGCAGCAGAGATCCATCGTATCTGCTTTTACTTCATTTCCATCCATATTGATGTAGTCTTGCGGGGCAGAGACAATGGAAACCTTCGGAGCCGACGTCGATTTCGTCCGCGCGTCCTCCCAGTTCTCCACGAAACCGCATTTCACTGCCGCCATGCCGCGGATACGCTCGATGTGTTCCATCACATCTTTATTCTGATTCAGTTCCGTAAGCTCGGATCCCTTAATTCCCAGATCCGATGCTTTGATAAATACCATCGGGTTCGAACAATCAAGTACAGTCACTTCCGCCGGACCATATCCCGGTACATTGAATACCTCTTTTTTCTGACCGGTCGGGAACAGCTTTCCTGTCTTGGAACCAGCCGGGTCCTCAAAATACATATCGATGCGGGAACCCGTTCCCGGAACCCCCTGAATCACCTCGTCGCCGTGTACCATCGCATGACCGTCCTCAACGCGGACATGTTCCTCAATGATCTTATTGGTGTTCGTATTTAACACGCGCACCACCGTGATCGGCTCAACCGCCGGAACCAGACCTTCATCAATCGCAAACGGACCAACCGCCGATGAGATGTTTCCGCAGTTTGCACTTCCGTCCACTCTCGGAATCACGATATCCACCTGACGGAATGTGTATTCCACATCCACGCCCGGCTTGTCGGACGGTGCAATGATCGCAATCTTGCTGGTCGAAGAAACCGTTCCTCCCATGCCGTCAATCTGCTTCACATCCGGGGTACCCATGACTTTCAGGAAAATATCATCCCAAAGACTCTTATCCTCCGGCAGATCCTTCTCGTGGAAAAATACCGCTTTGCTGGTACCTCCTCTCATGTAGACACATGGATATTTTTTCATGTACATAATTCTCCTCCTTCTCCTATAAATGTACTCTCGGAATCTTTCTGTGTTTGATTTTGCGAGATGATTTTTTGTCAGTTGTGCCCAAATTTCTGAGGCGTTGGCGTTGCGTCCGCCTCTGAAATTCGGGTGCGGCTGGCGGAAAATCAGCCACAAAATTTTAAACGAAGTTTTCCTTCGCCCCTGCCCTGTATCGTACGGAATTTTCAGTTCAAAAAAATCCCCACCTGTGAACAGTTACAACCTACTATTAATTTTTCCTTATACATACTATAACTCATTGCCCCATCCGCTGTAAAATGGTATGATCTTATCAAGATTCATAACAATTTGGAATGATAAGGAGTTCGATATGGATAAACGTGATTATGAACTGCTGCTGGCGCTCGACCAGCACAAAAATATAACAAAGGCGGCGCAGTCTCTCTATATGACACAGCCTGCCATCACCAAGCGGATTCAGAAGATGGAAGAAGAACTGCACTGTCCGCTGCTCATCCGTTCCAAGCGCGGCGTGCTCCTCACCCCGGCAGCCGAAAGCCTGCTGCCCTGCGCCCGCACGATCCTAAAAAATATGGAGCAGATGGAAGAACTCGCTGCCGCCAGCCAGGACTACATCTGCGGCACGTTGCGACTCGGCTGTTCTCTGAACTACGCCCACTACCGCCTCCCGGCAATCCTCAAGGACTACACAGACCGCTATCCCAAAGTAGAGGTGCATATCACGACCGAGCAGAGCCGCCAGCTCTACAAGATGCTTTGCAAAGAAGAAATCTCCCTCGCCATCCTGCGCGGCGAATATAACTGGGACGGCAAAAAGATTCTTCTCGCCTCCGAACCCATGTGCCTGATCTGCAGCCGCGAGGACGCCGGGCGTCCTCTGACCGACTATCCGTACATCAGCCACAACACCGACTCCGGCTTAAATTCCCAGCTCTTCTCCTGGTTCGAAGCGCGTGGACTGACCGGCATCCGACGGAATTTCCAGATCGACAGCATCGATACCTGCAAGGAAATGGTGCGGTATGGGCTTGGCTGGAGTATCCTGCCTTCCATCTGCCTGAATAATTTTGACGGCTACACCGAGGCACTTTTCTGGCAGGATGGCACGCCCTTCGTCCGCAATACATATCTGCTCTGCCAACCCACCAGTGATCGGCTTCCGCAGGTCAAGAAGTTTCTGGAACTTCTCTAAATTCCACCCTGCTTCGCTCCCGTTCAGGGTGCCAGCTGTAAAACGCCGCCTCCCTGCCTATCCAGGTAAAACGTTTTTTCTTCTGCCATCCCGCCAACTTTATGGTAAACCAGACAAGTTGCACAAAATATATGTTCGACTTTCTTGTTGTCCACATTATCCACATTTTGTCCCCAGTTTTGTGGATAAGTTTTGCACACCCATTTTCTCCCTTTTTTAGGGAAAATGGAGTTTTACACCGACTTATCCACATTATCCACAATTTCCGTCTGTTCACGAAGCCCCCGTTTTCCCCGGCGCATTTTGATTTCTTTTTTGTTCAGATCTCATAAACTTGCATATTTCTTCCAAAAATACAAGCAGATCTATTGACAAATGAAGAACCCTCGCATTGCCTCCAAACCCCCGTTTTTCCTAGCTTTTTCGACCTTTTTTTATTGCAAAAACACACCCATTCTGCCCTATCCTGCAAGACTCTTTTTTAATATTTCATTGTCCGCCGCACAAACCGCGCGCAACTCCCTTATAAAACAACAGCAATTCGTGAAAAATCAAACGACACAGTATTTCGACCTGTTTTTCAATTAATTGTGTTGACAATTTTGTGAAAAAGGTTGAATTTAACATCCAAAAGTGGTATACTATAGCCATCCCAATAAAAAGGAGCGATGATTATGCGTTATAAAATTACTGGAAGAAATATCAATGTTACCCCGGGGTTAAAAGCAGCTGTAGAGGAGAAGATCGGAAAGTTAGAGCGATACTTCAATCAGGACACCGAAGTGAATATCACACTTACGGTTGAGAAAGATCGTCAGAAGATCGAGGTTACCATCCCTGTCAAAGGCACCATCATCCGTGCAGAGCAGGAAAGCAACGATATGTATGTATCGATTGATTTGGTAGAAGAAATCATCGAGCGTCAGCTCAAAAAATATAAGAATAAAATCGTAGACAAGAAACAGGCAGCCGTTGCATTCTCTGACCTCTTCATAAACGAAGAATATGATTCCAACGACGAAGTAGATATCGTCAAAGTAAAGAAATTCGCTATGAAGCCGATGGATCCGGAAGAGGCTTGTGTACAGATGGAACTCTTAGGACATAGTTTCTATGTATTCCTGAATTCCGAGACCGAGCAGGTCAATGTTGTTTACAAACGTAAAGGCAACACCTACGGATTGATCGAACCAGAATTTTAATTCATCGCTTCGTACTATAAGTAGACAAGTTTCCTGGCAAAAAGGGGAGCTGCCATGTGGCAGTTCCCCTTTTTGCGTTGTGTTAAGTTCCATTCATATTCTATTTCTTTTCGTAACTGTTCAGTACCTTCACAGTCACGCGCAGTAAATGCGCAGACCTACTGAACAGTTACTTCTTTTTTTAGAACAGACCCGTGATCCGTCCATTCTCATCGACATCGATCTTCTCTGCCGCTGGCATCTTCGGAAGTCCTGGCATCGTCATGATGTCGCCGGTCAACGCTACGATGAATCCTGCGCCCGCGGATACTTTCAGGTTGCGGACAGTTACTGTAAAGTTCTTCGGTGCGCCGAGCAGCTTCGCATTGTCCGAAAAGCTGTACTGCGTCTTCGCCATACAGATCGGATAGTTACCAAATCCAAGCTCAGTCAGGCGTTTTGCCTGCTTCTTTGCTGCATCCGTGAGTACAACGCCGTCGCCGTGGTAGATCTTCTTCACGATCGCATCCAGCTTCTCCTCGATCGTTGTATCGGTCTCGTAGCAGTAGTGGAAATCGCTCTCAGTCTCGCACAGGCGGATGACTTCTTTTGCCAGCTCCTCTCCGCCTTCTCCGCCTTTCGCCCATACCTCGGACAGAGCTACATTGACACCGACCTCATGGCACTTGTCCTCGATCAGCTTTAATTCTGCCTCGGTATCCATTGGGAAGCGGTTGATCGCTACGACACACGGAAGTCCATATACCTTGGTAATATTTTCTACATGCTGCATCAGGTTCGGAAGTCCCTTCTCCAGTGCTTCCAGATTCTCTGCGTTTAAGTCAGCCTTCGCCACGCCGCCGTGATGCTTCAGGGCACGTACTGTCGCTACTACAACGACCGCCGACGGTTTCAGCTCTGCCATCCGGCACTTGATATCCAGGAATTTCTCCGCACCCAGGTCAGCGCCGAAGCCAGCCTCTGTGATCGTGTAATCACCCAGCTTTAATGCCATCTTTGTCGCAATGACGGAGTTACATCCATGCGCGATGTTCGCGAACGGACCGCCGTGGATAAATGCCGGTGTATGCTCTAAGGTCTGTACCAGATTGGGTTTCAGGGCATCCTTTAAAAGAGCCGTCATCGCGCCCGCTGCTTTCAGATCACCGGCAGTGACCGGTTCCTCGTCATAGGTATAACCTACGATAATCTTGGAAAGGCGTTCTTTCAGATCCGTAATATTGCGTGCCAGGCACAGAACTGCCATGATCTCGCTGGCAACCGTGATGTCATATCCGTCCTCACGGGTCACGCCATCCACGCGGCGTCCCAGACCATCTACGATGTTGCGGAGCTGACGGTCATTCATATCGACAACACGCTTCCAGGTAATACGCTTCGGATCGATGCGGAGTGCATTGCCCTGATAGATATGATTGTCCAGCATCGCTGCCAGCAGGTTGTTTGCTGCGCCGATCGCGTGGAAATCACCGGTAAAATGGAGGTTGATATCCTCCATTGGAATGACCTGTGCATATCCGCCGCCAGCTGCACCACCTTTGACACCAAAGACCGGTCCCAACGACGGCTCACGAAGCGCTACGGTTACCTTTTTGCCAAGACGTTTCAATCCGTCTGCCAGACCGACCGTGGTCGTGGTCTTTCCTTCTCCGGCTGGAGTCGGGTTGATCGCGGTCACCAGAATCAGTTTTCCATCCTTGCCCTCGGTCTCTTTCAGAAGACTGTAGTCTACCTTTGCCTTATAATTTCCATACTGCTCCAGATACTTCTCGTCTACGCCTGCTGCCTGTGCAATCTCACCGATTTTCAGTGGATTCGCTGCCTGTGCAATCTCAATATCTGTCATCATTACTCCTGTACCTCCCTGTTTTTGCGGTTTTGCCTGTTCCGGAAGTTTTCACACAGTGAATGTTATCTGCTTTATCTTCTGTAAAGAAGATCTCCCCCCCTGTGAATTTCCCAGAAAGGCTGTGAATGTTATCTATTATATACTGTGTCTGACAATTTGGAAAGACACAAAATTGATTTTTCACAAAAAATTGCATCCGATTCCAGTTTTTCTACTTTTTCCCCAAGTTCTGATACATAACTTTCGTCCTTGATCGATGCCAGATTGATCTTCACATTAAAGAGGGCACCCACAACCGCTGTCCGGGCTAACATCGCCGCAATCAGACCGTCGGAAACGGCACCTTTATTGCCCCTCTTTACGACCGTTTCCGCCATCGGAAAAATCTTTGCCGCTGACTCCGCAATCGCAAGCGGCGCTTCGGTCGCCTCTTTTAACCCCTGCTGCAGGGCGGCAGTGCGGATTTTTTTCTCCTCCTCCGTCTCCTTCGGAAGCTTCAGCGCTCTCATATATCCATTGAACGATTCGCTGTCCTTTTTGATCCCTGCCAGCAGCTCCTCATGCAGCGCAGCGCCCTCAGCTGCCAGCGCCTGCATTTCCTCCTGCACCCCGGCATATGTTTCCTTTCCGATCGTCAGATTTGCCACCATTTCCATCAATGCCGCGCCCAGCGCCCCCACCATCGCCGACACGCTTCCGCCGCCCGGTACAGACGCCTTCGAAGCAGTTTCTTCTACGAACTGGTTTACGGAAAGTTCTCTTAATTCTGCCATGATTTTTCTCCTTTTTTATGAAAAAGAATGTGCCTTGGCACATTCTCGCGCCTCGTGCGGTCGCCTGCGACATAATTCTTCTTCGCGCGAGTGCACATCCCGCGGAGCGTTTTTTATTTCATAGAACACATTTTCCTATGAAAATGAAAAAATACCGCAAAATTGCTTGTCTCACCGATCAGAAATCTTCTGCCCCGCTGGCAACGTAATTTTGCGGTATTCCCACCGAGCCCTACGGATATGAAATCGTTCCGTAAGAACCGATATACTCCTTTATCTGCGTTTACTAATTTAAGAATGAAACTGCCTTACACGGTGTTCGGTAGTTGGACGGCGAAATCTTGATGCCGCTCTTTGCCGTACTTGCGTGGATAACCTGTCCATTGCCTATGTAAAGTGCTACGTGATTGATATAACTGCCGCTCGCATAAAAAAGCAGATCGCCCGGCTGTACTGCGCTGACCGCAACCTCCTTGCCCTTTGCCGCCTGATCTCTCGAGCTTCGTCCGGTTGAAATACCGAAATGTGCAAATACACTCATTGTAAATCCGGAACAGTCCGCGCCGTTTGTCAGACTGGTTCCGCCGTATACATACGGATTTCCAAGGAACTGCTTTGCATATGCCACAACCGCAGAACGGGTAGCATTTGTTACTTCATTTCCAGAAGAGGACGTACCGCCTGTGCCTGGTCCGCCGCCCGGTCCAACGCCGCTTGCAGTGGTCGCTTTCGTCGCTGCCGCGGTAGTCGGCGCTTTCGTCTCAGCTGCCTTTGTCGTCTCCTTGGCTGCCGCTGTCGTCCCAGCTGCCTTGCTTTCGCTCGGATTCGCCTCTATTGTTCCGCTGTAGGAAGTCTCCGGTGCTTTGGTCGTCTCTTTGGCAGCTGCCGTGGTTTCCGCTGCCCTCGACTCTTCCTCGGCTTTCTTCTTTACCTGTTCCAGGTTCTCGATCGCCGCATTCGCTTCCTGTTTCAGTTTTTCTTCTTCAGCTTTCTGCTGCTGTTCCTCAGCTACGGAAACTGCCTGCTTAAAGTCTACCTGCGTCGTAATATAATCTTTATACACATATCCGACCAGATCATTATCGACGGAAATCTTGGCAAAATCGCCCTCTTCTCCGATCACCTCATACTCTGCATCTGCAGAAAGAAGATCCAGCGTCTTGCCCTCTAAGCTCGGCGTTTCTCTCAGGCGAAGCGTAGAGGTATTTGTAACCTTCGCGTAGGTTGTGCCGACTTCCCTGGCAATCTTGGACGCCTCCTCACCGGTCACAAAATACTGTGCTTTAATATAACCGGTCACGGAACCCGACTGGATATGGTACCATTTGCCGCCCTCGCCGTCCACCGTGTCCAGAATTGTCGCCGCACAGTTATTGTAAATCTTTCCGACTACCTCGCTGCCTGTGCTCGCCTGTGCGCGAACATTGACATAATTGGTCACACGGGAAATCGCGATATTATCGTAGATCGACTTGGACATCGCGCGGACAACCGCCTCAGTCTCGCCAGTTGTCTCCTTTGGCTGGGCTTTCGTCTCTGCTGGCACCTGTGCCGGTTTGGCTGTCTGCGCACCGCCTGCCACGCCCGTCTGACCGGCTCCCGCCACTGCCAGAACTTCTTTAGAATCAAATGCCTCCGCCAGCTCTTTTTCCGGGTTCAAGCTGCTCGCATAGTAATTATTGATCGCCACTGACGCGCCAGCGACCGGGGCATCCGTCTCCAGATTCATCGCCGCCTGGGCGCTCATCTGTCCCGTCCCTGCCATCACAAGGCACGCCCCAGATGCTATCAGAAATTTCAGCGTTTTTCTCATAAGGACCTCCTACTCTTCTGTCCGTTCTGTTCCGTCGTTTTATCTCAAACTGTAACTGTTCAGTACCTTCACAGTCACGCGCAAAAATCCATTAAAAATTGCCTACGGCAATGGGATTTTTGCCTGCTGACCCATGTTTTCTTCTATGTTAAAAATAAGTTATGCCTGAAGATATCGCTCTGCAGATGCCACGCAGTTTGCACCGTCCGATGCTGCTGTCAGAATCTGACGCAGCGCCTTGGTCCGGACATCTCCGGCTGCAAATACGCCCGGAACGCTCGTCTGACCGCTCTCATCCGCCCGGATATAGCCCTGCTCATCAAGCTCTAACTGACCCGCATACAGCTCACTCTCCGGTGCGATTCCGACCGCAATAAAGACACCATCCACATCCAGCCGTCTCTCTTCTCCGGTTTGGGTCTGTCTCAGCCGCAACGCCTCCACCTGACCATTTCCTTCAATCGCAGCCGTCTCGCTGTTCCAGACAAATTCAATATTTTCAAGCGCCTGTAAGCGCTCCTGCAGCCGTTTTGCCCCGCGAAGCTTGTCTCTGCGGTGGACGATATATACTTTTTCACACATCCGTGCAAGAAAAATTGCATCTTCCAGCGCCGCGTCGCCGCCGCCCACAACGGCAACCGTCCTTCCCCGGAAAAATGCCCCGTCGCAGGTCGCGCAGTATGAAACGCCTGCCCCGCGAAGTTCCTCTTCCCCCGGCACCTCCAACGTCCTGTGATGTGCTCCGGATGCCAGAATCACACAGCGTGCCTCATACGTCTCTTCCTCGCAGACTACTTTCTTCACATTTCCTGAAAGCTCGACCTGCACGACCTCATCCTGTACAACTCTTGCTCCCAGCTTGTTTGCATGCTCCCGGAACTGTCTGGAAAGCTCAAAGCCGGTCACACCCGGAAACCCCGGATAATTGTCCACCTCCCAGGTATTCAGCACCTGTCCGCCGCTGATTCCATTCTTCTCTATCACAATCGTGTCCAGACACGCCCGCTGTGCATAAATCGCCGCACTCAAGCCAGCTGGTCCGGAACCAATGATTATTATATCATACATGGTATACAGTCCCTTTCTTCCGAATCTGTTCGGTAATTGATCCGCTCTATCGCTGTGTCAGATCCATTTGGTTTTAGTATAACACATTTTGGCACTTTCATACAATGCTGTAAAACACTCAGAAGAGCAAAAAATGGATGAAAATTTCTTACGATTTTATGACAGGCGGAAAAATGAAACTATTTCATGAATTTTAAATACATGCTATAATTCAATCAAATATGATGTTGGGGTCAAAAGCTTTTGACCCCTCTGATACCGAATTGCTCTGCACTGCGTGCTCCCGCAATTCTCAAAAACATTCGTAATTCGCTCATTTTTCTTTGAAAAATGGCTACTTACTCATGTTTTTGGCGGGTCCCAAGGTCAAAAATTCTCCTGCAAGCAAGCTTGCGTCGAACTTCTGACCTTTTGACCCTGGTATCATCAAATATACGCATATAAGGAGTTTACTGCCATGAATCATAAAACCATCCTCGTAACCGGCGCTTCCCGCGGAATCGGGAAAGCGATTGCATTAACCTACGCCAGGAATGGCTGGGATGTCGTGATTACCTGCCTGAGGCGGGAAGAAGAATTAAAAAAGACCCAGCGCGAAATCGAAGCGCTGGGCGTTTCCTGCCTTGCCTGGATGGGCGATGCGGGCGATTTTGAGAGCTGTTCCCGCCTGTTTGACGCGATCCGGGAGCGCTTCGGTTCCCTGGATGTCCTCGTCAACAATGCAGGGATTTCCTACATCGGTCTGTTCCAGGATATGACGCCGGACGAGTGGAACCACATTCTCAATACCAACCTGACCTCCGTCTTCAACTGCTGCCGCCTCGCCGTTCCGATGATGGTGTCACGCAAATCGGGACGCATTCTCAATATTTCCTCCGTCTGGGGCGTCTGCGGCGCTTCCTGCGAAGTCGCCTATTCTGCCACCAAAGGCGGCATCAACGCCATGACGCGCGCCCTCGCGAAGGAACTTGCGCCGAGCAGCATCCAGGTCAACGCGATCGCCTGCGGCGCTATTGACACCGAAATGAACCAGTTTCTCGATGAAGAAGAACGGAATGCCCTGCTGGAAGAAATTCCAGCCGGACGTATGGGGCGTGCCGAGGAAGTCGGAAAACTGGCATACCAGCTGGGGAGCGAGAACTCCTATTTAACGGGACAGATAATTCAACTGGACGGCGGCTGGATCTAAAACCTGAAATAAATAAACGGATTATACGTGCTGCTGACGAGATACATGGTACACAAAAACAGCAGCACAGCCATAATCACAATATCCACTGTCTTTGTCACTTCTTTCTCATACAAATGCTCCCGCAGCTTCGGGCATATACTCTGCACGATGCCCGAAAGCAGCACGCCCAGCACCGCAAGAAAAATCACCTTCCGATTCACGAACAGCGACGCCGGATAGATGCCGTTCTCCCAGGTAAACATCTGATGCAGGATCACTTTCGCATCCGCCAGCGTATCGGCGCGGAAGAACACCCAGCCAACCACTACAACCAACGCCGTATAGATGTGATTCAGTCCCCGGAAGCAGTTCTTCTCCAATAGCTTCCCAAGTCCCATGCGTTCCACCACCAGAAACAGCCCATGGTACAATCCCCAGATGATAAAGGTTGCCCCAGCGCCATGCCAGAGCCCGGTCGCAAAAAAGACAATCAGCAGATTAATATACGTCCGCACCTGCCCTTTCCGGTTGCCGCCCAGCGGGATATAAAGATATTCCCTAAACCAGGTCGAGAGTGAAATATGCCAGCGTCTCCAGAACTCGCGGATCGAGGTAGAGATATACGGATAATTGAAGTTCTCCATAAAATCAAATCCAAACATTTTTCCCAATCCGATCGCCATATCCGAATATCCCGAAAAATCGAAATAAATCTGAAGTGTGTACAAAACCGCCAGCATCCACGCATTGACCGTTCCCAGCTGTGCCAGCGGTTTCTCCATCATCCAGTCCACCGTCGCCGCAAAGGTATTAGCAAACAACATTTTTTTCGCCAGTCCGTAGGAAAAGCGCTTGATTCCATACGCCATCCCCTCCGCCGTACACTGCCGGTTCCCAATCTGTTCGCAGACATCGTGATACTTGACGATAGGTCCCGCGATGAGCTGCGGAAAGAAAGAAATATAGAGCGCCAGATGAAAGATATTTTTCTGCGCCTGAATCGTCCCCCGGTACACATCCACCACGTAGGAAAGCGCCTGAAACGTGTAGAAGGATATTCCGACCGGAAGAGCAATATCGCGGAAAGAAAGTGTATGTGCGCCGCCCGCAAAGCGGCTTAACAGAGAATTTGCAATCTCGACTGCGAAGTTAAAATATTTGAAATAGCCCAGAAGAAGGAGGTTTAAAAACACGCAGGTTGTAACAGCAAGGCGCATTCTGTGTTTACTCTGCATCCTCCCAATCCACAATCCAAAGAAATAATTCAGCCCGATCGAAACAAGCATCAGAATCACATACTTCGGCTCGCCCCACGCATAAAAAAAGAGGCTGGCAGCCAAAAGGACGCCATTGCGGATATGCAGATTTTTCGTTATAAAATAAAGCAAAAATACCGCTGGCAAAAAATACCATAGGAACACAAGGGAACTAAATAACATAAATCATACCATCCTGTATTTGTTACTGTTCGCGCATACGTGCCCAGTAACGGAATTTGCCGTGACTTCTCATTTAAATACGGCAAATTCCTGCTGCCACCACGTTTTCTTACGGCACTTTCGGTTCCAAAAGTGCCTACCCGCGAACAGTAACCTGTATTTTCTTATATAGCAGATAAATCATGTCTATATTCCAGACACTCTATTATACGGGCAATCCACCTTAATCTGTCAAGTGTTTTTGACCAGAATAAAAAATGTGCCTTTTTGTGTAATAGCGAATTCTAAGGAATTTCCTATTACACAAAAAAACCCTGCCTCCCAGGTTCATCACCTCGGAAACAGGGTTCTCTTTACTCGCTGGCACGGGACTGCGGAGTACTGGGTGGAGTAAATCCGTCCAGCCGGCGCTGTCTCGTATATTTATCAGAGAAAAACATACAAAACTCTACTGCTATATGCTAAGAAGATTTCTCTTCCTAATTTTAATTAGTTGTTCTTAGCTGCTGCTTTTGCTTCTTTAATCTTCTCAGTCAGCATCGGAACGATCTTGTTTAAGTCACCTACTACGCCGTAGTCAGCAACATCGAAGATCGGAGCAGACTCATCTTTGTTGATAGCAACGATGATGTCAGACTCTTCCATACCTGCCAGATGCTGAATAGCACCGGAGATACCGATTGCAAAGTATACGTTCGGGCGAACAGTCTTACCTGTCTGACCTACCTGAAGATCCTTCGGCTTCCAGCCAGCATCTACAACTGCACGAGAGCAGCTTACGGTACCGCCGATAGCCTCTGCCAGATCATCCAGAATCTTGAAGTTCTCCGGGCTTCCTACGCCACGACCGCCGGATACAAGGATCTTAGCATCCATGATATCAACGGTGTTGGATACAGCCTTAACAACTTCCAGAATATCAACATATTTGTTGTTCTTTGTGAATCCCGGATTGAACTCAGTAACAACAGCTTTTTTGCCAGCTTCCTTCGGAGCCTTCTGCATAACACCCGGACGAACGGTTGCCATCTGCGGACGGAAATCCGGGCAAGCGATGGTAGCGATGGTGTTGCCGCCGAATGCCGGACGAGTCATAAGCAGCTGATTGTGCTTTGTCTCTCTACCCGGAACCGGATTCATCGGGAAATCACCGATATCAAGTTTTGTACAGTCTGCAGTCAGACCTGTATGGATTCTAGCGCAAACACGCGGACCAAGGTCACGACCGATTGCAGTAGCACCGATCAGGAAGATTTCCGGTTTGAACTCTTCAATAACAGATGCGATTGCATGTGTGTACGGCTCTGTACGGTACTCTTTTAACTCCGGATCGTCTACAACGATAACCTTGTCTGCACCGTACTCTGCTAACTGATCTGCAAGACCCTTAACGTCAGAACCAACTAAAACAGCGGTTACCTCTACTCCTAAATCTTTTGCTAATTCTTTACCTTTGCCAATCAGCTCAAAAGCGATATTGCTGATAACATTATCCACCTGCTGTGCAAAGACAAATACGCCCTTATATGCTTCTAAGTTGTTCATCTTATTCACCACTCTTTTCTATAAAATAATTAGATAATGTGTTTCTCTGCCAGTTTGCCAACGATATAATCTGCGGAAGCTGCCGGATCCAGTTCTACCTTCTCGCCAGCACCCTTTCTTACCTTATCGGAAGCTTTTGCGATCTGTGTCGGTGAACCCTTCAGACCGAGGTTGGAATCCTCAACCTCTTTCAGATCTTTTCTGCCCCAAACGGTGATCTCTTTTGCGTATGCATCGAAGATTCCGCCCGGAGTCATGTAACGCGGCTCGTTTAACTCTGCAAGAGCGGTTAAAAGACACGGAAGCTGTGCTTTTACTACGTGATATCTATCATCATACTGACGCTCAACTACGATGTATTTCTCAGCTTCGTTTACTTCACGGATGTTCTGAGCGTAGCTGATTACCGGAAGTCCAAGATGCTCGGAGATCTGCGGACCTACCTGAGCGGTATCGCCATCGATAGCCTGACGGCCAGTGATGATTAAGTCATAATCAAGGTTGCGAAGTGCACCTGCGATAGTCTGGGAAGTAGCCCAGGTATCTGCACCACCGAGTACACGGTCAGTTACAAGAACACCATTGTCTGCGCCCATAGCCATAGCCTCGCGAAGAACCTCTTCAGCCTTCGGAAGACCCATAGTAACTACGGTAACTTCTGCACCATACTGATCTTTTAAGCGAAGCGCTGCCTCCAGACCTGCTTTATCATCTGGGTTCATGATTGCCAGCATTGCGCTTCTGTCAAGAGTACCATCCGGGTTAAATTTAACTCCGCCTTTGGTATCCGGAACCTGTTTTACACAAACTACAATTTTCACGGTATTTTCACTCCTTATTTTTTTCTTTTTTCTCTAGGACTGAGATTGTTCTGATTTCTCTGCAGACTGAATTATTTTAACAGATCAGCGGAGATAACCATTCTCTGAACCTCAGATGTACCCTCGTAGATCTCAGTGATCTTAGCATCACGCATCATACGCTCTACATCGTACTCTCTCGTGTAGCCGTAACCACCGTGAAGCTGTACAGCCTTGGTTGTAACTTCCATAGCAACCTCTGCTGCATACAGTTTAGCCATAGCTGCTTCTACAGAATAGGTTTTCTGTGTCTTCTTAGCAACGGCTGCTCTGTAAACAAGGAGCTGAGCTGCTTTAACTTTGGTAGCCATATCTGCCAGCTGGAACTGAGTGTTCTGGAACTGACCGATAGCACGACCAAACTGTTTTCTCTCTTTTACGTAATCAACAGTTCTCTCAAGAGCGCCCTCTGCAAGACCAAGTGCCTGGGAAGCGATACCGATACGTCCGCCATCCAGGGTATGCATAGCGATGTGGAAACCTTTGCCCTTCTGGCCAAGCAGGTTCTCTTTCGGGATACGGCAATCTGTGAAGATCAGCTCGTATGTAGCAGATCCACGGATACCCATCTTCTTCTCTTTGGTACCGAAGGTAAAGCCCGGAGTTCCTTTCTCTACGATAAATGCAGAGATCTCTTTTTTCTTTCTGCCCTTTACTTCAACAACGCCTGTTACAGCGATGATAACGTAAATGTCAGCCTCTTTACCATTGGTAATGAAAACTTTGGAGCCGTTTAATACCCACTCGTCGCCGTCTAATACAGCCTTGGTCTGCTGACCCTGAGCATCTGTACCAGCACCCGGCTCAGTAAGACCGAAAGCACCAAGCTTCTCGCCCTTAGCAAGCGGAACCAGGTATTTCTGTTTCTGCTCTTCAGTACCGAAGGTCTGGATCGGATCGCAGCACAGAGATGTGTGTGCAGATACGATAACGCCGGTAGTACCACAAACTTTGGAAAGCTCCTCAACGCACATAGCGTATGTTAACGGATCACAGCCCTGTCCGCCATACTCCTTCGGAACCGGGATGCCCATGAAGCCAAGCTTCTGCATCTTTTTAACGGTTCCCTCCGGGAAGTGCTCTGTCTCGTCAACTTCCTGTGCCAAAGGTTTTACTTCGTTCTCGGCGAAGTCATGGAATAACTTTCTCGCCATTTCATGCTCTTTACTTAATGTAAAATCCATGTGTCTATTCCTCCATCATTTTCTTATATACGCTTAAGAGGCGGCTTTAAGCGCCGCCCCGTTGCGGTTCTTAAAAATCTGGTACTCTATTATGTTTTCATCTGGTCAAGAAGCCAGACTTATGTACATATTAGTTGTACTTGTAGAAGCCTTCGCCAGACTTACGGCCAAGCTTGCCGCCGCGAACCATCTTTCTAAGAAGCGGCTGCGGACGGTACTTCGGGTCACCAGTCTCAGACTGAAGTACTTCCATGATAGCCAGAACAACGTCCAGGCCTACCAGGTCGCCCAGTTCAAGCGGTCCCATCGGATGGTTAGCACCCAGCTTCATAGCGGTATCGATACCCTCTACAGAAGCCTCGCCCTCAGCGTAGATACCGATAGCTTCGTTGATCATCGGGATGAGGATACGGTTTACTACGAAACCAGCGCCCTCTTCTACCTGTACCGGGATCTTGCCGATCTCTTCAGAGATCTTCTTAACTTTGTCAACAATCTCTACCGGAGTGTTTAAGCCTGCGATAACCTCAACCAGCTTCATAACCGGAGCCGGGTTGAAGAAGTGCATACCGATAACCGGGCGGTCAAGACCTGCACCGATCTCAGTAATGGACAGAGAAGAGGTGTTGGTAGCGAATACGCAGTCTGCCTTGCAGATAGCGCCCAGCTCTTTGAAGGTCTGTTTTTTGATCTCCATGTTCTCGATTGCTGCCTCAACTACGAGATCGCAGTCGCTGCAGATAGTCTTAACGCCGGTATGGATTCTGGCAAGGATCTTGTCTGCATCCTCTTTTGCCATCTTTCCTTTTGCTACTCTCTTCTCAAAGTTCTTGGAAATTTTCAGTTTGCCGTTGGAAGCAAACTCTTCGTTAATATCACACAGGCATACTTCATATCCATCTACCTGGGCAAATGCCTGAGCGATTCCGGAACCCATGGTTCCTGCACCAATAATACCAACTTTCATGACAAATCCTCCTGAAATTATACAACTATAATTTAACTAACTATCTATTGTTAAACTGCTCCACTTTCCGTTTCTCAAGGAATGCCTGCATACCGTTCTTCTGATCTTCTGTCTCGAAGCATCCGCCAAACAGTTTTTCCTCGATCACGATAGCCTGATCCATATCAGTCTGAAGTCCGTCGTTCATCGCCTTCTTGCTGTTTCTGACAGCGATCGGAGCCATCTTTGCGATAGCGCCTGCCAGCTTCTTCGCAGCCGGCATCAGCTCTTCCTGTGTATAAACAGCATTTACAAGTCCAACACGGTATGCCTCGTCCGCTTTGATGTTGCGGGACGCAAATACCATCTCTTTTGCCTTGCCCGGTCCGATGAGACGTGCGAGTCTCTGTGTACCGCCGAAGCCTGGTGTAATACCAAGACCTACTTCAGGCTGTCCGAATAATGCATTGTCCGAGCAGATACGGATATCACAGCTCATGGCAAGCTCGTTGCCGCCGCCGAGTGCGAAACCGTTTACTGCCGCGATAACCGGAACCGGGAAGGTTTCGATCTTGCGGAAAATATCGTTGCCGAATTTACCGAAGTGCTCGCCCTGCTCCTTGGTCATCACGCTCATAGCAGCGATGTCAGCACCGGCTACGAAAGATTTCTCTCCTGCGCCGGTCAGGATAATTGCACGAATTTCGGAAAGGTCTACTGCATCAAATGCAGCTTCAATATCCTTCAGCACATCCTCGTTTAACGCGTTCAGTGCCTTCGGACGATTAATAGTTATGACTGCGACGTGTCCGTCTACCTCATAGTCTACAAATCCCACTTCCAGTTCCTCCTAAAAAGCTCTTGAATTGAAATACGTAAAACCAGAAACAGCCGGAGCGCCGGGGATAAGCCCCGACGACTCCGGTTCTGCGTCAGAAATTAGTCTCTCTCAACGATCGTTGCGCAGCCCATGCCGCCACCGATACACAGAGTAGCCAGACCCTTCTTAGCGTCACGTTTCTGCATCTCGTATAACAGAGTTGTCAGGATACGGCAGCCAGATGCTCCTACCGGATGTCCGATAGCGATTGCACCGCCGTTTACGTTCAGGATGTCTTTGTTGAAGCCAAGGTCACGAGCTACAGCGATAGACTGAGCTGCGAATGCCTCGTTTGCCTCGATCAGGTCGAAGTCTTCTACCTTCCAGCCTGTCTTCTTCAGAACTTTCTTGGTAGCTGCAACCGGTCCAATACCCATGATGCTCGGATCTACACCACCCAGAGCGCCTGCTACCCATGTAGCCATCGGTTTGATACCCAGTTCTTTTGCTTTCTCTTCGCTCATAACAACTACAGCTGCTGCACCATCGTTGATGGAGGAAGCGTTACCAGCTGTTACACGTCCGTCTTTCTTGAATGCCGGACGAAGCTTGCCAAGAACCTCTACAGTGGAACCCGGACGCGGACCCTCATCGGTATCTACGATAACAGTCTCTTTTTTCTTCTTAACTTCGATCGGAACGATCTCGTCTTTGAAACGTCCAGCCTCGATAGCTGCGCAAGCCTTCTGCTGGCTAGCTGCTGCAAACTCATCGAGTTCTTCTCTTGTGATACCCCACTGATCGCAGATATTCTCAGCGGTGATACCCATGTGGTAATCGTTGAATGCATCCCACAGAGCGTCATTTACCATGGTGTCGATCATGGTCGCATTGTTCATACGGTATCCGTAACGAGCCTTCATCAGAGCATACGGAGCTGCGGACATGTTCTCTGCACCACCAGCTACTACGATGTCAGCATCGCCTGCAAGGATCATATCTGCTGCTGCGTTTACAGCATTCAGACCAGAACCGCAAACCACGTTCAGGGTAACTGCCGGAACTTCTACCGGAAGACCAGCTTTCAGAGACATCTGACGTGCTACGTTCTGACCAAGACCAGCCTGGATAACACATCCCATGTATACGTGATCAACCTGCTCCGGAGCAACGCCTGCTCTCTTCAGAGCCTCCTTGATAACTACGGCACCCATCTCAGCTGCTGGAACAGTACTGAGCTGGCCACCCATAGAACCTACTGCGGTACGGCATGCACTTGCAATTACGACTTTCTTAGACATTGAAAAAATCCTCCTTGAAAATGATCCACCACGTAAATAACACAACTGCAGTAAATAGTAAAATAGTGATAAATATGATAGTGTATTTGTATCTTAACACCCCACGCGGCTCCTGTCAAATAATTATCAATGGATTTATAAAGATTTAAGATTCTCATTTTTCCGCGTACAATCCACTTATTTCTACATCGTTTTGATCGCCTTTAGGCGGAATGCACAATTTTTTTCTTCCGTTTTCTCAATAAAAGTGATCTTCTCTGGCATTATAACCAACATGGTATTTTGTTTGTGAATTAATAGACAAACTCATTTCTCTTCCATTTACATACACTTATATCTGTAATTCATAAATATGAATATGTCGTCATTTTCCCCTATTTTGTCCTCCGCCTCTTTCGTTGACAAGGGGTAGTGGAGATGATACACTGATAAACAACGGGGGATGTCCGAATCACGCATTTGTACGGACTTCTTCATATTATTAAAAAGGACAAGGTGAATAAGTATGGATTACAAGAAACTGTATGCAGAAAAGCTGGTTTCCGCTGAAAAAGCTGCTTCCGTCGTTAAATCTGGCGACTGGGTTGACTATGGCTGGACCACCGGCACTCCGGTAGCAGTCGATGCTGCTATCGCAAAACGTCTTCCGGAACTGGAGAATGTAAACTTCCGCGGCGGTATCCTGATGTGGGTACCGGAGATCTTCAAGATCGAAAACCCGGCAGCTCATATGACCTGGAACTCCTGGCACATGAGCGGTATCGAGAGAAAGGCAATCGCACAGGGATTCAGCTTCTATGCTCCGATCCGTTATTCCGAGCTTCCGAGATACTATCGTGAGTCCGCAACCAAACCGGATGTAGCTGTATTTCAGGTCGCTCCGATGGACGAGCACGGTTATTTCAACTTCGGACCAAATGCTTCCCATATGGCAGCCTGCTGCGAGACTTCCAAGGTTGTCATCGTAGAGGTCAATGAAAATATGCCGGTCTGCCTCGGCGGATTTGAGAACGGTGTTCATATCTCCAACGTAGACATGATCGTAGAGGGCAGCAACCCGACCATCGCAGAGATGGGAGGCGGCGCAGCGGCGACTGATGTCGATGAAGCAGTTGCAAAACTGATCGTAGACGAGATCCCGGATGGTGCCTGCTTACAGTTAGGTATCGGCGGTATGCCGAACGCAGTTGGTTCCCTGATTGCGAAATCTGACTTAAAGGATCTGGGTGTTCACACCGAGATGTACGTTGACGCATTCGTTGATATTGCCGCAGCCGGCAAGATCACAGGCGCTCACAAAGCACTGGACAAAGGCCGTCAGGTATACGCATTCGGCGCTGGTACCAAGAAACTGTATGACTACTTAAACAACAACCCGGCCTGCATGAGTGCTCCGGTTGATTACACCAACGACGTCCGCACCATCGCAGCCCTGGACAACTTCATGTCCATCAACAACGCGGTTGACCTCGACCTCTTCGGTCAGGTAAATGCAGAGTCCGCAGGAATCAAGCACATCAGCGGTGCAGGCGGACAGCTTGACTTCGTTCTGGGCGCTTACCTGTCCAAGGGCGGAAAGAGCTTCATCTGCTGCTCCTCCACCTTCAAGAACAAGGCTGGCGAGCTGCAGTCCCGTATTCTCCCGACCTTAAATCAGGGTTCCATCGTAACCGATACACGTGCAAACCTGCACTACCTGGTAACCGAGTACGGTAAAGTAAACTTAAAGGGTCTTGCAACCTGGCAGAAATGCGAGGCTATCATCTCCGTTGCACATCCGCAGTTCCGCGATCAGCTGATTAAGGAAGCTGAGAAGATGCATATCTGGAGACAGAGCAATAAGATCTGATAAGAACTCAAGATCTGATAAAATCGGCAGGATTCGGAGACAAAATCCAGCAAACCATCTATGGTATCTGAGACTCCCGGTTCTCCGATACATCAGATACGTTTATTTTCTAAAAAAAGTGCTTTTCCTCTCAAGAAATTTTCTTCGAGAAGAAAGGCACTTTTTTATTTATACTTTTTTTCTTATAGTTTTTGTTCTACAAGTCTCTGTCTACCATCCGCTACTGTTCCAGAGACTTCCACCGGAAGTTCGGAATCACATCCGACCACTTATTAATTCCAATGATTGATTTTGCAAAATTCGAAGTTTCCAGCGTGTATCTCTTCTGATCAATGTCGTGGAAAACTCTCCAGAGCTTTCGATCCTTTACCGCTACAATCTCATTGCCCTGATTCATATCACAGGACCACAGACCGAAGCTTAAGCCTGCCCTTACCTCTGACGGCGCATCGACCTGACGACTCAGAATGTACGCGTCGATATACGGGTTACTGTCCACGATATAGTAAGAATATGCAAATGCCGCCGCCTGGATATCCGACACATCGCCGCGCGTCAGACTCTGTGCAGTAAATCCTTCCTCCGTCAGAATGACATGGCGCACCTCGCCAGATGCTGTCTTCATCGAATCCTGATTCAAATAATCGGTCAGTACATGCAGGTTTGCAAAGTTGACAATCAGTGAATCTGCACTCTCGGTTACCAGCCCCGTTGCCGGATCATCCCAGAATTCCGGTTCCGTCATCGGGTACGGATACGGATGGTAGGCAATGCCCCAGTCCATCTGGCCTTCCGTCACTGCCAGGGCGTTAAACGTATCAACAATGCCTTTGCCCGTATAATGCACCTGATCGTTCAGGTTCTCATACGGAGCTCCCCACCAGAAATCAAGTGAAAAATAAACCCGGTCATTCGCACTTGTGCTCTTGATCGCCGTGTAGAACGTGCGGAATGCCTGCTGATACGTGGATACATATGTATTCAAATCTGCCGGTCCCATGTAGTTCCAAATCTGGTTGTTGATCTCATTGCCCAGAATCCAGTTGGAAATCTTCGCATAATTTGAATTATGATTCTTGCCGCTGTAACGATCCGCCAAAAACGCGAAGATCGCACGCGTTGTCTCAAATCCTTCCTGTGTCTTCGTGTTAAACATATAATAATTGGCGCTCGAAGATTTCGCAGTTCCCGCATGAACCAGTTCCGGGTGCGCGTCATTCCAGTCATTTAAAACGATCGCCGTCACAGATATATCTTTTCCGATATATGTACTGATCACCTTGTCATAATTTTCAACCACCGACTTATTAAAATGATACGTTTTTCCATCGTACTCATAATCAATGCCACTCCCTAAAAACTGGGAAAATGCGATATTGACCGCCACATGTTTGACACCCAGTGTAAATGCATCGTTGAGCATATTTAACTGGATATTCAAGCCCTTTTTCGTCAGCGGCGTCTTAAACGCATCCTGATTGGATGCAACCACCTCCGGATTTGTGATATAATGTGCCGCGCCAACTGCCGTAAATGTAGTTCCGTCAAACACTGCCGGAACAAACCGGCTGTAAAGGCGGTCCTGGGCAGTTCCCTTGTTTAAAGGAATCGAGACGGTCCTTGTCTCCCCTGCGCCTACGCTGCTGACATAATCAGTCCGGCTTCCAATCTCCGACTCATACGGCCGCAATTCAAACAGATAAATCTTTCCGTCCGTCCCCGTTGTATCACCGTTGCTTGAAAGTGAAATATCCACTGTATTCTGCCCCGAACCAATCAGACAGGAGCCGATCGAAGCGGTTATCTGAAACGTCTGCGCCGCCAGTGCTGTGAACGCAGCCGCCACACTCAGGCAGACCGCTGCAGCCAGGACAAGCGCCGTTTTCATCCATTTTTTCATCCTGTTCCTTCCTTTCCGTCTAATATCCTATGGTATTTGATCATACTTCATTCTTCCGTCAGATTCAATTACTATTTTATTAAGGATTATTACAACTATTTTGGAAATTCTGTATGATTCCCAGCATTTTGTCTTTTCCAAGCCTTGATTTCTTTCTTATACCTATTCTTTTACCACTTGCAAATATTGGTTTTATATATAAATCCCTTAGAGCCGCAAGTTTAAAAAGCTACAGTTTCCGGAACCATCAAGTATTCCTTCCGCCATAGCTTTTTGATATTACCGATTATTTAGTTCTTAATGCCCTCATCGCATTTAAAATTGCAATGACGGAAACACCGACGTCCGCAAACACGGCTTCCCACATATTCGCCACTCCAGCCGCGCCCATCAGAAGCACAACCGCCTTAACCGCCAGGGCAAACACGATATTCTGGTGCGCGATTGCCATTGTCTTGCGTCCGATTTTAACCACACCTGCAATCTTCGCCGGGTTATCATCCATCAGGACAATGTCCGCCGCCTCGATCGCCGCGTCACTTCCCATGCTTCCCATTGCAATACCGACATCTGCGCGGGAGAGAACCGGTGCATCGTTGATGCCGTCGCCGACAAATGCCAGCTTCCGCTTTCCGGTCATCTCCGCCAGCATCTCCTCGACCTTCTGCACCTTATCCGCCGGAAGCAGCTCCGTGTACGCCTGATCGATGCCAACCTTCGCAGCCACCGCCTCGCCGACCGCTTTCCGGTCGCCCGTCAGCATAACAGTACGGCGGATTCCAGCCGCTTTCAGTCCACGGATCGCATCCTCCGTCTCCGGCTTGATCGTATCGGCAATCAGGATACTTCCGGCAAATTTTCCGTCCTTTGCCAGATAAATCACAGTGCCGATGCCGTCGCATTCCTGATACGGTATATTTTTACTCTTCATCAGGCGTCCATTACCCGCCAGAACTATGTGACCGTCGATCGTTGTCTCGATACCATGACCGGAAATCTCGTTGGTTTCACCGATGCGGGTTAAGTCGATCAGGGGTTTGCGTACCACTCCCTGCACACCCTCTTTGGACTGCACCTCTTTTATTGTGTCATTGTCAGCATCCAGAACGATTTCTGCTGTTCCCGCATTCGCCTTTTGAGTTTCTGCTTCTGCCAAACTGCATTTTCTCTCACGATACGCCTCCCGTATCGATTCCGCGATCGGATGCGTCGAATAATTCTCGGCATACGCCGCCAGCTCCAGAAGCTCATCCTCACTGATTCCCGCCGGATGCAGCTCCGTCACTTTAAACTCGCCCTTCGTCAGGGTGCCTGTCTTATCAAATACAACCGTATCCAGCTCCGAAACTGCCTCCAGATAATTGCTTCCCTTGACTAACACACCGATGCGGGATGCAGCACCAATGCCGCCAAAGAAGCTAAGCGGAACCGAAATCACCAGCGCACACGGGCAGGAAATTACCAGGAAAATACAAGCTCTCTGAATCCACTCGCCAAATTCTCCGCCCAGCACAATCGGCGGCACAAACGCCAAAGCAACCGCCGCGATCACGACCACCGGCGTATAATATCTGGCAAACCGGGTGATAAAGTTCTCCACCTTCGCCTTCTTGCTGCTGGCATTCTCCACCAGCTCCAGAATCCGCGCCACCGTCGAATCATCAAATTCTTTCGTCACGCGCACCCGCAGAAGCCCGCTGCCATTGACACATCCGCTGATGATTTCATTCCCGGCTGCCGCACGGCGCGGTACCGATTCACCAGTCAGCGCCGAGGTATCGATCATCGATTCACCCTCTACCACCACGCCATCCAGCGGAATCCGCTCTCCCGGCTGTACCACGATGATGTCATCTACTTCCACATCATCCGGATCGACCTGCTCTATCTGTCCATCTTTTTCAATATTGGCATATTCCGGGCAGATATTCATGAGATCGCTGATCGACTGGCGCGAACGGTTGACCGCATAACTCTGAAACAGCTCGCCAACCTGATAGAACAGCATAACCGCAACCGCCTCAGAAAACTCACCCACACCGAACGCTCCGAACGTCGCTACTGTCATGAGGAAATTCTCATCAAATACCTGACCATTTTTAATCCCCCGGAACGCCTTGTATACAATATCCCATCCAATAATCAGATACGGAATTAAAAATACGACTAACTCTGTCCACGGCTGCGGCATTCCGGCAAATACATTCATTTTTTTCGCTGCTGCCGCCGCGATATATACGATTGCCGCCGCGACGATCCGCTTCAGCATCGTTTTCTGCTTCTGATTCATAAAGCCTCCCTTCATTCTGGAAACACATTCCCAGAAAAAAAGATATAGGAAAATGTGCCGGCACAGCTCATTTGCCTATATCTTTTTACTTTGCCCTTCTGTGCATTACACAATCTGATTTTATTCTTTTAAAAAGCAGCTTTTGATCCAATTATGCCTTTTCCAATTTTACATATTAATAATGCAGTCCGGTTCCACCTTCTTGCACACTTCTACAACCTCTTTCATGATCTCGTCGAAACGTGCGTCATCCGCATCGATCGTCATTTTCTGCATCATAAAGCTGACACTCGCATCATTGACTCCATCCAGCTTCTTGATCGCATCCTCCATCTTTGCTGCACAGTTTGCACAATCCAGATCAGTTAATTTAAATTTCTTCTTCATGATAATCCTCCTCTTTTTATTGAGTTATAAATTTTTAATGTTTGCTTTCCGAGACCTGCAATTTTTTTCTTTACAGATAGCACCGCTTTCACATTCATTCAATCCATTATCATCATTCAAGGAATTTGCTATTCTTTAATATGCTCAAAGCCCTGGTTGATAATCCGGTAAACGTGGTCGTCTGCCAGCGAATAGAACACCGACTTTCCGTCCCGGCGGCTCTTGACAAGCTGCGACTGCTTGAGAATCCGAAGCTGATGCGAAATCGCCGACTGCGTCATATTAAGCAGCTGTGCAATGTCGCAGACACACATCTCCGACTCAAACAGCACAAACAAAATCCGGATCCGCGTCGAATCACCAAATACCTTAAACAGCTCCGCCAGATCATACAAATCATCGTCATCCGGCAGCATTCCCCGGACCGACTGCACAACCTCATCGTGAACAGCACACTCCTCACAGCACTCTACATCATGAATTGCCATCCGATTTCTCCCTTCATGCTACGCGTTTCTGCCCTGCTTCACTGCTTCTTTCGTGAAACCAGTTTGCAGGATTTTATCAAGATTTCTTTGAAATATTTTTATTTATATGAATCATTGTTCATATGTTCATTATATGAATGTAACTGGGAAATGTCAAGAAATATTTGTGGAAATTTAAAAGGAGTAAATGAAATGTTTTCTCAATTATAAAATGCTGCAAAAAAGACTGTTCATACAGACAAAATCCACTAAGTAATGCGCGTAAATGTGCTTCTTTCTGCCCGGTTTACAGATGATACTCTGTAAACCGGCACAGTTCAAATATCTATTTTCTACATCCTATGCTTTTTTGTCTATTTATGAACAGTCCGTTCTTTTTTATTCATTATTATATATCTTTTGCAGTTTATTTTTTCGACACTGCTTGAGCTATATTATCCATTGGTATATTATCCATCGTCTGATGATCTTTTGCCTCTTTCTGCAACCCCGACTTAGACTTCTAATAGAATCTCTCCTCGACAGGAACCGCATCCAAATGTTCCTGCCATTTCTCAACCGATACATCATGAACCGATACCGTCACAACCTTCGGATCCTTCTTTAATTCTTCTGATACCAGCGTTCTGACCTTCTCAGCCAGCGCTGCTTTCTCTTCCCGGCTCCGTCCCGGGTACATAGATATTGCAATGTGTGGCATGATTTTCCTCCTTTGTACTAATAGCACTCTTCCAAAATATCCAAGATTTCCGCGTGCGTCAGCTGCCGATACCCGCCGTCATTGCGGATACATGAATCAGCAATCGTTTTCAGCAGGCTCTGATCTGTGATCCCCAGTTCCCGCAGCGTCCCCGGCAAACCAATCTCCTGAATAAACGCCTGCAATGCGTCAATTCCGCCAAATGCCAGTTCTTCCTCATCGCCGCCATCTGGTGACATTCCCCAGACATTTACGGCAAATTTCACAAATTTCTTGATGCCGTCCCGGCAAATTCGACGATAATACGCCGGATGGATCACGCCAAGTCCCATGCCGTGGTTGCAGTCCGTGTAAGCCCCCATCTGATGTTCAATCATATGCGCCTCAAAATCACACTGTTTTCCTAATTTGATAATGCCAATCTCCGCCATCGTGGACGCCCACATCAGGTTGCTGCGCGCCTCATAATTTTCCGGTTCCCGGATCGCCACCGGCAGGTTCTCAATAATACTCCGCATCAACGCCTCCGAGATCGCATCCGAAAGATTATCCTCATCCGGTGCACTGAAATATGTCTCCATCACATGGCTGAGCATATCAAAACCGCCCGCTGCCGTCTGGAGTGGAGAAACCGTGTAGGTATATTTCGGGTCCATCATCGCAAACACCGGATTGCAGCGCGGATAATTCCGGCTCGTCTTAATTTTCTGTTCCTCATGGGTGATTACACCCTCGCCGTTGACCTCGCTTCCAGTGCCGACCACGGTCACAATCACGCCCACCGGAACCGGCTCAAAATCAATCTCGCCCTTTTTGATCCAGTATTCCTCCCAGACGTCCTTGTCCGTCGCAGCCGCCATTGAGATCGCCTTGCTGCAGTCCATGACCGAACCGCCGCCCACTGCCAGAATCAGATCTACCTGATTTTCCTGTACGACTTTTTTCCCTTCCATTACCTTGCTGTAGGTCGGATTCGGCATGATGCCAGAAAATTCTATCACCTGTTTTCCAGCCAGCTTTAAGACATCCATCACTTCCTGATAAATGCCATTCGTCTTGATCGAGCCGCCGCCATATGCCAGCATCACCGTTTCCCCATACGGCTTCACCGCCTCCAGCAGGTGCTCTTTCACACAACCTCCGCCAAAATAAATCTTTGTCGCATTTTCAAATGTAAACGCCCGCATCGTTCCCTGTCCTTTCTGAACCCGTTCCGGCAAATGCTTTTGCATCCGCCTGATGTTCTGCCTTCTTCTTTGTAGATATGTTTTTTTGAATCTTTATTTTGATTATTTTTCTCCTTTATCTCAGATTCATCAAATGTTCATCTATAACCCACACTAGATTTGACAAGTTCTCTGTAAGTGTTCATATTATATCACAATTCGCATCTTCGATGCTTACCGCTGCTGACGCAGCTATCGTGATCGCCATTCGCCGTTCGCCATAAATCTGCAAGCAGCTCTCTGGCTCACTTGCGCTCATTATATCATATTACCTTTTTATATTCTATCTGTTTCAAAAATTTCACGCATATATTTTCATTTTTATGAATAAAATTGCACAAACTTATATCTGCGTGTCATTTTTATTCCTCCATCCACTTCCAAAATATTTTCCGAAATTTATGATTTCTTCACATTCCGAACATACTTTTATCACATTTTTTCGATATAGTAATACGCGTAAAGGCAAAAGACCTTTCATAATATACTTTTTCATACCTACGCCGACAGGAGTCCGTTCCTGTCGGCTCCTCCTATTTTAAGGGATATATCTACTCAAGCGGGCAGTTTCATGATAAAATAAACACACAGATAGAATCATCTCACAAACACAGATTCTATATTAAATTTACAATAAAAATAGCTGCATGAATCACATATATTAGGAGGAACTTCTCATGAAACACGAACTGACGCAGGAAGAAATCCTGGTTGAAATAAAAGACATTCTATCAGAATACGTAGAAATCACCCGCCCGCTGACACCGGATGACCGCCTGATCGACGATCTGGGGCTGGATTCATTTTTGATCGTATACTTTATCACAGAGATCGAAGACTGCTTCGAGATCGATATTCCGGAAACGGATTTTATCGAGCTTGTCACGGTCAAGGATCTCTGCGAACGGATTCAGCTGGAAATAAAAAAGCACTCCCCTTATTAATACCAGCGTGTCATCGGCAAGTCATTATTAATTCCTTTTGTAAATAAAATCTGGTGCAGACGCAGATTTTCCATATCCAGGATATAAAATCCATCTGCTGAACCACAAGAAATCATTTCCCAGAGACTTAGAACCATTACGCCCGGGAAAATATATTTTTTAATCCACGAATCGCCCGAATGTTCCTCCAGCACACTGATAAATTGCAGCAGAAACAGTCCGTTCCTTCCCTCTTAACCCGAAATGGATACTCATCAAACTTTTGGTTATATCTGTCCCTGTTCTTTCAGATATGCCAGAAAACCCACACAGCCCTCCAGAACATCTTCATACGTCGCGTCGAAATCACCCGTATACCACGGATCCGCGATGTCACGGTCTGAACCTGCAAATGTGAGGAATTTATATATTTTCCCCTCCGGATCGCCTTTCAGCATTCGGTTTAAATTTCGGATATTGGCACTGTCCATACCTATGATATAATCAAATTTCTCATAATCCGCCCACGTCACCTGCCGCGCCCGGTGCGGTACCAGAGGAATTCCAACCTTTCTCAGCTTATTCACCGTCCCCCGGTGCGGTGGATTGCCGATTTCTTCGGTGCTTGTGGCGGCGCTGTCGATAAGGAAGTGGGCGGAAAGCCCTTGGGATGCGACTTTGTGGGTGAAGACACTTTGGGCTAGGGTGGAACGGCAGATGTTGCCGTGGCAAATAAATAGTATTTTTATCATCGTCTTATATCTCCATATAAGTCTTGTATTTCTTCTCAAATGCCCAATATTGCAAGGTTTTTCGCCATTTTCATGTTTCTTTGTTTTCGGGATATCTTCTCAAATCCTCCCGTATTTTCTCATGCTTTTTCCTGCAATATTGGTAAATCCGTTGGTAAACAAATGCTCTTTACCAACGGGGTTTCTCAGGCTTCCGCTACTCGAAGCAGCTCTGCCTGTGCGTCATCGAACTGCACATGGGTGTAGACGTTCAGCGTCACGCTGATGTCCGAATGCCCCATGATATACTGCAATGTCTTAGGGTTCATTCCGGATTTCGCCATATTGGAACAGAAGGTGTGTCTGCATACATGAGGGGTTACTTTGGGCATCTGGATGCAGTAGATTTTGTTGTACTTCTCGACAATGTGCTGCAGGTATTTCTCCCAGTGCAGTGCAACCATCGGTCTGTCGTTCTTGTCCAGGAACAGGAATCCGGCATATCCATCCACCATCGGCTCCACTTTCGGTGCCATACGATTAGCGAGGATTCGTCGGAAACACGCTACCACTTCCTCACTCATCGGCACATAGCGGATACCGCTTTCCGTCTTGGGGTCCTGGATTACATACTGCATCTGCGATGTTCTCTGCAGCTGATGGTCAACCTTGATACGCTTCTGATCGAACTCGATATCGGAAAAGGTCAATCCACAAAATTCCGAGATACGCAGCCCTGTGTTAAAGAGAATGAAGATTGCATCGTAGTATCGGCAGAAATGCTTATCTTCCTTGATGAATTTCAGAAGTTCACGCTCCTGCTTTCGGGTAATTGCTTCTCTGGTGACAGAATCGTTCACGATCACGGATGCCAGCTCAAATCCGAAAGGATTCTTGCGGATCAGATCATCATCCACCGCCAGCTGAAAAGCCGGTCTCAGAACACCTCTGATAGAGTGAATGGAGCTGTAACCCCTGCCGTCCACCTGCTGAAGCTTAATCAGCCATGCTTTTGCATCGGACAGGCGAACCTTGTCAATGCGCTGCTTTCCAAACGCTTCTTTGTTCAGAATATTGATCACGGTCTTATATCCTGCACGGGTGTTGTGGCTCACTCCGGTTTTCAAAGACACATACTTTTCTACCAGTTCAACTACCGTATAATTACCGCCATTGGTAACGATGTGGTCAAACAGATCTGCTTGAATCTGCTTTTCCTTCTCTCTCAGCGAAAGCTCTCGCTTCTTGCCCTTGGGTGTCGGATCGTTCTTGTCCAAACGCCAACTGTATACATTCTTCTCCTTACCGTCCTCGTCAATATATCGGTAACGATACCTCCCATCTGTACGCTGGTATTCGCCTTCACGCAAAATCCGGTTACGATTGTCTCGTCTTTTTTCGCTCATGGAATCTCTCCTTTCAAGAAAGGAGAGCCAGACTTGCGATAACATTGTATCACAAATTTGGCTCTCCGTATAGTTGTATCATGTGAAAACGGCAGTTCTGCCGTATTATTTTTTACACAGCGGTGGCCTGATCCAGATATCGCTCGAACTTCTCACGCTTGATCAGCGCCCTGTTGCCGTTCATAACGTAGAAATCTTCGTGTGGGTTCTGGTCGATCAACATCCGCAGTTTCCCCTCACCGATGTGATAGTAGCCAGCGGCTTCTTCAATGGTCAGCGTGTATCTGCGCCACACCGGAATGTCAAAATAGTTCTTCTCGCTCACATTGCTCTTGCTATTCGCCATAGGCATTTACCTCCATATATCAATTCGTTGTACAGGGATAGGACGTTCCGAACCCTGCGTTTTTCTGTGCTGCGTTCATTTCAATACCTCCTAAAGCCGGGCAAGGGAGAACCGGAAACAGAAACCGGAAACCGGCTTCTAAAAACCAGATTTTTCCTTGCGGCAGTTGTCTTAGCTATTTTGGTTTTTCTTGAATTTCTTTGTTGCTTTCGTTTCCAGAGAAGATAAAGTCTTGTTGAACAAGGCTTTTCCCGGAAACCGATATGGCAACGGATTGGATATGAAACAGGAAACCAGTCTCCTTTCTTAAAACGGCAGTTCCATCTGGCTGCATTCTTCCTCGGTCAGCTCACGAAAGCCATCCAAGGGGCTTGTCTCCGTTTCCGATGCTTCGTTTCCACGCATCCAGCCCCTTTGCTTGCCGTACTTCTTATAGCTTCTGGGATTGGGATACGGTATCCAGCCTGTCACGGACTGGTTCATAATCTCGTTGATCTCCCGTATCTCCCACGATTTCGGCTCGTCAAAGCGTCCCAGAGCTTCGTGATGGAGCAGTTTGGAACAGACCATATCTCCATCAAAATCGTCCAGAAATGCCTGTATCACGCCCACCTTGGTGTCCTCCGGCATGAACTGCTTTTGCAACAGAACCAGCTGTTCGTTCATCTCTTTTGACAGTTTCAGTTGTACCTTTCCTCGCCGGTAAAGGGTCATGGCTTCCGCCCACAGCTGATCCATATACTGCCGGGATGCCGCTTCATCTTCCAGAATGTGTACCTCTGCCTGTTCGGGATGTACCATGACGGGCAAAAAGCGGCGGTTTCCGCTGCGGTCAAGGGGCAAAAAGTCCAGCGCATTGGATGTGCCGCCGAACACACATTGCCGAAGCCTGTCCTCTGGCTCCGTTGCATAGGGAACCTTATAGGTTTCCTTGGATCGGCTCAGAAACGATTTAATATCCTCAATGCTCCGTGCGTTTGCTGTAGCAATCATCTCCGACATTTCTATGATCCAGTGTCCCTGCATCTTGCGGAACACATTGTCGTCATCAATCTTCTTCAGGTCATCGGAGAACCATTCATCCTTGCAGGCGAGAAAGCGGAAGAAGGTGGATTTTCCCGCTCCCTGTCCGCCTACCAGACAGAGCATCAGTTCAAACTTGCAGCCCGGTCTGAATACCCGGTGAATGGCTCCCAACAGAAACAGCCGCATGACTTCGGTGCCATACGCACATATTTCTGCACCCAGGAAGTGATGAAGCACAGAGGAGATGCGCTCTGTGCCATCCCATTCCAGGCGGTTCAGATACTCCCGGATTGGGTGATACTGGTTCTGATGTGCAACCACTGTCAGCGCCCTGCGGATGCGGTTTTCGTTGTTCAGCTCGTATCGTTTTTCCAGATACAGCATGAGATAGTTGAAATCCGTGTCGTTCATGGCAGAGGTATTGCGTTCCCACCACAGGGGCTTGCAGATGTCAATGCGCCCAGTGAGGATGTTATAGCCGATAGCTCCATGCAGTACCGGGTCAGACTGAAAGACCTGATACACATTCTGCATGGTGTTTTTCACCTGCCCTTTATCGTTCACCTCCAGAAGCTCCCTGACTTCCTCCGGGGTCTGGCAGAGTCGGTTCTCTGCCAGCATCTTCAAGTTCTCTCTCAGCTCCGGTGCCAAGCTCTGATAATCGCCGTTCAAGTTTCATCACTTCCTTTCCGTAATCTTTGATAAGTGCCGCACGATCTTCAATGGAATCGTACAACAGCACATCCAGCAAATACTCGATGTGGTCTTTCTTTTGCAGTGCTTCCACAAACAATGGATGCCATGTCTCATCCTTCGGTTTTGGGGCATACGCCCGTCCCCAATGCCGGAGCAGATGAAAATAATCTGATAATACCCGGAAGCACTTGACTTCCAGTTCCCGGTACATTTGCTCCTCTGATTTTTCTCTGATAGACTTTTTCACCGTTTCCTTTCTTTTATGATGTGTATAGGAGATTTGAAAGTCCGCAGCCAGTTTTTCAGCGGCAGATTTCAGATCCAGCCCAAACAGCTGTGCTGTAAAATCAATCACATCTCCATCAGCACCGCAGCCAAAGCAGTGGAAGCGCTTGTCCACTTTCATGCTGGGTGTCCGATCATTGTGAAACGGACAGTTGGCTTTTCCTGCCCGGTTGACACGGATGCCGTAATTCTCTGCTGCCTGTCGAGTGGTAACGGTCTGTTTGACCGCTTCAAATACATTCATCCATTCCTCCCAAATAAAAATGGCACCTGATGTTCAACTATCAGATGCCTGTTACCGTTCTATATTCTGTTTTCTGGCCAATTTCTTTGCGTTATCTTCGCTTTTGATTTGCTCTTTGTGTTGCTGCAAACGAAGAAGCAGGGATTCTTTGGCTTTTTCCTTGACTTTCTCCTTGTTGGCCTGCTTGACTTTCGGATTGTGGAGCAGGCTTTGAATCTTTTCCAACATATTCTTTGCAGCATCCAGAAGAACACTTTTTGTCTTGTTCAGACATTCGTTGATAATGTCCTTCTTCTGCTGGGAGTAATTACGATCCGGTGAGGTTGCCCACTTTTGAAATTTACTGATTTCGGCAATATCCTGTTTTTGTGTTTCCTCCCGAACTGTATCTGTGACAACTTCGCAGGCTTTTTCATAGGCCGTCTCCGCAATTTCTTCTACCAAAGATTCTGCATCCTCCAGCTTCAAAGTAACTTCCTGCAATACCTGTTCTTGTTGGGCAAGCATTTCCTTTTGCTTGGCAAGAATATAATCCTGTTTTTCCAAGTAGGCTCGTCCACCATATTCAGGCTCACGATCCAAATGCAGACCGTGCTTTTCACAAATCTCAAACAAAAGCTCTCTGCAAATTGCATCAAAAGTCTGTTTTCGGTTGTTGTGTTTTCCTTTTGGTTTGTCAGGATTAGGCAATGGGATTTCCAACTCTTCCAATGCTTTTTCTTGTTGAGGGCAAAGCTCACCGTACTTATTTTTACATTCAAAAACATGACGCTCCTGAATGTGTGGTGTGCCTTCATCCAGATGCAACGCCCAGTCCAAAATACGAACATAGCTTCCAAACCGACGATCCATCTCACCAAAGAAATCATTGACGATAGCAAGAAGAACCTCACCGGATACATGATCTTCCAGTGTGCCGATCTGATAGATACTTTCCTCCGGACAGGTCTTTTTGTTCTTCAGTAGATCTTCAACGGTGCGGTTTCTCTCTGGGTGTCGGGCCTTTTCATTTCGCTCATTCTGAGCATCCACAAAATCGCCGTATTTGGATGCGTAATACATCCGTTCAATATCCTCGAAAGAAAAATCTTTGTCAGCGTCTTTTCCTTGGTTTTCCGATGTGGTGACTCCACGGTAGCAATCCCAATAGACGTTTTGCCTTGTCCGCTGGGCATCGATGTGTTCACTGTTGTCTACATCGAACCGCCTGTCATTGTGCTTGGGGTTGTAGGTGCCGTGTTTGCCGGAACGACCATTATGCCTGGTTAACTTCAACGATTTTCCTCCATTTCTTTTTTGATGAAGTTGAAAAGGGAACGACAGCTCCGCTGCAACCTGCGTGGGATTTGCGACAGGTAATACCCAATACGAGTTGTCGCAACGACATCTCTATGGGCAAGGCTGCCGCCCTTGACCCGCACAGTGGTATCGCATTCCCTGTACCCATGCACAAAGGGCTGCGCCCTCTGTACTCCTGCACGAAAAATAGTCCTCGCCGGTGATCAGGCGGCTCCAACTGTTTTTCGATTTGTCTCGCATGACTTCATCAGTCATACGAGATTGATCAACCGCCATGGTCGATTGATCGTTTTGCAAATGAGCAAAACAAAAGGCACCAACTTTTTACGGTTGATGCCCTTTGGTCTATTCATTTTCAACAATAAAATCCGCCGCTGTTACTTATAACCCGTTGTCTTATATGCGACCGTTTCATAAAATATAATATGAATTTTTATATACAGGAGGGACTGGTTATGCTGATACAACAAAAATTCGGTCAGAAAGTCCAGTTGCTTAGAAAAGAACAGGGCTTAAGCCAAGAAAAATTTGCACTGCTAATCGACATGGACAGAACTTACTACGCTTCTGTTGAGGCAGGTAAAAGAAATATCTCTTTGGTCAATATTCAGAAAATAGCTACTGGCCTCGGTGTTCCCATTTCAAAGCTGTTTGAAGATATCGAGTAACCAATCACAGGAGGATAGTGCTATGTATTTTACCGAGCAAACAATAAAGAATGCTGTCCGTGATATGCGGGGAGCTGCTGACCATATGTTGAAAATATGGTTTGTCCTTAAGTCAATGGGATTGACCAAATCAGAAAGCGTTGCCATAGATACATCCAATTCCACTCCTCATTTACAAAGACTTTTCAAAAGCGGCAATTCAGATGGTAGCTTCTTTGTCCCGTTTGCGCACACGGAACGTTTTGCTAAAATGAAGAGTGATGCCTCAAGAAGTATTATTCAAACCAACATCCAAAGATGGGCTTCCAGCGGTTCTGTTGTAACCGTAGACCCAACAGGTTTTCTTTCTTTTGACAACTCTACGAATGGACTTGTTGTTAGAGTAGGAAGACAATATCCTTTAGGACTCGGTCATGATAAAACAGGATTTGCCAGAGAGGATGGACAACGAGTTAATATTCCTCAATTGCAGTTTGCAATTTGGTATTTTGCCCAAACGGAGATTACTGATCCTGATCCTCAATCTATTATTAATCGTATGAAAGCTGATTTGAATTTAGATGATTCTGAATGCGAGTTGATTTTTGTTAATAAAGAGATTCATATCGAATTTCAAGATGCTCCTATCACTGACAAGCAGCTTAGTGAAATTTGCAATAATGCTTTCTCTACACCACTAACGCTCGAAGCAAAATTAGAAACGAGCACAGATTACGTCAAGAGGGTAAAAAATATAATTACTGTTTCCGAAAAACCTGCTTGGATCACTGAATCCCCAGAAATTCAAATTAAAGATCTTGTTGAGCAAGGTGAGCGTGCAATTCTTTTATACGGCCCTCCCCGTACCGGAAAAACAAGGGCAATTGATCAGCTTTTTGAACGCACGTCTGATGACAGATGTACGATTCAGCTGCATGAAGGCTGGGGGTACGAGAATCTAATTACGGGCTTCTTTCCAGATAAAGAAGGAAACTTTGATTGGAAAGATGGTGTGTTACTGCAGGCGCTCCGCTCGTCCAAAAAGATTATTGTTTTGGAAGAAGTAAATCGCACTCGCCTTAGTCAAGCCCTTGGTGAAGTGTTCTCTTTATTAGAATCTGCATATCGTGGCGAAGAACATGCTATCAAACTCCCTAATGGCGAGAGCTTATTCATTCCCGAAGATACAGTTTTCTTCTTTACAATGAATACAATAGATGCCAGCACAGAAGACGTTGATGATGCTTTGATCGGCAGAATGGCCAGCGTAAACTTCCCTCCACGTATTGAGGATTTAAATTCTATTTTGCTTGCTGCTGAAGTAGATGATACAAGCAGAGAGAAGATTAAGACTGTCTTTAATTCTATCATTGCAGTGTATCCTTTGGGTCATGGGTACTTCGCTAATATTAAGAAATCCACTAATTTTATGCGGTATTATTTATCTCGAATTCGGCCGGTTCTGTGCAATCATTTTGAAGCATTTAAGCCGGAGGTTATTGCTCAAATCGATAATGTTGTGGACAGCCTTTTTAACACAGGTGATTGATCATGAGATGGACAATAACTGAAAACGAGGAATGCAAATGTCCTGGCTTTACAGTTGATTTTTTGCCTGCTAACTTGCCCGCCAATCTTCATGTACTTTATAAAGAGTCACAGTTGTTTTTGCGGGCAGATGGCCTCGCAGGAATTATCCCATGTAAATCTGGCCATTCTATCCTAATAGAACCCAAATGTAAGAGCCTTCGTCCTTTTGCAATGTATGAGTACATCAATAATCTTTCTATCAGGCACCAGACAGCCGATGCCATTGATCTAGACGGACACGACATTGATATTAATTCGCTTGCCCAATCTTTTGCGAATGAGTTAATTGCCATTCAATGTCGTCAAAAGCTTTTCAAGAGACTTCCGGTCAAAGAAAACCGTAATATGGTTAAAGGTAGAGTCGATTGGGCAAATACATACCGGAGAATTAAAACCGGGAGAGAACTGCCCATTACTTCAACTGCCCTTGAATCCACATATGACATTGCCGAAAACGAAGCTATATCAATGGCTGCGGAGATTTGTCTGCCGCTATTTGAATATAATACGGCAGAATGGCTTGCTCTCCATTCTTGGAGTTCCATGCCGTATAGTAAGCCGTTGACAAAAGAGGAACTTCAGAAGCTTTTTAGTTCTCTCAGAAACCTAAAATTGGGTGGTGCACACGCTTATTATTATACACCACTTGCCCTTGCTCTCATTATTTTAGGTATTGATGATGCAGGAAATACCACATCACAAGATCAAAGCATCTTGTTTAATATGCCTGGTCTATACGAGGATTATATACGCACCGCATTTATGAGAAAATGCGTATTGAAAGGTCTCTCCTGTCAAAAGAGCTTTATTCCTAAAAGCTTCCTTTTTACAAATGGAACTTGTGAATTAGAACCAGATATTACGATATACAGTGGTACACAGCCGCTCGCAGTATTAGATGTTAAATACAAAGTTCCTGATAGTAAAGATTATTATCAAATTTTTACCTATATGCAGTATGCGAGACTATCAAATGCCTATATTATTTCTCCGTGCGTTAAGCACAATGAAGTTATTACAGCATACAATGGAAGCAGAATAGTCAACATCAATGTATCCAAATCGGATCATGTGCAACTGGAAAAGCTTGCAGTAGAAGTAATTGACAACTTATGAAAAAGGACACGTGCCATTTAATAAAGCACGTGTCCTTTTCTTTATAGATTCAATCGCAGCTGAACATTAGTCGCTGTTTCTTGCGCTCTTTTTTCTGCCAATTTAATATATTCGTCAGAAATGTCAAATCCAATATACTTTCTGTTCAGCATTAAAGCAGCTATTGCTGTTGTACCAGATCCCATAAATGGATCGAGAACGGTATCTCCCTCGTTTGTTGAAAGAGCAATGCATCGTCCTGGTAATTGTAAGGGGAACTGTGCGCCGTGACCATTGCCTCCAGCAGATGTAGGTAAGTGCCAAAAGTCAGATAATTTTTCGGACTCAAATGGCTGCTTTCCTCCAAGCTCAGATGGTAATGATAAGTAGGCTTGTTTATCAAATAGCGGAGTTCTTTGGGCAGTCAAATGAAGAACGTATTCAACGTTTCTACTCACTCTGGATTGCTGCGGTTCGGGCATTGATGCTGTTTTACACCAAGAAATCATGCTCTTTACATAGAAACCAATTCTGGATGCTCTTTCTGCAATCCGTTGTGGGATGAGGCATTGCTCGCCATCCTGCAGATAAACATGTCCCGCAGAATAACGCTTATATTTATGATCTTTCCATGTTTTCTTATCATGTCCTTGCATTGCATAGAGAGCTTCTGCTGCATTGCTTCGTATTTGTGTACGTGTATTATACGAATCCATCACGTTCCACCAAATCGATCCAGTTAATGTCAGCTTCTTTTTAATGTGGTACAAAGTTTCGACAGAGTGTCGAATAAAACCTTCCGGAGTCTGTTCAAGGCCGTAGGTGCAAATTTCGCCATCTGCCCATTCTTTAATTAGAAACTCATCGTAAATTCTCATCGCCCAATAAGGAGTTGATGTTACTACACACTGTATTGATTGATCTTCAAGTTTATCAATCAATTGGATAGCATCACCTTTATACATCTTATTGGTTTCTAATATCGTATCATTCTTTCGTTGGCTCTCTTTTTGACTTTCGTTCCTTAAATACTGCAGCACTCTGCTCCTTGGCACAAACGTTTCAGAAAACGCATCTTGTTCGAGAAGCGCTACCACCATATCTTCTGTCAAATATTCATGCTTTCCCAGCACCTTTTTGACAAAATATTCATTCATTCCTACCACGGGAAGAACCATTTCCAGTGGATAAAGATTGCTGGTTCGATCCCTTGGAATTGTAGCTACTTGTGTGTAGGGTTTTATTTCGTATGATTCAAGCATTCTATTTATCTCCTTGTTTGTCGGAAACTTTCAAAATTATTTCTTTTGATTCGACATCCAGATATATTTCAAACACACTTTTACCTGCCTCAACACCAAGGTTCATTAAGACTGATTTGGGCATTCTTAACCTTAGATCTTGTTGAAGAAGGTTTTCCCCTAAGTATACTAATTTATCCACTTATATCACCCTGAAATTAGTTTTATTTTAGTCTAATTATAGGGCAGCAACTCAAAAAAGTCAATAACCTTGCATGCGACACATTTTATCTCCTTTCATGTCCATAAAAACGTACTTATAGTTGTAATTCTGACTTAATAAATAATTTTGCCGTTCTACCCTCGATGTTTCCTTGGAGGCAAATCCCCTGTTCGGTGCTGTCCAGTCTCCCTTGCGGAAGCGCTCCCTTTCGGTCTTGGCGGTTTATCTCATCCCGGACGGTCATTCAATTTTTTGTTGTCTGCTGAAGTAAGTTCATCTTACAACAAAAAACAGGCTCGTCCCGTATATCTCCAAATCAGGAAAAACAGCTCAAAAAGCAAAATTTCTCCGTTTGGAGAAATGTGATTCTTTAGGATGTTGAACTGGGTTGCGCTGGTATGATAAAATACAGAAAAAGATCCCGGAGGCGCCCATGAAAGTTAAATTATCCATACAAGAAAAACTGCGAGATCTGCGTGCCGAACAAAAAGATCTCACATTAGAAAAGCTCAGTCAGGCAACTGGTATTGCTTCATCTACGCTGGGCAAATATGAAAGTGATGATTATAAGGACATCAGCCACACCTACTTACTGGCGCTTGCTAAATACTACAATGTTTCTGCTGACTGGTTGTTGGGTCTTAGCGAATCTCGTGAAGTTCAAAACCATGAGGTTGCCGACTTGCAGTTGGACGATGAAACCTTAGAAATTCTGAAAAGTGGCAGACTTAACAATCGTCTGCTTTGCGAAATGCTAAAGCATCTCGATTTCCTGAAGCTGATGACTGACACCGAGATTTATGTGGATGGCATTGCCACCATGCAGATCAAGAACATGAATGATTGGTTGAACGCTGTCCGGTCACAAATCGTTCAACAGCATAATCCTGAAAGCAATGATCTGTATCTCCAAGTGCTGGACGCAGCTCGTATTGATGAAGAAGAATACTTCTTCCATAACATCCACGGAGATCTGGACAGAATTATTCGTTCTATCCGAGAGAACCATCAGAACGCTACTGAATCTGCACCTATTGAGCGCACTTCCAACGATAAAAAGATGCAACGCTTGTTGCAGTCTATGAAATACAAAAGCAATCCCATCGAGGAATTCTGGCGTTACTTCTGCGACGAACTGCAAATCGACTATGACAAGCTCTCCGAGGATGAGCATAGCACTATGAAGCAGATGTTCAAAAAGTCGAAATTACTTAAGAGCTTTCCAAGTCATAAAAATAAGTCCCGTAAGTAATCTCTGAAACAACATCAGCAACTTCCCGAACGGAAGTCTGTGCCGTCCCAGTTGACACTGGAGAACAAGAATGGTTACGAGAGTACCTTCAAAGCTAAATCATACTTCGTAATTGACACAAGATATCTTCTGATTTGCAGAAACTGAAATGAGGTGAAATGATGGTAAATATAAATGGTAAAGAGTGGACAAAGCTGGTACCTGCAGATATTCAGAGTGTGATATCCGAGCAGGATTTTGATGAGTCATTCTATTTTGAATTTAAAGACGACAAAGTATCTAACAAGAAAGTAATGGAAGAAGTATCCGCTTTTGCGAATACATTTGGCGGATATATTTTTCTCGGCGTTTCGGATCAGAAGCAGATTGAAGGCTGTTCTACATGGAATGAGCAAAGAATCCATACCACAATCCATGACTCAATAACGCCTACCCCATCTTTTGATGTTAAACGGTTTACGATTGGCACAGACATCGTGTACGTTATTAGAATTGATGAAGGAGCCGAACCACCTTATATTACCAGTAACGGAAAGATCTATGAGCGCCTTTCGTCTGGCTCATTTGTCATCAAAGATTCCTCTAAGCTTTCACAGATTTACAACAAAAAAGAGCGTTTGTTGGAACAGATGGAAAGAAAAATAACAATCCCTCCCATCCCCCAGAAGACCAATAATATTTACGGATACATTGATGTTGGATTCTGTTTGGTAACATCTGATACACAAATAGCTTTAGATACTTTCAACAACGCAGACTTAAAAGCTATAGCTCAGAAGTTTTCTGAAACCTCGTCAGCATTCAGTCTTTCGTCTGTTGGCAATTCTATTGTATTCACACCGGGAGGGTTATCGACACCTAAAGGGCACTTGCCGGCGAACACAAACAATTTCCTTGAGATAATGGCTGATGGTAGCGCAAGGATGAGAATTCTGTTAATAAACAATGATCAGGATGATTCGAGTGTAAACATGATGCTTCCAGTAACAATGCTACGGATGTATAAAGAAGTATACACAAAGGTAATGGGGGATTTGTTCCCGCATAAGATAGCTTATGCAAAAAAATACGAATCTCTGACCGTGCAACAGCAATTCCAGCCAATTCTCTTTTATGAGGACTATGTCCTGGAAATAAATCCAAACTTAGAGGAAGATAACAAGAAAATGTTAGAGGCACTAAAAGAGCATCGGGACATTTTTGGAATAAAAACAGTGATTACCGATGACCGCATTCCCAAAACTGGCCTTTATACGATTGATAAGCGTCAAATTGAACTCTGGGGAGAGGAATATACTGCCGAAACCATTATAGATGAATTATTCTATTCGCGTTTTACTACGGTCGGAGCTATCCCAATTTCAGAAGAGACCCATGTCGAATAAAAAACAGCGCCCATCGGTCAGCAAAACCGATGGGCGCTGCATTATGCACTCAGTTATTCTTCCATGACTTCCAACATCATCCTGGCACCCAGTTTAAAGCCATTCTGGAATATCAGGCAATCTGTGATGGTTTGATGCTCTCGCATACAATCCGTGTACTTCTCAAATAGTTCTTTCTGTTCGTCCGTCATAGTGGCTTTGAGCTTTTCCTCATTCCTACAGATCAGCTCCTGTACCTTCTTGTACTCCTTGGAAGAGGTGTCGTACTCAGTCGGCTCAATGTTGCCGTACCAAAATTCTTCGAGGATTCTCATACTGCCCCCTCCCCGTAGATTATTTCTCGGAGGATGGTTTCCTCGGCTCGATTTCGGATGCTGTTCATGGCTGCAACCCATGCCATCTGGTCGGATGCTTTCAGTTCCTCAGTTACGCTCTCAATTTCCTTCATCTGCTCAATAATCAGGGACAAACGCTCCTGCACCTGTTCGTTCAGATCAGCGAGGTATGTCCAGAGCTGACCACTGAGGATCAGGTCATTGTAGAGGATCGGACGATGCTCTTTGAGGTAGTCACGGTGCATCCGTCCCCATTTACCAATGGGGCGCTGTTCCTCGGAGGACAGGGTAAGAACCGGAATATAATAATCGCCAATGAGTTCATACCAAAGGCCATTGTTCTCATCATAAATGTGTTTCTTCATCTCAGTCATAGTATTGATCTCCTTATTCTGGTGTTAGAATCGCAAGTCTGACTCTCCAGAAATATTGGTAAATCTTTGGTAAATTTGAGATCGAAACACAAAAAACGCTTAAAAACGGGGCTTATGAGACGATATGAGACTTTTCATCATGCCCGGTAAATCCTGCCGTGGCAAACGAAAAGTACTTTTATCATAGTTTTGTTTCTCCTTGATTTGTCCCGGAATGCCCTGTTTTGCAAGGGTTTCCGTGGTTCATGTAATTTGCTCTGAAATTACAGATTATGGCAAATCAGAGCAAGATTGAGCATGTTGTTACTACCTGTTAGTAGTAAAATTAGTAGTAACCGGTAAATTCTTACTACTAAGGATTATTTTTCAAAAACAATTTGTTCATATTTGCTTGCAAGAATATTTTCTATTGCATCAACTCCCATATTAGGATAATCCTCTAATGCCTTTATTAAATCACTATCTTCCAACGGAATTACAAGACCTCGTTCATCCGTAAAAGTATCAGCACATCTTTTAATGAAATTTTCTTCTAAAACTCTACATGTAAGAATTCCAACTCTTCCTCTCATATTACTAAATCGTCCACTTAGCTGGTCAATTTCTGGATTTGCAACTTCACCAGTATAATTTTTGCATTCAACATAAACATATGGACATGGCAATGTAACATTATGACTAGGTGTTGTATAGAAGAAACCATCTTCAGCAGAATTATTAAACACAATATCTATTCGTTTTCTACCCTCATGTATTTCTTTTTCCTTTTTGGGTGATGACAAATTCGGATAAAAAAGCAATTCCAAAATACCAATTATTAGATTATGATAGTTAGACGCATTTTTTGTTCCAGATGGAACGCTTCTCAATTTACTAATCAAATAATTACATATTTCATTCGCATTTAAATCTTCTAAAACCGCACCTTGAATCCTTTCAATTTTGCTCACAGTTTTATTTTTGAAATCTTGAAATACTTCCGGATGTGATTCAGTAAATCTTGCCAAATATTCTTTATCTATAGGGGGTTCGATTTCTTCAATACTTTTTTTTGTAACATATTTCTCACCATTCTTATATTTTCTTACAAGTGAACTACCCAAACTCAAGTGCTCATTTTGTAAATAATTCAACACAAAATGTTGTTTATACTCTTGCGTTGTATATTTGTCAGTAAAAGAAACTATTCTCTTCGGTACTAATAGTATAGGTTTATTATTTATTACAAGTCTTTCTGTATATTGGTTATCCCATCTTTTATGTTTTGCATCCCAATACATTCCCGATGGAACAGTTTAAAGAAGTGGAATATTATGTAATTCGCATTGCTGTTTTGTGTATTCTAACAATTGTAATTTTATTATATTTGCAGTCATATCCGATACTTTATCTCTATCGACATTAGGTACAAATATTCTAAAATCTTCAATATCCTCCATTATTCCAGAATGAATTGCTCGGCTCCTTAACAATTCTTTAAATATTGCATTTGTATCTTCTGGTCCCATACCGCGCCCTTGAGGTTTTCCATGAGACATTCCCATACACACATCATTACTCTCACCTAGATGTGAAAACAGTTCTCTCGCTTGTTCTATTCTTTTTCCCTTTAATAACGCTAACAAGAACTCAAAATATGACCTAATCGATTCATAAGCACAAACTGCAAACGGAAATTCACATTTAGAAATATAATATGGATCCAAAAACAAGGGCGTATCAATATCCGGATTAATATCCACAAAATCAAGCTCATATTGAGATTTTTTTAAATCAAATAATTCACTTATCTTCACAGTTGTTGTAACCTCCCACTCACTCATAATACCAGCAAGCATAATTCCTATTCATTTTTTAAAGATAATTCTAATTGAACTGGTTCTCCCATAGCTTTTCTAAAAAGTTTATCAAACTCTTCCCACGTATCTGACGCCTTCATCAATGCAATTGTTTGCTGCAATTGATGGTCCAATGTTGGCAATCCTGTATCTTCTGTTAAAAATTGGTGGAATCTTGTACTTCTATTTCCATTTTTGTTTTTTGGAGTTTTTCGTTTTAATTCGTTTAATACTCCTGGGGGTAAATAATTATATATATATATTCATTTGTTAATTTACCTGCATATGAAGGTTTTGCTTTTCCACGATATTCCCATCCTTTTAGTCTAAACATTTGCTTGTAAAACTCATCTGGAAAACGTTTCGCCCATGGAAGCAACTCTTGACTAACATATTTCTCTAAAATAAGTTGAAGTTCATTTCTATCGCGTTCATCCTGATATCCAGTAACTTCATCTATTACAGCAATCAAACCAACTTTTGCAAAAGCTGTCATGCCATAATAAGCTCACCAAAACTACACAGTCAAAAAAGTTCAGTACTCAACTTTTTTGACTGTCTATAACCAGGAGGATTCCCATTCTAAACGCATCCATGCATAGGAAGTCATCAAATCTGACTCCATGTTCCCTATCATTCAAATCTTCTACACTATGAAGCTTTATGCCTTGCTCTTCACAAATCTGATATAATTCCTGTAGTGCCGCCTGCCCCATATTACGAAACTTTATAAAATGTTCCTTTGGATATTCTCTCAATACTTCCAATGACTCAAATCCATTTCTTCTGAGAATATTCCGTAACCTGATCGACATTTCAATATCATCATAATTTGTTTTTTCAGCGTACATAAAAGCTCCCTTTTGTCATTTTATTTGTCATATAACTTATCAACCTCTGCTTCATATACTGATTCAGTATGAGTATCAAACAGCACCCATTCCACCAAATCAAAGCTGTCCGGATTATCCTGCAAGAACCCGTTTACTGTATGTACTGCAATCTTTGCTGCCAACCCAACCGGAAAACTATATACTCCCGTTGATATAGAAGGAAATGCAATAGACCTGATTCCATTATCCATTGCCAGCTTCATGGAATTAAAATAGCAGTTAGCAAGAAGTTCCTCTTCTCTATTCCTTCCACCATTCCATATCGGTCCTACAGTATGTATCACATAATCACATGGCAGATTATAGGCTTTTGTTATCTTTGCTTCTCCAGTCTCACATCCGTGAAGTGTCCTGCACTCCGCCAGAAGCTCCGGTCCTGCTGCTCTATGAATCGCACCATCTACACCGCCTCCACCAAGAAGAGAGTTGTTTGCTGCATTCACGATTGCCTGCACCTCTGTTACTTTTGTTATGTCTCCCATTAAAGTCTTAATTAAGTACATTTAGTTCCATCCTTTCCAGATATCCGGCTGATAACCAAGTGTTGATTGCTTTCCGTTTCTTACTACTGGTGTTTTAATTACCTGTGGATTCTCAAGCACCTTGTCGAGCTTATCTTCATCTGCGATATACTTAATAAGAGCAAGTAAATCCTTGTCCTTGCCATCCCAATTAACCATATTTTCTAATCCACCATTTGCCTGAGCTACTGAATTAAATTCTCCTTTGCTCATACCTTTTTCTTTCATATCAATGAACTGATACTTTATGCCCCGCTCCTTGAAAAAACGCTCCGCCTTCTTAGTATCATTGCATTTCTTTGTTCCAAATATCTGTATATTCATATCAGTATTCCTTCTCTATCTCTCCATTTCTTCCATACATTTTCTTGAATGCATCAAGGTCTGCCTGGTTCTTAATCAGCATAATCTCTTCTATCTTACCTGTATGTATGTCCTTAAAGCCTGCAACCTGCTCGCCATTACATATGCTCGCTTTGATTACTGGTTTCTTATTTTCTTTATCATATGTCTTTGTAACTATCTTTTTCTTAAATAGTCCCACTCTGAGTACCTTCTTTTGACTTTGCCATCAGTATAAGTTTTTCAAAGGACTGTGCAAAGCGTACATCATCTTCTTCTGTACGCTTTCTCGGTCCCCTAATATGATTCTTATGAGAACTGCGCCTTGCCTTCTTGTTAAGATGTCGCTCCATAAGCATCTGATCTATGTTCTCATTCGTGTACCACTTGCCTGATTGGTGAATAGCATATGCACCTTTTCCAAGAGCCATAGCAGCGACACCATAATCCTGAGATACTACTACATCCCCTTTATGGCAAATACTAATCAGCTTATAATCTACAGCATCTGCTCCTGCACCTACTACAATCACCTCGCTGTAATCAGAATACAAAATATGATTCGTATCACACAGCAATGTGGTGGAAATATTGTATTTTCCTGCTATTGTCTCAACAATGTCCACTACCGGACACGCATCTGCATCTACAAATATCTGCATATTTTTCCTCAAATCCACATCATATCAGTTGTGATTAACTGGTGTTCGTACTTCTATAAGATTTCCTGATGGATCATAAAATCTTACAAGCTTCTGTCCACCTTCAAGTTCCATTAATTCCGTAACATAACTTACAACATACTTGCCAGACTCCAGTTTTTCAATAATACCTTCTATATCATTATCTTCAAAATAAAGTTCTGTCATATTGTTATGTGGAGTTGTAGGTATTTCTGTACTGTCATACCATACATCTACATCCTGTAATACAAGCCCCTCAGACATTATTACATTACCTTCCAGCCTTGTAATCACACGCAATCCAAACAGTTCTTCATAAAAATCAATTGATTCGTCAATATTATCAACAATGATCAATACATTTTTCAAACTCATATTTTTTGTTCCTGCCTCTCCATTTCTCGTTGAATCCATGTCATAATTACATCTACAAGGTAATCCTGCTGCACCTGACTCAATTCCTTGCCTGGCTGCATTTTATGCCACTTTCGTATGCACTCCCTACAACATGTTGCCGTTGCGTGCTGAGCAATAAATACTGGGTGACCTTTCATCGGTGTTTGTTTACCATCATTCGCTATATATGCGGGAGCTTCTCTCTTTGCAATAAATTCCTTTACATGTTGCCGGATTGTATCCAACCCTTTTTCATATATGTAATCAATATCTTTCTGTTTCAGATGAAAACTGCTTCGGAACTTTGAATTATCCAGTCGCTCAAATAACTGCCTGTACCATTCATCCTTAGTCATTAAAACTTCACTACTTCCAGCTCATGGGATGGACCGGTTGTGACACTGCCGCTCGACACTTCCCCGTCCTTTGAGATCGGCATCGCCGCCCCCGTACGGGAAATGCAGTCGCCTGCGGCAGCAGAACTGATGAAATTTATGCAGAAGGATCTGATTCATGCCTTCGAGTAATCTATACGAACATCCGCTTTTTATACATTATTCGTCCTTCTTCACCTGCCGCAGCACCTCCTCCGGCACCGAATCCAGCAGATAATTTTTATGTCCGCTATGCGGTCGGTTGGTATGCTCACGTGTCTGATTCTTCACACGGTCTACCTCTTCCTCAAAATCCCGCGCCGAATACAACCCGCAGCCCTGCCCACGGATGATGATCTGTTCCAGACGGTCGGAGGTCGCTACCATCACCGTATATTTCCGCCCATTTTCATGGGCAAATTTCTCGATGTACTGGTCAGCTGTCTCCGCCTCTTTCGTAAAGACTACATGAATGTTGTGGTAATCTGTCACCTCCGTCCGGTGTCCCTGCACCCGGTAAGCATCGAACACCGCTATCACCTCGATACCGCGGCTTCCCTGATAATCGCATAGAATATCCAGCAGCTTACCACGGGCGCTGTCAATGTTGATCTTTGCCAGCTCATTTAACTCGTCCCAGGAGAAAATAATGTTGTAGCCATCTACCAACAGATATTCCCGAACCGCTGATGCCATTTTTCCTTTGGAGCTGCCAATTCTGCTGCTCTGTCTGCCACTTTCCGGCGCTTTCCCTGCATGCTCAAATCCCCCTGCATTTCCAGCCACGGAACCTCCTGATTTTCCCACATTTCCAAATGTCGAAGCTCCAGCTGTCCCGACTTTCGAATCGCTCTTCTGTCTCACCGCTTCCTGCCTCCGCGCCGTCTCTCCGTACACTCCGGCACCATAGGTTTCCGCCGGGCGTTTGCTCTTTCCGCCCCACCGGCGTTTTCCGCCGTCTTCCTTTTTATTTGCATGGTAGGTGCGAGCGAGAATCGCATCGACCTCGTCCGTTCCGATCCACATTTCTTCCGAAGCGCCGCCGCCCTGTCCATCCGAGGAGCGCGCACCCAGCTCAGGGATCGCATCCATCCGCCGTTTTCCATTGGAATCGCCCAGGCAGCTTTCCAGATGCATGTAATCTTTGACCTCATCCCAGTTGACGACAAATCCCGCTCCGTGCGTACAGAAAACAGATCCGCTCGGGTTTGCCAAATCCGCATCCGGATCATACCCGGCTGCCGCAATGATTTCTTCTTCATTGTGGCACGGTCCGTAGCCATCGAGCGTGCAGATCATCTGTCCCAATCCGCCCGTGCACGCCGTCACCTCCGTCTGATATCCATCGAGTGCCGATACCGGGGCACGTCCGGTTAATATTGCCTGCCCGTCCTCCAGCGCCGGTCCCTCAAAAACGGCAAACCGCCGCTCCAGGTCGGTCATCGCACGTCCTACCATCTTGTCCGGTATCGTCAAATGAAAAGCATAAAACGGTTCCAACAACACCGAATGCGCCTGCATCAACCCCTGACGAACCGCCCGATACACGGACTGTCGGAAATCGCCGCCTTCTGTATGTTTCACATGGGCACGTCCCGATTTCAGCGTAATTTTCATATCCGTGATCGGCGCCCCGATCAGAACGCCCCGGTGTATCTTTTCTTCCAGATGCGTCAGCACCAGCCGCTGCCAGTTTTTACTTAAAATATCTTCGCTGCAATCGGTATCAAACACCAGCCCGCTGCCCGGCTCTCCCGGTTCCAGAAGCAGATGTACCTCCGCATAATGGCGCAGCGGCTCAAAATGCCCGACGCCCTCGACCGTATCGGTGATGGTCTCTTTGTATACAATACTGCGTCCGCCAAAGCGCACCTCGACTCCAAACCGCTCCTCAATCAGGCTTTTTAAGATCTCCATCTGGATCTCGCCCATGATCTGGGCGTGGATCTCCTTTTTCTCCTCTTCCCACACGATATGCAGCTCCGGCTCTTCCTCCTCCAGCTGCAGAAGCTTCGGAAGCATAGCCGCCGCATCTACATCATACGGAAGTTCCACCCGGTAGGTAAGAACCGGCTCCAGCACCGGTTCCGCGCCCATTTCACAGACTCCAAGCCCCTCGCCCGGTTTCGTGTGCAAAAGTCCCGTTGCCGCACAGATCATACCCGCCGGTGCCTCGCTCACCGCCTCATACTTATCGCCTGAATACAGGCGGAGCTGATTTACCTTTTCCTCGCCGATCCGGTCTTTGACATGCAGCACGCCGCCCGTGATCTTCATATAAGTCAGGCGTTCGCCCTGGCTGTCGCGCACAATTTTAAATATTTTCGCCCCAAATTCGTCCGGATACACTGGTTCCAGCGTATATTCTTCCAAACTGCGCATAAATTCTTCCACGCCCGTATTTTTGAGCGCCGAACCAAAATAACACGGAAACAGATCCCGGCTGGCAATCCGGCTGCGGATCGCATCTTTAGACACCTGTCCCGTCTCCAAAAATTCCTCCAATTCCGCTTCGCCGCTGACTGCTGCCTCTTCATAGAAACTTTCCGTCCCGTCCGCACCAAAATCAACGAAGTTGCCGCCCAGCGACTCTTTTAGGTCGCGCAGGACCTCCTGTTCCCGTCCCGGCGCCAGATCCATTTTATTGATAAAAAGGAACGCCGGAATCTGGTAGCGCGCCAGCAGCCGCCACAGCGTCCTTGTATGCCCCTGCACGCCGTCTGAACCGCTGATGACCAGCACCGCATAGTCCAGCACCTGAAGCACCCGCTCCATTTCCGCTGAAAAATCCACATGTCCCGGCGTGTCCAAGAGCGTCACATCCATATCATCCCATGCAAGCCGCGCCTGCTTGGAAAAAATCGTGATTCCGCGCTTTTTCTCCAATTCATATGTGTCCAGGAACGCATCGCCCTTGTCCACCCGCCCCAGATGGCGGATCATGCCGCCCGCATAGAGCATCGCCTCTGATAATGTTGTCTTCCCCGCATCTACGTGCGCCAGGATTCCCACCGCCAGTCTCTTCATGTATGTTACCCTCATTTCCGTTCTATATGAAAAAGAATGTGCCTTGGCACATTCGGGCGTCTCGCGCGGTCGCTTGCGACATGT
>OGJU01000252.1_pt1 | contig 65013 bp, 64 predicted proteins | sample 1572251 | NCBI WGS metagenome assembly OGJU01 (sample SAMEA2582144, study PRJEB24529) | metagenome | biome: Human gut stool | place: China | collected 2011
GAATATATAGAAGATTTAATTTTCGAAAGAATTGAATTGTAAAAAATCCATCTAAGGAAGTTGCTACCCTTTAGATGGATTTTTTATGCGTTTGCCCTGGAGTGCAATGAAGAAGTTGTGGTATTATTAGAAGAAAAGTGTTAGAATGAAAAATATAATCATATAGGAGGACATAATTATGCCAAGAGGAAGAAAGAAGATGGAGAAAATTACTTTGGAAGAACAGTTAGTTTTGGTTGACAAGGAGATTGAGGCTACAGAGACTTCATTAAAAAATTTGCGTCTGAAGAGAAAAGATTTGAAAATAAAAATTGAAGAACAGCAAAAGGATGAACTTTATAGATTGGTTCGGAATTCAGGTAAGAGTTTGGAAGAAGTTATTGCAATGTTGAAAGAAGAGAATTAAGCGAAGAATGCAAAAGGGTACTGGGCTTCGGATGGTTCAGTACTTTTTTGTGCAATGAGAGAGAGATTGAAATAAATACAAAGCAATGTTCAGATATTGCTGACATCTGTTGTAAGATTAAGGAATTAAAGAGTTTTGATTATCAGTTGATAATTGAAATTCTTTTTTTTATGGTTTCAGTCAATAAATTTACATTTATTTACAGAAACATCACATGTACCGCCTTTTTATTTATTGAAGTTTGGTACATTGACAATTAAATACAGTAGTCACTGAAGCGTTCAGACGGATGTACACAGGAGAATGGAAAACAGTTTGGAGGAATTATATGTTGATGTTAAGCGTTATAGGTGGCATTTTATTTTTTTTATTGTATTGCTGCCTTGTGATAGGAAAAAGAAGCGACAGAAAACTGGCAGATTATCAGGAGAGAGAAGAACAGAAAACAAGTAAAGATACTGCAAAGAAATTGGGGGCAGATATATGGGAAAAACAGGAGTAATAAATCGGGATTTTATTGGGGAGGAAAATAACGTTTACCATGATGTAATCCAGCTATTTAAAATATATCGAGCCGTAAACTGGAGAATGCAGATTAAAGTCAATCAAGTAAAGCACCGGATACGGGAAGAGTATGGAACGGATCTTGATGAATTTTTGGATAGTATCTATCAGGCTGGTATGGATATCAATCAGGATTTAGATGATATGAAGCAGAGGATTGAAGTAATCAACCGCTCTAATAAGTTTCTGAAACTGATAGATGAAGCGGTAGAGCTGATGAGAAATTTTCATCCGCAAGGAGAACGTTATTACTGGGTTTTATATTACAGTTATATGTCAGCACGAAAAGCAGAGAACATAGATGAGATATTAGACCTGTTAGAGCCGCATTTTCCAAAAATCACACGAATACACCGGGCAACTTATTTCCGGTGGCGAGAGCAGGCATTTCAAGCTGTCAGCAGTATTTTGTGGGGATATGAAGACGAGAGCAGACAGATTATTGAGTACTTCAAAAATAATTTTGAAGTGGAATAGATATTCTGTTGACATGAAAAGTGCGAAAAATTTATATTAGGTACAAGTAATTAATGCGCATAAATTACACAATAATTTTGAAAGATTTGTACCGGAAAGGAGAGACAAAATATGTTAATGATACCGATTGACACAGGAAATAAAGCAATTAAAACAGAAAATTTTGAGTTTCATTCTGGGATTACGGCATTGGAGAGCATGCCGGGGGAAAATGAAGAGGCGTTAATGTTTCAAGATAAATATTATCGGTTAAGCCATGAAAGAAATGTGTATTTGCCGGATAAGACGCTGGATGACCGTTATTACCTACTGACACTGTTTGCAATTGCAAAAGAATTGGAAAAGCTGAGACAGTCCAGACCATTTATTCCAGGGGAACTGATCAGTATGGATCTGGTAGTAGGACTTCCGCCGCTATATTATCGGAGTCAGTACAAAAAGTTCAGAGACTACTTTTATCGAGAGGGGCGGTTGGTTCATTTTGCATATATGGGAAGGTCATACCGATTGACTTTCTCTAATGTATATGTTCATATGCAGACATACGCGGCATATCTGTATCTGGCGAAAGAACTGAAACTGTCTACGTATCCAAAAGTATTGATGATTGATATTGGCGGATATACGTTAGATTACATGTTATTGGAGAAGGGGATGATTTTGTGGAACTACACAGATTCAACAGGAAAAGGCGTTATCTCCATGTATCAGAGGGTAAATAAAGGGATTCGTGAAAAGTTTGACTTGGACTTAAAAGAAAATGATATTGATTCTGTCCTGAAAGAAGAAAGCTGTATGTACGGCGAAGCGATTCGAAAACGGGTAGTAGAAATCGTTACCGAACATGTGGAAGAAATACTGGGAATGTTTCGGGAGTGCGGAATTGATTTGCGTTCGGCAATGACGATTTTTGTAGGTGGCGGTTCAATTCTTTTATCAAAGATAATTGAAACTGTGTGGAAACGATATGACGGAGAATATTACGTGGTAAATGATTCAAAAGTCAATGTACATGGGTACCGAAAAAAATATCTGTTTGATAAAGAAATGCAGTAAAAGGGGGTATCCTTATGGCAAAACAGGATGAACACCGTTTTAATTTGAGATTTGATGAAGATGATGAAAATCATAGACGGGTAAGTGCCTATTTGAACCAATGCGGCAGAAAAAAGGCAAGATACATTGTAAAGGCGGTACTTGCTTATTGGGAACTGCAAGATGGAAGGATACCGGTCGTAGAACAGCCGGAAAGGAAACAGTTATCAGAAACAGAGTCAGCGATTCATAAAATAGGAGAACAGAATAAGGCGGACAGACTGATTCAGGTAGAAGATGTAAAGGATAGTGGGCTGGATTGGGAGGAAGCTGATTTGATGCGTCAGAATTATGCAATGTTTGAGGATATGGAGTAGGAAAGGAGAGAGGTATACGAGAACAAAAAGAAATGCAGGCAGAATGACGCTGGCAATCATCATTGCGGTATTGATCATGCTTTTGTTTCAATGTTTTTTTGAAGTAGCATATGTAAACGGGAAGTCAATGGAACCGACTTTTCAGAATGGAGATGCACTCTTATTAAAGAAATGGGGAGTACCAAAAAAAGATGATATTATTATCGCATACATAGAAGAGCTTGACCTTATGGTAGTAAAAAGAATACTGGCTATAGAAGGTGATGTAGTCAGTATAGATGAAAGTGGTGTATACGTGAATGGGAAAAAAGCTGCGGAATCTGTTGATATGAAACGGACGAGTATGGAATTTATAGTAACTGCAAATCAGTATTTTCTAATCGGGGATAATATGATGGATTCTTTGGACTCACGTATTTGGGGATGTATAGGCAGAAGTGCTGTCCAAGGGATCGTTATAAAAAAACTATTTTAGAGGAGGCAGAAGAATCATGAAAATGAACAAAATATATGGATTGTGTGCAGTGCAGCTCGTGGGGGTAGGTGTACAACTTATGAATAGGGTAGCAGGAAGTATAATTGTCTTTCTCAGTGTCATAGGAATTATTTTGTTTGTAGCAAGAGAGGATATGGAACGTCGAAAATATAAGACTTGTCCAAAGTGCAAGACACAAATACTGAAGAAAGCACGTATCTGTCCAAAATGCGGAAATCAGTATATGCAGGCTGTATCGGAAGAAGCATTAATGGAGATGATTGAACAGAGATGTGTTGAAGAGGAAGAAAGAACTTCAGAAATGATTGATTGTGACTTTGAGGAAATTGAGGAAGTGGCAGTAGACACATTTACTTCTTTCGATGGGGATATACAGGAATTTTTGGAGAAAAAGGACTCTCAGGAGAATATATTAACTGTGAATTAAGAAAATGCTAGTAAAAAGTAAGAATTGACATAAGAGATTGGTGTTAAGATTATACTAAATAACCATTTTAATATTGAAAGATACAAAAGAAAGGTATAATCTCATATAGAAGTATAACAAATATTTTGGCAGATATTTCTAGAGATAAACGGTAGAGTTATAAAAAAGAAATACTGCAATCAAGGTAATATAAGCGAAATAACAGACTGTTGGGACATGATCCTGACAGTCTATTTTTTGTCGAAAAATGTATTTTTCTGCATGAAAATATGCGGATGCAGAAAAAATACTGGGCAAGGTCACCGCCTGAAAGGTTCAGCGAAATAAGTAAAAACTTTCAGGAGGCAGAGATGGATAAATATAATGATGAATTAAAAATGCAGTTTAGTGCGTATGTGAAACAGTCAATTTTAAACAGGAGAGGACAATACCTGAGGAAAAAATACAGGATTGAAAGTCTTGAAGTAAATTATGAAGAGTACCAGAGTGTTCTGAAGCAGGATACAGAAGAACTATTTGGAAAAATAGAAAAACTGTCAGGGAAAGTATTTATTGAGATAGTAGAGAGCAGGCTGCTTTTAGAGAAGATAGAAGATTATCAGCTTTTACAAGCATTAATTACGTTATCTGAAGAACAGAAAAAAGTAATTTTGCTCCGTATATTTTACGAAAAAACATTTCGAGAAATTGATTGGATTCTTGGATTTCCAGAGAAAAAAGCTGAAAATACATACTATAATGCTATCAAAAAGCTACGGAAATTAATGGGAGGTAAACGTCATGGAGTTTAAAGAACTGTTGAAGCATGCGAAAGCATATGATAAAAGAGCGATGATGGATATAATAGAAATGTACCGTCCATTATTGATTAGTAAGTCAGTTGTGAATGGAAAGTTTGATGAAGATCTATATCAGGAATTTGTCTATACCATGTTGATGTGTATTTTAAAATTCCCATATCCTCAATCAAAACCGGAAGAATAGGAAATAAAATACTATATGTTGTGTTTTGGTATTGACACGAACTATATATTGTTGTAGGATAAAATCGGTACAAGTATTTTTCAGAAAATGATTTCTGAAAGAAGGGTTTTTGTTTCGGCATAGGTTGGAACTAAAATTTAGGCAGTTTACTGCGTGTAAATTAAGAAGAAAGACATTGATTATTTTAGGATGATCGGTGTCTTTTTTTGTTTGCCTGAAAAAATGTATCGGGAAGGAGGATAGTGTTACGGAAACTACAGGACATGGAAAGGAGGAACACGAATGAAAACGAAGAAATTTATACAGATTTATGGTAAAGTCATGCTGCCGGTAATCAGAGGAATGAGCGCAATGTATTTCAGCAATGGAACATGGAAAGAAACAGCGAAAGTCAGGCGTATTGTGGAGGTGACGGATACATATATTAAGTTCGAAACAGACCGTATTCGTTATTGTATTGATTTTGGAATGGTAGAAAGTGCTGTACTGCCAACAGCGGCATAGAAGGGAGAGGGGAAAGGCTGTTATATATTGACGGTCTTTCCCTTATAAGGAAAAAAAGAGATGAAATTGCCATGAGTATGCGACTATATTGCAACCCCATTGTTATTGACAGATGACTTCTTTGAAGATACAATGATAAAGTAAAGTTTTGTGCATGAACGGAACTTGCATGGAGAGCCGCAAAACATTACAACAAGCAGACAGTCACAAAAGGGCTGTCTTTTTTTATGCAAAAAGTAAGTTGATTTTCATACAGAAGGGAGGGAAGTTATTGGCAGGAAATATCAAAAAACAGAATATGGATAGTCTAAAAACGGGGAATCAGTACATGCAACTGGTTCCTCGTTTTGCATTTATTGCTTTTTTAGCTGTTGCACTGATTGCGGTTTCGGCATCACCTGTTTTTGCCGCCGGTATTTTTGATACAGCAAAAAATGCGATGCAGACAGTTTACAAAGATGTAGCGGGGATAGCGACAGTAGCAGCGGTTGTGTGTGCGGCAGTATGCTTATTCTTAATGAATTTTTCTAAATCAGGTCGGACAGTAGATGAATCAAGATCCTGGTTAAAGAGAATTATCATTTGCTGGGCAGCACTCATGACAATGGGAGCGATTGTAACATATTTCGAGAGTATCATTCCAAAGAGTATGTTCGGCGGTTAATGTAAACAGACAAAGCCGGCGCTCTCCCGGCAGAAAGGAGGTTGCCTGAAAGGGTAAGAGACATATATGGGTTGGTTATTAGAATTATTGGTCGAGGGAATCAGAGAAATGCTGTCACAGTTTGTAATCGACATGATGACGCTTGTGACGGATATGTTTACAGAGCTACTGTCCTGTGACCTTAGTTTATTTGAGGAATTATTTTCTGTGGTAGGAGACCTGTATACGAATGTGATGTTGCCGATGGGAATAGCCCTGCTTCTTTTGATTTGTGTCTGGCAGTTATTTAAAAGCATGTTTGGAAAAGCAGGAGTTGCCAGTGAAGATCCAATAGAATTGGTATGCCGGACTGGAATCAGTCTTTTTTTTATTGTGGTGGCAAAGCCATTGGTGGACTATATTCTGACGGTGGCAGGTACGCCGTATCAATGGATTGCAGGAACAGATATTGAGGTAAGCAGTTTTTCCGAATATGTATCAGCATTGGAAGGACTGACTGGCGGACTGGGAATTGACAGTTTAAACATAGCGGTGCTTATGTTAATCATGCAGTTTGTAGTTGCATGGAATTATTTTAAAATGCTCTTTGTAATTGCAGAGAGATATGTATTGCTTGGTGTATTTTCCTATACTGCACCTTTAGCATTTGGTACGGGCGGTTCAAAAGCAACAAATAACATTTTGGCATCATGGGCGAAGATGTTTGGCGGGCAGATTATCTTGATTCTTCTGAATTCCTGGTGCTTGAAAATGTTTTTATCTGGATATGGGAATCTTAATGCAAGCAGTTACGGATTTACCAAATTCTTTGTCGCAACGTTATGTCTGGTAGGTTTTTGCAAAGTTACGTTTAAATTAGATTCATATTTATCCTCATTGGGTGTTAATTTAGGACGACCGACAACTGGAATCGGGGCGCTTGGTCTGATGATGGCAGCCGGAAGAGTGCTGTCACATGTTGGAAGGGGCAGCGGTGACTCAGCAGGAGCAAGTGATCATGCAGGAAATAGCCATGTATCTACAGATGGAGCCGGAATGACGGATGCTGCACCAGGTCCGATTCCAATGGGATTTGGAAGTGACGGTGATGCGATGCGCATGGAGGGCGAAAATGATTTTGATAGTGCAACAGTTGATGAAGCGGTAGATATGGAAACAGATGGAAACGACTTAGATTCTATGGATAAGGAACAAGGCGGTGTATTGCAAGAAATGGGCATGATGCCTGAAAATACGTTTGCTGATGAAGAGGGCATGACAGATATGAATGGTTTCTCCGATGGCACAGACTTTGATTCTGGTGAGTTGTCAGAGAATGCTGCAGATGGTCTCGTGGAAGGTACAGATGGTCTTGTGGAAAGTGCAGATAGTACAGATATGGATACTGTGCTCACAGGAGAGGGAAGTATGGTGAGTGACTTCGGAGATTATCCGGTAGAGGAAGATGAAGCAGAAATGGGAGATTCCATAGAGCCTGAAATGGAATTAGACGGAAATGCAATCGGTAGTGCCGGTGGTGAAGATATCGGAATTGGAAGTGGAATGGATACATCCGGCGGAGAATCGCCGCTTTCTGGAGGAAATCAACTATCTGGTAAACAGGTATCCGTACAATCTGGTGGAATTATCAGCGAAATAGGCGGAGATGGCGGTGTAATGCTGCCCGATTCTTTTGATGCAGGTGGACAAGACTATACAACAGAGGGTAGATCTCTGCATACAAATGATGGCTTGGATAGAGAGAACAGAGGCTATCAGTCAGAAGGATATCACGATTTTGACGGACCGATACATCAAAATACTTCTTCCACCATGGATACAGACCATAGTTTAAATGGTTTAAATACGGAAGAGGTTAGAAGCCAGGACAGGAGAAACGGTGCTGAAACAAGGAAAAGCTGGGAAGTTCCAAAATCAAGGGAAGAACTTAATCAGCGAAACCAGAAAAATCACAGACGGAATGAAGATGATTTTCTGACATAAGGAAGGGGTGAATGTATGAGAGATGACAAATCAGATGCCTCTCCTTTAGATGGTGCAGCTGGTACTGTAAGTCAGGCAGCACAAACAGCGGGGCAAATTCAGAAAACAGTAAATCAGGCCAGACAGGGAGCAGGTGCGGCACAAAAGGCGGCTCATACATCACAGGCAGCTTACGTCGCAACTGCTTCGGCACAGGGAGGTGCTGCAGCAGCCGGTGCAACAACAGGAACCGCCCTTGCAGGACCGCTGGGGACAGTTGTAGGCGTGATTGTAACGAGTAAAACATTTTGGAAGGTAGTCGGTGGTATTTTGATGGCAATCTTCTTATGGATGTTTATTATTGCAAATCTCATTGGTATTATTTTGACTTATCTTGGATTCGCTGATGCAGATGCCTTTGCAAATGAAGCCCAGTCGGAAGAACTTGCCAACCTGAAAGTCCGGGTAGAGCAGATTTTGGACAAGGAAGAGTATGAGCATGAGATTATGGCAATCATTGAGCAGAATAGAGATGTAAGGTTGGAAGAGATTGCTGCAGATAAGCAGGAAAAATATAATGATTACGAATTGTCTGTGATAGATGAATATGAAACAAAGTTTAAGAGAAATGCAAGCTATTATCTTTCTATTTTTTTACTGGATATCTGGGATTCCAACACGAGAAATGAGTTTTTAGGATATTCCAGTGAGTGGGGAGATATGACAACAAATCTGTCAAGTCCATATGACGCTTACTTCCAAGAGGCTGCACAGTCCTATGGTGTTCCGGTGGCTTTATTAAAAGCAATGGGAAAAACGGAGTCAAATTTTAATCAGAGTGCCGTTTCCAGTGCAGGAGCAATCGGAGTGATGCAGCTTATGCCGGGAACTGCCGCTTCTCTAGGGGTAGATCCTTATGATGCCCGTCAAAATATTATGGGCGGTGCAAAATATATTGCTGGAAATTTGGAACAGTTTAAAGGCTATTCCAATGGTTTAGAACTTGCGATTGCTGCTTATAACGCAGGTCCGGGAGCAGTTATAAAATATGGATATCAAATTCCGCCGTATAAAGAGACTCAAAATTATGTGAAAAAGGTTTTGGGATATCTGACAATTGAGGAACGAAAGAATGGAAACAACGAGGGAACAGAGACGGATGAAGATTTGAGTGAACCATATCAACAGTTAAAAACTGCTGTCACAGAACATGTTGACAGCTTTTTTTCATGGTCTGTCACAGATAAAAAAGAACGTGAGATTATGGAGTCCGTATATTATCAGATTTTAGAATCAGGGAAGCAAGAGATTGATCAAACCACCTATGAAAAGCTGAAGGCAGATGGGGAAAACGTGGTAAAGGAAACTGTTCCTGTGATGAAGCAAACAGTCGAATATACCCTTGCACTTCTTCTTAGTTCACAACCCGTATCCGGAAGCGGATATGAATATAAATACGTTACAAGCCAGAGTACTTTTGAATTGGTCTTAAAGGTATTGAAAGTGATGGATGAAGGAGTGTCTGCCTTGAAAGATGCTTTCTTTTCCCTCTTTTCATGGAAAGATTTTGTAACTGGCGGCGGGGAGGATACCTACGTCAGCAATATTGACGCATCAGGCGATATTTTCACCTACGATACGGTTGGAAAAGGAGTCAAAAAAGTAGTCTATTTTAATCAGACGGAAGAACCTTGGGGGAGTATGCCGTATGGCACAAGCACCATAGGGGCAGCTGGATGCGGACCAACTTCAATGTCCATCGTCATATCTACGCTTACCGGAAAGATTGTAAATCCACAGACAACCTGTGCATTCTCCATGAATAACGGAGAGTATGTACCGGGAGCAGGTACGGCACATTCTTTTATCGGAAATGCTGCAAGTAACTGGGGATTGACTTGTGAACGTGTAGGAAAAGATCGTATGGATTATGTTGTGCAATCCTTAAAAGAAGGGAAAATGGTTGTGGAAATCTGTGAAGCATACACCATAACGGGAAGTGGCAGCGGACATTTTATTGTACTTACCGGCGTTACGAGAGACGGGTATATTACCATTGCAGATTGTGCGAGCAGGGAGAGAAGTACAAAGGCATACAGCGTTGATACGATAAAATCATACGGTCGTGATTTAAGTGCCGGGGCATTTTGGATTATTGGAAAAGATTAGTAGGAGGAGTGGCAGATGTATTCAAAAAGGAAAATGTGTTGTTTGATTGCCACATGCAGTTTGTTAGTTTGTATGTTTCGTGCAGAGATATTTGCAAAAGGGAATGAGCAGCAGGAATTACCAGAGATTATTCGGTGGGAAGAAGGTAGGGGCTTTGATGAACAAGGAGAACAAATTGTTGGATCATGGGCATATGATACCGTAAACGTAGAAGGGAAGTATGTATTATTTGACGACATGGGCAATGTAAGTGCGAAAACAGATCAATGGAAAGAACGGGAAACGTATGCAGAAAATTTTACGGATACGGAACAAGCAACAGCCACACTTGCTTTACGGACGGAGTATTTTCCTAAATTTACGGGAACTGTCTACATTACGATACAGAAAGAAAACGGAGAGAGCAGGCAATATGAATTGTCGCCGGATAATCTGTATGAACAAAATGTTGCGGTAAATAACGGAGTTTATAAAGTAAAAGCGGTCGAGGCAGTAGATGAACAATATATCTATAAAACGGAATATGCAAAGGGTGTATTGGAAATGGAACAGAATCAATTACTTCTCCTGAAAATCAACGTCATAAAGGAAAAAACAGGAACGGTGGCAGAAGCAGAAAAAAGGGAAACAAAAATGGTTGAAAAGGCTGGGACAAGAAATATAGCGGATAGGGAGAATAAGATTGAGATTCTTTTGAAGGAGGGCAGCACAAGAGAAAAGTATGTTTTGTGTGGCTGTATTTTATTAGCAGCGGTTCTGGGCATTGGACTTTTGTTCCGCAAGAAAAGAAATCAATATGACTAACAGGAGGTGGTCAAAATCGCACAGAGAGAAAAGGTAGACGTATATACAATTCCGCCTAATTTTGCACAAGAAGGCACTATTTTTTCAGGAAGAGTCAGATTAAGAAATGCATTTGAAGCAGGGGTTCTGGCTCTTCTTTTATTTCAGTTGCTTATGGCAACAAACCTCAGCGTGAAAGGAAAAATCTATGCCGGGATAATTGTAATGATACCAGTTGTTATATTTGCGGTGTTAGGGGTACAGGGGGAAAGCCTGACTTCTTTTTTATTTCAGTTTCTGAAATACCTGTGGGGGCGGAGAATACTTACAGTTCCAGACGGCAAATATCGTTTAAAAAGGAATCGCAGATTAAGAAAACAGCAATACCGGAGCCAGAGTGGAAAAGGAGGCGAGCGTCATAGGAAACGAGGTAAAAGAATTAAAACGTCAGCTAAAAGAAGCAAAACAGACGGAAAAACAGAATCTTAAAGAAGAGAAAAAAGAACGTAAAAAGCAGCAGAAGTTAGAGCAGGCACGTTTCCGGGAAGAGGAACGAATGCGAAAAGTTCAGATGAAAGAAGAAAAGAAGCTAAAAAAAGAGCTGGACAAGCCAGAAGTTCATAAAGAAAAAGAAAATATCAGTAATTTAAGAGATGATCGGAGAAAGGAGAAAAAAGAACGAAAACCGGACTTGGACTTACTTCCGGTAACCTGGGTCTCCTCATATCTTCCGATACGTCAGATAAAAACCGGGGTTATCTATACAACGGATCACCGATATGTGAAACTGATAGAAATATTGCCGATCAACTTCCTGTTGCGCTCCTCATCTGAACAACGCAATATCATTATGTCTTTTATGTCCTACTTAAAAATAGCACCTGTTAAAATACAGTTTAAAGTGGTATCCAAGAAAGCGGATATTTCGGAGTATATAGAAAAAATCAAAGAAGAGGCAGAACGGGAACCGGATCACAGGGTAAAACTGCTTCAGGAGGATTATGCGAAACTCATTGAGCGTTTGGGAAGAAAAGAAGCGATTACCAGACGTTTTTTTATGGTGTTTGAATATCAGTCCTATAACAATAACAAAAATCCAAAAGAGCGAGAGGTACTGCTTTACATGAGGTCAGTAGTACAGACTGCAAAAAAGTATCTTTCTCAATGTGGGAATGTTGTATTGGAATATGAAAATGATACCCGTTTTTTGGTGGATGTCCTGTATCAAATTTTAAATCGAAAGACGAGTGTGTATGAAACTTTGGAGGAACGGATAAAAAAAGTAGCAAGGTATTACCAGAGAGAGAATGGTAGGGAGAGTATCAGCCACATTCCGGTTACTGAACTGATTGCACCTGAAACAATGGATATGCGGCACAGGAGTCATCTTGTCATTGACGGTATGTATTACAGTTATCTTCTGATACCTTCCCATAAATACAGGACAAGAGTACCAGCGGGATGGCTGTCACTATTGATCAATGCAGGTGAAGGAATTGATGTAGATGTTTTCTTTTTCCGACAGGATAAAAGTAAATCCATGGAACGTATCGGCAGAAGAATCCGTCTAAATCGTTCCAAAATTAAAGATACCTATGACACCAATACGGATTTTGATGATCTGAGTGAGTCTATCCATGCAGGATATTATCTGAAACGTGGGTTAAGCGGGAGTGAGGATTTTTATTATATGAGCACTCTGATCACTATTACAGGATACAGCGCAAAAGAAGTCGAGTGGCGTGTAAAAGAAATGACAAAGCTATTGAATTCTCAGGATATCGGAGTGATAAGCTGTATGTTTCGTGAAGAAAATGCGTTTTTGTCTTCGCTGCCTTTATTGTGTCTGGATAAGAAACTGTATGAACGCTCAAAGCGGAATGTACTGACTTCCGGAGTGGCGAGCTGCTATCCATTTACTTCCTATGAAATGTCGGACAAAGACGGAATTATGATGGGTGTCAACAAAGCAAACAATTCACTAGTAATCGTAGATATTTTCAATACGAAAATATATAAGAATGCTAACATTGCCATTTTGGGGACATCCGGCGCCGGTAAGACTTTTACCATGCAGTTAATGGCACTGCGTTTAAGAAGAAAGAATGTACAGGTATTTATTATTGCACCGGATAAAGGGCATGAGTTTGCGAGAGCCTGTAATAATATTGGAGGGGCTTTTATACAGATCTCTCCAGCTTCACCAAATTGTATCAATGTAATGGAAATTCGTCCCACGGATACAAGTGCCAGTGAAATATTAGATGGTTACACAGTAGAACGCTCAGAACTGGCAATGAAAATACAAAGTCTGCATATTTTCTTCAGCTTACTGATTCCGGATTTGAGTCACGAAGAAAAGCAGCTTTTAGATGAGGCATTGGTAATTACCTATGCGGAAAAAGGGATTACGCACGATAATCAAAGTTTGGAAAATCCAGACAAGCCGGGGCAATACAAAGATATGCCGATTTTGGGTGATCTGTATGAGGTTCTGCTCAGAAAGAGGGAGTGCCGGAGAATGGCTAATATTTTAAACCGATTGGTACATGGTTCTGCTTCAACATTTAACCAGAAAACAAATGTGGATTTATCAAATAAATATGTAGTTCTGGATATTTCAGAGCTTTCCGGCGATCTGCTGCTTGGAATGTTTGTTGCTTTGGATTTTGTTTGGGCGAAGGCAAAAGAGGACAGAACTGTGGAAAAGGCAATTTTTGTAGATGAGGCTTGGAAACTCCTGGTGTCAAATGAATTGGCAGGAGAATACCTGCTGGAGATTTTCAAAGTAATTCGTGCTTATGGCGGTTCTGCAATCTGTGCAACACAGGATCTCGTGGATTTCTTTGCATTAAAAGGTGGCAAACTTGGAAGGGGAATCTTAAATAACTCAAAGACCAAAATCATTCTCAACATGGAGACCAGCGAAGCAGAGAATATACGGGAGGAACTTGATTTATCTGAAGCAGAAGCAATGTCCATTACAAGATTTGAAAGGGGAACAGGTTTGATTTCTACGAACAGCAATAATCTAATCGTAGATTTTAAGGCGAGTCAGTTAGAAAAAGACTTGATCACAACGGACAGAAAGGACTTGCAGGAATTAAAGGAGCGTCTGCAGAAGTATGGACAACAGGCATACGGAAAACAGACTACATAGCGGAACAGATTTGTAATAATGCGTATTAAAAGCGTTGTTGTATGCGTCACAAGATTATCTGCGAAAGAAAACAGGTAATAACTTGTCATACAATGCGCTTTTTATATGTCATTAAGTAACTATGATTATTTGGAAAGGATACAGGCATTATGGAAAATCAGAATAAGCAGAGAGACGTGGAACGGGAATTAAAAGAATTGGTTCAAAAATATAACGTGTTGGATAAGAGTCAGTTGTATGCTTACTTTGAAAAAGACGGACGGGAAAGATTTGTTGGGCGGGCTTTAAAGGTACTGGAAAAAGACCGCATGATATATGTGAATAACGAAACAAAACAGGTGGCTGCTAATGAATCTGCACATACAGCATGGGAACGTGGGATAAGTACCTGCCTGTGGGTACTGATTGACCTGATGAATCAAAAGAAGATTGAGCAGCATTTTCTCGCATCTAAGGAGGAATATCCGATACGGATTATTTTTGTAGGAGACGGAGAAATATATGACATCCTCTATATTGCACCGGAGGATATTGAACTGACAAATCAATTGTTTGTACGGAAAAAAATAGACGGATGCGGGCATGTTGTGGTAGTGGAAGAACCGGAAAGTATCCCGAAGATTCGGATTCCGGATGTGATTGGATATTGCACGGTAAAGGGGGATGGTGAAGTCGAATATTATCAAAAAGAAAGCCAGTAATCAGGACATATTTCAAAAGGTGAAAAAACAGTTAGATGAAGCACAGAAAATGACCTCAGAGGTGGGAGAGCTTATGGCAGAAGCCAGAAATATTCTGATCGCATATTCCAGATGTAAAACGGAAAGTGGTTATGAAAATTTTACAGATATGATACTGGAATCGTCGAAAAAGGGGGAGCGTTTAACAGAAAAATTGAGGCGTTTATCCTTAGAAGTCGTGCTGGATCAGGTGAAATATGAACAGTATCAGTCAGAACTTGTGGCTGTACATGGGATTGAAATGGATTATTCCGATGAAATTTTAAAAATCATTATGCCGGTTCTGATTCCGCACCGGAAAGAACACTATACCGATTATCTGTACAAACCTTTATATATCGCATTTAAACAGTGGTGTATCTGTCAAAATCAGGAACAGAAAAGGATACCGGAATATGAGAAATGTACTGTTTGCTTTGTACATCTGTATAACCGGGATTTACCGCTGGGACGCATTCGGGATCACGATAATTTTGAAGAAAAACACGTACTGGATGTGATATCAAATTTCTTTCTGGCATCAGATAGCGGTCTGCATGTGGATACCTACCACATTACCAGAATGGCAGAACAGGATGCAACAGAGGTTTATATTATGGATACAGAAAACTTTCCAAAATGGCTTCAAAAAATGTGAAAAACAGTATCGAAAAATACTCCTGCTGTCAGAGCACCTTTTTCGATAGCAGAAAAGTGGCAGAAAAATAGAGAAAAAGCAAAGTTTTTCGGGAATCAGAAAGTAAATAGTACCTAAGTGTCAAGCAGATAGGGTACTGTTTTGAAAAAGGAGAACCGATGGAAGGAGGAGGTTATATGCGAAAACAGGATACGTTACTTTTGATGATAGCAGTCAGCGGAGAAATGCCGGCAGACCTTGCTGAACACATCATAGGATCTGTATCCTATACCGCTGCGGTTATTACCAGGCTAAAACAAGAGGGATATATTTCTGTGCGAAATAAAGCCGGGTATAAAGGATATGTGCTGCGTGCAAAGGGTAAGAGATATGTCCTTTCACAATATAGTGAAGATGCTGCTTCTTTTTTACAGGGGTCAGTGGAGACAAACCATGTGAAGACGGAAATTGAGAAACGTCTCCGTTTGCACCGGATGAGCAAGGTATGGGTCTTTCTTTGGAAGACGGGTATTCCTATCTTCAGAAGCCAAAAACCGGAACTGTTTTGTTCCGATTCTGAAAATGGGAGGGGGCAAGCGGCATATTACGGAAGTTTGGAGTTTAAAGGATTGACAGATGCAATCAAAGGCTCAAGAGCTTGTGGGATTATGCTGTCCGGGGAGTCCGGCTATATTATTTATCACACGCTGGCACAGAAAATGCGGTGGGCGAAGAAAATGGAGCGTTCCATACGAAGCTTTGTAGAACGAGAATGTATGAAAGCCGGTGCACTCAAAAGGATAGATGCGGTCATTATGGGGGATACCATAGAGTTTTTAGTAGAACTTCTGGAAAGTGACGGTGGTATAAAGGGGAACCTATTTCAAGTAGACGATATTTACGAAAATTATTACTACATTCCCACCATTGAGAGTGCAAAAATCCAAGTGAAACTCTTAACAGACAAAGAAAAGCAAATCGGACTGTACCGGTTCTTATGTGGAATACTGGAACAACCGGGAACCTGCGAATACCAGGTGAGTGCAGGGACAGATCAGACAGGGAACCCGGTCTATTTTTGTTACGAACTGGAACTTCGGCATCTGTTACGGGTAAAACAGGAGTTGGGGTGGAAAAAGCAGGGAACCATTCTGTGTTTTTCTTATCAAAAATCTATATTGGAATACTATTTTGGGAAGGAGGTGTCATATCGTGAAATTTTAACAGAAAAGGTTATGGAATATTTAGAAGGATTGTAATACTGTCCTTCATGCGGTGAAGGAGGTGCGGGCATGAACGGTCCGTTTGAAACGGGCAGTCTTACGGTAGATCGTATGAGCCGGCTGCAGATATCCGGAAACGTAATCCCCGTCAGTTGGTATAAGACAATCCGCAAACCAACGGGGAAACCGAATTTAAATGCAATCATTATACTGGCGGACATTGTGTACTGGTATCGAGCGGTAGAAATCAGAGATGAAATGACAGGGCAGTTGATTGGTCTGAGAAAAGAATTCCATTCAGATATGTTGCAACGCAGTTACCAGCAGCTTGCAGATCAATTTGGGATTACCAAGCGTGATGCTACGAATGCAGTTGTAGAACTTGAAAAGCTGGGTGTTGTGCGCAGGGTATTCCGAACAGTTGAGGTCAAAGGACAAACTGTGTCCAATGTATTATTTTTGGATTTGAACGTAACAGTTTTAGAGCATCTGACGTATCCGAAAGAAGCTGAAACAGGGACACCAGAGGCAAGAGGCAGGTGTCCGCCGGATACCGTCTCACCGAAATCGGGGAGGGGTGTCACCGAAATAAGTGAGAGGGTATCCCCGGAATTTGTGAGAGGTGGCACGAAAACCAGTGAAACATATACAGAGAGTACAGCAAAAGATTACCGTACAAAAGATTTCTATCAGTCTTATCAGTATGTGGAAGATATGGTAAAGGCACAGATTGATTATGAGGCATTGAAAAATGATAATCCATACGATGAAAGAATCGATGAACTGCTTGGGATTATGGTGGAGATACTGACTTCCAGTTCTAAAACTATCCGCGTAAACAGGGAGGAAAAACCAGCACAGGTGGTAAAAGGACAATTTCATAAAATCACCAAAAATCATATTGAGTTTGTATTGCACAGTATGAATGAGAGCCAGACAAAGGCACGCAATATTCGGGCACTTCTTGTAACTGCCCTATATAATTCTGTTCATACCATTTCGACCTATTATGGGAATCTTGTACAGTATCATATGGCAACAGAGAGTTATGCAGTAAAGGAGGTGGAAGAATAGACCGGAAAGGTGTTACAGTTTTAAAAATCATAGGACTGACAGCAGCATTTTTTATTCTGGCTTTATATGTGGGCGGATTTATGGAACAACTGTTCATGGAATCAGCAGTGAGGTTAGCGCCTATAGATACAATTAAACATGGTATATCATCGGCGGCAGGAATACAGTGCTCAATTGTTGCTTTTTTTCTGTTTGGTATAATTGCGGGACTGATTATCTGGAGAGGTTCGGGCAAAGAAAGTTATGATGAACGGAATTTTGAAATCTCCCAAAAGGGAACATACGGAACAGCAGGGTTTATGGGGGAAGAGGAACGCAGTCAGGTTCTAAGAACCGACAAGAATCTGGAAAAGGTAGATGGTGTGATATTTGGGCGAGACATCCAGGATAAAAAAATAATAAGTCTTCCGGTTGAGTCCAGACTTAACCGGAATTTTGCTGTATGTGGCAGTCAGGGAAGTATGAAGTCCAGAGCTTTTGCGCGTGTAATGGCATTACAATGCATCCGCAGGGGGGAAAGCATCTATCTGACAGATCCAAAATCAGAACTATACGAGGATTTGTCCTCTTACTGCCGGGAATGCGGGTATACGGTGAAACAGTTAAACCTGATCCAGTTAGAACATTCTGATGCATGGGATTGTCTTGGAGAAATTGATGACGGCAGCCTGATAGACGTATTCTGTGATGTAGTAATCCGTAATACAACGGATAAGTTCGACCATTTTTATGACAATACGGAAATGGATCTTTTAAAAGCACTTTGTCTTTATGTGTTTCATGAGTATCCACCGGAGAAGAGAACATTTCCGGAAGCCTATAAACTTTTGATTAACAAAAGTGTAGATATGCTGGATGCTATTTTTGAAAGGCTGCCGACACATCACCCTGCACGCGGTCCGTACCAGCTATTTGCGAAGGCTGAGAAGGTAAAGGGAAATGCGGTTTTGGGACTCGGAACAAGATTGCAGATTATGCAGAATAAACTGGTACAACAGATTACCAGCCATGATGAAATTGACCTGTCGCTGCCGGGAAGGGAAAAATGTGCATATTTTTGTATTACTTCCGATCAGGACAGTACTTTTGATATGCTAGCCACGCTGTTTACGTCGTTTCTAAGTATCAAGCTAGTGCGTTATGCTGACCGTACAAAAGAAAGACGTTTGCCGGTGCCGGTACAATTTATACTGGATGAATTTCCAAATCTTGGCGTTGTACCGGATTTTAAAAAGAAACTGGCAACAGCAAGAAGCAGGGGAATTGGCATGAGTATTCTGTTTCAAAATATTCCACAGCTGCAGAACCGGTATCCAGATAACCAGTGGGAAGAAATTTTAGGAGGATGTGACTTTTCGATCTTTTTAGGCTGTAATGATATGACGACGGCATCCTATTATAGTGACAGAACAGGAGAAATCACTGTGTCGGTATCTTCCATACGAAAGAATTATTATACTCTGCGTGCAACCGACTACGTGCCGGAGTATTCCGAGTCAACGTCACTTGGAAAGAGAATGCTACTTCTCCCTGATGAAATTTTACGTTTCCCACTGAATCAGGGGCTATTGATTATCCGTGGGCAGAGGGTATGCCGTTTTCAGAAGATGGACTATTTGGAGCATCCGGATGCCCAATATATGAAACTGGAAAAAGTGGAGGAACATGTGCCGGAGTGGTTTGAAAAGTGGCAAAAGGAAAAGCGTGATTTTCAGATACACACTGAACAGGAAGCGAAACCGTTAGAGGAAAAGGTATCGTGTCAGGAAGATAGAGAGCCGCTTATGCTTGATACGGAGATTAAGAAATCTGAAAAACAGAAGGCTATCAAAGAGAGCAGGCAGCAGGAGGGAAGAAGAGTGATGAAAGTGGAAGAACTCTTTGCGCCTGTTTCGTCTGAAGGAAAGGAGGCTTAGGTTGAGAAACTCCCTTGTGAAATATGGATTTATAAAAATATTGGAACTGGAGTTTGGTATATACTTGAAAGAGCATGAAACAGAAAAAATAGAACTTGCAGAAACTTGTATCGAGGTTTATGACAGCGTGGAAGACTTTTATAAGGCAACAGGCTGGAAACGGGATAATCCAGAAGAGGCAAATTTGGAATATCTTTTAAAACACAGGGTTTTGGTAGAAATTCAGGGAAAGATGTGGTACTTTTCCAGAATCCGTTATCAAGACGGGCTGAAAAAGTTAATGAAACAAGATTGCACCTGATATGCGACTGTATTGCAATGGTGATGGAATTGACATTCGAATGTGGTCCGTATAAAATAGTATCTGTAAAATAGTGATAGGGCATAAGAAGACAGCCAGAGGGCTGTTTTTTTGTGCCCTTTTTAGGATGAATGGAGGTTTACAATGGCAGAATTAAAGAAAGCAGTTAATAAGATGGAAGAGCAGGGGATACCAAGAGCGGTGTTATCGGAAGGAATCTTAACGATTGACGTAGATTCCCATGTAGAAACGATGGAAGAACAGGAGGATGCCAGATGGCATCAGCTTTTGAACGCACACCGCACGAAGAAAATTTTGACCGGACAACTTGGAGGTATTGAGAAACTGGACAGCGGATGGACAGTAGCGATTACCTATTACAACGGTTTCCGTATCTTAATTCCGATGGATGAGATGATGATCAATCTTTCGGGAGATGGAAGAGAGCATTCAGATACCTTGAACAGGCAGACAAGGATTGCCAATAATATGCTTGGCAGTGACATTGATTTCATCATTCGTGATTTGGATGAACAGAGCAGAAGCGTAGTTGCGTCAAGAAAAGATGCCATGCTGAAAAAACGCCAGATGTTCTATTTCAATGAAAATGAAGAAGAAAAGCCGATGCTGTACCCAGGAAGGATTGTGGAAGCACGTGTCATTGCAGTGGCTCCAAAGGTCGTCCGGTTAGAAGTGTTCGGCGTGGAAGTTTCTGTGCGTGCAAGGGACATGGCATGGGAATGGATGGTGGATGCTAGTGAGAAATTCCAGGTGGGAGATCTTACACTCGTGATGGTGAATCAAATTAATATCCGCTCAGTGGAGGAAATGGAAATTTCCGTAGATGCCAAAAGTGCAACTGCCAATGTCAATAAAGATAATCTGAAGCGGTGCGTGCGTCAGGGAAAATATGTGGGTATCATTACTGATGTATATAAAGGAACTTATTTTATCCGACTTAATATTGGCGTCAATGCAGTTGCGCATTCCTGTAATATGGCAAGCCTTCCGTCAAAACGTGACGAGGTGGGATTTGTTGTTACCAGAATTAACGATAAGTTTGAGGTGGCAGAAGGCATTATCACCCGTATGATCAAACGTGGTGCATAAGAAAAAAGTGTAGGGATACTGTTGACTCACAGAAAACAGATTGTTTACAATACCTGCAAACTAAAAGAAACATTTGACAGGAGGCGGTACTAATGAAAAAGAAAAGACAGAAACCGGAAAATATCCGGGTACGGTGTCCGTATTGTGGCCGCATGGCAAGGCTACACCCGGCATCTTATGTGTATGGCAGTGACAATTTGGATTCAGAAAGTTATCTTTATGTGTGTGACGGGTATCCTGATAACTGCGATGCATATGTGGGTGCACATAAAAAATCACTTCTGCCGAAAGGGGAACTGGCGGATGGACAGCTTCGTAACAAACGGATTTTAGCGCACCGCGCGTTGAATACCCTTTTGGAAGAGGGATGCATGACAAAGAAGAGTGCTTATATCTGGCTGCAGAATAAGCTGTGCCTTCGGGAAAAAGACATGCATATTGCAAAGTTCTCCCTGTATTACTGTGAGGAAACAATTCGGGTATGTAATGAATTAGCCGAATGGCATCAGAAAAGAAAGGGGGCATGATATGCGTTTGATGGCAAAAGAAGATGATGTTTATAAACTGATGGATCGAAGAGACCTGTATTTGGGGGCGGCAGGACTTTGTGGAATCGTATCTGTTGTTTTACTTCTTTTCATCTCATATGGGTATGGCAATTGGGAAAATCTGTATTTTCTTTCAGTTCTTATTGTTGGAATGATTTTTTTGCTGTATTATACATGGAAAATCAACCAACGGATTATGGAAGCGGAACGGTGCTATCTGGAACTGGATGAAGACTCTTTGGCAGTATATCAGCCAGAGAAAAATGGACAGTATGAAGCCTGCCGTATTTTTTATCAGGAAATTGAAAAGATCGTGGAAGGCAGCAGAAGAGGAGTCCCTGAGTTCTATGTGGTCGTACATGGAGATGAAAACCAGAAAAGTTTTATTCTGTTAAATGGGGAAGAACAGATGCGGAAGGTTTTCTGTGTCAGGTCCTTGGGATACCGCCATGAAGAATTTAAAGAGTTCTATCGAAAACTTCGCTGGGAAGTTCCCGGTAAAGTCCGGATTGTAGGTACAAAATATCAGACCGTGTGGGATATGAAACAATCGCATAAGGGATGGATGTTTTTTGTTTGTGCAGGGGCGGTATATCTAATCCTAGAGGTCTGTTTGAATCTGGGGATTTTGTAAGGAGGGCAACATGATGAGATGGTATACGGCTGTGGGGGTAAAAATGGAACATCTGGGAGGGCTGTTTTGTGTACAGGTTGGAACGGAGAATAAAATATTATCCGGTATGGAAATCTTTATTTGGAATGCGTTGCTTTGGTCATTCGTGGAAGAAACACAGATTTACGGGAGGATGGTACAGTTGTTAAAGGCTGTATTTCCGGAAAAGGATCTGGATGGGAAAACAGGAAAGGATGAATTTAACTTCTGCTTCCGGAGGCTGATTACTAGGGGACTGATTATATTCTGTGAATGTGAAACAGAAAAAGAAGCAGCAGAAAACCTGCTGCAGAATGCGATAGTTGCAAGAGTGATGAGAAACAGCGGAGAACGTTTTTTGATGTTTTGTGAAAGCTTTGCCTGCGGCACACCTTTTTGGAAAGCACTAAGAGTATTCAAAAAAGAACCAATGGAAGAAAGGTACGGGCAATTTCTACTTAAAATAGAAAAATGCGGAGAGGTAAGGTATTACTTAGAAACTACAGAGCAGCCAAATGAAATACTGGAAATGCTGTCTCTTCTGTATCAGAAGAAAATACTGTTTATCCGTTCAGTAAAGGAGGTCACTATTGAATCATAAGAAAAAAATGAACAGACGGGAACGTATTGCCGATTATATCAATCAGCGCATGGAAGGATTTTCAAAGGTTCCCAATGTACTGGCAGACAGAGCCCTGAAAATAGGCGCTCTGTCTTTTCTTGCTCTTTTTCTTGGAAGTTATATGGGAAGGCAGATGGATTCAGCAAGTTTTATTGCATGGTCAGTCGTTATGTGGCTGTCTGGAATCGGATATGCGTTCCATCTGCTACGGTGTGGGGAGAAAAAGGAATATGAGACAATCGAAGGAACGGTGTATGAGATAAAGGGAAAACGCATTCCCGGGCGTGTCTGTAAAGTGGGAATCCGTCTTTCTGACGGAAAACAGACTGTGTTACTGATGGATAAGAAACATCAGTTTACAATTGGGAAGAAATATCGGTTCTATTTTAACAAAAGAAAGCAGAGGGTTCTATTTGGAATCCAAAAGTTAGATGCTGTTTTAAATGTAGGCTCTTACTATGGGGCGGAAGAAATTGAGTAGGGCAAGGGGAGTCAGGGCATGGTTCGAGTCCATGCCGCCCTGTTTCGTGTGGCGCCAACACGAGATAATAAGATTAGAAAAGGAGAAATGATTATGGCACAGAAAACAGGAACAGTCAAATGGTTCAGCGCAAGGAGAGGATATGGTTTTATCACAGATGAAAAGGGAAATGACTTCTTTGCACATTTCAGCGAAATCCAGACAGAGGGATTCCGAAAACTGAAAACAGGGCAGGCAGTTACCTTCCGGACAGAGGAAGATGAACAGGGAAGAGGGCTTGCAAAAGAAATCTATCCGGCAGATTCCCAAGGAGACGAAGAATTGACTGATTCGGAAGGCATGTCGGAAGAAACATAAGAAGCACCTTAAAAAGAGCTGTGACTATATCTTGCGTCACGGCTCTTGAAAAAACAAATTTAGACACAATATATAGAATGAACAAGTTGACAATAACTATATATTGTGCTAATCTTAGATTGAATTAAAATTTATGCAGGTTCAGGCTAAGAACAGGCAGAGTTTTTAATTTTTTGTTCCGGCAGAACCGGAAGTTAAAGTTGAAGTGTAAACACACTTAAAAAGGACACTGTCTATAAGGAAGATACAAAAAGTAAAAGAATCTTTTTGTGTCTTTTTTTGTGTCCATTTTTCAGAAAGGAGGATGACGAATGAAAGCAACAAGAAGTATGGGCAGCGTCATGCTGTGCAGAAAAGAAATACCACAGGACAAGGTATGATGTCGCAGAGAAAAGCAAAAGAAAAGGAGGAACAATATGCAGACAATCAAAGTAATGTGGGACGGTATCAATGAGCTGGATCTTATGACATTAACGGAAATGGGCAAGGATGGTTATCTTTTTGAGATTGAAAACGGAAGAATCCAAAATATCCTGATGGTGACTGGAATTTTGAAATAAGAAGAATCTCAGAAAGGAGCAGTATGTATTATTATGATGAATTTGGAAAGGAATTTAAAGATGAATTAAGTTTCCATGAGTATCTGGAGGAAATTGATGAAAGAGCAAAATGGATCCGTATACCGTCACGAAGCTTGAGCGTCCTGACAGTTTCCGGCCATGAAGTACTTGTGCCGGATATGGAAGGTGTCAATATGAAAGACTTACTGGCAGATACAAAGAAGCATTCCGGATTACTGTTACAGTTTCCGGAAGGAATGTATCCTTTGGGAAAAACGGCAGTCAGTACACTGAAAGACCGCGCAAGAATCAAGGGAACGGCACTTATGGATGTCAAAAAATCGGTGCTGGCGGATATTCTTAATGAATGCCTGCAGGTTGCGAAAGGGGATGCGCTTCTGCGGATCTCAGAAGGTAAGGTAAGGGGAGTACTCTCCGGTGATGAAGCAGATTATGCGATTATCTCCATGCCGAAACTCTTTATGGTTGCGTCAGCATATATCAGTGGTGATCGTAATGGCGAGTTTATTTATGGTTATGCAGACCACAATATGGCACAGATCACTTGGAAGATTGTCGATCAAAAGATGACGAAAGCCTATGCAGATCTGATGGAGGAACATGGGAAAAAGCCTTTTGGAAACCTTCAGACATTTATCCGCATTGTGAGTTCTGATGTGGGAGCATCGGGAGCAAATATTTTCTATTCCATTTTAGATGGAGACTTTACGATTGTCTTAGGGGAAGCGCTGCGTACAAAGCATCGGCATAAACAGGGATTAGAAGAATTTAGTGAAAATATGGAATCCATTTTCCAGTATTACAAACAGAAACTAAGGGACATAGGAAAGCTGTGTGATATCCGTATCCGGTATCCGGTGAATGCCCTCTCAGAAGTCATGAAGAAACAAAGTTTTGGGAAAAAGCTGATTGCGGAAACGGTAGAACGTTTCAAGACAAACTTCGGTGAACAGCCCTGTAGTGCTTACGAAATTTACTGCGGGCTTTGCGAGGCACTTTTTTTTGCAAGGAAAAGCGGCAGCAGCCCATCCAATCTTGTAAAAATGGAAGAAAAAATCGCAAGGTGCATGAATGTACGCTGGCATGACTATGACATACCGGGAGAAATTTCGTTATGAAACTGAAAAAGGCAGAATCTGAAATGCTGCCTGTATGGGTGCTGTCCGGAGTTTATACCAAACCTTTTTTTGCATGGCTGAATGAAGCAGGGGAAAGCAATACATGGGAACACCAGAACAATACGGTGGTAAAAATGAGGCAGGGAAATTTTATCTATCTGTATCTCCAGAAAGGGGCAGGAAAAAATCTTGTGCCCGGGCATGATCTGAAATTTGCGGGATTGTTTGTCAGAAAAAATTACAATCTATATGACGTGGATATGGAACTTGCTGTATTACTTGGCCTTCCGGAAGAAATAGGTTTTCCATGTAGAATAGACATCAGGAGAGAAGCAGAGGAACGAGCCAGCCAAAAAGCTGATGAAATACTGGAAATGCATTGGCAGGAGTTCTTATTTCAATCCGGGCTTGATACCAAGAGTTTGATTCCGCTGGTGGTCCGTAGTGAAATCAGAGAGCGTGCAGAGAACTATTATCTGCAGGGCAGGAATCTTGCTGATATCAAATTCGTACCGAAGATTTCTTTGGAGGCATCTTTTTCCGATACCACGTACTTGCTGTTCTTGGAATATGGAGAGCAGGTGGCAGAAAAGATTGCAAAGCGGTGGATCAAACGGAATATTGCGTATATTTCGCAGCAGCGAATTCTTTTCGGTTGTGTGCGGGATGAATTCAGGGAAATTTTAAATACTCCGAATGATCGTATCCATAAAATCAAACGTCTGATACAGGCACTTGAAGGAAACAATAACAGGACAGTAAAGATAGTCCTTTGTCGAAATGGGAAGGTGATTCATACGAATATGCGAGCGGCGGATATATGTAATCCCAAAGGATGTTACGCTGTTAAGAGCCTTGTCCCAAAAGGCAGGGGAGCTTTATATCGCGTCTTTGGAAAGGCAGCAGAATTCCGGATAGAAGATATACAGAGTGTATCATGCGGCAGAGAGCTTCTTTATGAAGAGACAAAGAAGAAAACAGCATAAGATTAGCAGAAACAGGAGGAAACGAATTAATGAAAAATTATCAATATTTAAATCTGGAACAGAAAATGTTAAGAATCAGAAGGAAAATGCCAACTCTTTTAAAAAAATTTTACAATGATGAGGCGGAGTATGATTTTTCCACACTGGACGATATTTACGAGGCAATGACACCGGCATTAAATAAATATGGCGTGAACTTTGATATTGTGCGTGAAATACCTACCCAGTATGACAAGGATGGGCATCCGACATATCTTGTATTAGATAAAGATGACTTTTGGAGATATGAAGCAGACGTAGAGCTTAGCTGGACAAATGCGGACCGGCCGGAGGAATGCAGACATGCGACAATCCATATTACCGGAACAAACGAGATTCCGGATAAGGCACATGGTACTGCATTGACTTATGGACTGAAATACTATTTCCGCAATAAATTCTGTATCCGTCAGGTTGGAAGCGAGCAGGAAGATCCTGATTACACAAAGCATGATGTGGAACAGGACACAAATGCTGCGGATAGGCCGGCGAAAGAAACTCACAAAAGAGAAAAGGAAACAAATAAGGCGGTAAAAAGTTCAGAAAGTAAGAAAGGGACAGCAGAAGACAAAAAGAATCCGGCGGTATCCTCCGGGAAAAGTAAGGAAATGAAAACTCTGCTAGGGAACACTCCGGTGACTAGAGTGACGGAAAAGACAGAGAAAGATACGGCAGTCTGGGAAAAGCAGGCAGAGCATGTAACGAAATCTGAGGAGAAGAAAGAAGTTGCAACATCTGAAGGAGGAGAAAAACTGCACACAGAAGAGGCAGCTTTGGCGGACAAACCTGAGGATGCGGATGGATTTATTCCTGTCAATGCAGAAGAAGTTCCATTTGAAGAAGATGCTGACTTTATGGAAGAACTTCAAGGCGAACTGGAAGAAGAAACATCAGATTCCGAAGTAGAGGCGGCAAAGAAATTCGTGTGTGACTTTGGCGTGTTTAAGGGCAAGACGATGGAACAGGTTTTGGAAGCCGGAGTCAAGGGCACTGAAACTTTGAAATGGATTGCCAATAAGTATAAAGGTCCGAATAAAGAGCTGGTAAAAGCAGCAAAAACACTTCTGGATTATCAAAATGAATCCGAAGAATTAAAGGCTGCATAATGAGTTTGTATGAACATGGTTCCCCTGTGGGACCATGTTCTTTTGAGGTAGAGGATATGACATCATTTACGATTACAGATGTGGGAAATCTTTTAGGAATCGAGCGACTTTCCGGTGGTGATGACGCTTCCTATAATGTGGTCTGCCCGTTTTGCGGAGACAGGAGGGGGAAGTGTAATTTTGTTGTATACAAAGATGGCGAACTGGCAAACGTCTATCATTGCTTCCATTGTGATGCAGCAGGAAATATGCTTACACTATATGTAGAATTGACGGGGCTATATGGTTCTGACTGTTATAAAAAAGCTTACCATGAAATACAGAAGAAGCTGGATTTGGGTGCAGGTGAACAGATGGAAAAGAGACTGGAGATTCAATGCCAGAAAAAGAAGCAGAAAGAGTCCCTGGCAAAACCTGTAGATTATAAGCGACGGGATCATACGTACCGGGAACTTCTAACTTTGCTGCAGCTATCGCCTCAACATAGAAAAGATTTGTTAAGCAGGGGGCTTACAGAAACGGAAGTTGCAAATATGGAAGCCTTGGGGTATAAAAGTACCTGTGCTGAAGAATCTGTCGCAATCGCCAGAAAATTACTGAAACGTGGTTGCAGGCTGGAGGGCGTGCCCGGTTTTTTCATGAATTATCATGGTGACTGGGAAATTGCCTTTTATCAGAAGAATAACGGCTATCTCTGTCCGGTGTGGAGTGATGAGGGACTGCTCATTGCGTTCCAGATCCGTTTGGATGTACCTTATCAGAAACGGAAATATGTATGGCTCAGCAGTGCGAAGATGGAAAAGGGATGTTCCCCTGGAAGTCCGGTAAGTTTTTCCGGTGTCCTGAACAGTCCGGTGGTTTACGTGACGGAAGGTGTTTTGAAAGCGGAAGCAGCTTACCAGAGAACCGGACAGCTTTATCTCGGAAATCCGGGTGTGTCCGCTTATAAAGAATTGGAACTGGCACTGAACCGGTTGAAAGCTCATGGAGTAAAAGTAGTCATTGAAGCAAATGATATGGACAAATGTATACGTCTTCATTGTGATCGTGCTTACAGCGAAGCCTGTGCAGACTGTGAGGGTAGCAGTCATGAATGTCCGAAGAAGAGAGAAAAACGGGATCATATCCGGAAAGGATGTCTGAAACTCTATGAGATTTGTGAAAAACTGGGTTTGATCTGTAAGCGTGCGGTTTGGGATACAGATGACGAAGGTTACTGGCAGGAGAATTACAAAGGCATTGACGATTGGGAATTACGGGAATTATGAAAAAAGTTAGGTATAGGTTTTTGAGCGTATCTTTGTTATAATATAACTAATAGAGAAGGAGTGTGAATGATATGGTTAAAGAAAAAAAACGCCTTCCGGTGGGATTGGAAAATTTTGAGCAGATTATTAACGATAATTATTATTATGTGGATAAGACGGGGCTGATTTCAGAACTGATCCGTAACGGTGGAATGGTGAATCTTTTTACCAGACCAAGACGCTTTGGGAAAACCTTAAATATGAGTATGCTGGAACACTTTTTTTCCATAGAGAGAGACCAAAGTATCTTTGAGGGATTGGAAATTTCAAAAGATACAAAATTGTGTGAAGAGTATATGGGGAAATATCCGGTTATTTCCATTTCCCTGAAAGGAATCAATGCAGCCACTTATGAGGATGCATTTGATTTTGCGGTTCGAATCATGAAAAAAGTAGCCCGTAATGTTCAGTTTCTTTTGGGGAGTGACGCCTTAAGTGATTATGACAAGTTAGAATATAAGGAACTTTTGAATAATAATATGAGTGAGGCTGCATTTTGCGGTGGATTGAAAATATTATCGGAATTATTGGAGAAACATTATGGAACAAAAGTAGTTCTTTTGATTGATGAGTATGATGTTCCATTAGCAAAAGCATTTGAAAACGGGTATTATGATCAGATGATCTTTTTAATCCGTAGTTTATTGGAACAGGCATTGAAAACGAATGACAGCCTGAAATTTGCAGTAATGACAGGATGCATGCGTATTTCAAAAGAAAGTATCTTTACGAGGCTTAATAACCTGAAAGTATTGTCCATTACAGATGAACGGTATGATGAATATTTCGGTTTTACAGATACGGAAGTAAGAGAAATGCTGAAGTATTATGAAATCGAGGATCATTATGAAGAAGTAAAGAACTGGTATGACGGGTATCAGTTTGGCGGCGTAGAAGTGTATTGCCCCTGGGATGTATTGAATTACTGTGATAAATTAAAAGACCATGCGGATTCTTTTCCGGAAAATTATTGGATCAACACCAGTAGTAATGATGCCGTCAAGAAATTCATTCAAATGTCCGGTAATTTTAAAACCAAGCGTGAGATTGAAACTCTGCTTGCCGGAGAGGAAATCATAAAAGAGATTCATCAGGAGCTTGTCTATCCGGAAATGTATCAGTCGTTAGAGAACGTCTGGAGCCTGTTGTTTATGACGGGATATTTAACACAGCGTGGAAGGGTGGATGCAAAACGGTATAAACTTGCGATACCGAATCTGGAAATCCGGGATATTTTTGAAACACAGATCATGGAATACTTTAAAGAGAGCGTTGCAAAGGACGGCGATACATTAAGCCGATTCTGTGATGCCCTGAAAAACGGTGAGGAAACGAAGGTAGGAGAAATTTTTGAAAGCTACCTGAAAAAGACCATCAGTATCCGGGATACGTTTGTGAGAAAAGCAAGCAAGGAGAACTTTTATCATGGGATACTGCTTGGAATCCTGGGCGTGAAGGAAGAATGGTACGTATCGTCCAATCAGGAAAGCGGCGAAGGATACAGCGATATTCTCGTTGAAACTGAAAACAGTGAAACGGTTATTCTTATCGAAGTTAAGTATGCCAATGACGGAAATCTTGATCAGGCTTGTGAACAGGCACTACAGCAGATAGAGGAAAAGAAATATGATAAAGAACTCCGGGAGAACGGAGTGGATAAAATTTTAAAATATGGGATTGCGTGTTATATGAAACGATGCAAAGTAAAACTGGCAGATTCATGATACGTCCCAAAACAATCAGGTGATAAAAAAGCGGAACTGTAAGAGTGCAGTTCCGTTTTTTTATGGCCTGATTTATGAGCCAGAGGAAAGGAGATGAAGCATATGCACATACGGGAACGCCCTACATAAGATTCGGGGAAATAAGAATACACAATCACACTCAAAAACCAACAGGAAAGGAGCGTTGCAATTGAAACATAGAAAACACAGATGGCTGGCGGGAACGCTGGCTTTTCTTTTATCCTGTTCTGCACTTATTCCGTCTGGGAATGCTGTATTTGCGGCATCAAAAGGCAGAATAGCAGAATCAGAGACAAATGTAACAAAAGAGGAAAAAGGCGATGAGGGAGAGGAACAGATCACCGCCGAAACCCTGACGATTGAGCAGGGAGAAACATTTGAAATCGAAAAAGATTTTACAGGTCTTTCTTTGAAAAAGGGCGAAAAGGCTGTATTGAAAGATGTTGTCAGTGAAGACGGACAAGGATTTTTTGCGGACCGTCCGGGCACTTATCTGAGTACCTATCTGATTACACCGGAAAAAGGTGATAGTTATGAAGTGACACGTAAGATCGTAGTTAAGCCTCGTGAGGCTGAGAGCAAAGGGGCAGATCATGGACAGAAAGGGAACAAAGAGGATACGGAGGAAAGTGATCCTGAGCCGGAACCCGTCCTGACAGAGGCACCGGAGGTACCGGAAAACACAGAGCATTTGAAACTGGATGTATCTCCGGATAATGCTGCTTTTTTATCAGTTGTGCCGGAAAGCATGGCAAAAAACAGGTCGATCAACGCCAATCTGGTAGTGGGGGAAAGACTTCCGTATCCATCTAGTTTGGGGAATTATTCTACAACCTATTTTACGGTAAATGGGCATGTAGCATATTGTCTGGAATCGGCAAAGACTTCACCGCCATCCAGTGATTATGTCGCAAACATATTTGAAAGCAATCTGGCTTTACAGAAAGTCCTATATTATGGATATGGAGGACCGGGAGATATTACAGACAGTTATATGCCGGGGTTTGACTGGAAACTGAAATATATTTTCACACACATTGCGGCATCCTATGCATATTGCGGAACAGACGGTTTTTATGGCTGTACATTTGAAAACATCCAGTCGTCAGGATTATGGGATTACATCCAGTATTTAAATGGTTTGGAGGCACCTCCAAAAGCTGCAATCGATCTTTCTCCGACTTCGGCTGCCGCATATGAAAGCAATGGGGAGCAGCGTACAAAAGAATTTCACTTAAAAGGCGATCACAGAAACTATATTGCGCTGAATTTGCCGGAGAATGTGACTTATCATAGCGGTGATACCACGAAAACAGGCAGTGTGAAAATTTCCGGCGGTACAAAGTTCTATTTCAGCGCCCCGATGACAGTAACCGGAACTTGGAATTCAGGTTCCCTGGCAGGACAGATGGGAACACAGTGGAAAACCTTAGTTGTTTCTACGGGAGGAACCACGCAGGATATTGGCTATGGCACATTCTTTGAAGAGGAAAGTGATTCTGTCAGCTTTCAGGTAAAATGGATGGATTATGCAAAAGTCAAGGTCATGAAAAAGGATAACGTGACCAACACAGCCCTTGCCGGTGCGGTCTTTGGAATTTACAGTGACAAAGAGTGTACCAAACTGATTACCAAGATGCCGGCAACCAATGAAAAAGGGGAAACACAGGTAGAGATCCCGAAGACACAGGATACGGTATATTTAAAAGAGATTTCCGTTCCCCAGGGATATAAGCTGAATACTTCATCTTTCAATGTGAAACTGGAGGCAGGGAAAACCCAGAGCCAAACGGTGACAAATGAGGAGCAGAAAGGAAAAATCACAATCCGAAAGAGCGGTGAGGTGCTTTCTTCCGTATCCGGAAAAGAAGGGCATCTTACGTTCCAGTATCAGTCTGCACCGTTTGGAGAGGCAAGTTATTTTATCTACGCAGCAGAAAACATTGTAAGCCAGGATCAGAAGACACCGATCTATCAGTCTGGCGAGCTGGTGGACAAGCTGACGACAAAGGCAGACGGAAGCATCACAAGTAAGGAGCTGCACTTAGGAAAGTATAAGATTGTGGAACAGAAAGCTCCGGCAGATCTTACCATTGGAAAGACTGAGGCAGATCGTACACAATTTGTCACCCTTTCTTATGCCGGACAGACAGTAGAATTGGTGCAGGAGGAAGCAGCTTATGCGAATGCCAGACCGGGAGTAAAGGTGCAGGCAGTAAAACAGTCTGAAAATGACAAGGTGACTTTAGAGGGTGCTATATTTGGACTGTATGCAGGGGAAGACATTACCAATGCAGTCGGAGCCGTTGTTGTGAAGAAAGATACCTTAATTGAGAGCGTTACATCTGATAAAGACGGAGTGGCAGCGTTCCAAGCGGATATTCCGATTAATTTTCGTTACTATCTGAAAGAGATTCAGGCACCGGAATTTTATTATATGAGTACGGACCGTTATGACTTCCTGTTTGAGTATGAGAACGACACAACGTATACTTACGAATTTACACACACATTTTCCAATAAAGAAGTGCGTGGGGAAGTCCATGTCTTCAAGATAGACAAAGATGCGGAAGAATATATCAGCCAGGGAGATGCTAATCTGGATGGCGCTGTATATGGACTGTATGCAGCAGAAGATATCAAACATCCGAATGGGAAGTCGGAAGACGTCCATAAAAAGGATGATCTGGTTGCGCAGGGTGTGATCAAAGATGGAAAAGTTGATTTTACGAATCTGTATCTGGGGAATTATTATGTAAAAGAAATTTCGCCGGGAGAAGGATACCTGCTGGATGAAACAGCATATCCGGTAGAAGTTGGCTATGAAGGACAGGAGGTTGCTATTGTACACCGGAATGTAACGGTAAAAGAAACGGTAAAAAAACAGGCTTTTGAATTAATTAAGATTTCTGAGGATGGCAACCAGACAGAGACGGAGTTGTTGGAAGGAGCCGGATTTAAGGTATTCCTTATTCAGGATTTAAAAGGTGTGAAAGATGGAAGCCTGAAACCATCGGAAGGAAATGCTTTCAGAGCAGAGGATTTTATCGGATATGACTATTCAGAAGATGAAACGGCACATTATTACGAGAATGGTAAGAAAGTTTCGGTGGAAGAACTGTTTACAGACAAGAAAGGATTTGTACGTTCTCCAGAACTTCCATATGGAAAATATGTGGTTTTTGAATCTACAACTCCAGAAAATCTCCAGACCATCAATCCATTCCTTGTAACCATTTCCGAAGATAGCAGGGAACCGCAGCCATGGCGTGTTTTTGATGATAGACCAATCCAGTTTTTCCTTAAGATTATCAAGGAAGATGCACAGACACATCTTCCGGTATTAAATAATCACGCACAATATAAAATCTATGATGTGAAAAAGAAAGAATATGTGACAATGAAGGTGCGCTATCCGGAAGAAAAGGAACTGGATGTATTTGAAACGAATGACGAAGGTTATCTTATGACACCAGAGCAGCTAAAGATGGGAACTTACCGCATAGAAGAAGTAAAAGCTCCTGATTTATATGTACAGCCAGGGTATGAAATGGCGTTGAAAGACGGAGAGAGCGATATTCCATTAAACCAGTTGTCACAGACAGGCGCTTATGAAGATGCAAAACGCGATTTCATTACGATCACTGTGAATTCCGAAACAGCTTATGAAGTAGAGGAAGAAACCGGAAAATATATTGTCGTAGTACGCCAGCAAAACGATGAAGCGGTAGGAAGTCTGACCATCAAGAAAACAGGGGAAGATATTGTGGGTGCTAAGAATGTGGAAGATTCCCTTCTTACAAAAATGAAAAATGGCATAGCAGGCACAATAAATTCTATCATTGAATTTTTCGGCAAAGAGGAAGTTATAGAAGAAGACAGCGGCTATATGTTCCAGTATGAGAACAAAGGGGCAGAGGGAGTGACCTTTGAAGTTTATGCAAAGGAGACCATTTATACACCGGACGGACAGAAAGATGAAGCAGGTAACCGGAAAGTATTGTATGAAAAAGACGGGCTTGTGGCGGAACTTGTGACCGGAGAAGATGGCAGCGTATCACTCCATAATCTTCCGATTGGTTCCTATTATCTGAAGGAAACGGATGTTGGAAATCATCATTTTGTTCTGGATCCTGAAGCAAAAGAATTTGAAATCAAATATCAGGGACAGGAAGTAGCGGTAGATTATGTTTCTATGGAACTTGAAAATAAACGCCAGAAAATAGAACTTGTCCTTACCAAACAATCTAAGGAAACGAAAGAACCGGTACAGGGTGCCGTATTTGGGCTGTATGCAGAGGAAGATATTTTAGACCTCACAGGGGAAGTGATTGTAAAGGCAGGAGAATTTCTTGCGAAAGCAGAATCGGCAGAAGATGGAACCCTCCGATTTGACATTGACCTTCCGCATGGAAAATATATGGTGAAAGAGTTGGAAGCAGCACCGGGGTATCTGAAAACAGAAGAAATATGGTCCTTTGACGCAACCTATCAGAATCCGGAGCTGGAGGTGATTTCCCTTGCAAAAGAAATTGAAAATCAGCCGACAGTTGTAGAAATTACAAAAACTGACATCACAGATGAAAAGGAAGTGGAAGGGGCAAAACTTCAAATCCTTGATAAGGACGGGAAAATAGTGGAAGAATGGATTTCCACAAAAGAACCGCATAAAGTGTATGCGCTAGAACCGGGCGAATACATCCTGCATGAAGAGGCAGCCCCGGAAGGATATCTTGTTGTATCCGATGTTCCTTTCGTTGTCGAAGAAACAGGGGAAATTCAGAAAGTAGAGATGAAAGATGAACGTCCATCCGGCCAGCTCCTGATTCAGAAGACAGATGCGGAAAATAAAGCACCGCTTGCAGGCGTAGAATTTGAACTTCGCAATAAAGCTACTGGGGAAGTAGTTGGAACACTGGTGACCGGCGAGGATGGAACTGCAAAGAGTGAAGAACTGCCGATTGCAGTTTATGAAGAGGGCAAATATGTAGAACCGATTGTATATGTTCTTGTGGAAACGAAACCGTTAGAAGGCTATGAAGCGAATACAGAAGAGGTGGAAGTGGTATTTGAATATCAGGATGATGAAACCAAAATCATTGAAGTAACAGAAGAGGTTGAAAATACTAGAAAACCAGGAACTCCGCCGCCGGATGCACCGAAGACAGGGGACGATACAAGAGCATGGATTCCGGTTGTAATTATGAGTGCTGCCTTACTCGGCGCTTTCTTTATAGTAATCCGTATCCGAAGACGGAAAAGATAGAATATAATAATCGTAGAATGTAACATGTAATGATGGAGATTGTCACTTGGAATTCGAGGTGGCAATCTCTTTTTTTATTGGAGGAAAGAATATGCGACAGATGGGAGAAAAAATTATTTTGGTACTCTGCATTGTGGTTTTTGGAATTGCAGCCATGAACCTTGTGGAAATAGGAAAGGAATATTATGACGGACAGAAAGAGTATGAGGAACTCAAGGAATATACAGAAGAAAAAGCGAACGGGCAGCAGGATGATCCGACAGAAAGTGAAGCAGAAGAGCAGACGATTGATTTTGCGGAGCTTCGCAAAATCAATGAGGATATTGTTGCCTGGATACAGATTCCAGGGATTGGTGTGGATTATCCAGTAGTACAGGGAGAAGACAATGAATATTATCTGCATCATACGTTCCGTAGAGAAGCGAATAAGGCAGGGAGTATCTTTTTGGATTACCGGAATCGTGCAGATTTTACAGAGCAGTGTGTGATCATATATGGACACAATATGAAAGACGGAAGTATGTTCAGTAATCTGAAAAAGTATCAGGACAACGCATTTCGGAAAGAATCCGGGACTGCATACCTGTATTTGCCGGAGAAATCTTTGGAATTGGAGATTACTGCATGTGAACGGATATTTATGAGAGATGAAGTGTATACCCTGAAAGAAAATATGGTCTGTGATTGGCCAGAGGAAATAATATTGTCCACATGTAGCTCATCTTCCGATACAAGGCTGATTTTAAGGTGTAAAGTAATAAAAGTATGGAATTGTAAGCAAAACGAGTGAAAACGTGATTTGCTAAAAAAATACATAAAGAAAACTGTTAGTTCTGAAATGTGGTGTTGTATCAAATTAGAGACTAACAGAACTTCTTTACAGTTTATATTTTAACTTTAACAAAGTAATTGGATTGAACAAGAACGTATCAATACTCTCGATGAAACAAATGTTTTGCTACAATAGAAATATAAGTAAACAAACTTCCTGATTTAAAAAAAGCCTGAAATGGAGTTGTCACTTCACTTTTTTATCGTTAAAGAGATACTATTTGTCGGGAGATATGTGTTCTGTTTTTTTATAGAACATCTAACAAACATTGAATTGAAATAGCTTAGTATGTTCCAATTGAGAATTCGAGGACATAAAATACATCATTCGTAGTCATTTTGAACAAAAATTACTAAGAGACTAGTAAAGTACAGGCAAGGAGGTAAGAACTATGTTAAATAGAATATCATTGAGGATTAGCACGGAAATTATGAAAAGAGCATGGAATATTCGTTATGGACAAGAAGTATATACATACGGTATTGAAATTATTTTATCAACTTTGGCAGAAATAATTTCTATCTTAATTTCAGCGATAGTCTTTTCCTCATTTATTGAAGGGATGATATTTGTAATTGTATTTTCAAGCCTTAGACTTTTTGCAGGTGGATACCATGCAGAAACATATAAAAAATGTTTTGGAGTTACATTGGGAGTATTTTTATTAACGTTATCAATTGCGAATGTGACTTCCAAATTGTTTTGTGAAAAAATATTTTGGGTTTTGCTTTGCTTGGTAAGCATATATATTATTACACGAGCACCAGTATTAAATAAAAATCAACCATTGAGTGAGCATGAAATTTTAATAAATGTAAAAATAGTATCGATTATATGTATTATTTGCATATTCATTAATATAGAATTTTTACAATACAATAAAGCATTATTAAGCATGATGGTATGTACAATATGTTCAGTTGCAGTGTTGATGCTGATTACTGATATAATTAAAACTAAAGGAGGAAAAAAGAAACATGGAAATTATTGTAAAGATTATTGAACTGTGTGCATGTTTTGGTGCAGGTTGTGCATCAATTGGAGCTTGTTATCAACCTAAAAAACCAGATGAATTGAACTAGATGGGGGTGCTAACGGTGTTTGCGTTAGCACCTTCTTTTAGCTACGGATAAAAAGAGCATTGATGGGCGAGTAGTGTATGCTTATACGCTTAGTAAAAGAAGTAACGAAATGGAGGTTGTTCTATGGAAAGAACAGAGGATAGATCATATGTTGAAGCAATAAAATTTGCAGCCAGTTTTTTGCAGTATAAGAATATTTCAGTAAAACAAACTTTTGGAAGTGCTGTTTCGCAGCTTTATTGGTATTATAAACATTTAAATGATAAGGAATATTTAGAGGTCGCAACTTTACATATTCAGGCATATGTGGAAATGGGGTTTGCTTATGAAGAAAATGCAACTATTTTTAATTTAGTTTTAGATGAATTAGGAATAACCAAAGAAATGAAATTCCCGAAAAAATTTTATATTTCTCAAAAGGTTAAATTAAATAAAAGCCAGGTGAGGCGTATGATAAAAAAGTGGCCTGCATCTCCACATCAAAAGATGAAGATTGATGATGTGGTATATGATATTATTAACAAAGTAAAAAATAAGGATAATGGAATATTTTATTATGATTGTGCTGTAACAGGTGATGTGTATGAACTTGTGATAAGTAAAGAAGAGATTTTTTTTCATGATATGGCAAGGGGGCTATTTTACACATTTATGGATTGAGAATTGTGTAAGGTTTGATATAATTAGAAATAGAAAAATTGTGGGAGGTATACTGTGAAAGAATGTAGAACAAGCCCCAAAATTGTGAAATAGACATAAAACAGGTTCATATAGAGAACAAATTTATTAAGTAGAGAGGCGTATATGCACATCGATAGACAAGCAGAGAGATACATCTGATATTGACATCTGGAAGACTTAATAATTAAGCCTCTTGTAACAAGCAAACTTGAAGGTATGAAACATTTTCATTACTATTTGTGTTGGTCGCCAACTGAAAGGCGGCGGAATGGAGATTATTATGATTTATATTGCGATATGCGATGATGATGAGAAGACTATTGTGCAGTTAAGAAAAAGAGTTCAAATGTTACTAAAAGAAAATAATATTGTAGCAAAAATATCAGAATATTCTCAAAGTAGATTACTTCAATATGATGTTCAGGAAGGAAAGTATTTTGATTTGATTTTAAGTGATATTGAAATGCCTCAAATAGATGGTATGAAACTGGCAGAATATATAAAAAAATACTTGCCGGAAGTATTTATTATTTTTATAACATCACATACAAAATATGCAATTGATGCGTATGAATTATCAGTATTCCGTTATGTTCCTAAGCATATAATTGATAAAAAGTTTGATCATGCTATATTAGATGCAATAAAGATGATTAATGGAAAATCAAATCAAATTTATAGTATTACTACGCCGACAAGAGTTGAAAAAATTCCATATGAAAAAATACTATATATGGAAAGAGAAGGGAAAAATACAATCATTATTATGAAGGATGGAAGTAAAACACATGTACGGAAGAGTTTATCTACTGTTATAAAAGAACTTAATTCGGAAGAATTTGTTTTTGTTGATCGTGGTAATATTGCTAATGTACGGAACATTGTAAAAATAAAAGATGGTAGTGTAGAATTAGAAAATGGTGTGCGTTTGTGGGCTAGTCGTTCGAGAATTGAAGAAATTAAAAAGAAAATAAGTGAATTTTGGGGGGAGAGGATATAATGGTAGGACTATATGCTTTGATAGAATTTGGTGCTACTTTTATTGAATTTTATATTGCTTATTTGGTGATGGCTATTGTGTTTAGGGAAAAACGGATAGACTCAACGTTACCTTATGTGGAAATTATATTAACGGTGATAGCAACATTTGTAGTTTTCTGCTTTAATCAAGAGTCTTTGTTTTCTTACCTGACTATTGTGATAGCTGGAATTTATTTGAGTGTATCAGCTAGGATATTTTATAGGGTAAATTATCTTACAATTTTTTCTGTTGTTAGTTTTTATTTATTATGTTTAAATAGTTTCGATTTTTTTATGTTGACATTAATTTCAGATATATATTGGGGACCTAAAACACTTATACAAATAATTAGTAGTTCCGGTCTTTTTAGATCAGTGGTTATCTCTGTAATAAAAATATTATGGATACTAATATATTTTGGCATAAAGAACATTTTAAGAAAAATGTTTGTTAATATGAGGGGTGCCTATGTAATACTTGTGACATCGGGAGTTGGGTTCATGGGATTTGTGTTTCTGGTGAATCAGGCTATGAAGGCGTTTAATTATACAATGTCTGCAATATGGTTTGTTGTTATATGTTGTTTGGCATCTGTGATTTTTGGTGGATATTTTATAATTATGAGGCAGGAAGAAAGATTACAAATGAATGTTTTAGAAATGAGAAATACCTTATTAAGCGAAAATTACAAGGAGTTAAGTGAAATATATAGGAATAATTCTAAGCTTTACCATGATTTAAATAATCATTTAAACGTATTATATCAATTGTTAAATGAAGAAAATATTAATGAAGCAAAAGATTATATAAAGGAGATTAGCAAACCAATTTTAGGATTATCTAAGACTGCATGGACGGGCATTGATGTTGTTGATGTTGTGATTAATAGTAAACTTCAAAAAATGAATGAAACTGAAATTATGTCAGATATCAATGTGGAGTTCCCAAAAGCTTGCAATATATTACCGAATGATGTGTGCACGATATTGTCAAATTTATTAGATAATGCGATTGAGGCTACTCAAAAGGTAGAAGAAAGCAAATATATAAAATTGATAATTAGAAGAGCAAAATATTTTTTATTTATACGTGTGTCAAATCCATGTAAAAAAATGAAGGAATTTGAGGTGTTGCCTAAAACAACAAAAGATAATAAGAATCTTCATGGTTGGGGATTGCAAAGTGTTAATGACGTGGTTGAAAAGTATAATGGTAGAATGGAATGTTTAAATATAGGAACGGAGTTTGTGGTAAATATAATGCTTACGTTCGATGTGGAGAATAATGGATAAGTAGGAAAATAGATTGAAGGGATATGGGTTAAGAGTTAGAATATTATTAGGAAATGAGTACAGTAATGTACTCATTTTTTGTATTATTTGATGGACATAAAACATATCACTTATAGACAAATTGTTACAAGATAAAAATTTTAATATATAATACAAACATAGCAACAAGATAGTAGGAGATAAGGAAAGATTCTACTAAATGCTATAAATAGTATTCAAGTGATAAAGGTTGGAGGAGAAAAAATGGCTAAGAATGTGTTGAGCGTTAATAAGATAGTAAAAAGATATCCTAACTTCTTATTAAATCAGATCTCTTTAAATTTAGAAGAAGGTACAATTACAGGGTTTATTGGGAAAAATGGTGCGGGGAAATCAACCACTTTAAAAGCAATAATGGGCTTGATTAAAATTGAATCAGGGACTATCAAGTTTGACATGCATAAGGTTGAGAATACATACCCTATAGGTTATTTAGGAATGGAGAAAGGGATTTATCCAGATGAAAGTCTTGAAAATATAGCGCGATTTGTTGCAAAAGCATGGGGAAGGTCATGGAACGAAAAGGAATATAGATATTATGCGGAAAAAGTCTTTGGGCTTTGCACAACACAAAAAATGAAAGAATTATCAACGGGGATGGTCATCAAATTTTTGCTATCGTTGGAATTAGCTAAAAGTCCACAACTATTGTTGTTAGATGAACCTACAAGTGGTTTAGATCCAGTTGTTAGAGATGAAATTCTTACGATACTAAAAAAACTGGTTAGAGAGAAAAAAATGACAATACTTTTTTCTTCGCATATTACCGAGGATATAGTGAAGATTGCTGATAGGGTAGTTTTTATAGATAAAGGTAAAATTGTGCTACAGGGTTCTAAAGAGTTTATTTTAAAAAAATATGTTAAAATAAAAAAAGAATATGTAGAGAAAATGCCTAGTAGTATATCTTCAAAAATATATACGAGTGGAATATTTGATAGAGGCTTTTATATTTGGGATAATGAGATACAACAAATCAGTTCTGATAATATTGAAAAAGTAGATTTAGATGAAATTCTATTGGCTTTAGGAGGAAAAGAAAATGCTTAATTTGATCTTGAAAGACTATATTTTTACAAGGAGACAGATGGCAGTTGGAATTATATATTGTTTGGTCGCACCACTTTTACTCGTAATTGATGGTGGTAGTAAGAATTATTGGGCACAATTTTTTATTCCATTTTGTTTAGTGTCTTTTTTGCTTAGTAAGATATTTTACATAGAAGATTCTACGGATGTAAGATATTTTTTGAAAATGCTTCCATATAATACATGTAAACGAGTCGCTTCGCGATATTGCTTTATGGTAATTACGCTGATCTCATCTGAAATATATTTATGGTTTATACAATGTGTGGTTTTTAAACAAAATTTATATGAAGTGATTAAGGGGAATTTAATACCCATTATTATATTTCTTCTTTATTATTCATTATATATAATGCTAGGGTATTGTTTTGGATATCTGATTGCACAGAATACTATTTACGTATGCATGGTTACTGCGGGAATTCTTGCACTAGCCTATGAAAAATTAAGTTTAAATATAGATTTTGCCTTATTGGCTAATAAACATTCAATTATTGTTTTGTCAATTGTTAGTATTGGTATTATTTTTTTCTTTTTTCTATTTGCTTGTAAAGGGTGCGAAAAAAGAGAAAATTAATATAAACATAAGAGGAAGGAGGAAACTAGCATGAGAGTAATTAATAATGCCAAATCCGATTTAACGGAAGAAGTTGGTGGAATTGGAGCATGCTTTATTGCTTGTGGAGTATTCTGCTATGGTACAGCAGGAGCAGGTACAGTTGTAGCAAGTGGAGCATATTTGCTGTAAGATTATATTTTTACATTGTAAACAAAGAAAAAACGAAAGGAGAATGAGTATTATGAAAACATTAAACAATGAAACAATTATGAACAGAGAAGAAGTTGGGGGCGCAGTTGCATGTATTATGGGATGTGGCGGTTTATGCATTCTTACAGGAAGCCTTGGATCTGCATTTGGTACAGCAACGCAGCTACTGTAAATTAAAAAGCATCACTTAGAAAGATGTTGGCACATGTATTCTAAGTAACGCTAACTGTTTATAATATCTTAGCATAAAATATATGTTCTGACAATAAAATTTTAGAAATAGTTTGTCAGCGAATGAACAAGGAGCAGGTATAGCAAATGAGTTTATCTGCTCCTTGTTTTAAAAAAGGTAAAGGAGTTGATATTCATGGAAAAAGAAAGTAAATATGTTGAATTTTCAACAGCCAATAATAAATATATATATGATGCAGTTTCCGGTGAAGTAATACCATCAGGAAAATGGATTGGTTACATAATTGATAACTTCTATTTGTTATCTAAAGAAGAATTGATAGAAAAGTGTCATGTGTCCTATAGTGAACAAGAGAAATTTGAAAATGAATACAATTATATAAAAAATCTTATTGAAGAGAATATGTTTTATTTTCCGGAAACAAAAGAAAATAAATATGAATTGTCAGAGTACATTTATAATGCTAATTCTTCACAATTAATTTTGGTATTGACAGGCAAATGCAATATGAGGTGTGAGTATTGTGTATATTGTGAAAAATACCCGCAAGAAATTGGATACTCTGAAGAAGAGATGACTTTTGAAACTGCCCGAAAAGGAATTGATCTGTTTTTTGAATTACACAAAGAAAAAGTTGCACACGGATATAAAAAGCAACCAATGATTAACTTCTATGGAGGAGAACCTTTATTGAGGTTTGATTTGATTAAAGAGGTGGTTGAATATGTAGAGCAGAAAGATTTGAACTCAAGATTTTACATAACAACAAATGGTTTGCTTTTAAATGAAGAAGTGGCAGACTTTATTTCACGTCATAAGTTCACAGTTACGTTTAGTTTAGATGGATTCAAAGAAAACCATGATCGCAATAGGGTAACTACTGGTGGAAAACCTACTTTTGATATTGTGGTTAGTAAGATCAAAATGTTACAAAAAATAAAGCGTGATAGAAAAATAGTACAACCTATTTCATTTAATTGCTGCTTTGATAACTATACAGATTTGGAAAAATGTATTGATTTTTTTGAAGAGCATTACTATGAATTCTTTCCATTTTTTACAATGTATAACCAAATAAATCCATATGATACAAGTTACTATATCTGGACGAAAGAAAGAGTAGAAAATGGCGAATTATCATTAGATGAGAATGCATTTAATAAAAGTTATACAAAAATTAGAAAAAATGTGTTTGAGGGGAAAGAGAGTGGGCATGCGAGAGAATTAACGATGAATCTTTTTACATCAGCACTTATGCTTTATTTGAGAAATAAATGGAGTGAAAACATTTTTAATAATGCGTGTATACCATTGTCAAAATTAGCGGTTTATCCTGCCGGTGAATTATGTTTGTGTGAGAAAATGAATAAAAAACTTATAATCGGAAGTGTATTTAAAGGAATTGATTATGAAAAGTTAGAAGAGATAACTCGGTTATTAACAGATAATTTTATAAAGGGACCGTGTGCAACATGCGAAGCAAAAAGAATTTGCCCAGCTTGCTTTATGTATATGAGCCAGGAAGGGGAATTTAATAAAGGATATTGTGAACGTCAGAAGCAAACGCTTAAAGAAAGACTTGGAGAGTTATACCAGATGTTAGAGGATAATCCGGATTTTATAAAAACAATGCAGATAAGCAAAGAATTTGTAGATGTGTTGGAAGTAAATAATTAGATTGGAGGAAGACAATATGCAGTATTTTAAATTACATGTATTTTGTAAATATATTAATGGACATAATTCGGGATGTATCTATAATATGAAAAATCATGAGATGATTAGCATTTCAAATCCTTTAAACACTGTTTTAGCAAAGGCACAAAGAAATGAACCTTTGTATGAAAGTGAAAGTTTGAAACTGAAGGAGTTAGAAGAAAAAGGATTAGGAGAATTTTATGAAACTCCGGTATATGTTGAGAGCTTTCAATATGGGCCAAATCCTGCAATAAAAACAATGATATCCCCTAACTACTATATAAAACGGTGTTACATACAAGTAACAAATGAGTGTGCGCTAAGATGTAAATTTTGTGAAGCAGATAATACTGTAAATAGGCGTACGGGGTGTAAAAAGTGGAACAACATAGATGCGAAGATATCTTTGGAAGAATGGAAAAGCATTTTTATCCAATTAAAAAAATTAGGGTGTGATGAAATCTGTTTTATTGGTGGAGATCCGTTTTTATACTTTGATAAACTTTCAAAGATTGTAGAAATAGCTGTAAACGAAGGCATAATTAATTTTAGTGTCTACTCTCATAAAATTGATATCAATGATGATATTCTTGGATTTTTACAAAAATATAAGTTTATTTTTATAGGAACGGTTATTACATATCAAAATGAGACGTTTGAGAAAATTACGGGGCAGCGTAAAGAGATGGGGCATCTTTGGGAAGACATCGAAAGGTTAATTAATAACAAGATTAGATTTATAGGGAACATTGTTGTCGGAAATTTTAATGAGGATGAGATAGAAAAGATTACAAATGATTTCGTTGAACGACATATTCCTTTTAAATATAATATTATATATAACAGACCATGGAATCATTTTTTTTCAAAAAAATACGTAAGCAAGATGTATGATAAGGAAAATGATTTTGGTTTCGTGACCAAAGAAAGCATAAGTTTTTTAAATGAGTATAATAGTTGTTTATATGGGCAGATATATATAAATCTTGCTGGGGATATATCACCATGTCCAATGATGAATACATATATTGTTGGAAATATTAGAGATGAGGGTGGAATTGTTGCCGCTGTCGGAACTGAAGCATATCAGAAAGTTGCTCAAATGAATAGAAACAGAATAGAGGGATGTAAAGATTGCTCATATAGATTGAATTGTTTTGATTGTAGAGCAATTGAGTTTATGGCAACCAATAAAATAGACAATCAAGAATATTGTAAGTTTTTCAAGGCAGGTGAGACTGTTGAATAAAATGAGTTTAGTAAGAAAATGTATCAAGCTGGTTGATAATAATTTCTTTTTTAAAGATGGAGAACGAGAAAAGTGGGATATTAATAAAAAAAAATTAATCAGTGAGATAAAAGCAGTAAAAACACAAGAAGAAACATTGTCAATAATTGATAAGTATTTGATAGATTTAAAAGATCCACATACAAAATTGTTTTTTAAGGAAAGACCACTACAAATTTTACCATATAATTTCATTTTTATCCATAAAAAATTATATCTAGAATGCGAAAAAGGTTTGAAACAAGTTATATTTATTAATCAGGAGTGTGTACAAACTATTTTCGATAGATATTTAGAAATCTATAAATCTTATCCATTAGTTCTAATTGAAAATGAATTGATTAAGGATGTTCAGTTTATGAAAAGAAGTTTTAATAAAAGCGGTTTACAGATTTCTTATGATACTGGAGAGGAGAAAATATTATATCCAATTGAAACAGAAATATGGATGAGAAATTTGAAAAATCAATCTAGTGATTATCAAGTGCGTTCTGTATCTGTTAGGCGAGTAGATGAGGATTGTGTGTGTATACAGATTGTTACATTTAGAGATAAAAATGTAATTTCTCAAATAATGGATGGTTTAGCGGAGATACAGGGAGGATATACAACAGTAATTTTTGATGTTAGAAATAATATGGGCGGTTATATTGAGGTGGCTAAGGAACTTGTGAGTAAAATCATTGATAGTAAAGTGCGAATGAATTATGAAATCGCAAGGATGGACGGAAGGTTGCTCAAAATCATGCCCATGGACATTCAAGAGAATACATATGATGGATTTAAAAATAAGCGAATTTTGGTTTTTGTTAACTATCGCACAATGAGTTCAGCAGAATATATTTTTGCACATGCACTCCAATTAAAAGGCATTTCCATTATCGGGGAAGAAACTGCAGGGTTAAAAGATCAGGCGGCTATAATACCTATTAGTGATGAAGTTTCACTTCAGGTTACTACAAAAAGATATGTTCAAAATGGAGACTTTATTCAGAAGGGGATAATACCGGATGTTTTTATAAGGAATGAAAATATAGATGTAAATGTTCAGGATGCATATATGGAATGGTATATGGAGAACAAGAAAAGCGTTGTAATAGGATGAGTTTAATAACACTTTGTATAGGAAAAAGGCTTGGAGAAAGCACACAATTCTTCAAGCCTTTTTTCCTGTGCAAAGTAAATTAGGGTCATAAAAAACCACATTAGTGGACACATTGGTCTAAAATAAAATATTAATGTTAGAATAAGAACGTAACAAAGTACAGGAATTGATACATCATTGGAATAATTGAATCTATGAGTTGGAAAGGTTCAAAAGAATTGCGAAAAGTTTGTGAGGAGGATAAAAATGGACAAGAAGTTTTTTACGTCAGAGTCGGTAACAGAGGGGCATCCAGATAAAATGTGTGATGCGATTTCGGATGCAATTTTGGATGCACTTATGGAAAAGGATCCGATGAGTAGAGTTGCATGTGAAACATGTGTTACTACTGGATTAGTGATGGTCATGGGAGAAATTACAACAAAAGCATATGTGGATATTCCAAAAGTTGTTCGAGATACAATAAGAGAAATTGGTTATACACGTGGAAAATATGGATTTGATGCGGATACCTGCGGTGTGATTACTGCTATTGATGAACAGTCTGTAGACATTGCATTAGGAGTAGATGAAGCATTGGAAATGAAGCAATCAAAAAAGACAGACAAATTATCTGTTATTGGAGCAGGAGATCAGGGAATGATGTTTGGTTATGCATCGGCTGAAACTGAGGAATATATGCCATACGCTATTTCCCTTGCACATAAGCTTGCATATCGTTTGGCAGAAGTACGTAAAGGAGGGATCTTGAAGTATTTACGACCAGACGGAAAAACACAGGTAACTGTTGAATACAATGAGAATGGAGAAGCAGTACGACTTGATACAGTTGTATTATCAACACAGCATGATCCGAATATTTCACAGGAACAAATCTTTGCAGATATTAAAAAGTATGTTTTTGATGAGATTTTACCCGGAAACATGGTGGATCAGGATACAAGGTTACTCGTAAATCCAACAGGAAGATTTGTGATTGGCGGTCCGCATGGTGACAGCGGATTAACTGGACGAAAAATTATTGTAGATACATACGGTGGTTACGGACGTCATGGTGGTGGTGCATTTTCTGGAAAAGATTGTACAAAAGTAGATCGTTCCGCTGCCTATGCAGCGCGCTATATAGCTAAAAATATTGTGGCAGCTGGTCTTGCAGATAAGTGCGAAATACAGCTTTCCTATGCGATAGGTGTTGCTGAACCTACATCCATACATGTAGAAACTTTTGGAACTGGAAAAATTGCAGAAAGTAAGCTGATTGAAATTATCCGTGATAATTTTGATTTAAGACCAGCAGGAATTATTAAAATGCTGGATTTGAGAAGACCTATTTATAAGCAGACCGCAGCTTATGGACATTTTGGAAGAAATGATTTGAATTTGCCATGGGAGCGTTTGGATAAGGTCAAAGAAATGAAAAAGTATTTGGAGTTATATCAGTAAGAAGGCATGTTAATTAAACACATAACGAAAAATAAAGAAAAGTTATTATGAGATAAATGAAGAAACGACAAAACGGTTGCAGTATTGCAATCGTTTTTTTTGTAAATAAATGACGGAATTCATTGGGAGTGTATATTAATGCGTGTCCAAAAGAATAAAAGTGAAACCGAAGTCCAAGTATCTTCGTATTGATAAAAAATGGGTGGATTGGATTTGGACAATGGATGAAAAGATTTTAATAAAGAAACTGCAGAGAAAAGATGAGCGGGCATTGGAAAAGATTATTGATATATACAGTGCCTATATTACATACATTGTCTGGGAATTGCTACGTAAAAAGGGAACACGAGAAGACGTTGAGGAGGTGGTAGCAGATACTTTTATTTCGCTATGGATGACAGCAGAACGTGTTGATTATAAGCATTATAGTAGTATTCGGGCATACATAGGTACTATTGCAAGAAATAAAGCCAAAGATTGGTTAAGAACTCATCGTGGAGTAGATTTGGTTTTAGATGAAGATATCGTAAGTGCTGATCAGAATTTAGAATTATTAGTTTTACAAAAGGAACAGCAAAAAATAGTTCAAAACACCTTGAAGGAGTTGAAGCCGGAAGATAGGGAGATTTTTACTAAGTATTATTATGAATGTATGAAAATAGAAGAAATAGCGGAAGAACTGCAGATGAATCCACAAACAATTAAAACCAGATTACGACGGGGACGGGAAACTTTGAAACAAATTCTTCTGAAAGAGGGGTATAGGAGCAGTGAAATTGAGAATTAGTGAAATGATGGATCATTCCAGCGAAATTTTGGAACATGACATGGCTTGTGACTTTATGGTGGATGAAGATCGTATAAAGCAAATTGTATTTTATAAAATTGGCTGTTCTAGGGTGAAAAATGGAAGAAGGAGTAAAAAAAGGTATGCAGCTATATTTGTTGCCACATTAGGGATTGGAGGAATGACCGCATGGGCACACAGTATTCTTAAATCCGCCGGAGAAATTAACGAAAATAAAAATGAAGTATTGGAAATCCAAGAAGGAGTTTCTATATCAGAAAATATGGAAGAGCAGGGAGAAACTTTTGAACCGGATATGGTAACAGAGTGGATAGCTGACGAAAATTTATACAGGGATGGAGTGCCGATTGCAAAATATATTATGGAAATACCAATACAAAAAGATGGAACTGTGCCGGAATGTTATTTAGATAATGGAGCCATGATTATTTTTATAAATGGCAGTGATGCATGGGAGATAAATCAGAACACTAGAATTTCCTTTGAATTTATGCTGAATGAGCAAATGGACAGGAAAGCACTATTGGAAGTCGGCTATTTATATGAAGGAGATATTTGTCAGAAAGAGACTGTAAATAAAAAAAATAATACAATAGAAATGACAATTCCTGAGTCTGGTAAGTATGTGGTGTATTTGAGAAATCTTTCAAGTGATCGAGCAGTTATCACACAGGGAAAAATAACAATGGAGGAAGAAAAATATGAGAAAGAGTAGAATGATTGGTTTGTTTATGGTGGCAGCATTATTCACAATGCAAGTACCTGTTTCAGCAGCGGATCGCTCAGAAGTTACCTATGAAAAAGAAATGAATGAGATTGTGGAAGAAAAATCAATTGGACAAAATGTGAATGGGAGAATGGGATTGCAGCAAACAAGTATTGAAGCTGGGAAAACGGTATCGTTTTATGATTCTACGGCAACGATGTTTTATGTGGTAGGTGGAACTAAAGTTACGTTTCGTGTGAACTTGAATACTTCTGCATCTGTGAAGATGGGATATATCAATCAAAACGGGACTTGGACGCAGAAATACACAGGAAACGGCAGTTCCCACAATACTTCATTTACCATACCAACAACGGGATACTATAGATTCTATGTGACGAATAGTAGTTCGAAAACGATAAAAGTGACTGGTGGAGAGATTTATTTCTAAGGAGCATTATTGTGCGAAAGAAAATTTATAAAATTATGAAGTGGCTGTTTTTAGGGTTAATTGTGATAGGGGCAGCAGGGGCAATCTGGAATTACATTTGCATGAGAATAGAACTGCCTGGAATAGAAAATGCGTATGGGCAGGAAGTTGAAGTGGATGGGAAAAAGATGGTGGTGGATATTATCGGACCACTGGAAGAGGATGCGTCTACTATCGTACTATTGCCAGGATTAGGTTCGCCCTCCCCGGTATTAGAATTTAAACCTTTAGCAGAAGAATTGGCAAAAGAATATCGCATGATAACAGTAGAACCGTTGGGATATGGTTTGTCAGATCAGGCAGACACAAAACGTAGTGTTGAAAATATAACGGAAGAACTGCATTGCTGCCTGCAGGAGCTGGGAGTGGAAAAATATTATTTAATGGCACATTCAATCGGTGGTTTATATTCCGTTTATTATGCGAATACATATCCTGAAGAAATACAGGGATTCATTGGAATTGATTCGTCTGTGCCAAAACAGAATGAGAACGAACCAATGAACACAGCAATGTTGAATAAGGTAATGGCTTGTTTGGGCAAAGCAAGAGATACATTAGGAATTAGTCGTTTGTTATCCTTAGGGAATCCTGAAAAAGCAATATATGCAGATCCAGAGTACGATTATACAGAGAAGGAAGTAGAAACATTTAGGATTTTGGCATTGGATACATCATATAATAGGTCAGTTATGGACGAGCTGAATTGGGTAGAGAAAAATTTGGCTACAGTGCGGGATATGAAGTTTCCAGAAAGTGTGCCGGTGTTAAATTTTGTAGCAAAGGAAAATTGTGAGATATTTCTGGATTGGAAGAAGTTGCATCAGGACGTGATTGGGAATTTGGATATTTCAGAAGTGGTGTTACTTAAGGGAGGGCATTATTTGCATTTTGAAAAGAAAAAACAGCTTGTTGATGAAATAGATATTTGGGCAAAATAACGGAAATATTTATTAGTAGACAAAACATTAATGGAGCAGTCACTTAATGGTATAAAGATAAAGCAACTGCTCTTTGACAGAAATAATGACAGAATACTTTTTTTCTATGTCAAAAAAAGGAGTATTATGCCATTAACTTCTTTGAGCCTTTCTCTTTCCTTATAGAAGAGTTTGGGTATGAAGAACAATTTTGTGAATATTGCGAAATATTTCAAAAAGTATGATGTCACTATAAAGTATAATATAGGCAAAATGTAATGATGGAGATTGTCACTTGTGGAGAAATCAGGGTGGTAATCTCTTTTTTTATTGGAGGAAAGAATATGCGACATATTGGAGAAAAAATTATTTTGGTACTCTGAATTGTGGTTTTTGGAATTGCAGCCATGAACCTTGTGGAGATAGGAAAGGAATATTATGACGGACAGAAAGAGTATGAGGAACTCAAGGAATACACAGAAGAAAAAGCGAACGGGCAGCAGGATGATCCGACAGAAAGTGAAGCAGAAGAGAAGACGATTGATTTTGCGGAGCTTCGCAAAATCAATGAGGATTATTGTTGTTTGGATACAGATTCCGGGGATTGATGTGGATTATCCGGTAGTACATGGAGAAGATAACGAGTATTATCTGCATCATACGTTCCAAAAAGAAGCAAATAAGGCGGGAAGTATCTTCCTGGATTATCGGAATCGTGCAGATTTTACAGAGCAACGTGTGAGCATATATGGACACAATATGAAAGACGGTAGTATGTTCAGTAATCTGAAAAAGTATCAGGATTCTGTGTTACGAGAGGAATCCGGGACTGCATACCTGTATCTGCCGGAGAAAACTCTGCAGTTGGAAATTGTAGCATGTGAAAGAGTATCCATGAGAGATGGAGTATATGCTATGGAATACAATATGACTTGTGAATGGTCAGAGGAAATCATACTGTCCACTTGTAGCACTTCTTCTGATACACGACTGATTTTAAGGTGTAAAGTAATAAAAGTATGGAATTGTAAGCAAAACGAGTGAAAACGTGATTTGCTTAAAAATACATAAAGAAAACTGTTAATTCTGAAAGGCGTTGTTGTATCAAGTTAGAAACTAAAAGTACTTCTGTAGTCGATTTGCGAAAATTTAGTCTTGTATATTATCTGGGGAATAGTAAGCATTTTGCGTATCGTTGTGTGTAAGTTTTTTGGTAAGCGCTTAAATTTTAGACATGGATACAAAAATCCCCGGCCACATTTCTGCAACCGGAGCACCTTGATAATTCACATATGATTGATTATTGATTTGAGTCGTTTGCACGACGTTCGATTTCAGCTTTGACTTCTTCGTTCCATGGGGCAAGCCTATCTAACTCTTCATCGCTCATCCTATCATTCGGGAGTTTTTCCAGAAGATAGGTTAGATAGTGATAGACGTTTACTCCATTTGCTTTCGCCATTTCTACCATTGTGTAGACGATAGCACTGGCCTGGGCGCCGTTTGGAGTATCACAGAACAGCCAGTTTTTCCGGCCTACTGTAAACGGACGAATAGCGTTTTCACTGAGATTATTAGAAAAACTGCAGTGACCATCTTCCAAATAGGTCATAAGATAGGATCGGCGATTCTGAATATAGGTAACTGCCTTATCCATCCTTGATCCACGGACTGGATTTTGTTTATCAAGCCACGACAAAAAGCCTTCTACTATCGGCTTTTCTTTCTCAAGACGAGCTTTCTTGATAGCATCGAAGGATGAGTACTTCGCTTTAATGACATCTTCCAAATGGAAAAGCTGGTTGATATACATCATGCCTTGAACAGATGGCTGTGTATAATCCAGTTGCTTTCCTTTCGGAATCGCATCTGTCAGATATCTGCGGATGTGTGCCCAGCATGCTGTCCGTTTGGCATCAGGAACTTTGTTGTAACCACTGTAACCATCACACATCAGATATCCCTTGAATCCCTCAAGGAATTCTACTGCGTTATTCCCGGCACGGGTTTCTGAATATTTATAAAGGATGATTGGGAATCCGCCATCTTCCCCGCTGCGGAATAACCACATGTAAGATTTGGTCTGTGCACGCCTACCGGATTCGTGTAATACCTGGAGTGGTGTTTCATCTGCCATTGCGAATTCCCTTTTTAAGAGTTGCCGGTGGAAGTAATCATACATCGGGGTGAAATAATCCAATGTATTACGGATTACCCAGTTTGCCATCGTTGCTCTTGTGATAGCAACACCGTACTGTTCCCAGTCTTTTTCCTGCCGGGTATAAGGAAGACTGTTACAAAACTTCTGATACATGACCCAGGCGATAGTATCTGCCGCAGCCATACCGTGAAGCATATGTGCATGGCCGTCTTTTCCCTTTTTGATAACAGTAACGTCATCGTTATTACATTCCGGGCAAATATAATTTAAGCTGTATATTTCGATCACTTTTAACTTTGCCGGTACGAAGGAAAGTTCGCGGCGTACGAATTCTTCACCGATTTTTACCAGAGGAGCGTTGCAAACAGGGCAGACTTTTTCTGCATCCGGAAGATCCAGATATTTTTTGACTACTGGAATCCCTTTGAACCGTTCTGCGTTAGTTGCACGGGATTTCCGCTTTTTTGTCTCTTTCTCAGGCAAAAGACTTTCCAACGCTTCTGGTTCTGCAATAGTTGGATTCTGTTCCAGTTCGGCTTCATTAAATAAATTCAATTGTCCCGGAACATCCATGGAACGTTTTTCGCTGGAAGAACCGAAAAGCTTTTTGCGAAGCAGATCCACTTCTTCCTTTAAATTATCCCGTTCCTGAGTAAGAGCCTCTTCCCGTTTGTTAGCGGCATCTACAGTTGCCTGAAGTGTTTTTATCATTTTTTTCAGATCGTTGATCATGTCTTTCAACTCACGGAGTTGAAGGTCTTTAGAACTGTCTGCCACTGCGTTTCCCTCCCGGTTTTTGATACTTTTATTATACCAGAAATCATGGAAAACTCCTAGGAAAACGGGTCAATAAGAGGCTTGAAAAACGCTGAATTTTCAAGGAAATCCAGTGCTTTTATGTGTATTTTTTTGCCGTACAGTTTAAGTGGTTTTAATAGCTTTTGGCTGCTCGATATCGATGCCTGACATCAGCCAGTCGAACTCTCTCCAAGTGAGATTCCGGACTTCTGATTTATCCCGGGGCCACCGGTAAGAGCCTTGGGCGGTGAGTCTTTTGTAGATCATAACAATTCCGTCAGGCTCTTTTAAGATAGCTTTAATCCTGTAGCATTTGCGTCCACAGAATAGATAGAGCGAATGGTCGATTTCCATAGAGAACTGCTCCTGAATAATTGCGCATAATCCATCGATAGATTTACGCATATCTGTTCTGCCACAAACGATATAGATTGCATCGACATTGGAAATGTCCGCTAACATAATGGCTCCTTTAATGCATCCATTAAAATTTTTAGAAGCATAGGCTGAACAGTATTGCTCATACGGATTGTTAATCCTTTTGCTTCAATCTCAATCGTATGTGAATTGTCAAGGTACATAGAACTGCTTCTTTCATCTTGAAACAGTTCTGCCGGAGAAAGTTCCGGTTCTATAGCAATCTGAACGACATCCTGTTTGTGGGATGTAAGATCAAGAGTGCTGGCTTTGCCAATCGGATCTGGTATCTGACAGGCTCTTTTGCGCAGACGGGAAACGGCATTATAGAAGCAACTTGGAGAAATACCTTGTGCTTCACACCATGCAGCGTCTGTTAATCCACTTTGCCTGCATTCAGTTACCAGCTCCATCCAATCATCCAAGGAACGCCTTGGTGCACGTTTATCACTCATAATGAAACCTCCAAATGTAGTAAATTTCTACTTTCTATCAAAGAAGTGGAGTAAAAATCTATCTTCTATTATTATGAGTTAGAAAAGGGCGAATATCTAGTTACCCAAAAACTAAGCGCTTACGTTTTTTGAAATGATATATATTGTTTATGATAGGTTAAAGAAAAAATTATATTGGAAAGTCTAAATTCGCTTGTATCAGGTCTAATTTCGACATAGATAAAAAAATTGAGTTTTGTATGATAATCTACATTACAAGAAAACCAATAAACTTAATTACTAATTGCTAGAGTATAGATGGTTTGAAAAAGAAGAAAAACTAAAGGAGAGTTATCATGAGAACAACAAATTTGAAAAAAGAAATGGGAAAAAAAGTTGCAGATATTGCAAAGAAAATTGCAACAGTAGAAGTGAATTCGGCTTGTCCATTAATTGCATTCCAGCCAAAACTTCCGACAGGGGCAGAGAAACTGAGGAAATTCTAAGATGAAAATTGAGGCTAAAGTGTGTGAAAGGCTTCTACGTGATAAGGTTATTCAGGAAGAAGAAAAAGAAATTATTCAATATGGGTTACATCAGGGAGGAGCGCTATTTGTCAATATATGTACATTGATGATAGTTTGCACTACTATGGGATGTGTTATACAAGGTTTTTGGTTTTTAATATATTTTTGGCCATTAAGAATATATGCTGGGGGATATCATGCGGATACGGAAAAAAGGTGTTATTTTTTATCTACTTTAATGGAAATTGTTATTTTTTTGATAGCTCATTTTTTTGATTTCACAAGGGGGATGGGAGTAATATTGATAACATTTACACTAATGGTAATTATATTTTCAATGACTCCGCAAGATACTGAAAATCGAAGATTAAGTGATAAAGAGAAAATCATTTATAAAAAGAAGGTTAATGAGATTTTAGCATTTCATATTATTAGTTTTGCTATGATGTATTTGATTGATAAAAAAGAAATATGGGAGATTATACTATTATCACAGGCGCTGATGGCATTTATTTTGATAGTAGGGTATATGAAAGAAATTTTGAACAGTAAGGAGAATGAAAATGCAACTACAAAAGCATGTTGATATATTAAAGTATCAGGATAAAGTTGTTTTGGCCAATCGCTATAATGGAACTTGGATTAGAGTATCTGATGAAGTGTTTGGATTGATACAAGATTTTCTGAAAGCGGATGTAGTATCACCGGATGAAGTGTTGGAGTTTTCAGATATAAAAGATAAGGAATATTTTGACAAAGTTATTTCAGAAATGAAAAAATGTTATATGGTTAAGGATGGAAAAACCTATTTTGAGCAAAAAATGATGAAATCAGTAATTATTGAAACAACTAATAGATGTAATTTACATTGCAGCCATTGCTGTGTTGCTGCTGGAGATGATCTTAGCGGTGAGTTAGATACAGAATCTATGAAAAAAATCTTAGATAAATGTATGGAGTGGAATCCAGAATTTATTGCATTTAGTGGTGGAGAACCGCTATTTAGAAGAGACTTTTTTGAATTATTGTTTTATTTGCGAAAAAAATATCAAGGAAAGATTGGACTTTGTACAAATGGACTATTGATTACAGACCAAAATGTAGAAACTATTTGTCAAAATGTAGATCAGATTGATATTAGTATTGATGGTGTAGATGAAGAAACCTGCTCGGTATATAGAGGAAAAGGGGTTTTTGAAAAGGTTATACGCTCTATTGAACTTTTGCAAGGAAAAGGCTTTGAGAATATTTCTCTTTCGATGGTTTTTTCGGATATAAATGAACATTTAGAAGGTGCATTTGCAGAATTAAATAAAAAATTGGGTACAAAGCCTATTTATAGGATGTTAGCCGAAAAAGGACGAGCAAAAGAAAATAAAGAGAAGCTTGCAAGCAACGAGTATGAAGAATCTTATGTTCCGGAATCTTTTATTGATGAAGATGGAAAGTGCAATGAATTAAACGCAAGTAAATGTGTAGCAGGAAAACATTCGATCATGATTAGGCATAATGGGGATGTATATCCGTGTCCTAGCTTTACAGAACATGAAGAGTTTTGTATGGGAAATATTTTAGAAGTGGACTCTATACAGACCTTAATTGATAATAAGAATGTAAAAACTGCTTTGTTTAGAGCCAATAGGGCGAATGGAGAAAATTGCAAAAATTGTCCAGTTAATATTTTTTGCTTTAGCTGTCCGGGAGATCCATATAGGTTTTCTTCAGAAGAAAAATTTCAAGAATATTGTAAGGTGAGCAAGAAATTATTAATGGAAAGAGTGTGGGGGGTATAAAATGAACAATTATACAATTTGGCTTACAACAGATTGTAATTTGAGGTGCAGATATTGTTATGAAGGCGTAGAAAAGAAGGCAATAATTATGGAACAAGATTTGGCGGCTCAAGTTGTAGATTTTATATGTGAGACATTTGATGATAAAAATGAAGAACTTTGTATTGACTTTCATGGTGGAGAACCTTTGCTGAATTATAAAATATTAGTATTTTTTGTTGAAACGCTTCAGGATCGAATTCCAAATTGCAAAAAGAATTATTCTCTTACGACGAATGCAACCATACTTAATGAAGAACAGATAGAGTATTTGACAAAAAATATAAAAAACATATCGGTAAGTATAGATGGTTGTAGAGAGAAGCATGACTGTAATCGTATATTTCCAAATGGTAAAGGCAGTTATGACATAGCCATAGAAAATAGTTTGAAATTACTTGGCATATTGGGAGAAAAACTTAGGGTAAGAATGACTTTTGGTCCCCAAACCATAGGCGGTCTGGCAGAAGATATGAAGAACTTATATGATATGGGATTTAAGACTGTTTCAGCACTACCGGATATTTTTAGTACTGAGTGGAAAGAAGAAGATTTTATTCTTTTGAAACAAGAAATAGAACAGGCAAAGAGAAAAATAAATCAAGAGGCAGTGTCTTTTAATTTATTGGATCCACTAATGGTACAAAAAAAAGGAAGGTGTTTAGGAGGGATAATAGGAATAGATATTTATCCTAATGGAGATTTTTATCCATGTACAATGGCGAGTGGCACTGAAGTATTTAGAATTGGGAATGTAAAAACAGGGATTGATATTGAAAAAAGAGAGGAGATTTTAGCTCATTCGAATGAGAAAATTCAGGAATGTGTTGGATGCGATATGTATTCATTTTGTGAATGTATACGTTGCAGAATCGTTAATAATCTCACGACAGGAGACTATATGACACCTAATTTTGTCCAATGCATGTACAACAATACAATAATAAGTGCTAATGGGTACATTTTAATGTAAAGGTAAATATAGTATTCTTATAATTTTAGAATGGAGGATATTTATGGATACAAAAAAGAGAATTAAAAAAATTAATGACAAGGAACTTAAAAGTGTAAGTGCACAGTGCTGCTGTCAGATTACAGGTAAATCTTCAGTATATGAGCCTGACAGCTGTTGTAAAGCAGACTGTACACATTGGTTTGGAGCCAACGATAAACAGAATACAATTTATCATTAAACTATTTTCAATATATACATAATAAACTATTAAAATAAAAATTACAAGAAAATTATAAGAATACTATTTACAATAAAATCTAGCAAAGAGCGGTTAAGTGTTCTTTGCTTTTTTTAAAATAATGATGGGAGGTGAAGATATGAGTAATATGGTGCCAATTGCAGTTATTGATTCGGGAATATCGTTAGAAGTAATGAATGATATGAAGTGTAATATACAGCGTTACAAGATTATGGATAATGGAGATGGATTAGCATTAGTTCCGGGAGGAGATGATGCTAATGGGCATGGGTCAATGTGTATATCTACTATATATAAAGAATGTCCGCAAGTGGAAATTTTGAGTATTCGGATTTTTGATAGTGAATTGGACACTTCTATCAGATATTTGGAATATGCATTGGAATGTCTTTTATATAGAGATGTTAAGGTGATCAATTTAAGTCTAGCATTAACCCAAAAGGTTGATACGGCAGATTTATTAAAGATTTGTAGAGAACTGGAAAAACAAGGGAAAATAATTATTGCAGCAGTTGAAAATGGGGAAAAGAGTAGTCAACCGTCAAATTATAAAGGCGTTATAGGTGTGCAGGGAGAATTAATACGGGATAATATATGGGAATTAAGATTAGGTAATCTTGATTTTATCAAACAGTCTATTCCATTTCTGCATACCGATCAGCATAATTATTATAAGATGTTTGGTGAATGTAATAGCAGTGCAGCAGCTATGGTAACAGGTATTGTTGCTAAAATGTTATTAGAAAGACCTGAGTTGAAGAAAAAAGATATTATTCGGGAACTAAAAGTAATGTCTATTAAAAAGTTTAATTTTGAAAAAAAGTTTTCTTCAAACAGATTACATCCAGTATTTAGAGATGAAAGTATTCAATATGATAAAGAAAAGCTAAAACAAATAGAAAATATTTTAATGGAATTTTTTGATAAACAAGATGGAAGTTTGTTTTATACATATGCTTTATTTAGTTCTCGAATAGGCGGAAGGGAAATGGATTATTTTGGTCTGATAAAAAAACTAGAGACAGAATTTAGATTCAAGGTTGCAGATTATAGAACAATTTCGAAGTATGATTGCGTTTCTATATATTCTCTATATAAGTTGTTAATGGAGGAATTGGCATGGTAAAGTATATCTTTTATTTGAGAGATGTGTTTTTGATGAATAGAAAGAGAGTAATTTTTGTTCTGATTTTATCAATAGCAACACTTATTCTTAGTATCATTCAACCTGCAGTAATACAGCAATTAATGGATCAAGGAATTCTCAAGCAAAATATACAGAAATTAGGGATTTTATTTGGGTTATTAATCTTAGTAGCATTTATACAATGCATTTTAAAATATATCATGGCAATAATTCATATAAAAATAAAAAAAGAGTATTCTTACTATATCAAAATCAAAATTTTTAATCATATTTCTAATTTGTCCGGAAGTTTTTTTAGTGATAAAAAAACAGGAGAACTAGTTAAAGTTTTAGAGAATGATATATATACAATTGAAAATGCAGGAATTGATTTAATTATTGATGTTATATTTAATGTAATTACAAGTATTTGGGCAATATCGATTTTGTGCAGTATAAATTTTCAACTATTGTTTGTTGTGTTATTCATAGAACTTATAATTATTATTACACAACAATACTTTATTAAACATATGTATAAAAAAGTTGAAGAGTTGAGGTGTGTTTCTGGAAAGTCAATGAATTTTACGGAAGAGTTTTTATCCAATATTCTTAACTTAATTCTTGTAAAAGCAGATAAAATTTTTATGAGAAAATTTCGTGAAATTGAGAAAATCAATATTACCAAAACTGTAGAATATATGAGGTTTTCAGAAGGTGGAAAACAATCAAATCAGTTTATGAATTCTCTTATGATAGGAATCGTATATTTTATTTCTGGAATATTTATTATAAAAGGAGAGATGACGATAGGAGTAATGATAGCGTTTTTGCAATATGTATCGTTGGTGGTAAATCCATTTTTACTTATTATTAACTCATATTCACAAATACAAAACATGACAGTATCTATTAAAAAAGTATATGAGATATTAGATATTCCTATTCCTGATACGGGCAATCAACAGATTCAAAATTCTGAGATTACCATAGAAATGAGAAATGTTAATTTTAGATATCGTGAAAATGAATTATTGTTTGAAAATTTATGTATGACATTTGAACCGAAAAAAATAACAGCTATTATAGGAGAAAGTGGTTGTGGAAAATCTACAGTTACAAAGCTATTATATGGTTTATGGCAGGCGGAAAAAGGTCAAATAAGATTTAATGGAATAGATGTTAAACACTTAGATGTTAATAGTTTACGAAAACATATTACTGTGGTTACCCAAGATCCGGTGATGTTCAATGATACTATTAAGAATAATATTTCCCTAGAGAGTGATTATGGTGACGAAGAAATTTATAATGTATGTAAGGCAGTACAGTTAAGTGATATTTTGAATGAGTTGCCACAGGGGTTGGAAGAAAATCTTGGAGAACAAGGAAATAAATTGTCTGGTGGTCAGAAACAAAGAATTGCTCTTGCAAGAGCGTTGTTAGAGAAGTCGGAGATTATCATTTTAGATGAAGTGACTTCAGCATTAGATAATATAACGCAAGCAACTTTAATGAAGAGTATAGAACCTATATTGAAGGAAAAGACGACAATTATTATAACACATAGGATTTCTTCAATAAACGAAGCAGATTATGTTTATGTTTTAGAAAATCATAGGATAGCAGAAGAAGGAACACCACAATTTTTAAAAGAAAATGGCAAAAAATTTGCAAAATTCAAACTTCAAGATTCATAAAGATGAAAATAAGGAAATTGTTTTACGAGGAGGTAATGAATATGAGTATTTTAGAATTACAAAATATTGAGAAAATATATGGAGAAAAAGATAATCAAGTAAAGGCACTACGGAATATCAATCTAAAAGTAGAAGAAGGCGAGTTTGTTGCTATTGTTGGTACATCTGGTTCAGGTAAATCTACTTGTCTTAATTTAATCGGAGGTTTGGATAATCCGACCAGTGGCCAGATTTTTATAAAGAAAAAAGAGATTGGATCTCTTTCAAGAAAAGAACTGACGGTTTTTCGTAGAAGAAATATCGGGTTTGTATTCCAGAATTACAGTTTAATGCCTGTGTTGAATGTGTATGATAACGTGGCATTACCGGTAACATTTGACCGTGGAAAACATATCAATCGTAAATATATCGAGGAATTGTTACGGGAACTGGGGATTTGGGAAAAGCGTAAGAAATATCCAAACGAATTATCCGGCGGTCAGCAGCAAAGAGTTGCAATCGCCAGAGCTTTGGCAAACAAGCCGAGCATCCTGCTTTGCGATGAACCAACAGGTAATTTGGACTCAGCTACAACCATTGAGGTTATGGGATTATTAAAAGCGAGTTGTCGCAAGTATAATCAGACGATTCTCATGGTAACGCATAATGAAGCCATTGCACAGACTTGCGACAGAGTAATTCATATCGAAGATGGTCAGATTGTTACGGGAAAGAGAAGATTTCCGGCAAAAGGCGGTGATGTCGTATGTTAAAGCTGGCATGGAAATATATGCGGTATTACAAGAGCCAGACGTTTGCAATTTTTGCGAGTATTTTATTAACAGCGTCATTGCTTTCAGGGATTTCTTCCTTGATTTACAGCAGTCAGAAAAGTGATCTGGCGAACAGCAAGACGATTTACGGAGACTGGCATTATTATATAGAGACGGACAAGGAACTTTTTAATTCTGTAGAAAGCGGTGAGAAAGGGAAAGGATATACGCTGGAGCAGTGTGGAAAGATGGAAATTCGTGACGTTGTGGCAGAAGAATTTATGATCTGTTTTATCCATGCCGATGAAACTTATCGTCAAATGGCACACAGAGACTTGGTGGAAGGAACATTCCCTGAGAAAGAAAATGAAATTGCAGCGGATGGATTTGTGCTTAGCAATCTCGGATTTTCAGGGAATTTGGGAGATTCTCTTCACATTGGAGAAAAAGAGTATATCGTTACAGGCATTCTAAAAAGTGAATGGGCAGCAAGTTCCAGTGAAATGGAAGTTTTTGTGAGCGATGCGTTTAGAGGACGAGGTAGCCAGACATTTTTATATCTCAGATTCAATGAGGATGAGAAGTTATATAAACAGTTGGATGCTTTTTTGCAGGAACATAAATTATCTTCTGAATCGGTAGTAGAAAATGATGAAGTAATACAGTATCTTGCTGGAGAAGCACCAAGCAGCATCTATGAAATTGTGAAATTTGGTCTGACCAATGAAGAAGGAAATTTCACTTATATCGTTTTGAAATTACAGAGTGACTACAATCTGGCTTATAACGGGATGATCTTCCTGTTATGTCTGTTCAGCCTTTTTGTAATATATAGTGTATTTAGCATTTCTGTATCGAAGAGAACTTCTGAGTACGGAATATTACAGACATTAGGTATCAGTGAAGCGCAGATTGGCGGTACATTACTTTTGGAACTTTGGATGTTATTTTTCATTGGATACCCGTTAGGGTGTTTCTTAGGAAATGGTATATTAAGCCTTGTGTATCAAAAGCTTAGTGGTGTATTCGGTGGAAAAGGAATTGGCGGTGCAGAGACTGGTCTGTCTGTTGCTGACCATACGTTGGCAGAAGGAGCAAATGCAGCGAAGTTTTTTGTTTCCGTGGATGCAATGGTATTTGGATTTCTATTTCTGCTGATTTCATTGGCGCTGGTTGCCTTTATCGTGGTTCGTTCACTTCGGAAGCATTCGCTAAAAGCAGTAATTAGTGGAGATACTTCTTTTACGAAAAGAAGGAAAATATATGCTCTGCGAAATGTAAATATGGCAAATGTAGTAGTACGGAAATTTATGTTTGCCAATAAGCGGAAAGTAATTGGAATTTTATTATCCTTGTCTATCGGTGGTTGTATTTTCTTATGTACGACTTATATGGTAGAAAATTTGAAGGTTCACGCAGAACTTTCGTTGATGTCGGATGACGGACTTGGTTCGGAATACCGTATTTCTTTGAAGTCTGATTCGCTGAAGGATACGATTCCAGAGGCGGTAGCAGATAAGATTAAAAACATGCCGGAAACAGAGAATGTATATGCGACAAAGTATACAATGGGAGAATTGCAGCTTTCTAGAAATGAGTTTTTGGCAGAAGAAGATTGGCGTGATTATTTCAAATATCAAAATCAGGAGCCGTATTTTATCCAGAGATATGATGGGATCTGTAATCAGCAGGAAGATGGAAATTATCGGATTAAATATAATGTGTATGGCTACGATGAAGCGATGATAGAACAGATTCAGGATTTTATTCTGGAGGGAGAGATCCAGCCGGAAACAATGAAAAATAATAATCAGGTGATCGTGACGGCGAATATGGACGGTCAGGGAAATTACTATTTTTACGGAAAGAAGCCGGGAGATAAGATTACCCTTCGTGTACCAAAGACAGAAAACTATACAGATGAACTATTAAAATTCCAAAGTGGCGAAGAAAACTATATTGAGAAAGAGTTTGAGATTGCGGCAATCGTAAACAGGCCGTTGGCGCAGGAGAAAGATTTTCTGAATACAGAAGTCTGGAAAAATGCTCAGAGTGTGATTATGACTGGCGAACAGATGGAAGAAAACTTTGGAATTACAGATTACAGTTTTATCAATGCGTCGCCAACTGATGGCACAGATGTCCAGAGTGTAAGCAATCAGTTGTTACAGGTAATCCGAGATGTTCCCAAGGCAGTATTGCAGGATTATACTTCCGCAATCGAAACACAGAAAGATTATCTTAAGCAACAGCAGATATTCTTTTCCGGTATTGCGGTGATTCTTCTGATTATAAGTCTGTTTCATATCGTGAATAGTATGAACCATACGATTCTTGCCAGAAGAAGAGAATACGGTATCATACGTGCAATGGGAATCACAGACAGCGGATTTTATAAGATGATTTTGCAGACAGGTATTTTGTATGGATTATTGGCGGATGCGTTTATCTTCTTACTTTACAATCTAGTTCTAAGAAGAGTGATGGATTACTATATGGCTCATGTGCTTCAATTTTTACATCTGACTTCCAATGTTCCAAATCTGGTTTTGATTGGAATTATGGTGCTGAATGTGGTAATTGCGGTGTTGGCAGTAATGTTCCCGGCTTGGAAGATGGGAAGAGAGAATATTATAAACGAAATTAGAGAATAAAATTATAATATCGTAAAACTTGTAAAGCATTATCGTATAATTTGCTACAGGGCAAACGCATAAAAAATCCATCTAAAGGGTAGCAACTTCTTTAGATGGATTTTTTACAATTCAATTCTTTCGAAAATTAAATCTTCTATATATTC
>OGJU01000255.1_pt1 | contig 64569 bp, 50 predicted proteins | sample 1572251 | NCBI WGS metagenome assembly OGJU01 (sample SAMEA2582144, study PRJEB24529) | metagenome | biome: Human gut stool | place: China | collected 2011
CGCTAAAAGTTTATTTCTCAATCGGTTAAGTCAAACCGAGAAAAATCTAAAATAAGAACGCTCCCGCCGGATTCCCTTGGCTTTCGCCATTGATCGTTAAATCGGTTCCCGGTATTGAGAATACCTTCAGTATCTTGAAAAAAGTAAACGATACGATCGCATTGAAAAACCAGACGGACAATGAGCCGAGGGAAGATCCCAATCCTCTTAACTTTTGCGGAAACACTTCCGATACAATTAGCCAGCCCAACGGCCCGATGCTGATAGCGAAAAATCCCACATATAAGAAAATAAGGACGATGGAAAGCCATTTTCCAGAATCCCCTAATTGAGCGGCGAACATAAAAGAGGTAGCGAGTAGCAACAAGGAAATCACGATACCGCTCAACCCCAGAAAATAAAGTTTACGCCTTCCCAGCCGATCTACGAAGTAGACAGACAACAACGTGAATAATAAATTGACAACACCTACCCCGACAGAGGCCCCAATCGCAGAGACCGCACCATCGAAACCGGCCATCAAAAAGATTTTAGGGCTATAATAAATCACGGTATTGATACCTATAAATTGCTGGAAAAACATAATACCGATAGCGATAACTAACACATTCCGTAACCAGGGCTGGGCCAGATCCTTAAAACATCCTTGTCGCTCATCATTCTTTCGCGTCTCATTCCGCATCTGCTCAAACGAGGCATTTACTAAATCCGGATGCTCGACCATCTTTAAGACGGATAGGCTCTCTTCCTCCCGGCCAACAGACATCAACCACCTTGGAGATGGTGGAACCAGCAACATACCCACGAACAAAATAACAGCGGGAATCACCCCCACATAAAACATCGGCCTCCAACATGAAACAGACGTCTCATCCGCAAAATACAAATCCGAAAGATAAGAGACCAAAAGCCCGATCGTAATCATCAACTGGAACATAGCGACAAACATCCCCCGTGACTTTGCCGGAGAAACTTCCGCGATATAAAGAGGTACGGCAAAAGAAGAGATCCCGATAGCCACTCCCAAGAATAAACGGGCGGCAATCAAGTGGTAAATGTCCGGAGCCCATCCCGATCCTAACGCACCGAAAGCGAAAATAACAGCCGAAGTCAAAATGACCTTCCTACGTCCTATGCGATCCGTCAATTTACCACAACACAGCGCTCCCAGAATAGCTCCCAGCAAACCGGAGGAAGTAACCACCTCCACCATACTATCGTCTATACCAAAATCTTTCTGGAAAAAAGGAATCGCCCCGGAAATCACGCCGGTATCAAAGCCAAACAATAGTCCTCCCATAGCGGCGACAATCGCTATTACATAAATCATCCAATATCTATAGCTCGTGTTTTTCATGTTTTTCTTGTGTATTTAATCCATCTATAAACTCAAGGCTCGAAATCACGCCATACCTCCGCCTTCAACGCCGGATTAGGCACATATAAGAAAATCTCCGGATTTTCCTCGAATTGTCTGTAAATAGATACCCCTTTCCGAATATCTAAAGAAATATAATCCGAAGGAGATTTACAAATCAAATGAGAGGAATCGTACATCGAATTTGCGATCCATTCCAATTCATCGCTTCCATTAAATACAGGAAACCAAGCGATTCCCCTGTGTTTACGAACCCCCTCATACACAAAACCATAATCTCTATCGCACCACGCCCCGAAAGTCAAAGGTAATCTCGGATTTGCGCTAATCGTCGCATGTACCCAATAGGGAGGAACGATCACTACATCCCCCGGAAAGGCATGTACCGCATAACATCGACCGGGCTGATCCTCCGCATACTCCTGCATATAAATAATCGCCTCTCCCGACCAAATCTCATAGATTTCCGGCGTAGACCAACCGCTATAAGGAGATATCTTATGAATATGCCCTTGACTTCTGACTGGCTCCTGCCCCAATTTACCAGCGCTATATGTCACTACCCCGAATAACAAATGTAACTTATTCAGCAACGCACGATGTTCTTCCTTGCCGACATCCATAGCGATCGAGTAAACCTGCTCCGGTCCCTTGCATTGAGGATCACGCAAACTAGCCCGTATATCTTCCAGCCGGCGAATCTCGACCTCCGGACCAAATACACCCGCCCCATAGGTAAACCCCATAGGCGATTGAACCGGTGTTATATCAATTCCTTTATCAAATACAAATCCGTTCATTTTGCTGTTGTTTTACCATGAAATACTCCAAGCCGAATAAAGCGGCGTCATCGCCCAAGATTGCCGGCACAATCGGGACTTTCCCGGAAGGACACCAAGCCAACTCATCCACTCGTTTGCTGATATAAGGGATAATCACCTCTTGGCTTTTTAAAATCCCCCCACCTAGAATCACGACTTCCGGATCATAAGCATGTATATAGGTTATTATCGCCGACGCCCAGATATCCATACATTCATTCCTAATTAATAAAGCATCTTCATCCCCCTCCTGCGCTAACCTAAAAATGCGCTTGAAATCATATACATCCGCATCTCGTTTAAACGATTCCGATAAAAGGGCATGCTCCCTGATAATGGTCGGTAAGAAGAAAGAGGAAGACAGAGCTTCTACACAGCCTTTATTCCCGCATGAACACCGACGGCCCTTATAATCCAGCACAAAATGCCCACCCAAAGAACCCGCTTGAAAATGCTGTCCATACAGAAGCCGTCCATCGATCACGACTCCCGTACCGATACCGGTTCCGATTGTCATCATGACCACATTGTTCTTTCCCCGGGCCGCACCCTGCCACCATTCTCCGGCTACGGCCAAACGAGCGTCATTATCCATGCAGAAAGGAACTTCCCAATTCTCCCATGCCCATTTATCCAGACTGATCGAACAGGCATCATCATACTTCTCATTCGTAGAGATTACCCGGTTATGAATTGGATCTACCAGCCCGGGAAAAGCCAGGCCGATACAACGAAGCGCCGCCACATCAATACGCCAAGCGGCCAACAACCGATCGATCGCCTCCTTTATCTTAGGTAAGTTCGGAGCTAATCCCAGAGCCAGACGGGAAGGTAATCTCACACAGTCTACGATCTCACCATCAGACAATAGTCCGATCTTTACGACCGTCCCCCCTAAATCTATCGCTATCGTATACATAGGCTATCGCAATTTAGGGGTACCGTCCACTTCTACCAATCGGGCCGAGAAGCCCTTATTCGCGATCTCTTCATAATTATGCCCGGCATCCGAAGGCCAGCATGCGGCAAATGACAAGACGCTATTTCCAGTATTAGCTACCCGGTGCGCTACACCGCCCGGTATATAATGCAGGCTACCCGGCATCATCCTCTCCGCCCACGTATTCCGTTCCCGATCCATCAAGATCAACATACCTTCGCCTTCCAATCCCCAATAATACTCCGAACGATCCTCTTGTTGATGAAAATGGCCTTTCGTCATGAAATACTCATCTCCCACCTTTCCCGGATATAATTGAGTAATACCAAAATAAAGCCCTCCCGGAGTGCCTTCTCGCTCCGGTAAATAACTATATACCTCGTATGCTAATTGATCTAATGGTAATTGGGAATAAGCATCTTGATTCTCAAAAATTCCGGCAAGCTCGCCTAAAGTTCTCCGGCTCTTTACCACACCTTTCCCCTTTAGCTCATCTTGAAAAAATGACAAGGATGGGATTACAATCTTTTTATGTTCCATGATATTCTATTTTACGATACAACTTATATCGCAAAAATAGATCGAATACCTTGGGCTTTATTTTAGTATTTTTCCAAACAACTATGAAATCCTGCCCTTATTCTCCATCCAGGCGCTCCTTATATTTTTTCTGGTACTCGGATGGAAGCATATTCGTGGTTTTCTTAAATTGGCCGATGAAGTTGGATAGATTATTGAATCCGGCCTCGGAGCTAATCGTGGATATCTTCAGATTTCCCTCTATCAATAGTTTTTTCGCGTGTCCTATGCGCATGTCATTCAGGTACTCCACGAAAGTCTTCTTGGTCCGTTTCTTGAAATAACGACAAAAAGCGGTCGGAGTCAAGCCTACCAAAGCGGCGACTTCCTCCAGCTTCACTGGAGACGTGAAGTTCTTCACCAGATATTTATAGACCTTATTGAAACGCTCGAAATCGTCCGAGTTGACCGTTTCCGTAAACCCCGTACTGGCTAATATCTCATATTCTTCGGAAGTCGCCATTAATTCCAGTAAAGCAATCAATTTGATCACCCTACTCGCTCCCGTCTCATTGGCGGATTGGCTGATCAGCTCGGCAATCTTCTTCCGGGACTTACCCACAAACTTAATTCCTCTACGGGAACGCTCTATCAATTCCCGGATATTATTCATCTCCGGAAGACGGATTAAATTAGGTTCAAAAATCTGACGCTTGAAGAACAAGCAAATACAAGTAGCCCGCAAGCCGGAACTCTTATCGAAATAAACAGGGTCGTTTCTCCACTCATGTGGCAGTTGAGGGCCGATCATACAAACATCGCCCTCGAAATATCCTTCCACATGATCCCCGACAAAGCGAGTACCCGTACCACTTGTGATATACATTATCTCAATAGCCGGATGGTAGTGCCAAGGCACTATAAAATGCGGTAGATCCTCCACATAGAAATGAATGTGACTATCTATCGGGAATGGCAGTTCTTGAAATAATGGTTTCATAGGCTTTATACTAAAGGTTTCAACCTCTCGATCAGTTCATCCCCAAGCGCCCGTTTATTCACGATATGTTCCTGCACGGCGGTAACAAACGGATTATTCACGAAATCTCCTCGAACACCCTCGAAATCCTGTTGTTTTTCCTTGTTGGAACCATCCACACCGAAACCGATCATAGAAGTCAAAGAGAATTCCTTACGGGCATCCTCATAAAGCATCTCATCCAAGCGGATCACACATTCTTGCCAACGACGAACCAGATCAATAATCTCCGCGGCAGAAATCGAACGGAGATCCACCCCATAATAACGTTCGATCATCTCGTAGGCCCATGTCCATTCCAAGGAATAATAACGTCCGTGAACCAAACGGAAAAAGCATTCCACATCCTCTAAGGAAGCGATTTCCCCCTGTTCGATATCTTGCAACAAGGCATCTAGCGGTTCCCTCGGGAGGATCAAGCCCGCCAAGTCCAGCCATTCTCCGGAGCCTTTGGATTCCGTAGGACGCAATTGCTCCCAGACCTCTTCCATAGAACAATAGGTCGTACCTTCCAAACGCTTGATTAACGAGTTACCAAAGAACTTATTAATTGCCATGCCATAAAAGTTCAACGCATTCCGGAGGGAGGAACCTTTTATACGAGTATTCTGATAATAATAAATCTCGGAAGTCTCTCCAACCAATGCCTGCAGGTTTTTCAAGATATCCACCGCTTTCAGCATCTTCTGGATCGTATAGGGACTCAATAGATTATAGTTAATCATATCCAAGCGATCCGGGTCCGTACGTTTATCACGCTTCGGCCATTTCTGGGCATCACGGATCGTACCTACGCTGCGAAGATTAATTCCCGGGACTAAGTAAGTCTCATCATCCTTCTCTATTAAATAGGAGAATGGAATATCGGAAGTATCGCTATGATGATGATGGCGACCCATTACCAAAGAGAAAGCGCCAATACGGGCCGGCCAAAGGATATACGAGTCGCTGGTCGTCTTGGAACCACGTTCCACGATCCCTTGATGGATCGGTCCCAGCTTATACATATGATTACTCTGGTTGGAGCCACTTCCCGCGTTCAAGAACGAATACATTCCCGCTATCAACAAACTACTCTTATGCATAGACACCGTAAACGGACCGGCGAATATAGCGCAAGCCTCCCCATTCTCGAAAGCGCAGTTGCTGAACAACAAGGAATCATGGGCCGAGAAGTTATGCGTCACTTGGCAAGCCTGTCCGATAAAGCAACGGATAATCTTAGCGGCATCCGCGATCTTGGCTCCCGAAGAGACAATGAAATCTTGCGCAATCACACTATCCCCGATAAATACCGGGGCCTCTCTCTTACTATTTACGGAACCATTTTCCAGACGTGCGCTATTCTCTATGGTCGCGTAATCACCAATCTTCACGTTACGGATCGTACCGGTATTGACAATCTTGACCTTATCGCCAACCGTTCCCTCCGTAGAGGCAATACCCTCCGTATAAGCGGTAATCATATCCCGCAAGCGTTCGATCAAGGCCGGACGATGACGGTACAATGCTATAATATAAGCCAATGAAGCCGACAGGCCATCGTAAATCGGAACCTCACGCCCGCCGGTCTCATTCAAGACCGACACCTCGACATTATTCCCGAACGTAGCCTTGCCTTCCACCAACATAACATTTATATTCTGGATAAAGCAGTCATCACCGATCCGGTAATTAGCGATATAATTCTGTACGTTCTCGATCAGCACATTATCCCCCAACGTACAATTATGCAGGGTAACATGACGAAGCCCGCTATGCTTTACCAATCCTCCCGGCAGGGTAAACACCTTACGAAAGGCTCCTAACTTAACCACTCCTGAAAAACGTACGTGGTTCACATATTCAATATCAAACACTTCTGGAACCCAAACTTGATTCCAATCATCGGCCCGGCAAGCCTGAGATCGCAAGGTGGCGATCTCATCCGGCCGCAAATTTCTCAAATGATTCATTGGTACTAATTTTGTAAGACTCTACTCTTCATCATATTGCTGAAAGAGGAAGTCATTGTAGGGGAAACGGGTGATATGGATTTGTTTGACCCGTTCATACAACATCTCTTTCAACGCCTCTATATTCGTACGTTCCTTGGCGGAGATAAAGATGCAATTATCTTGCAATTTTCCCATCCACGTACGTTTCAGTTCATCCAGATCGATATTCTCACGACCACGAGGGGTCAAATCATCTTCCTCTTTCGGGACAAAGGTAAATGCGTCCACCTTATTGAAAACCATGATCATCGGTTTCTCGGTCTTATCGATCTCCGCCAACGTACGGTTCACGACCTCTATTTGCTCCTCAAAAGTCGGGTGTGAGATATCCACGATATGTACCAGCAAATCCGCCTCCCGTACCTCATCCAAGGTAGATTTAAAAGATTCCACCAACTCGGTCGGTAACTTACGGATAAATCCGACCGTATCAGACAGCAAGAACGGCAAGTTCTCGATAATTACCTTGCGTACGGTCGTATCTAGCGTAGCGAACAACTTATTCTCGGCAAAGACCTCACTCTTGCTCAATAAGTTCATCAAGGTAGATTTACCTACGTTCGTATATCCGACCAACGCTACACGTACCATCTTACCCCGGTTTTTCCGTTGTACGCTTTTTTGCTTGTCAATATCCACCAGCTCTTTCTTCAATCGTGCGATCTTATCCAAGATAATACGTTTATCAGTCTCCAACTGTGTCTCACCCGGACCACGCATACCTACGCCGCCTCGCTGACGCTCCAAGTGTGTCCACAGACGAGTCAAGCGGGGTAACATATATTTATATTGTGCAAGCTCCACCTGTGTCTTCGCATGGGCGGTCTGCGCACGGCTAGCGAAGATATCCAAGATCAAGCTCGTACGATCCAAGATTTTCACCTGCAATTCTTTCTCAATATTACGGAGTTGCTTCGGACTCAGCTCATCATCAAAGATCACCAAGCCAATTTCATTCTCTACCACATACTCCTTAATTTCCTGCAATTTACCGGTCCCGACAAAAGTGACGGAATTCGGGTAATCCATTTTCTGGGTAAAACGCTTTACCGCATCCACCCCTGCCGTATCGGCCAAGAAAGCCAATTCGTCCAGATATTCCTTAACTTTTTGCTCATTTTGCTCAGGGGTAACCAAACCCACCAAAACGGCCTTCTCGGTCTGTGCCTCAGATATGATAAATTCTTTCATGCCACAAAGATATATTATTTCAATTATTTACGTATATTTGCGAACATATTTACAAATATAAATCAACTTAGCTATGAAAAAGAGAATTTGGCATCTATCCAGATGCGTTGTCGCTTGTACGGCATTCCTATTCGTACAACAATTTATTCAGTCACAAGTTTCAAATCCGTCTACATGGGAAAGCTTTGTGCAAAGTAACGCAAATATATCTATTCGAGATACGTTTCGGATGCAGACATTTGAGGGACTTGCTTCTGATAATTGGGATTATGCCATTACAGGTGAAGCCCTTATTGAAGATATCTCCGGCGTGAAAGATATTCCTAACAGCCACGGAAACTACGGGTTACGAATGCCAATGAATACGCAAGTGGCTTTCGAGCATTTCACGTTAACAGATCATCAAGATATAAAAATCAGTATACGGAAAGGGGGCATCCTTCTAGTAGAAGGAGAAGGCATGAGAGCCAGAACCTATCGAAAAGGGGAAACAAGTTATCCCTCCTTAGTTCCAACCATAGGAGAGAGTGGCATCAATCCTTTCAAAACCACAGATATAAAAAACAATCCTCCGGGCTTAGATCTTATCGTCCCCACACCGGCCGCCAATACCAAAAACGGCTATTATTATGTAGACAGCGTTTACGCACACGGCATGATTCCTACCTATTCCCTATTTACCGGAAACAGCGATTGGAACCATGAGGATCGCTGGAGCCACCTACCCGCCTACCGTCACCGCAACGCCTTGATTAACGGCAATATCTCCATAAATACAAATATCAGCTGTAAAGATATCTTTATTGGCAATGGAAATATCCATATTTTACCAACCGGAAATCTATCCGCAAATAACCTTACCATCTATCCTAATGATGGTATCTTGGCGTCTTCCTCCACCTTGCGATCGTTTGGAACTATTAACATCTCCGGCAAAATAACAATCGAGAAGACCTTCGCTCAAAAAGGCAAATGGTATTTTATCTCCTTCCCCTTCGATGTATTCGCTTCCGGCATAGACCCGGATTTCCAACTGGGTGATGACAAAAGCGATACAAACGGTAATTACTTTTACGTACAAACCTATAACGGAGAAAAGCGAGCTAATTCACAAAGCCCTTCCAACAACTGGGAAGTCATACCACGAACAATAATCAATACATCCCAGCCCATCTTCAAGAAGAACAAGGGATACCTGATCGCTATTGACGCTTCCGCCGATCGTCAGAACCTTCGTTTCTCCTCGAAAGCAAAAGATATCCCTATAGATTTCGGAAAAAACGGTCAAGCCTCTATTCCGGTAAGCATTAACAACCAAAGCCAGAACCAGAATCACAACGGCTGGTATCTATGCGGTAATCCTCTGCCGGCTCCTTTAGCTCTTAGTCAAATAGAATCAAACTCGGCCTTAGACGGATACATTTATATATATGACGGCTCCACCTACCAACCCTACGTGATCGGTAGCGATTTCGCCATCCCTCCATTCTCCGCTTTCTTTGTCAAAGCGCATAAAAGTACCAGCCTATCTGTATATAATACATCCGAACCAGCCAATTATAAATTATTATCAACGAACGCACCCATATCTTTCCCGACATCGGAACCTCAAGCCCGACAAGATTCCCCTGTTTCCAATCAAGCCTTTTCATTTCCGGAATTAAGCTATCAGCTAGAGAACAAGACTTTATTCATTACTAATCTTCCATCCCCCGGTAAAGTCGAACTGTTTACTCCGGCAGGCATATTAGTATTCACGCAAGCGGTACAGGCAGGGAACCCTATCCTCCCGATTCCCCTCCCACAAGGTTTATATATCTTAATTATTCAAACAGAACATTATCGGGCACAGTACAAATGCGTTTTAACCTCCTAAAGCCCGAAACAATCTTATATCTTTGCCCTGTTTTTAGAATAAAACGAATATGAAGAAGATCAATATCACAACAATTGCCTTACTTGTTTACTTAATCGTAATGAGTATCATCGGCTGGCCGGGAAACAATCCCGGAAACAATTATACCGAATATTTCTTGATGATCGGCGCTACGCTCGTCATCATCATCCTTCTACGCTATCTGCAAGTCAAGCGCTTGAGAATGCGGGACAAGTGGAATAAAGACGACGATCCTGCCAAGCAATAAAAACACAGCCTGTTTTTCTTCACAGAAGAACAGGCTGAATGAACTTTATTTTATTACACTAGTATTAATATTACTGCTTTTTCGCCCTCACAGGCTACTTGAATGTCTCGTAAAGAACACACGCACAGTATAAATTATTCGATTATAAATAAGTACAATCTTAACAGGGAATCCAATCTACTTGTTTTGGTTACTTCCTTAAAATGAGTTACTTTCAGAAATCTTACGTTTTATTCACTAGTACTAAAACCGCATCCAAACATTCATTTTCAGGTCTGATGATAAGGGAGGCTTGTTGTATAGGTTCATGTACGCTTTTGTACCCGATCGTATGATCCGGAAAAAACACGTACGTGTTTTTCGGGAAACATAATCATCTTTTTTAAGATGCTATTATTCAATAGTTTGTACAACTACGTCATTCGCATACTTATTGTATGGAATTTAAGTTACTATTTTGATGGGATGAGACGCAGCACGCTACGTCTCTACAACTAGAGGCATTATAATTTATCTTTCAGGAACCTACCGGTATAGGATGCCTCGCAAGCCGCTATCTCCTCCGGTGTGCCGGCACAAACCAGCTGTCCGCCAGCCTTTCCGCCTTCCGGTCCTAAATCGATCACATAATCCGCGCATTTGATCACATCCATATTATGCTCGATAATTACCACGGAGTGACCTTTCTCGATCAAGGCATTGAAAGCTTTCAACAAAGTCTTGATATCATGAAAATGTAAACCGGTCGTAGGCTCGTCGAAAACGAACAAGGTAGGTTGCTGCTTCTCTTGGCCCAAGTAATAAGCCAGTTTCACACGTTGGTTCTCACCACCGGATAAAGTGGAGGAAGTCTGTCCCAGCTTGATATAGCCCAAGCCCACGTCTTGCAGCGGTTTCAAGCGTTTCACGATCTTCTTCTCTTGGGAGCCGGAACCTTTCTCGAAGAACTCGATCGCTTGATTTACGGTCATTTCCAATACATCGTATATGTTAGCGCCTTGATACTCTACATCCAATACATCCTGCTTGAAGCGTTTGCCGTGGCAAGCCTCGCATTCCAAGGTGATATCCGCCATAAACTGCATCTCTACCGTGATTTTGCCCTCGCCCTTACATTCCTCGCAGCGACCTCCTTCTTTATTAAAGGAAAAATAAGCGGCGTTATATCCCATCTGCTTCGCTAGAGGCTGCTCGCCGAATAGTTTACGGATCTCGTCGTAAGCACCGATATACGTCACGGGGTTCGAGCGAGAACTCTTTCCAATCGAGTTCTGGTCTACAAACTCAATCGCCTGAATCATATTCAAATCTCCACGGATACCGGAGCAATCTACGGTCAGGCGGGCGGCATCATCCAAATGGCGTTTCACGCCCTCGTAGAAAATATCACGAACCAAGGAGCTTTTACCCGAACCGCTCACGCCGGTAATCACCGTCATCACGTTCAAAGGAAACTTCACGTCCACGCCCTTTAAGTTATTCTTCCGGGCCCCTGTCACTTCTATATAATTATTCCACGGACGGCGATAAGGCGGGATCTCGATCCGATCCTCTCCCGTCAAATAACGTACCGTATGGCTATCGGTACATTTCCGGAGGTTATTCACATCGCCTTGATAAACGACCTCGCCCCCCAAACGCCCCGCTTTCGGACCGATATCGATGATATAATCCGCCGCACGGATAATCTCCTCATCATGCTCCACCACGACCACGGTATTCCCCAAGGCTTGCAACTGTCGCAATACCTTGATCAACAAATCCGTATCCCGGGAATGCAGACCGATACTCGGCTCATCCAAAATATACAACGAACCCACCAAGCTACTACCCAACGAGGTAGCCAGATTGATACGTTGGCTCTCTCCTCCGGATAAAGAGGCCGAGAGGCGATCTAAAGCCAGATAACCCAACCCCACATCCAGTAAGAATTGCAAGCGATTATTGATTTCCGTGAGCAAACGTTTAGCGATCGCCGCATCCGTCTCGTCCAGTTCCAGTTGATCAAAGAAAGCCTTTGCCTCCGAAACCGGCATCGTTACCAGCTCGGCGATATTCTTGCCTCCCACTTGCACATACAGCGCTTCCGGCCTCAAGCGGCTCCCCTTACAAACCGGGCAAGTCGTCTTTCCCCGATAGCGGGCTTGCATCACCCTGTATTGTATCTTATAAAGATTCTCTTCCACGAACTTAAAGAAATCGTCGATGCCGTGTAAACCTCTCGCCCCATGCCACAACAAATCCTTCTCTTTCTGTGTCAGGTCGTAATACGGACGGTGGATCGGGAAGTTATATTTCTCGCTCTTCATGATAAAGTCTTTCAGCCATTCACCCATCACCTCACCTTTCCAGCAAACCACGGCTCCTTGGTAGACAGACAAGCTTTTATCGGGCACCACCAGATTCTCATCGATGCCCAGCACCTTACCGAATCCCTCACAGGTCGGACATGCGCCCAACGGATTATTAAAGCTAAACATCATATCGGTAGGCTCCTCGAATATCATGCCATCCGCCTCGAACTTCTTCGAGAATTCCTTCACGACTACCCCTTCCTCCGTATAAATACGGATCAAACAGGTACCATGGCCCTCAAAGAAAGCGGTCTCGGCCGAGTCCGCCAAACGGCTTTTCAAGGTCTTATCGTCCGATACCGTCAGGCGGTCCACCAACAACTCGATCGGGTAAGACAGCAACTCCTCGCTCGCCAGTACCTCCGAGATACGATATACCGTATCATTCACCGACAGACGGGCATATCCTTCTTTCCGCAAGATCTCCAGCTGCTCCTTCATATCCCGGCCTTCCGGCAAGACAACCGGAGCGAATACGGCAAAACGAGTTCCTTCGGGATATCGCATGACCTCCTTGATAATATCGCTCACCTGATGTTTTTTCACCTCGGTGCCGGAAACTGGCGATATCGTCTTCCCGACACGAGCATATAACAAGCGTAAATACTCATAAATCTCGGTAGATGTACCGACTGTGGAACGCGGATTACGGGTATTCACCTTCTGCTCGATAGCGATAGCGGGCGGTATTCCCTTAATATAGTCGCATTCCGGCTTACTCATCCTTCCCAAGAACTGGCGGGCGTAAGCGGATAAACTCTCTACATACCGGCGCTGTCCCTCCGCATAAAGGGTATCGAACGCCAACGATGATTTTCCACTCCCCGACAGCCCGGTTATCACCACCAGCTTGTCCCTCGGAATCTCTACATCTATATTTTTCAAGTTGTTGACACGTGCCCCCTTGATGAAAATCGAATTGCTCTCAGACATATTACCTTTATCTTTTTCTTTAACGCAAAGATAGCCAAAACTAACCGATTCTGCCCTATCTTCATCGAACTAATTCACACAGTTAGACAGGGTGTGCCTCGTCTCTACTGCCAAGTAAATAAAATAACAAGGGTGAAATATTTCATATTTACAGGGAATCTTCTACATTTGTTGAAAATTTCATAGACAAATACAGCAAGGCACCCATGTACATTAAATATTTTCGCTTCTTAGTAGCGATTCTCTTTTGTGCGATAACCTCATGTTCTACGGTTCGCGAGACGCCTCGTCCGGCTACGAGTACGGGCAAGGAGGCCAAGCGAGAGTTTAGGGGAGCATGGATACAGACCGCTTTTCAAGGCGAATACAAGGATATGACTCCCGCCCGGATGAAAAAAGACTTCATCCGCAAGCTTAATTACCTGCAAGCATGCGGCATCAACGCCATCATCTTTCAGGTACGCCCCGAGGCGGACGCTTTCTATAAATCCGATATCGAGCCGTGGAGCCGCTTCTTCACCGGAGAGCAGGGCGTAGCACCGGCAGGTGAGTTCGACCCGATGGCCTTCCTAATCCAAGAATGCCATAAACGGAACATGGAGTTTCACGCTTGGTTGAATCCTTACCGGGCGAGTACGGCGGGAAACACCCGTTTCGCCGATTCTCACATCTATCATAAGCATCCCGAGTGGTTTGTCACTTATAATAAACAAATCCTTTTCGACCCGGGATTGCCGGAGAGCCGTCAGTTTATCTGCCGGGTAGTGCGTGATATCGTCGGCCGTTACGACGTGGACGCTATCCATATGGACGATTATTTCTATCCCTATCCCGCGGCGGGTATGCCTTTCCCGGATGATAACAGCTTCCGCAAATACGGCTTGCGAAAAGGATACAGCGAGGCGCAAAGGAACGATTGGCGCCGGGAGAACGTGAATACCCTGATCCGGGAATTGAAACGTACCATCTTGCTCACCAAGCCTTGGGTACGCTTCGGTATCAGTCCCTTCGGCATCTACCGCAACAAGAAAAGCACCGCAGACGGATCGGGTAGCAATACCAACGGCCTGCAAAACTACGACGACCTCTACGCCGATATCACCTATTGGGTACAGCAAGGTTGGATCGATTATAACATCCCCCAGATCTATTGGGAGATCGGACACCCGGCGGCGGATTACATCACGCTTATCAAATGGTGGGACAAAAACGCCAACGGAGGTCATTTATATATCGGGCAAGACGTGGCCCGCACCATGAAAGCGGACCAATTAACCCGCAAGATGCGTTACGAGCGTGCCTTGCCTCACGTGAGCGGCAATTGTTTCTGGCCCGCCAACGAGATTCTATGGAACAACAAGGGCGTAGCCGACAGCCTGAAACGGAACTACCACCGTTACCCGGCCCTTATCCCGGCCTATACCCATATGCATAACCGTCCGCCAAAAGACGTAAGCAAGCTAAAGACCGAATGGACGCCCAAGGGCTTCCTCTTGCACTGGCAAGCGGAGCAAAGCCCCACGAATCCGGAGCTAGCCTCTTATTTCGTGGTTTATCGCTTTAACGACAAAGAGCCTATAGACACGAGCGATCCCTCGAAGATCGTGGCTATCACCCGGGAAACCGGCTACTTGATGCCTTACGAGAAAGGTAAGGTAAAATACCGCTATGTAGTGACCGCCGTAGATCGCTTTCACAACGAGAGCGAGGGCAAGACAAAGAAAGTAAAATTATAAAGACACCAATTATGTTAACCGACCATCGCTGCACCAAATATACCGACTGTTCCTCTTGTGGTTTCTACCAGAGGGATATATTCAAGTATCGTCTTTATCCGAAAGGGTACGTGATCCCTCAGACAAGATGCATGCAGAACATGGTATTCTTCCTGATCAAGGGAGAGATCTGGCTGAACAGCGAGGAGCACCCGGACACTACGTTCCGGGGCGGACAGTTCGTATTGCAACCGATCGGCTCGAAAGTGGAGTGCAAGGTACTCGACTACACCGAATGTATCATCTATCTCTTCGAGCGTCCGCAAAACATATGCGACAACCGTTTCAACAAAGGCATCTCCATCGTGGAGAACGAACGCCAGCAACCCATCGTAATGACGATGGTTCCGCCGATACAACTCTTCATCGAGGGTATGAAGCTTTACCTCAACGATGATTTAAGATGCTCCGGACTGATGCAAGCCAAACGCTCGGAGATGGTCTACTTGCTGAACTGCTACTACCCCATCAAGGAGCTAGCCGCCTTTTACGCCCCGATTTACCGGTATAGCCACAGTTTCCAGTATTTCGTGATGCAGAACTACCAAAAGGCGAAAGACGTGGAGACCTTCGCCCAATTGGGAGGCTACAGTGTACCCACCTTCCGCCGTATCTTCAAGGATACGTTCGGAGAGCCCGCTTATCAATGGATGCTGAAGCGCAAATGCCAAGACATCCACAACGACCTTATCATGACCGAGCTTTCCATATCCGAGATTTGTTACAAGTATGGTTTTGAATCGCTTTCTAACTTCTCGCACTTCTGCAGGGCTAATTTCGGCCAATCTCCCCGCTCTGTCCGTTCTCTAAAGGATGAAAATACATAATATTCAATGATTTTTTTAAAATCTCTCAACTTTTGCAACTCTTTGGACAAAAATAACAATTCTCCCCTTTAGCATTACCTATACATTTGCGTCCAGAAGGTCAATCATAATTGATTTTCAAAGAAAAATAAAATGTATAGGTACAATAAGACAAGTATTATCTTAAAGATCACGATCGCCATTCTATTTATTACGAGTTTAGTGATAGAATGCAGTTGCGAGAGATCTGACGAACCGAAAAAAGAGAGTACCGGCTTCATCACCTACACCCTTCGTTGGGATAGCGTGATACCCGGCTTTCCGGCTCCCGAGAAACTTCGATATTGTATTTACCCTTCGGAGGGAGGGCCTATGGTACAGACGGATGGGGACGCGAATAGCATGATGTTGTTCTTACCGCCGGCCACCTATAAAATACTGGTTTTTAATTACGATGCGAAGAATATCGACTTTCGTAATATGTCAAGGTTCGACGAAGCGGAGGCTTATATCCTCCAGACGAAGGCCACCGGACAGGCATCGCAAGGCATAACCCCGTTGTATGGGTTTGTCGTCGATTCATTGGAGATCACACCGGGGCAGGACAAGTCGGGCACTTTGGTACTGACTCCGTTGGTCCGCCACGTAACCTTTACGGTACAGGTAGACAAACCGGAGGAGATAAAGACTTGCAAAGGTTCATTATCGGGCGTATCCACCTCATTAAACTTGAGTAAACGCAAGGTAGTGACTGAGGCATCCACAAATGTAGAGTTCGATATGGAAACCTCCGATAAAGGAGTAAACGGCGATCTGATCATATTAGGCACCGCCCTCCCTAAGGAAGAAGAACAAAAACCTGTCACGAATCAAGTGACAATAGATTTTACCCTAAGCGACGGTAGCATGGTTTCCGCTACCGCCGACTTAGAGGACAAATTGAATGAAATAGATACCCCTCATGTCAACGTGACTATAAATGCCACGGTTGAGAAGAGCCCGAAATTCACGATCCGCCTCACGAACTGGGAAGTAGGTCCCGGCGAAGAGACCACAATCGAATAAGATTAAAACGATATACAAATAGTAACAACTTAAATTAGGGTAAAATGAAAAAGTTAATGATTAGTATGTTGGCCATGGCAGCCATGGTTAGCTGTACAAATGAGATTGAGAATCCGGATCAACCGAAGATTGAAGGAAATGAGCCAGTGGAGATTCTAATGAATGCTGGAATAAACCAAGTCATAACTAAAACAGAAGGTGTTATAAAACCAAAAGACTTTGTTAATGATGTGGCATTTGTAAGAAGCGATGGGACAGCAGAACCGACATGGACCAGTGCAACTTTAGCGGCTGTTGATGCTACAATAGCAGCAACGAGTGGTACTATTACATTCTCTCCTACTCAATATTATAACATTAATGCAGATACAAAAGCTTATATGATTGGCTATCACCCGAAAACGAAAGGCACTCTCTCGGCCAATAAGGTAAGTTATTCAGGAATAGATGGACAGCAAGATATCATGTACTCTGATATGGTATCTGGAGATAAAACCAGCAATGCTTCATCAAGTTTAACACCTGCATTCAAACATCTATTAACTCAATTATCGTTCCAAATAAAAGCAGCAGATGCCACTACGGCTACCACATGGGGAGATGTCACTAAAATTGAATTAATTAATCAAAAGACATCAGCTGACTTAACATTAAGTTCAACAAGTACTTTTGCTTTTACAGGTGACGCAACTGGTTCCTACACCATAGGAGATACAAACACTTCATTTGATAGCTCAGATGCAACTACAGAAGTTCCATTTGGTAAAGCTATTATGGCAGAAGCTGGGCAAGCTAAATATACAGTAAAAGTAACAACTACAAAATACACTTCGGGCATAAATGTTGATATTACAGTTGGAGCTGTTGCTAGTACATCATATGTAGTTACTCTAACATTCCAAAGTTCTTCAATTGCGGCCACAGCTACTATTGGAGAATGGACAACAGGTGAAGCAGGAACTGGAACTGTAAAATAAATGAAATCACTATTAATAATAAGGAGTTGCAAAAATACATTGCAACTCCTTTAATAAAACTATTATAAAAATGAAATCCTCATCATATATATTGCTACTTCTTCTATTGCTGACAAATTGCAGCAATGAAGAAATGTTGCAAGAATATGAGAAAGCTATCCCTATTCATTTTCATTCTCACTATATCGAGGTATCCACAAAAACCAATTATACCGCTTTCCTTGTAGAGAATTCTCCTATCAGTCTTTTCTCCATACAGCATCTAGAGAACTATACTGTTACATCTTGGATTCCAGAACTTTTCAACAATACGGAAGGAATCACCGACGCAAATGGCGATATCCTTTACGACAACACCTACTATTTCCCAGTAGGCGATCAACTGGACTTCTTCGCCGTCCACCCCTTCATATCATTTGCCACAACCGGTTCCGATTACGACGGCACCCAATACACCACCGTCACCCTCAAAGACAACGCCACCGATCAATACGACCTCATGTACGCCTCTTTGCTGAATCAGTCAAAGAAGTCTTCCGTATTAGTATTTGAGTTCCATCATTTACTTACTCAAATAACAATAAACATCATAAAGAACACAGGAGTCACTATAGACCTCCCCCTAACCAAAGTACAAATTGTCGCCCCGCAAAGCGCCACCTTGGATATATGGCAGGGGCAATTAAGCGACATTGCCGGACAAACAACCTATACCTTAGACACCAACACGACATTAAGCGACGGAGACAATCCTATCTCCGGCCAATTCCTCCTGTTCCCCCAAAAAGCGAACGAAATGATATTAACTTTCGGAAACGATGAAAGCAACGTGTTCCACGTCGCCCTTTCCGATGAGCCGCAGACTTGGGAAGCCGGGGTTAATTATCAATACGATATAACGATCAACCGGAATATACCGGAAATTACCTCTCCCGAAGTACCCGCAGATAATAACGCTACACCGAACGAAGAGGTAAACAACGGAGGCGAGATACCGGAAACTCCTACGGACTCTACCGCTACCGAGCCCGAAACCAAGGTATCGGATCCAAACCCGTACCATATCCATTTATCAATCGACTAAATTAAACGAAAAGATAAAACACAAAATATGCGATACACAAAACAACTGATCACCGTATCCCTTTTGATGGGACTCTCCCTAAATAGCTGTACAAACGATGATAATGGTGGGCCTTCCAAGCAAGCACCTGCCGTTATCCTTTTCAGCGCCTCTCCTTACAAGCTGGAATCAAAAGCGATCCATACCGAATCTACCATGCCGACCGACTTGCCGATCGGGATATACGGATGGGGCCATAAGCTAGGCCAAACCGCTCCCCTCACCCCACGTCCCGACCTAACCAACCAAGCCTATACCACGACAGACGGTACGGCCTATACCTCCGATATGGACGCTCATTTCCCGGTAGCCTCCGACACGGTCATCGATTTCTACGCTTACTATCCGTATCAAGCCTCGCTGAGTAATTCCGAAGCTAGCTACGACCTAAAAGACCAGATCGATATCATGTATGCTACCCCGATCCTAAACAAGGGAAAGATGGACGTAGAGACCGACACCAACAGCTCAACCGCCACCGTCGCCCTCACCTTCAACCACCAATTATCCGCCATCACGATCGTCATAAAGAAAGCCGATGATATCAAAGAACCCCTAATCTTGCAAAAAGTGGAGTTGGTAAATTACCCGTCATCCATCCACATGAATATCCAGACCGGCCGGTTAACCGCCTCGAATACGGTGGCGGACTATCCAATTCCGCTCGCCGCACCGATTACCATCACTCCCGCCGAGGCTACCGTATCGACAAACTACCTGCTCTGGCCCGGCGAGGCTCCCACGTTCCGTTTCTCCATCAGCGACCATACCTACGAGGTTCATCCCTCCCAAGCATTCATCGCCGGCAAGAAGCAGAAATATACCTTCACCATACAAGCCGAAGACATCAACGTAGGTGCCTCCATCAATCCTTGGACAGAAGGCCCGGAAGGTTCTGGTGAGATTGGTATTTAAGAACGTACGTATTTAGCGCCCTATAGCGAAAAATACGTTCTGTTAGCGAAACAGGTGTTATTCTGTTTTTTTGAGCAATATAAGCCATATATCGTGACATCCCCTTCCCGCAAGAACCACAAAACAGCGAGAAGGAGATAGCCATTAGTGCCCTTTTCCACCTCGAAAGCCCCCCTTTTCACACACAATAGGTCGCGAAAGCCAACGCGAAAGGCCGCGTTAGGCGACACATATGGTCACGTTGGGCATCGTAAGCAGCTAAGAATAGGGTTATAACCTAATGAGAAAGGCGTTATAACCTTATTATAACCCTATCGTAACCTTATGGAATAGCCCAAACACCCGGCAAACCATGAGTTACGATGAATTAATTTCGCTAGAATAAAAGGCCATTTTCCAACATCTGTCTGTCTACTAAACAATTGCTGTTTTTTTCTTGCGTATTTGGAAGCGAGACGTACATCCGCCCGAAATAATCGACTCTCACGGACTTCCGTTTACATTTTGTCAAAATGTCAATCCGCGAGGAAACTTCTCCCCACATAGCATACGGATATCAATTATTCTTCCTATATTTGCGATAATCCCTCATATCTAAGCGTAGGTCACTGAAGGAGGACATAAGTTAACGAAGAGCGTTTAAAGATATTATCCCGCATTGAAATCTCGACAATTTCATATCCATGGATAATAGACAATGAACGCTCACGTCGGTGCTATATTTACCAGTAATCGCTCTGGACGATATAACAGCATGGCGTGGGCTATTGTTTATTACATGGATAGGGCAGTCGAGAGCCTCAATGCGGTAATATCAATAGTTTCCACGCTTCTGTATTTTTAGCCCGGCAACCGATGGAGACAGGTTGCCCTTATCCATTAAATGAAGACGATCCTCCTGTTACCCGTCTTGTCGCTATGGCTCCTGCTTGCCACGCAAGCCCATGCCCAAGTCTATCACCTACATTTATCCGACAACACTTGCCGGATAACAGAATGCGTTGATACTCCACAAGGCGTCAAGCCCTTGGGTCAGACATGGAAAGGAAACACCTTCCATGATCGTTTCACGCTAGATTTCGATCGCGCTATCTTCACGTGGGAAAAGGAAGGAAAAGAGACGTATGCCAACAAGATCATCAACCACACTGCCAAATACGCTCACCACTCATTCTCCACGGAGCAGATTACCGCCAACCTCACCATCAACAGCCATCGGGCCGTCCTTCAACTTATCCACTTTCAGAATGGCCAATGGATACAAGTCACTTATTTTTGCGAGATAGGGAATTAACGGCTCATGCGAACATCTACAACATCTACCACTTATACTTGATATTTGTACTTTTTATTTGTGAGTGAAAATTCCAGCCTTAAAAAAGGAGGCCTTAAAGTTTACGATAAACATCTTCAAAAGGTACTCTGCAACGTTCTCCCCAAATGCCTTTATTTCCATCCCGTATCCCACAAGGAATAGCCATGTTTATTTCAGCACCATGAGGTAGTTTCAATGTCCTTTTTAGCCGACGGCTGTCCAGCCCTTCTAAGGGGCACGTGTCATAGCCTTCGTTTGCCATCGCAATCATAAACGTTTGTGCGGCAAGCGCACAGGATTTATGGGCTGTCACACGTATGTCATTCTCGGAAACTTCAAGCATCATAGGACGGAAAATACTGATTATATTAGCCAACAATTTCCTGAGCAATCCGAGAATACCGAAGAACCGGGCATAAACAAAGGGCATCAATATACCGTAATATATTTCCCGATCCTTAATACGTTTGGCCTGACGTTCTTTAGGACTGTAATGACGAATGTTCTCCCGTTCAAAATTAAGTACGAATTGCGCATGTTTCTTGTACCAGTCACGCCGAACCACAAAAATGACAATTTGTGAAGCGGTAGAAGTCGCTTTCTGACCAAGGCAGTCCCTTGAAATTTTTGCCAATAATTCAGGTTCTGTAATATGGTAAAATTCCCATAATTGCATATCAGAACTGTTAGGAGCCAATGTAGCCAGTTCCAAACAATGTTTTACCTTTTCCGTATCTATTGGTTTTTCTTTATCATACACCCGTACAGAACGACGATGATGAAGGACTTCATCTAAATTCATAATGATACTGATTTGAATTAAACATTTATTCCCAGCTGATTACTTCAGCCATTTATTATTGTGCTTTATTTAATTGCCGCATAACGACCTTCGCCATTTCTTTAGAACTGAACGGGTCCTGCCCAGTAATCAGATTATTATCTACAACTACTTTTGAAGTCATAGGTATCAATGCTTTTTCATAATCCGCTCCTCTCTCTTTCAACAACGCTTCAAGATCAAAAGGCACGTCTTCTTTTCTTCTGGCAAGACTTTCTTCAAACCAACTGAATCCCGTCAGCTTTTTGCCTTTAATCATATATTCGCCATTGGATAGTTTGGCATTCAACAACCCACTGACCCCGTGGCAGATGGCCGACACTATCCTCCCACTTTCATCCTGTTTCCTTACGATAGTCTTTAAAGCTTCATTGTCAGGAAAGTCATACATCGCACCGTGTCCGCCGGCTAAATAGACACAATCAAACTGTTGTTCCAACAGGTTATCCAAACTGTTTGCATGATCCAACAGCTTTTTGAATTCTGGCTTTTCCCAATACTTTTCGGACATTTCATCTAAAAAAATTGGTTTTAAACTTTCGGGATCAATGGGAGTATAACCTCCTTTCGGATTGGCTACCGTTATGTCATAGCCGCTTTCTTTTGCACTATGATAGATATGAATAAACTCACTAAGCCATAATCCGGTCGCGAGTTTCCCATTGGCAAAAGTCCCTGTGCTAGTAACTATTATTAAAATCTTCATGATAATCAAATTATTGATTCATATTCTTTAAAAGAAAACATACACATGGATAGATTGTTTTTCAGAATATGGAATCTTTAACATAATCCGAAAATATGAAAACCTGCAAATCCTTTTTTCGCCTCGGATGAGAAAATGTGTTATTTTTGAAAGACATTGATCCGTCTAGTTTTTCAGGCGTATGAGACCTTTTCAAAAATTCGCAAAGTAAGTTAACTTCGTTGGCAAAGTAAGCCAGCTCAAATCGCATAAAGTCATAGAAAAATCATTATCTTTGTCAATCCTGTTTAAATCACATAAAGTCATAAAATGGAGACTATCATAAATCATATTCATATAAGCAACTTCAAGTCACTCAAAGATGTGACTTTAGACCAATGCCGGAGGATCAACTTGATTATTGGCAAGCCGAATGTGGGTAAAAGTAATCTATTGGAAGCGATGTCCTTGTTTTGTCTGCCCTATTTGAAATATACCCGGAAAAGAAGCATCCAGCAGTTTATCCGTACGGAGAACGATGCAGAGTTATTTTTCGACGGCCATGTAGATAGCCCTATTTCCGTGAAAACGAACAGGGTGAATGTAGAAGTAAAAATGGATAACATGGGACTTCTTTATTCGCAAACCAATCCGGCTCATCCCGCACAAGATGTAGCTTTTACCATTTCCAACTTGACGATACCCGCCAAGAAGAATATAGATATTCCAACGGCAAACCCTTTCAAATGCTATCTCTATCCACCAGCATTCGATAAGGAGAAATTACCGATTCCTTTCCTATTACCTCCGGGAGGAAGCAATTTGATGAATATCGTTTCCATGATGCCCAAGTTGAAAGAAGAATTAAGAACTATTTTCAACGACTACGGCTTGAAATATGTCTTCGATACCAATAGCCAGGAGATTAAAGTAATGAAAGAAAAGAAACCGGGAGAGATATTTTTAATCCCATTTCATTCCATAGCCGATACCCTGCAGCGCATGATTTTCTACAAAGCGGCTATTGAAAGTAACAGTGAGTCCGCATTAGTTTTTGAAGAACCGGAAGCCCACTCATACCCTCCTTTCATATCAAAGGTAACGCAGGATATTATCCAATCGGACAGAAACCAGTTTTTTATAACGACACACAGTCCTTATGTGGTTAACGACTTTCTGGAATTACCGAATGACAAACTTGCCATTTACCTAGTTGACTTCAGGAATGGGGAAACTTTCGTGAAAAGAGCCAGTGACACAGAAGTACAAGAAATGTACGAGTATGGCATCGACCTATTTTTCAACACCGAAACCTTCTTAAGATAATGGCAGAACTCTACATAATTCCGGAATGCTACGTCGATACAAACCTAATCGAGACGTTGGTTCCCACCGCTAAAGGATATAATCATCAGAAAGGCTGTAACAACGTCGTGAAAGTGATGAAAGAAAAGTTATCGGATAAATTCGCGGTTGGAATAGTGGATAAAGACAAACGACAGGTCAGTTACGTCAACGAATTTGCGGAAATAGGACATACGGACTCCCTATATTTTTACAAACACCCGGACAAGGCCCATTTCTTAATAATGATCGATCCTGCCGTAGACCGCTTTATCCTAAAATGCGCTAAGGAAGAGAAAGTTGAGATGAAACAATTCGATCTTTCAGATGAATTGAGATCTTTTACAGCGCAGACAAAGCAAGTATTGAGCAAAGAGGATACGAACTTCAAAAAGTTATTTCATGAAATTAAGAGCGCAGAAGAAATAACAATCCTAAGGAATGCCATTAAATATTTGAAAGAAGAGCAATATAGTTCTAATAGCGCAGAAATGAAAGCCCTTATTGATGGGCAAACGTAGGTCTAAAACTTCTTCTAAGTTTAAAGCCATTCCATGGCTACACATTCACTGTATGTCCAGACGATCCGTCAAGGTATTTATAAACGTCCGTATCGGTGAATTCTCGTAGTTATCCAACTCCCCAACCAAGATCAACGCGGCGTTCTTCATCCATGGCTGGTATGGGATAGATAGTTCATAGGGGATTTCACGGATCAGTTCCGGGGTGTTCTTGATTACCGTATAAGCGTCGCCATCGGCGGCTTTCTTGCCTTCGAAAACTAAGGTACGGTCGTACATTTTTTGCTTGTTTACCCCGTTTAGTACTACTGGGGCCATGACTACGGAATCTCTGTCGCTACGCAACATCGGCATCAAGGACAGGGTTTGATATCGTCCCACGGAGAGTCCGCAGACACTGATCGTTAGGTCTAGACGCAAGGAGTTGCCCTCCCGCTCGATGCGGTTTTGCTTCACGGAGACTTGCCCCCGGTAAGATTGTATAGGCACCTGCGCTCCTGCCGGAAGAACAAGGCCGATCACAAGCAAGCATATATAAATGAATGTCTTCATAGCTTTATCTCTTTATTTGATGATGTAAACGATACTGATACCCGCCTTTGTTAATCCCCAATACTCGTTGCGGAACTTGCCGATAGGCGCATCTCCTCTAGGAAAAGCGTACTTATCATATTCGAAATGCAAGTATCCGAAACCCGCCGTGAACTCCACGTTCCAACGGGGCGACACGTATAACTGATAACCATAAGAGATACCGCCGCCATAAGCGTTACCGTTATAACTATTCTTTTTCTCCATCCCATACAGGAGCTTCAAACCGGCGAAATCGTAATCCATATACTGGGCATGAACCCCGAAGAAATGTCCATTGAAACGCTCGTGTATCCAGTAGCGCGCCTCTGGTTGTATCATCCAATGCTTAAAGGACTTATCGCTCGAGAATGTCCAACCGTTATAATACCCCGATGCCTCAACCGACCAATGCTTGTCGAACGCGACCTCCGCCCCTACGTTCGGCGTAGTGATCGCGTCATAAAGCACATTGGTCTTCACGGCCACGACCTGTCCTTGAATATCCATAAAGGTTGACAAAAGAAATACTAACAGTAAATATAGTTTATTCATATCTCCCGGTTCATTAGGTTTGTTTATTTAAGAGACAAAACCGTACAAATATAAATATTATTTATCAGTTCATTTGTACGTTAACTTATATAATATCCATGATTTCAAATGAAAAACGTTATCTTTGTAAAATAAATCCAGAATATGACTCATGAAGGCTAAATATATCGTGATTTTTTTCCTGTCACTCCTTTCGTTTGTCGCTTGCGATAAAGAGGAGGTCGTTATCCCTACTACCGCCCCTCGTACGGTTCTTATCTATTTCGCGGGGGATAATAGCTTGAGTGGATACGTGAGCCAAAACCTGAGGGCGATAAAGGAAGGGATTGAGCAAGATGGATTGAACAACGGCAATTTGTTGATCTATACGGATAAGCAAAACGAGGCTCCCCAGCTTTTCCAATTAAAGCTGGAAGCGGATACCATCCGGCAGATCGTGCTCGAGACCTACGACTCGAACCAGAACTCGGCCTCTACCGAGACGCTAACGCAAATAATCGACAAGGTACAAAAGGAATATCCGGCGGATAGTTACGGGTTGGTGCTGTGGAGTCACGGAACAGGATGGCTACCTTCGGATATCTATAGCTATCTGCGTTCTTTCGGGCAGGATGGGAAGAATAATTTCATGGAGATCAATGATCTGGCCTCCGCTTTATCGAAGTATCATTTTGATTTTATTTTGTTCGACGCTTGTTATATGTCGTGTGCCGAGGTAGCTTACGCTTTCCGGGGATGCGCGGATTATATTATCGGCTCGCCAACGGAGATATTGGCGAACGGCTTCCCTTATCAATCGATAATGGGGGATATGTTCAAGAAAGAAGCTGATGTGGTGGGGATAGCGACAAAGTTTTATACGTATTATCAAAGTGAGGCAGGAACGATCTCGGTCATGAAAAGCGATGAGTTGGATGAATTGGCCGCTACTTGCCGTGCCATATTCCATGATAAGACGGAAAGTGATCTTTTCGCCGTATCCGCTAGCGAATTGCAGATCATGGAGTATTTGACACCGAATTATCATGCCTTATATGATTTTGATGATTACGTGAGCCGTCTGGCCACGGAAGAGCAATATAACGCATTCAAGCGGAGCATGGAAAAGGCGGTTGTTTACAAGGCTACTACACCCAAGGCGGTTTACGCTTATCCGTATCCGTATGGAAGCTATCTGCCGGTCAATAAATATAGCGGCTTATCTATCTACGTCCCCCAAGAAGCCTTGCCCAAACTAAATGAGTGGTACAAGGATCTTGAGTGGTATAAAAATGTATATCAATGATTAAAACTCATCTCTTAGCCAGCGTTTACCACGAGGGGTATACAGGAATATCAAGAAACCTGCCGCCATTATAGAAATAACCGTAAAGAATACTGCTAATAACATATTTCTCTATTTTAATAATTTATACCCAATCAAAGCAAATACTGTAGCGATAAACATTCCAGTAAATAAAGAATACCAGAATATAGGAGGCCACAACATGATATCTCTCGTATCCTCCCAGCGGTTTAATAATGCGCTTCCTACTCCCAATACAAGAGCGAAAAAAGTTAATTTTAACAAATCGAAGAAATACTTTGAAGAATTTTCTCTTCTGTTCTTCATTAAATCCTGAGCCGCTTTTCTTTTTTCAATGTTACCGTTATAGTTACTCATAGCAAAAATACTAATATTATTTCACAAATGAACTTATTTCACTAAAAACACTTCCTTATATCGTTTTACCTGTCCTTGAGGATGAACAAGTTCCGCATAGAAAATATAAACGCCGGTTCTCACCTTGGAACCATTCACCGCAAGGCCGTTCCAAGTTAATTCACCTTCTATCCCTAATAAGTCATGATTTACCACCTCACTGATATGCCTTCCGGAGATATCAAATATCCAGGCTCGACAGGTATAGCCGGATTCATCAAGATGGTAGGAGATCGTATATTCCTTCGTTGCCTCAGAATAAACGGGAGACTCTATGCCCGTGACCTCGCCTTCATCTTGCTTTCCATATTGGGAATTCCGATAGCCGGGCGTACCGTATCCCGCCGTAGCCGAAGCCGAGGTCCAATTCATCTCATCCTGCGTATCGCTATCAGGATTAATCCGCTCCAAGGCAATCCCCTTCTCATTTTTCACGGATGGGGCATGCCATTTAGAGGAATAACGAATCTCATCGATCATAACCTCATCTTCCGTACGAAACAGGACTAGCGTAGCGGAGGTATTTGCCAAGACCGGAAGTTTTAATTCATGCAAAGCATCCGGCGAAGATATCAGATAAAAATCGCTCACTCCTTCTATACTTTTAGTCAGCAACGCATAATCTTGTGGTTCTACCGGAGAGACTATAGAAGATAAAGGATAATGCGTACTCAATGTACCATCGGATTTGCGGGTAGCAACAGACAGTCCAGCCAAAGACAATGTCCGGTCCGAACGATTATAAAGCTCGATATACTCACTCCCTTCCGGGTAAGGATTCGGCAACAACTCATTAAAAACGATCTCATTGGGTAAGACTATAATGTCCGTGGGGATACCCGGTTTATGGGGAGTGTCCGGACGATCCGGATCTTCTGGTTCATCGTCAGGAGAAGAGTTTGCGGAACCCGGCGTGCCTCCTCGTTCATCCGTTGATAAATAAAAACCGGTTTCAGAACGTTCCCAAGCGATACCGGCTTTCGCTTTCTCATAGGCAATCCGGTCGATCTCCTTACCGGAAGGATCTAATAACGCAAGCTCCTTCCCCGTGTTCGCCAAAGACGCCGGGAATTTATCCAAGGGCATATCTTGTCCCGAATCGTCAATATGTATATCCCTACCAGACCGATAAAGCACGATATATCCATCCGCTTCCAAAAGCAAAGCTGTCAATACCGTTGGCTTACTACCATATAAGAATGACCAACCATTTAACTCTATAGCCTTATCCGTCGTATTATAAAGTTCCACATACTCCGTTTCCGGAAAAGCCTTTTGCCCTTTCGGATCAGCCATCACCTCATTAATACGGATACTACCGGCGGGGAAAGAAGGAGTATCCGGCACTTCCGGTTCCTCCGGAACGTCGGGCTCTTCTTCATATTCTAACCGAATCTCGGTAGAACTCTCCGGAATCTTATTTCCCTCAAGATCCATTAACCCCGAGCACAACAAATCATAACCCATACCAACCTTCAACTCTTTATCAAAGCTGATATTCACATGGATCCGCATATCATCCGCATAGGTCATACGAGAGGCATTACCGATACCCGATATAGAGAATATCGCCTCACGGATATCCACCGGAAGATTATATTGTAATTGGAAAACAGACTCGGTGATCGGTTGGATAGCAAGAAGCCGCGGAAGAACCAACGGCTCATCGGGCTCATTGGGTTCTTCTGGCTCTTCGGGAGTATCCGGCTTCTCTGGTTCGATCGAGATATTATCGGATATAATGATGTAGTTACACGCAAAATCATTTACTCGAGTTTTAGAATAGCGGCATTCAAAACGTAGTTGTCCCCCTTTACATGAAGAAGAAACTTCAGACTCACAACTCCCTATCAAGACAAACCTACCCTTCTCTAGCACATATAAGTTCCATATCTTATGATTTTCTAAAGTAAGTTTCACTTTCAAATCCACGGCTCCCAACAAGACATCGAGCGCTTTCTCTATTAAGATCCTTGGATTTTTCTCCGTTGCGGTATGTTTCCGAAAAGTTATCGTCTTCTTATTACTGCCGATTTGGACATAATAATCGTTTTTTAATCCAAGTATCCTCTGATCATCTAAATAAACATGTAGCCGGATATGGTTTTGATCGCTTGGTTTGAAATCCATCCGAATCTCAAATTCCCATTCCATTGTAGCGGAATAAACGAGAGGAGTTTCTATGGAAACACTTTTCCGGGTAGGATCCGCACGTGAGACCAGCCATCCGTTCTCAATCACAAAGCAATCTAAATCACCCGTCCAAGGGTTATCCGATGTAATCTCCGGTCCATTAAACGGTTCTTTTAACTGGGGATAAGCGCAAAGCGGAAGTAAAAACGCAAGAATTAATAATAATTGTTTCATAGCTATATCGTTTTAGTTATAAATTTCTCTATCTTTGCACCCTAATAAGTTACAACTGTAAATAATAGGGCGCAAAAGGCAAAAATATGAAAGCCCTTTACAGACAGCAAAGTTATAACTATTTTACATTATTCAAATTAAATCAGTGCTCAAAATGAAAGTAGCAATTGTTGGTGTAAGTGGAGCCGTAGGACAGGAGTTCCTGCGTGTACTCGACCAGAGAAACTTCCCGATGGATGAGCTGGTACTTTTTGGCTCATCTCGTAGTGCCGGACGTGTTTATACCTTCCGTGGTAAACAGTATACCGTTAAGGAACTGAAGCATAACGACGACTTTAAGGGAATCGATGTTGCTTTTGTTTCAGCCGGAGGTGGTACTTCCAAGGAATTTGAGAAGACGATCACGAAACATGGTACGGTGATGATCGATAACTCCAGCGCGTTCCGTATGGACGAGGATGTTCCATTGGTCGTACCGGAAGTAAACCCGGAGGATGCCTTGAATCGTCCTCGTGGAGTGATCGCTAACCCGAATTGTACCACGATCCAGATGGTTGTAGCGTTGAAGGCGATCGAGAACTTATCTCATATCAAGCGTGTTCACGTATCTACTTATCAAGCTGCCAGTGGAGCAGGCGCTACCGCTATGGCTGAGTTGGTAAAACAATATGAGCAATTATTAAAGGGCGAGGAGCCTACAGTGGAGAAATTCGCTTATCAATTGGCATATAACGTAATCCCTCACGTAGACGTATTCACGGAAAACGGCTATACGAAAGAGGAAATGAAGATGTATAACGAGACCCGTAAGATCATGCACTCGGATATCGAGGTGAGCGCTACTTGTGTTCGCGTACCGGTTATGCGCGCGCATAGCGAATCTACTTGGGTAGAGACAGAGCGTCCGATCAGCGTGGAAGAGGCTCGCAAGGCTTTCGCCGAGGCTGAGGGTGTGGTATTGCAGGATGAACCGGCAAACAAGGATTATCCGATGCCGTTGTTCGTAGCGGATCACGATCCGGTTTACGTAGGCCGTATCCGTAAGGATATCAGCAACCCGAATGGTTTGACATTCTGGACCGTGAGCGACCAGATCAAGAAAGGCGCCGCTTTGAACGCCGTGCAGATCGCCGAATACTTGCTAAAGGTGGGTAATATCAAGTAACAGACAACTTTGTAAATTCTATATACGTGGAAGCGGGATCAAGAGAATACTCTTATCCCGCTTTTTTATGCTTAGCGTAATTCCTCCATGCCTTCTCAAAACGTATAAATCAATACGCCCAATACCCGATGGTTGGTTATCGAATGTGTGTCATGAATCCGTCCGCCATCCTGCAAATCCACATTACCATACCATGCGATGGAAGGGCTATATTCAACACCTAATTTCCAGTGCGGAAGATTATACGAAAGTTGCAGGTTGGTCGTAAATACCTGATCTACGTCCAGACCTACGCCATAGGTTTTGCCTACCAGTGCCTCATTCGCTCCCAAGTTCTTCAAATAGCCTAAGAACAAACCCGGTTTCCATTTCTTTCCGTACACGATATTCAACCAAGAAGTAGAGAAGAGATACGGCGAATATTCCTGTTCGCCGGTACGTGGGTCGATAGAGGTGACGCCGTAACCACCCAACATACAAGTCTGCGTCAAGTTAGAAGCCAGCAATGTTTTCGCCATTACCAACCAATTCGCGTCCTGATATTTCACGTGCGCCTCGCCGGATACGGAAGTAACCCGCTCGCTGACTTTATAAATCTTGCCATCCACCTCGTTCTGCGTTCTCGGCACCAACGACAAGATTTCCATACCGGCTCCTACCTGCCAACCGGGTTTCTTATAATCCACCCCGAGATAGACTTCCGGTACGCAACTGTTCTTGATATATTCCTCGCTCTTTCCGTTCGGTCCGGCCGATAGATACTGCAACTGCCATAGGACCGACCCGGTCAATTGCCAACTGTTGTTCGTATAGCGATAACGAATTTGCGGGCTGCGGTTAAAGGGCTGGAACGGGGCGCCGGTAGAAAGATTCAACATCTGTGGAAAGACCTCGCCAAATAGCGGATGCCACGTCTGTCCGATCAAGACAGCGGACTTGCCCCAATCCAGATTCACATAGGCATGACGGATACGGAGCACCGCCCAATTGCTACCCGAACCCCGGAAATCGGCCTCCAGTTTCAAGGAAGTCTTGGCCGAACCAACCTTCGGTCCTTGTACATCGATTCCCAAACGGGAGTAAAGCAGGTAAAAACTACCGTTCGGACTAGCGTTCAAGTCCTTGCCATCCGCATCCAACGCCACGTCCTTCGGATATAGGTGGAACAAACCATCCACGATCTCGGCGTTCGCACGGGAATTATAGAACAAGTCTCCACGTACCTGTCCGTAAAATTTGTAAGAGAAGTTTTTCTTTTGCGCCTGTACGCATACCGCCATACATAGGCCGATCAAAAGAAGCAAGTTGCGTTTCATTTCCATTCCGGTCAATCTATCTTTAAAAATAATACATCATCAAACCTAATATACGATGATTCGTTATCGCATGTGTTTGCTCGATACGTCCGCTCTCTAAGTCGGTCGTGCCATAATAAGCTGTCGCCGGACAATACTCGAAACCGAACTTCCAATGCGGTAAATTATACGATACGTTTAAGCTGACGGTTATTAATTGATCGATATCCAATCCCATACCATACACCTTATCCGCTGAGACCAAGGACTTCCCGGTTCCCAAATTCTTCGTATATCCGACGAAAACTCCCGGTCTCCATTTCGTTCCGTAGGCGAAATTCACCCATGTCGTAGAATGGCGAAAAGGCGTATATCCCTGCTCGCCCGTACGGGAGTCCACCGAGCTCACCCCGTAACCGCCCAATAAAGCGGTATGATCCAAGGCTGAGGCCATCAAGGTTTTCGCCGCAAAGGTATAGTTTCTTCCGCTATACTTCAAATGTGCCTCGTAAGAGAATGCGGTCATTCGCTCGTTCACCTTAAAAGTTTGCTCCTTCCATTCCGTGGAAGTACGGGGTTTCAAGGAGATCATATGAGCGCCGAGCCCCATCAACCAACCATCCGCAGGGGTAAAATCCGCCCCCACGAACATCTCCGGAATGCAGCTATTCTTAATATAATCCTCGCTCATGCCTTTCGGTCCGCTGGAAAGGTATTGTAATTGCCACAACACGGAAGCCGTCAATTGTACCCGGCTATTCGCCTTATACTGGTAACGGATCTGAGGGCTACGGTTGAAAGGCTGGAACGGCGCTCCGGTGGAAAGATTCAAGACATCCGGCATCACGGCGCCAAACAAGGGATGCCACGTGATCCCTACTAATACCGCCGATTTTCCCCAATCCAAGTTTACGTATGCCTGCCGGATACGTAACATCGTATTACTACCGGAAAAACCGCCAAAGTCCGTCTCTATCTTAGCGGAGGAACGAGCCTTGCCGATATCGGGACCCGTCACGTCCAAGCCCAAGCGGGAAGTGAACGTATAGAAACTGCCATTCGGCGTGGCGTTCAAATCCTTGCCATCCGCATCAAAACTCTTATCCAAAGGATAGAGATAAAAGTTCCCATCGATCGGAGCCATATTAGCCCGGGAATTGTAGAAAAGATCTCCACGGACGAAGCCGTAGAATTTGTAAGTGAAGTTTTTTCTTTGCGCTGTCGTAGAAAATAAGGCTAGCATCCCCACGAGCAACAGGGTAATCCGTCTCATTATAATTCAGTTTGTTATTTTTCTTACCTTATAAGCCGCGAATGTATATATTTTTACGGATTCAATTTGAAGAAACGAAATATTATTTGTTCCTTTGCTTCCAAGTTGTAAGCCTTAAAGGTCAAATTAGATTAATATTGTAAACACCAGATAAAGAAAATGAGTACTAAAAAGTTTTTGCTAGAAGAAAAAGATATACCTACGGCATGGTATAATATCGTAGCGGATATGAAGAACAAACCGCTGCCGATCTTAAATCCACAAACTAAACAGCCCTTAAAGGAGGAAGATTTATATCCTCTATTCTCGAAAGGCGTCTCTCATCAAGAAATGAACACGACAGACACATGGATCGAGATCCCCGATGAAGTACGCGAGCTTTATAAGGTATGGCGACCGACTCCGTTGGTTCGTGCCACCGGATTGGAAAAAGCGCTGGATACGCCCGCTCATATCTATTTCAAGAACGAGAGTGTAAGCCCGATCGGTTCACATAAGTTGAATTCGGCCTTGGCTCAGGCTTATTATTGTAAACAAGAGGGTACGACAAATATCACGACCGAGACAGGCGCCGGACAATGGGGTGCCGCTCTTTCTTATGCGGCAAAAGCTTTCGGCTTGGAACTTGCCGTTTATATGGTAAAGGTTAGTTACCACCAGAAGCCCTACCGTCGTTCGATCATGCAGACTTTCGGAGCGCAAGTGATCGCCTCCCCGAGTATGAGTACGAAAGCCGGACGTAAGATCTTGACAGACCATCCTAATTATCAAGGTAGTCTAGGTACCGCTATCTCCGAGGCGGTAGAGTTGGCCATGCAGACACCGAACTGTAAATATACATTAGGTAGCGTATTAAACCACGTTATGCTGCATCAGACCGTTATCGGACTGGAAGCCGAGAAACAAATGGAAATGGCTGGCGAGTACCCCGATGTCGTTATCGGTTGTTTCGGGGGTGGTTCCAACTTCTCCGGTATCACATTCCCATTCCTGCGCCATAAACTAACGGAAGGTAAGGATATCCGGGTTATAGCGGCGGAACCGGCATCTTGCCCGAAACTTACAAGAGGGCAATTCCAATATGACTTCGGAGATGAGGCTGGCTATACCCCGCTAATCCCGATGTTTACGTTGGGACATAATTTCTCTCCAGCGAATATCCATGCGGGAGGTTTGCGTTATCATGGCGCCGGCTCCATCGTCAGCCAGTTGATGAAAGACGAATTGATGAGCGCCGTGGATATCAAGCAATTGGATACCTTCAAGGCCGCTACCTTATTCGCGCAAGCGGAAGGAATCATACCGGCCCCGGAATCATCCCACGCTATCGCTGCGGCTATCCATGAGGCAGAGCAAGCCAAGATCGAAGGTAAACCTCGTACGATCTTGTTCAACTTATCGGGCCACGGCTTGATCGATATGGCCGCTTACGACCAATATCTATCCGGTGATCTAACAAACTATGAGGTAACGGATGAGGAAGTAGCTAACAATTTGAAAGATTTGGAGAAAATCATCTGATAAAAAACAAGAAAAGGGGCGATACCAAATCGCCCCTTTCCCTTATTTGTCTATGAAAGTCTTAATTTAAAGTATGTATTATGAGAAAATTTCTTCGTAATTAGTACTCGGGATAATCATGTTCTGGACATTTAAGCTAAAGTTTTTCTTCTTCTTATCCCACATACCGTAATTTGTCTTTATCTCTCCACTTTGATCATCATATTGATAAGTGATCTGATAGAATGGAACCCATTCATCGTTTGTCCGGTCCCAACGAAACGCTTTCTTCTCGGAAACCTTGCCGCTCTCGTTGTACTGGAACTCATATCTTACCTGTTTGTTCAACAGTCCGTTTTCCTGTAAGAATACCACTTTAGAGATAATCTTACCATTCTCCTCTTTTGTATCATATAGATAATCTTTAGGAGACGCTGCGCTTATCGCTAAACTACACATGAAAGTAAAAACTAGCGCAAGAATACTTTTACCCCAAACTGATGTCTTCATACTATTTTAATTTATAAGGTTACTATCATTTTGTACCGCGAAGTAAGGAAGTTTCCCGACAATCACCAAAAGCAAAGTGACAAATCGTTAGCAATATCACAATATTTAACACATTCAAGACCTTCATTCCCTTCGATTCCCCTATGTTTACTGACATATTGTAAACCAAATCGTAAGTTCCCCCGATTTTTAAATATCTATTATTTACCACCAGCCGGATGTAACTTTCAAAAGAAAACTTTAGACACCGCTTTTTTAATAAATTAAAAATCTATTGATTAATAAATATATCCTTACCTTTGCGAAGGTAGAATACAAATTGAATTCTACAGAACCTAAAATCCTTCGTAAAATGAAAACGACCGCCATCTTATTTCTTGCCTTTCTGGCTTTATGCGTTCAGTGCTCAGTGCCGGAAAACAAGAGCACGAAAAAAGAGATTAATACTCAACCGATAAAGGTAGGTGTATTCGAGGGGCATGGAGGAGCACAGACCTGTATTTGGGAAACTGTCGCCGCTATCCGGCTGGACCCGGAAATGGAGGTATGTACCATTACTACAGCAGATATAGCTAATAATGTGCTCGATTCGATCGACGCTATTATTATCCCGGGAGGAAGTGGCAAAAGTCAGTACTTAAACCTAGGGACCTTAAATCAACAACGTATCAAGGACTTCATCGCTAAAGGTAAAGGGGCTGTCGGGATCTGTGCCGGAGCCTATCTATTCTCGAATACTCCTGATTACACCTGTATACAGCTAAATGGACAGCAAGCGATCGACATCGAGCATGACAACCGAGGGCATGGATTAGCGAAATTCACCTTATGCGAGGAGGGTAAGAAGATATTCCCCGAATTAGCCGACCGCGATACGAGTTTCGTCATTTACTATGAGGGACCGGTATTTATAAACAATCCGGCTGATACGATCCAAAGCAACACGCTTGCCATCATGGAAAGCGATGTGCATGAGGAAGGAAACGCCCCGGCTAATATGACAAACGGTAAGCCATTCTTCGTAGCCAATAACTACGGGAAAGGGCGTGTTTTTAGTTCCATCGCCCACCCCGAAGGTACTCCCGGCATGATGTGGATGATCCCCCGGATGGTACGTTGGACCTTGAATAAGCCTTTTATCCCTTATCAATCCTCCACCGTACGTCCAGACCTGTTCAATCATGAATCATTAATGGCTACCGATGATTTAAAGCAGGAAGAAAAAGCCTTTCAAATCCTTTTAAGCGGAGAAAGCGAGCAAAAGGTTGCCGCCTTGGATTGGCTGGAAGCACATCATTCATGGGACGCCAAACGATGGGTACAAGGATTGCTTTATGACGCTTCACCCGCCGTCCGTATCCGGGCAGCCCGGTATATAGCGGATACCCATTACTTACCTTTCTTACCCAATTTACAGGCGGCCTACCGGACAGAAACCGATAAGGCGACCCAAGAAGAGTTAAAGACGCAGCTGGAGAAACTAACAGCCCTACTTCCTTAGGCTAGGGAGATTTAAACTCTCCCTAGATATTCATCTACCGTATAGTTTAAGAAACGATTGAATGGTAATAACAATTTAAAGTCATCCACCGCCTTATCCATCCAATCCGTAGCGTAAAAGAAATTATCCGGCTTATAAGACACCACGCTGAAATCCTTATGCTTCATGATATAACCATAAGGGGAATCCATTGGATAGCCGGCAGGCATGCGTTTCAGCATCTCCCCCTCTAACACCGGGAATGTTTTCTTAAATGTAGGTTCCTCGATAATAGCCGTAAATTCCTCGATATGATCGTATATATCCTGACGAAGTTTCTTTAATAGCGCAGGTGGCGGGCACCATACACCTCCGGAAAGCAAGCAACCTCCCGGCTCCAGATGGATATAATAACCACTCCGTTCGCTGGCACGACCACCTTGGGAGATGTAAGCGGCGAAATGACATTTATAAGGAGTCTTATCCGGAGAGAAACGGATATCCCGGTATATCCGGAACAAACAATCTTTCGCCTCCAACCCGGCTACCTCGGGATCGAATAAGGAGATACGACCTATTAAATCTTGTACCTCATCGATAAACCCCTTACGTAGCACATCGTAACGATTTTTATTATCTTGGAACCATTCCCGATTGTTATGGCTCCTCAACTCTGTCAAGAACTCTATGATCTGTTCATTCATAACTTTCTATTTTTAATCCTTACAAATGTAAGAAATATTAGAAACTGTAACCCAGATTCAGATAAAATTGCAGGTTATTATTCCGGTTCGACAATCCGAAGTTCGTATTCATCGGACCGAACATACTATTATAGGCATAACCGATGCTGCCTCCCCATACACTTTCTCCCTTGAGCAGGTCGAAGAAATTATCCTCATGGATCGCATAGTTGGCTATCAATGAGATATAGTGCCGCTGCCCGATACGCTGACGTAAGTTCAAACGGACGATCGCCACGGAATTATCGAATATCTCCATCCGATTGATCCCCGCGAACGGTAACTGCTGGGGAAGGTACCTTTCCGGCATATCGCCTCCCACCACATTCAAAAAGGGATAAGCCGGATCTTTCCCGATCAACACGCGACCATCGATAGACGGCAACAGACTCAAATGGGAAGTCAGCGGCAATACTGAAAGGAAACTGAGTTTCAAAGCGGAGAAGAAGGTATGTCCCTTATAAGTCACGAAGTTATCCGTATAAATGGAATAATCCGCTTGCAGAGAAACGCCTTTACTCGGGAAGTAACGGCGGTCCAAGGTTTCCAGATGGGCCTGAGCGAAGTAACTGATAAAGCCTTCCGGTTTTACTTGATACTTTTGGTTTTCCGCCGTATAAAGGAATGAGTTATAATCAAAATACTCATAACGGGCTCCTAGCTTCAACTTGAAATTCAGCCAGTTCATGTCCGAATATCCAAGTTCCACGAAATGGTGGCGATACGTCGTATTTACGATTTTATCCCCCCGGTTATAGACGTCGAGATCATGGTACGTGAACATGTAAGACAGATTGATGTTACGCAAGGGATTACGCTCTATCGCATAGTCCACTCGCCCATACATACGTTTCCCGATCCTTCCCGTTACGGAGAACTTCGAATGGTAACGAGCCCGATTGTCAAAAGTAGCATTCAGCAACAGGGCGACGATATCCTCACTATTAAAATTCAAGCCCACATTAATTGCGCTATTTGATTTTTCCTGTACCGTAAGCACCAAATCCTCCTGCCTCTCGCCGACTAATTTATAGCTTACATTCGAGTAAAGGTTTGTACCGATCACGATAGACATGGCTTCCTGCAATTTCTTCACGGTAAGCAAGCTATTCTCTTTCAAGCCGCTGATTTGCGTCAACCATTTCTCATCACGAGGATCTATACCTTCAAACAAGACACGCCGGATATGAAACGTATCGGTAGGGGCTACCGGATAGGAATGTACTAATCTCTTTCGGTGCATATCCGAACTATCGGATAAACCAATCTTCTTCTTTAAGGCAAGAATCTCATCCCATTGCTTGCGGGCGACTTGCTCACCCCGGTCAATCAAGGTATCCAGGGCCGTCTCCCCAAAACTAGCGGAATTATAAGGGTCTGTATTCGGGCGGAACAACAGATCGGTCTGTTCCTTATTCGGTCCGTATTTCTCATAACCATGCAAGGCGATGATCTGCCCTATGATATCCCAAGGGGTATTTATCCGCTCCAACTGTTTCAAGTCGCTAGTACCCAGATCTACGCCAATAATGATATCCGCCCCCATATCCCGTGCGACATCCGCCGGATAGTTATTCTTGATCCCACCATCTACCAACACCATGCTATCCAAACGTACCGGCGCGAACACGGCAGGAATCGCCATACTGGCACGCATTGCCAACGGAAGACTTCCACGATGGAAAACATATTCTTGCCCGTCCACCACATTCAACGCCACACAAGCGAAAGGTATATTCAATTGATTAAAATCTACGGAATCATGATAACCGATCGTTAAATCAGAGAAAAGGTTCTGGAGATTTTGACCTTTTATCATCCCTTGGATCGTTATCTCCTTTTTACTCCGGCCAAAAGGAAGGGAAAAGACATATCGCTCGGAATTCTCTTTCTCGGGGAAAGTCAGGTTACTACGTTTCACGCGATCGCTCAGCAGCATGCTCCAATCCTGCCAACGTACCATGCTATCGATCTCAGCGGCAGTATAGCCAACGGAATACAAGCCACCAACGATGGCTCCCATACTGGTTCCGGCAATATAATCAATCGGGATGCCGGCCTCCTCCAATACCTTCAACACCCCGATATGAGCGACACCTTTCGCTCCACCGCCTCCCAGCACCAAGCCAACCTTTTTCCGCTCAGCCATCACAGAAGGCACCAACATCAACCCAACCAACCACAATAAAAGGAACTTCCTCATCTAGATATTCTTTCCGGCAAATGTAGCTGGTTTACTCGAAAACGCAAACGGATTCATCTAGAATAAAACGTATGTTTACCTATATATAAAGTTTATCGCTATCTCATCTATTCTATAAACCATGCCGTGAACTGTATAAACCAAGGCGTGGTCTGCACATTCCACGGCGTGGTTTATACAGTTCACGGCGCTGATTTAAGAATAAATACTTATTCGCTATGGAATGTATAGGTTATCGGAGAACTATTTCAACAGGAGAGGAACATTTTATTTCCGGAACATAAGTGGGCAATAGATAGTATTTGATACAGTCTCCCTAGAATTAATAGGCATTTCTCTCTAAAATCGATTTACGTATTATGAATCAGGTATGTACGTGTTTATCAAAAAATAATATAGCCATCAACTTACTTTTTTCCAGCAAGGTAGCAGCCGAAGCAATATATTACTTTTTCTTTTTCAGCAACATGACCACAGGATTCGACTCTTCATCCAAGTTTGCGGCGATCTCCTTCAACTTTCCTTTTAGCTGGCCTTTCTCGTAAGCCTCAACTAAGTCCGGGGCATCTAGAGTTTGGCAGATAGCTATTTCGGGGTTTCTTGGCTCTGATGTTAGAGAGACTTCTTCCTTATTGATGAAATCATCATTGTATAGAATATAGCTGAATAAGGCATTTTCTTGTTTATCATACACCAGATCTTCACCAAGGAAACCTTTAAACGTCGTAAAGTCAACCTCTTTTCTCATGGTTCTCATGAAACAGTAGCGATCGGTGATGACGGTTGGAAAAAGAAATACTTTAGTATCCATGGAGGATATGGAAGGGCTTCTTACGATAAAAGGACTCAGATTACCATCCGGCAAGTAATGGAATATGGTATCAGACGATGTATTGACAAGTATCCATTTATCCCGATCCGGAAACGTAAGATAAAATTCCGGCGTAATGATAAACTCCCCTTCTGTTACAACCGGAGTCTCAGTCCCCTTAGAGGGAATTTGGATCTCATGAATGATACGGCCATCTTGCTTGGAAATAATCAAATGACACTCCCGCTTGCCTTTTTCCGATGGATAACTCTTATAGCAAATCAAATGATCACGATCATAATTAAATATATAATTATAATAACTGGTATCCGTGAACTTAAAACTCCTTTTATAGTTTCCTAATAAGTCATAGACACCTATTTTTCTCGCTGGATTATCCTTGACGAATATCTCATCGTTATCCTCATCCAAGACAAGCCCTGTAAGCTGCGTGTATTCCTCACCGCTTTGCCCTAAACGGTTTATCTTCCTTAGTCCCTTTCCGTTTCTATCGAAAACAAGAATATCCCCATCACTGCCCCGATTCGTCACCAGCATGATATCCTTTCCGATCGCTTTCACGGCACCTTTAGTTATAAAATCATCCGTGGTTTCCAACGCGATGTATTCCACGTCCATAAGGTCTTGAAGTATCAGTTCCTTTTCCGGATAATCGGCCATGACATCAACCCTAATAAGGTTATCGACAGAGGAAGCGGACCGATTGCCACATCCCATACATCCGACTAAAGCGAGCAGCATAGCCACTGCGTTCGTAGTTAATTTTCTCATTTTCATGATGTTTAAAGTCTTTCGTTCGATGTCATTTCTTGCTCTTTAGCGCTTTCTCTTTGTTCATCATCCGTATCATCTCTTTTACCTCATCGGATGTCTCTGGCAGTTGTTGGATCAGAGATTGGAGTTCATCTATAGAAAGCTGGCTTTTCCGGTTATCTGGAGCCAGCATGGTTTGCTCCGTGATACCCCGTTTGGACATATCCGAATTTAATGACTCCAAGAAAGGCCGGGTAAAAGTCAGGTCACTCAGATCCGACTCGTTTTTCAACAGTTCCTTTGCGTAAGTCACTTGAGCGAATACACCTCTCTGTAGCTCCTCCGCATTCTTGAATCCGGAGATATCCGGATGGCTATATAGGTTCGCGATCTCACGAAGCAATTCTACACGAGTACCCTTCACCTTCCACGCCCGATAAAGCAGACGGGCCGCCTCCTCTATCTTACCCGAGCTTCTGGCGCTCATGGCACGAATCTCCATGACCATCTCCGATTCCTCCGGCAATTGATTGATCAGGTTACGCAAATCCACGATAGAAATCTTGCTCTTTTTTCCATCCGGGTCTATCATAGTCTCCTCCGCCACATTACGGAAGAACATATCCTCATAGAAGGATTGCAGAAGCGCCCGGCTAAACACCATCGTCCTCTCGTCCGCTTTTTTCTTTAAGCTCTCATTCATATAAAGTACCAAGATAAAAAGCCCTCGCTGGCGATCCTCCTCGCTCTGGAATTTAGACACGTCAATCTCACTATACATATGCGAGATCGCCGCCAGGAAATCCAGTCGTTCCGGATTCTTCTTCCATGCCTCATAGTAGAGACGGGACGCTTCCTTGTATCTCCCGTCCTTTTGGTAAGTCTCCGCACGGAAGGCCAATAATTGATTTACCAAGAAACGATTGGGTTCCAATCCCTTTTCCGCCCGGTCAAATAAGTCGTAAGCCCGCTTCCGGTCATACGTCTTACCCAAGGCGGAACCCAATAAGAGGCATACCTCGACCGAGGTCGTATCCTGCTCATATGCCATATCCAAGATATCTACCGAGGGCATATACAGACCGGCATAATACTTCGAGGCTCCCCCATATTTCAAGGTAAGGTAAGTAGAATCACCATCAGCCAACAAACTGGAATAGACAGAATCCGCCTGAACAAATTGTTTCACGATATATAGCCCCAATCCTTTACTACGCAATAATTGACGATTCCCGGGATTATAAAACAAGGCGGTATCGCAAATCGCTATTCCTTCCGATATATAATCCGGGCTACTAGCCCCCATCCGATACAATGAATTCACTAACGCAACCGCCAACCCCGCATTCTCACGATTCAAGTTATACGCCTGAAAATAAGCGGTCGTAGCAGAAGGATATTGTTCCATTCGAGTATAGCAATCGCCAATCGCACGGTATAAGACAGTATTATCCTCATTTTGAGCTTGCAATTTCTCATAGGCATCAACTGCTTTCTCATACTCCCCCAATTGGAAATACAGACGTGCCAACTGATAATTAGCGTAGAAGTTCGAGCTATCGGCGGATAATACCTGATGAAAATATCGCTCGGCATCCTCCGCACGGCCTAAGTTCGTCGCCGTCCGAGCCAAGATGTTTAAGATATCCAAGTTCGTCGTATCCATAGAAAAGCAAAGACGGTAATAGTCATAAGCCTTCTGATACCGAAGCATACCCTCATAAGCCTGCCCGATAGCGTTCATAATCTCATAATTCGAAGAATCAGCTAGTGTAAGGCTATCAGCATGAGCGATCACAGCCGCATATTGCTTACGGTTCACCAAGTCTTGCCAATTAAACTCTTGAGCATTCCCGGGAAAAATAAGGCAACAAAGTAACAGAACTGTAACTAAATTACATTTCGCATTCATATCTGTATATTTTTAAGATTACTGATTAAGCGACTAACATAGCCTCTATTCTTATTTCACTGTAACCGGAAAGTAATAGGCACCGTATATAAGACGCGGACCGCCTTTCCGTCCTGACGACCGGGAGTCCACCGGGGCATCATTCCGATGACTCGCAAAGCTTCCGCATCCAAGGAGGGATCTATCCCCCGTATGATTTTAGGTTCCACGATATTTCCTTTCTTATCTACCACAAACGAACAGATCACACGACCTTGCACTCCCGCTTCCTGCGCATCCGTCGGATACTTTATGCTTTGAGCGATAAACTTCAATAATTCATGATCCCCTCCGGGATATTGCGGCATCACGTCCACTACCGTCAAAGTCTCTTCCTTCGTTTCTTCTACCGGACTTTTCAAACGGAACGTAATCGGTACCGTATATTTCACGGCGACCGCCTTTCCACGTTGCATTCCCGGATTCCAGCGAGGCATAGTGTTTATTACCCTTACGGCCTCCTCATTCAATAAAGGAGTCACTCCCCGAAGCACCTCCGGATTATTGACGGAACCATCACGCCCGACGATAAACGAGCAGATTACACGCCCTTGCTCCCCGTTATCCTGACTCTCTTTCGGATACTTTATATTCGTGGCTATGTATTTCAACAACTCCGCATCCCCACCCGGAAAACTAGGCATCTTCTCTACCACGGTAAATACTTGCTCGTTCATCTCACGGGATTTGGAAGATAAGGACAAATGAGTATTATTTGTCATATCAGCAACCAAGACCTCTTGGGACTCCCTTCCTTGATAGCTGCATCGCAAAATCGCATTCGCAGGGACCTCCAAAGAGAAAGCCCCTTTCCTATCCGTGATAGTCCCCTCTTTACCGCCCTTCACCACAACTGATGCCCCGATCAAAGGCTGCCCGGTCTCATCAACCAGAATGCCCGTAGCCGTCACCATAGCGTTCGAGACCGTAGCCTCATTCGCCAGACGGACAGTCAAACGGGCTACCGCCTCGATATTACTTAACAGCATCAAGATCCCTACCAATGGAATAAATATCAGATATTTCGTACGTACGATACCCGGGCTCCGCTTCTTGTTCATCATCATAATCCGGTTCTTCAGATGCAGCACATTGAAACTATTATACAAAGTAGTAACGGACTGATGATGAGCCAATCCCAATAAATGGTATTGATAGCTCTTACTATCGTAACCAGACTGGATCACCGTGTTATCCGCCAGATACTCCAGATTATGCCTAACCTCACGCTTCAATAACCATACAAAAGGATTGAACCAGCAAGCCATACACATCATCTCGCTCAAGATCACGTCAATCGAGTGCCATTGGGATACGTGCGTACATTCATGTGTCAATATCTCATCCGTTTCCTTATCCGAATGACTCTCCGGATGCAAGAAGACCATACGGAAAAAGGAGAATGGCCCGGCGGCCTTCCGCAACGCATAAACCGGAGTTTTATGAATAACAACACGCTCACTGGTATGAGCCAACCATAAGATACTGCTTAATTGCACGAGAAAACGTCCGCATAAGAACGCTACGATCCCCCAATAAATAAACCCCAAAGATCCCAACAACCATCCATACCAATCCACGGACGCCGCGGCATCCGCTTTCGCCGTCGCCTCAGGCAACATAGCGGAATACATATAAATCACGTCCGCTATAGGCTCTTGTTGCCTTACCCAATCTTGGATGTTCAGCAAAGGATAAAACAGAGCCAAGCCAAAGAACGCCAGCAAGATCGCACGACGTAGCTTGAAGAACGTGTCCTTATAGAAGAACAACCGGTAGAAGGCGTAAAAGAGTACAAAGGCTACATTTACCTTCAATAAGTAGGCAAATTCCGGTGTCATGGTATGTGGGATTTAGGTTATTCTTTTCCTTTCTCAATCAAATCGATGATATCCTTTAAATCATCCGTAGAGATTTTCTGATCTTTCGCAAAGAAAGAAACCATTTCTTTATACGAGTTAGCGAAATAATTCGTTACCACGCCGCCAAGGAACGTACGTTTATATTCCGTTTCCTCTATCAAAGGACGGTATTCATACGTATTTCCATAACGTTTCGCCTTCACGTACTTCTTGCGCTCCAGATTCTTGATCACGGAAGCGAGCGTCGTATAAGGAGGTTTCGGGTCCTCGTATTTGGCCAGCACATCTTTCACAAAACAAGGACCGATCCGCCAAATCCAGCGCATCGCCTCTTCTTCCTGCATCGTTAGCTTCTCCATAAATCTTATCCTTTTATTAATGTATATCCACAAAGCTACGAAATAGTCGTAAACGACATACGGAAGGCACGTTAATTAACATTAAATAAGAATCACAAGACCTGCAATCGTGAATTATTGCAACTTAAATGTGATCGGCACCGTATATTTCACGGCTACCGGCTCGCCTTTTTGGGTACCCGGTGTCCAACGAGGCATCATTTGCAAGACCCGAACCGCCTCTTGGTCTAATGCCGGGGAGATTCCTCTAAGGACCTTGTAATTCGTAAGTGTTCCATCCTTCGTTACCACAAACGAACAAATCACACGCCCTTGCTCTCCTTTGTCTTGGCTCTCTTGTGGATACTTTACATTCTTGGCTATAAATTTCAAAAGCTCCGCATCACCGCCGGGAAACTTCGGCATCACCTCTACTACCCTAAATACCTGCTCTCCATTTTCCAGCGTATCTTCGTCCTCCGCTTCCACCTGTACTTGCTCTTGTTTTTCTGCCTTTGTTACATCTGTCGGAACACTTTCTTCTTTTTGTTCCGAAGACTGTCCGCATCCTACGCACATCGCCAAAGCGAACAGGATGATCATTGTGTTCATAATCGCCTTTTTCATTTTCAATCAGTTTTAAAGTTATTACTTAACCTTCGCAAACTTACGAAATATTCGTATATTGATATTCTAAAGGCAGTTAATTAACATTAAACCCGAACAGAAAATTCAATATAGAGCTATTTAAACTGAAAATTCTCTTTTCTGAAATCCGAAGGGGAAATACCGATTATTTTCGTAAACACACGAGTAAAATAATAGGCATCCGTAAAACCCAACATATAAGCTATCTGATTAATCCTCAGATCGGTCTTTATAAGGTATAAACAGGCGCTATTAATTTTCATCCTCATAAAGTAGTCCATAGGGGCATATCCGGTCTCCTTCACGAACTTACGATAAAAATAGGAGGGCGAATAGCCTACATACGCCGCCAGATCATCGACCGTTAATTTCTTATTCAGGTTCTCGTTCATATAATATGTCGCACGATTGATAATGCTTTCCGCATACTCACTGGGAGATCTACCGTTTCGATACTGTTCCAGATATAGGAACGTAGCTAGGAAATGAGCGAAGCAAACGTTCGCATAATTCAAATTCTCCTGAGAAAAACCATTTTTCAAGATCATATAAATCTCATCAAACAATTTGATCCGTTCCTCTATCCGGGAGGTATCCGAAGGAGTGATAGAAGTAGGAACGTAAAACTTCTTCGAATACAAGGGAGCCTTGTCGCCTAAAAAATGTATCCAGTAGATACTCCACGGCGATATATCAGAGGCACCATAACTATGTTGGATGCAAGGAGGAAGTATAATGAATTGATTAGCGGTCAAAGTGTACTTCTTTCCGTTAAGAATTATCCATCCCTCTCCTTCCGTACAATAAATAAGAATATACTGTTCGCAACCTGTCGGGCGATTTATATAATGATGTAAGGCACGGGAGAAAAAACCCAATGAATACACATATAAATCCCCGGTTAATGGACTATCCTTAATCCTATCCAACAACTCTAGCGGAAGATAAATAAACCTCTCTCCCGGAAAACCTAACGCACGCTGAATCATATTATCTCCTTTCCTATTCGTCACAAAGAAAGCAATAATTATCCATTCCAGAGGTTATTTTCATCTATTTTTATGCCAATAGAGAAGCCATACATTTGCGATATCAACTTAATCATAATATCATGAACTCAAAAAATAAAATACGAAAGGCGATAAACCACCAAACGACAGATGGAATCCCGGTAGACTTTGGGGCGACAACCGTCACAGGTATGCATTGCCGGATTGTAGAGGAATTACGCAAACATTACGGATTACAAGAAAAGCCCGTAAAAATTATAGATCCTTTCCAAATGTTGGGAGAAATCGACGAAGAACTTCAAGAGATTATTGGTATCGATACGATCGGTGTATCTGGTCCTAAAGATATGTTCAATAACAACGCATCAGAATTCCATGAGCAAATCACCCCTTGGGGACAAAGAGTGATGATCGCCCGCCCCATAAATTTAACAACAGATAAGGAAGGTGATGTTTATATATATGCGGAAGGTGACACGAATTATCCACCAAGCGCCATTATGCCCGCCCAATGTTATTTCATCAATGCGATAGAAAGGCAACAACCTATCATTGAAGAGCAGTTAAATCCATCTGACAACCTAGAGGAATATGGACTTTTGTCCGATAAGGATTTAGCCTGGATCAAACAGGAAGTGGAACAAGCCGCCTCAACCGGGAAAGCTGTGGTAGCAGGTTTTGGGGGTACCGCATTAGGTGACGTGGCATTTATTCCCGGTATGGGATTGAAAAATCCGCATGGGATCCGAAGTGTCTCAGAATGGTATATCTCCACGATGATGAGACAAGAGTATATCCATACTGTTTTTGACCGGCAAATCACGATAGCGATCGAGAACTATAAGAGAATATGGGATACGGTCGGTGATAAAGTGGATGTGGTTTTTACTTGTGGTACTGATTTCGGTTGTCAGGATTCGCAATTCTGCTCAATCGATACTTTTAATGAATTATGGTTGCCTCATTATAAGCGTATGAATGACTGGATCCATACACATACAACTTGGAAAATATTCAAGCATTCATGTGGTGCCATCGTCCCCATCCTTCCGGGTATAATCGAAGCAGGCTTTGATATTATCAACCCCGTACAAATAAACGCAAAAGATATGGATCCGACATTCCTTAAAAAAGAGTTTGGTTCCGAGCTTACATTTTGGGGAGGAGGAGTAGATACGCAGAAGATCCTTCCTTATGCTTCTCCAAAGGCAGTATACGATCATGTCTTACGTCAATGCGAGATTTTGGGACAAGATGGTGGATTTGTTTTCAATTCAATTCATAATATCCAAGCGAATGTTCCGGTAGAAAATGTCATCGCAATGATAGAAGCTTTATCATCCATAAATAATTAAGCACAATGAAACTAATAAATATGAATAAATGGGCGAATGAAATCATACAGGGAAAAAGCAGGATCGCTATTCCCATAATGACTCACCCCGGCATAGAAATGATCAATAAGACCATTCTGCAAGCGGTTACGGATGGAGAAACACATTCGAAAGCCATAATAGCCTTAAACGAGAAATATCCATCAGCCGCAGCTACCGTCATCATGGATCTAACGGTTGAAGCGGAAGCCTTTGGATCGGAAATACGCTTTACCGAAAATGAAGTTCCTTCCGTGATCGGACGTCTGGTATACGATATCGACTCCGTAACTCAATTGAGGATTCCATCTTTAAACAACGGTCGCATTCCTGAATATTTAAAGGCAAATAGATTGACAGCCGAAAAGATTCAAGACAAACCGATTCTCGCAGGTTGTATCGGTCCTTATTCTCTTGCGGGCAGATTATTCGATATGACAGAAATCATGATGTCTATTTATATAGAACCGGATGTCATTCGTTTATTATTAGATAAGTGTACGCAATTTATCATTCAATATTGCATGGCTCTAAAAGATACTGGCGTAAACGGGGTTATCATGGCAGAGCCTGCCGCCGGCTTATTATCGAATGCGGATTGCAGAGAATTTTCATCCGTCTATATCAAGAAGGTGGTAGAGGCGGTACAAGATAAAGATTTTATAGTCGTCCTGCATAACTGCGGAAATACGGGTCATTGCACGGAAGCGATGCTTGAATCCGGGGCGAACGCTTACCATTTCGGTAATAAGGCATGTATGACAGAAACTTTAGAGAAATGCCCGAAAGATGTACTTGTCATGGGAAATCTGGACCCTGTAGGTATCTTTAAGATGTCCACCCCCAAACAAGTCTATGAGGCTACCCGGACTTTGCTGGAAGAGACCGCGGCATATCCAAACTTCATTTTATCATCCGGATGCGATATTCCCCCTTTAGTACCCGCAAATAATATCGACGCTTTTTATCAAGCCTTGGAAGAATACAATAACAATTAATCTATAAATCGAAATGAAAATGGTAGAACTACAAGAATTACATACGGCCATAGTGACGGGCAAACTGCCTTTAGCGATCAGTACGACTCAAAAGGCGATCGAAGAAGGTATCGAGCCACAAGTTATCATTAACGAATATATGGTAAAGGCTATGGAGGAAATAGGAACTCGGTTTGAGAACGGAAAAGCATTTGTGCCCGAACTATTGATGGCCGCACGAGCCATGAAAGGTTCCTTAGACTTATTAAAGCCCTATTTGGCGACAGAGACAAATAGATCCCCCGGCAAGATCGTCATCGGCACGGTAAAAGGGGATTTACATGATATCGGGAAAAACCTTGTTGCCTCCATGTTCGAAGGATGTGGTTTCGAGGTTATAAATCTGGGTGTTGATATCTCATCGGAAAAATTCGTGAAAGCCGTAGAGGAACATCACGCCAATATTATATGCATGTCCGCTTTGCTTACCACGACCATGAACTATATGAGAGAGGTCATTAAGGCGCTGGAGATTTCCGGACTACGCCAAAAAGTCAAGGTCATGATCGGCGGTGCTCCTATCACGGAACAATACGCGTTGGAAATAGGTGCCGACGGATATAGCGATAATGCTAATGCAGCCGTTGTCTTAGCAAAAAAATTAATCGCATTATCATGATATACTCATTTGAGCTCCCGGCTTCCTCTCTTAGTCTCCGTAAAGAAGAAATTTACGAGGCTATGGGGTATGGTACACATGAACCAGACGAATCCGTGAAAATCCTGACAAGAGAATTATTGGCTGGAATTCCGGAAGATGTTATTGTCTCAGGGTACTTATCCACATTAGCCGCAGAAATACAGCAGGATTCAATCAGTATACAAAAAATGAATTTTCAAACAGGAAAGACAATAGCGAGTTTGATGAAACGGGCTGAACAAATAGCTGTTTTTGTCGCCACGGCAGGAAGGGGATTCGAACGTTGGAGCAAAAGTATCTCCCATAAAGACGATTGGGCAGCTCTCTTCATTACTGATTCCATAGGGAGCTGCTTAGTAGAAAAGGCCGGTGATTATCTAGAAATCCAACTCGAACAAAAAATCGGGAAAGACCTAAGACACACCAACCGTTTTAGTCCGGGGTACTGCGGATGGAATGTCATTGAACAACGAAAGTTGTTCTCCTTATTACCGGATAACATTCTAGGCATTCAACTTTCCGATAGCTGCATGATGTCTCCTATAAAGTCTATCAGCGGATTTATTGGTATTGGAAAGGAGGTACAGACTAAACGATACGGTTGCCAAATATGTGAATTACAAACTTGCTTTCGAAAAAACAAAAGAAAGAATTAATATGAGACAATTATTGTATTAATAATTCGTTAAAAATTAGCCAAGCCTAAGCAGCTTTGACAGTAAATAAAATGAGTTCTCTGAATAGTTCGTCAATAAGTTGTGGGCCTAGGGGTATACCGGACACGCAAATAAATCGTTCAAACATATAAGCATTGTGTATGATTAACTTGCATGAGGATATGGAATATAACACTCCTTGCTTCTTGCACGCCGCTTTGGCTAAGTTTGCAACTGTGAGTGATGTATTGAAATGAAAAGCCTGCCTTCTGAAGTCGGTTGACTGACAATTGGTGATTCTCGCATACTGCTTGCTATCTCTAAAGCAAAATTCTAGCGCAGATGAAAATTTTCGTGGCATTCTGCCCCCTAACCCCAAATAGTACAGGCACGATACAAGAAGAACGGAACATCCGCAATTCCACGTAATTGCGTTTTAAATCTTTTTTTCTTGGAGTTGAGTGATTCAGCGGAGACGTTATTGACCTGTTAACTGAAATAGTTCAAAGCCTCTTCTTCCTTAAGCTTTATGCAGTCATAAGTATCTGTTGGACAGTCTAACTTTCACTTTACTAAATGTTATATAAAACAGTATAAAAATCGAGTAGGAGGAAAACAAAAGTAGTTTTCTTCCTACTTTCATTTTCCGACCTCCCACACCACCGTACGTGCCGTTCGGCATACAGCGGTTCCTATTTTGGGTACCATTCGAGATAATAATCCATTAGGTTAACATACTCTGCCCTACGCAATTTGTCGTTAGACATTGTCGAGGTAAGTATCCAACTGCATGCTATACGCCAATATCCAAGTCAAGTGTTTCCCCATTGATATGCCTGCCAATCAACCACACCACATCTCTTTAGTTTTTCCACTCTGGTCTTGGGTTCCTTCCATGATTTCCAGATACACATCCGTATTCGTTGCCTTAATCATTCGTCCGTTTCAATACAAAGACGCTTCATCTGTGCCAAGTGATAGTAACCTACCCATCCTCTTATGTATTCCTTAAGTTTCTATTTCCTGCATTCATATCCCCAACCCCTACTCCGACTTGTCAGCTCCTTGAGTTTGATTTTCATCTTTGACTTGGATTGGGGATGTACCGTTAGGAGACATTTGCCTTTCAGTACATAAAAAGAATAGCCAAGGAACTTTACTCCTTGCACGTACGACACAACTGTCTTTTCACGATTCACTTTCAAAAAGAGTTTTCCTTCCATGAATCGGGTTATAGATTCCCTAATGCGTTGTACTGCGCATTTGGATTTACAGAATATCATCGCATCATCAGCATAACGAACAAAAGGGTGTCCACGTCTTTCCAGTTCTTTGTCCAGTTCATTAAGCATAATATTGCTTAACAGCGGACTTAAAGGACCACCCTAGGGAGTACCGCCCCTACTTGTTTCGGACAGGCCTCGGTCCAGTACACCACTGCGAAGATATTTGTGTATCAGACTCACAACCCTTCCATCCTTTATTGTGCGGCTGAGTATTTCTATCAGCTTGCTATGGCTTACTGTATCAAAGAAACGCTCAAAGTCGAGGTCAACTACATATCTGTAGCCCTCATCCACTATCTTCTACGCTCTTCGCAGTGCGTCATGGCAGCTCCTTTTCGGACAGAAGCCATAACTTGTCATGGAGAACTGACGCTCATAAATTGGTGTAAAAACTTGGTGTATGGCTTGTTGCACCAGCCGGTCTACCACGGTAGAAATACCCAAAAAGCGTTTCTTGCCATTGTCCTTAGGGATCTCAACCCTGCAGACTGGATTGGGACGATATGTCCCCTTTTGCAAGGAACTTACAAACTCACCCTTATTAGCCAAAAGCCATGGGAACAGTTGTTCGCATGACATATTGTCGATACCGCCACACCCTTTGTTTCTGATTACTGCTTTATACGCCTTATTCAGATTAGAAGGACTAAGAATGAACTCCAACAGGTGTTCCTTGTCGAATGGTACTTCCACGATGTTGTCTTCAGTCATCCACATGAAAGTCCGCACTCCCTCATTCCATTCGGATTCCGTCCTATCTCTTTGAGAGCAGTCATTAGCCGGAGCTGATGTTTTCTGCATTCGTCCTTTCATAAGGTAACTTTCAATTACTACCGCTTAATTATTAGGTTCAGTCCTTCATGAAGCTTATCGAGAACTTCACTACTATGACTTCTGCTGACTTCTCACGGCAAGCTTTACTCCGTACATTTCGCAAAAAAACTAGTCCGCACGCCCGTGAGACCTCCTCGGATAAGGGCATTATCTTTCCATCTTATACCTGCTTCATTTACACCAACCGCTCCGAATAGCTATAGGGCTTTGATTTGTCGTGCAACCTTACCCACTATCAAATGCCTTGTATGAAGTTTCTGTCCGTCAGGCCAGATGTTTGCCGTCGGCTTCTTTCAGATTCCAACTCACGATGGACACCCTTGCCATTGGCTGTGTGATTCCCGCTATTAGGGCTCACTCGGGACTTGCACCCGTTAGATAATACTCATGCCGAGCATACACGAACTGGACTACACCTATCCATATAGATAAATGTAGTCCGCAAATCATTTTTCCATATTTAGGAAATTACGATTCCAAAAGATCATCTTTAACTTCCGTACAGCCCCATATTTTAGAGGCAGATCGGAACCGCATACATACAAAGTAAAGATACAGAAAGGAAAATAACAAAATGGCATTTTGTCTTATTCGGAAAATCAATTTCATTTATTACTAATATTACTAAAGCTTCATTTTTTACCATGACGAAATATCGAATGTTCCATCTCTTTTATAAAACGTTGACTTACAAAATCATTTTCTTCCAATCTGCCGTCCCCCCAATCGCTCCACTGAGGATAAAAAAACCAATTCCAGTTTATATAGCAGAAAGCCTTTACATTAGGTTGTCTTTTCATTAAATGAAAATAAGGTTCAAACCAATCATTCCAACTTCTGAGCCCATCCAAAACTCCCACTGAACGTGGTGTTGATTCTCCAATCATAAGAGGCTTTTTATATTTTAAAGAATTATCCAGATAACTCAAAACCTCAGGATTCTTAAACTCTTCCGGTTTAAACAAATCAATACCCCACCAATCAACATACTCATCTCCGGGATAATAATCCATAAATGGACTATCCTTTTGGTCATCATATCCATAACACCATACTGTCGCCACTTTTTCCAATCCGGCCTTCCTGAATTTATTTGTTATGTAACGAAAAGCTTTTTTATAACTCTCTGGTTGATAACCATTCCAATGTCCGTTAAACTCATACCCAATTCTGACAAATACCGGACGATCCCATTTTTTCAGAACATCGATCAACTTTTGAATATTATCATCATATAGACCATCTGAAACATCTTGTTCATAATGTTTTTCAGGATCGCCGTCTTTCGTCATCGATAATCCTAACTGGGGAATCAGGTTCCAATCATATTTATCCATTATATTCTTATGTTCCTCCAACCATGCTGTCGGATCTGTATCTAATCCAGCATACAACATATAAATGGCCGGGGATCTTGTTTCACCCAATAACTGTACATAATTTTCAAAAGCCTCCGCAGACTGACCAGCTCCACTCAATATCTGTCCTTTGGGCTCCAATCGTGCTCCAAACTCAGTTCTCGTCTGATAATTTGGTTGATTATCCCCGGTATTTGGTTTCGGTCCCATCGTAAATATTAATTTTCCACCTTTAATAATATCCGAATGAGGAATGCGGAACGAATCCAAAATAGTTCCATTCAATTCTACCCGTTGAATATATATATTTTCTTTTGAAAGATTACGTGTCTCAATTACAAACTCCTTTCCTTCCGATAAATTTAAAATCACACGATCAAATTGAGGTGACCCTAATTCATACCATCCTCCTACCGGATTCATCGGATAAAATCCCATGGCACTAAAAACATACCAGGCAGACATTTGCCCGCAATCTTCATTTCCACAGAGTCCATCAGGAGAAGAAGAATATAAGGTATTCATAATCCGATTCACCGTTTCCTGTGTTTTCCAAGGTACCCCAGCTGAATTATACAGGTAAGCTGTATGGTGACTAGGTTCGTTTCCATGAGCATATTGCCCTATTAATCCGGAAATATCAATAGAAGAATCTTCCCCGCTAATTTCTGAAGATTCATTAAATAGCCGGTCCAATTTTTCAACAAAAGCACTCTCTCCCCCATGCAGATGAATCAAACCCATTACATCATGAGGAGCAAACCAACTCCATTGCCATGAATTACCTTCTGTAAAATAATCATTCCTATGACGTGAAAAACGAGGATCGAATGGTTCCGCCCATTCTCCTGTAGACAAACGTCCGCGAATAAAACCAGATTCCGGGTCATACAGATTTTTATAATTCCCAGAACGCTTCATATATCGTTCATAATCGTCAATATGCCCCAACTTTTTTGCTACCTGAGCCAGACACCAGTCATCAAAGCAATATTCCAATGTTTTTGAAGCAGATTCATTTTCTTTATCAGAAGGTATATAATTCATTTTTTTATAGTAAGCCAATCCGCCATAGTTGGAATCTGCTACCTCCTTCATTGCTTTATAAGCTTGTTCTACATCAAAAGAACCTATCCCCTTCAATATAGCATCTGCAATTACAGGAAGAGAATGATAACCGATCATGCACCAAGTTTCATTGCCGTGTAATTCCCAAAAGGGGAGCCAACCTGTCTGCCTGTACTGGTCCAGCATTGAATGAACCAAATCATCGGTCAGATCCGAATTGATCAACGTATACAAAGGCTTCAAAGCCCTAAAAGTATCCCACAATGATAATATTGTATAACGCTTATACCCTTCGGCTTTTACAGGAAATCCCTTAAATCCATTATATCTTCCGTCTATATCAGAAAATAAAGCAGGAGCAATACAAGTATGATACAAAGCTGTGTAAAAAACTTTTTTCATGGAAATATCCTGAGTCTCTATCTTTATTTTCGCCAACTCTTTTTCCCAGGCCAAATCGGCCATTTCTTTTGCCTTCTCAAAATCCCATCCATTCTTATCTGTTTCCAGATTTTGCATAGCACCCTGAATATCCACGGAAGAAATAGCAACTTTCAAACGTAAAGTATCAGAAGATGTATTACTAAAGGACAATACAGCTTTGGTATATATATCTTTTCTATTTTTCTCTTTACAGAAATATGAAACACTGTCAAACGGTTCAGAGAAACGTGCTGCAAAATAAATTTTATGATCTCCTGCCCAACCTGTTGAATAACGGTAACCGGTAAGCATGTCGTTTCCTTCCGGTTTACAATATACCTCCGTGGGTTTATCCCAATTAATGTAAAAACCGAGGTCAAACAAAACAGAACGGTTTTCTTTATTTGTAAATGTATATTGATGAAAACCGATCCGTTCTGAAACAGTTAGTTCAGCCATGATATCATCATCCAGCAATTTCACAGCATAATATCCCGGTCTGGCTTTCTCTTCTTTATGAGAAAAACGAGTTCGGTAAAAATCAGAATAAGACTTCCCATATTCAAAATAAGAGGCTTTAATTTCTTTATTTGTCGGTATCACCAGTATATCAGCCAAATCGCCTATCCCCGTACCACTAAGATGGGTATGGCTAAATCCTGCTATCAAACTATCGGAATAATGATATCCGGAACACCAGTCCCAGCCAGTCGTGCCATTGTCTGGACTCAACTGGATCATACCGAAAGGGTATGCAGCCCCAGGAAATGTATGTCCATGATAATCTGTTCCTATAAAAGGATCTACCCAATCAGTCAACTTTTCTGTTTGTATTTTCTGGGGTTCGCAAGCGAACCCCAGAAAACAACAACACAACAACTCTATAATTCTTTTAACCATAAAAGACTACCTTTATTATTCCACAGAAAACTCATGTAATGAAAACGTATAATGACTACCCTGGGGATTACCATTCATGTTTTTATCCTGCCAATTTGCAGAGTAAGAAAGCCACATGGTTTTACCGTCTTCCGAAATAAACTTAGAAGGTATATTCACAAAATAAGCCACAGGCCCAAAACGATCCATATATTTTAAAAGGCGCCATTCACCATCCAACTCATCAGCTTCAAGAATCATTGTATCATACCGGTTATCCAAATAATACTGTTTCCACATAAAATTTCGATGTCCACGACTAATGCACATCAGATATTTTTTTAATCCAGGATTATAAGTTACCGTTACACAACCCAGATAACCAGGCCATTCCAATAAGGGTTTGATCTTTTTAAAGTCTTTCGTCCATATCGGTTTGCCTTTTTTATCTTTACCCCCATAGAACTCATAAGCCTTCGGGTCATTCATCGTTTTTTCATTGGGTTTTACACGTATCAGATAGATCTGATCGCCTTGTATCCAGTTATTCCATGCATCCGGATCTGTCGCCCCATGCGCAGTCATATAAGCATACCCATCCGGTGAATACTGCATATTTTTCCCAAAATCAACAAAATGAGGAGCTCCAATCTTAATAGGAGCAATATCCGGATTTTCCCCAAAAATAGGATTTTCAGGAGTACATGGAGACTCCTCCCATGTTTTGCCATAATCTTTTGAAATCCTAAATCCGACAAAAGGTCCGAAGCCAGGCCATCCCACCCCGTTACAATTACTCTTTGCATTGTTCGTTAAACAATAAGTTCCATAATACCAAATACCATTATAAACTAAACTTCCGGCCGGATATCTGCCTCCATACGGAGCCGGTGATCCCTCTACACGAGGCTCTATATTCTCTATCGTCAGATTCATCGGATCATTACCGACAATTTTAGCTTGTGCTGTTGCTGCTTTTCGTCCCATAAAGTCAAGTGAATTACATGGGTAATCAGGATGCTTCCAATCAAAAGGGACGTAAGTACTTTCATTTCCTCTTAACAAATAGCCATCAGTCCATGGAGAATACATACAATCATCTTCGGCCCAACTAGGATACCAGGTATCAGCATTCGTATAATTAGCATACCTACCGGAAAAGACTATCTCCGAATATTCCTCGGATCTCGGGATAGGACATCCTTCAGGCGTATTATCTGCCCACTTGAAAGGATCTTTTAAGTTACAAAAACCGGGGCGTAAATCCTGAGCATTCAGTTGGATCAATGATATTAATGTCCCCACAATCAATAAATAAATATTTTTTTTCATCACAATATTTCTCTTTAATTTAGTTCTCCTACTTTTAACGCTCTATTATTCAACGTTCTATATCAGGATATCCTGGATTTTGTTTTAATTGCGGATTGGCTCTTAAAACGGTAGCCGGGATTGGGAATATTTCAAGATGCTTACTTTGATCCGGTTTCTTATCCCACCATTCTCCTTCACAGAATTTATTGAAACGGATCAAATCCGTACGACGGCGCAATTCAAATAAAAATTCACGTCCCCATTCATCCAACATTTCGTCCATATCCAATTGGGCAGTTCCTTCGGGAACATATAAATTCTTACTCCAGCTTTCTTGTGGATAATTCCGCTTCCGAACGGTATTTAACAGTCGCCCCGCATCAGTAACATTTCCCTCTCTCAATTTACATTCAGCCAAACTATAATATATTTCGGCTAATCGTATTTCGGCAAAATCCGCTTCAATCTTTCCTGCATCTTCATTTTTATACAGTGGATATTTAATTGCGCACCAACCTGAATTCTGATCAGCATGATTCCAATCTGAAATCATCGGATTAGTTTTCCCATTCCATTCATCCGAAGGACTCTGTTCAGGCGTACGACCTTCAAATAGTCCGACCTGGTCCCGTAAATAAAGTTCCCAACGCTCACCGTCATCTTTTACCCGTAATTTCTCTCCTCCTTTTTCATAATCCAGATAACCGAATAACATCATTCCCTCACGTTTTGAATCACCTAGATTACGGTATTTTTTTAAACGATAATCTTCAGGATATTCCATAAATTTACGAACAGGCTTCCCTAACTGAAAAGTATATTCCTTTCCATTGAGGTCCAATCCCGGGGTTAATGCCCAACAGGGATTCAACCAGCCCCAATCGGTAAAACCAAAATAGTCATGTGCACGAAAAGGAGCGACCCATAAACTATACCGATTGCTATAATGCCAATGAGATCCGGAAAAAGTTCCGGTAAAAGCATAGATCAATTCATCACAAGTGTCATTATTCCAATCAAAAGGAGCATCCCAACGATCCGCTAAGGCATAAGGGCCATATTCTCCGTTTATTATTTTCTGACAATATTCGGCACATTCTTTATAGCGAGGTTCTCCGATATATTTCTCCGCATTCAAATATAAACGGACCAAAAGAGCTGCAGCTCCGGCTTGTGTCCACTCCATCTGATTTATTCCATTTCCACCCAATGTTTGTTTTTTAGGCAAAAGCGGTATCGCATCCAATAATTCTTTTTCAATATATGAAAATGTTTCCTGGGGAGATACCTGAGTTTCTGTCATTTCAGACAAACTGTATGCCAATGGTATATTGCGATACATATCAAAAAGAGACAAATAACACCATGCACGCTGCGTTTTTAAACCAATTTTAAGACCATCAAACTGTTCCTGAGGCATGCCGTAATCCGCCGGATCTATCCTTTCAAGGTCATTTAAAGCCGCATTACAATAAGTCACTCCCTTAAATTTTTCATTATAAGCCGTATACACATGGGAATCTTCCGGACTCCATTGGTGTTGCCCCAGGCGATACACTTCATTCAAGTTCCAATGCCCTTGCCGGTTTAATGTTACTATCTGATCCGCCGTAGATTCCTGCAAACGCTGAATAGCCCCTTCCCCACACTGAATTGACCAGAAACAATGGTCATATGAAACCATACAAGCACGGATAATATCTTCCTTTGTTTGAAAGAAATTTTCTGTAGTAATCCTGTCATACAGATTCTCACTAAGATCTGTACATGCACTGAATGCAAATAAGATAAATACACTCAGGGTTTTATATAGTTTTCCTAACATAATAATATTGTATTAATAATTAAAAACCTAATTGAACTCCCAATAATACCTGAGTTGTAGACGGATAATATCCTCTATCAGCTGTTGCACCCGGTGTCAAACCATTGATCGGATAACTCTGAGGATCTACTCCCGAAAACTTCGTAATGGTAGCTAAATTCTTACCTGTCGCATAAACACGGAGAGATTCGATCCATTTAGAAGATGGTTTTATCGTATATCCCAAAGTTACAACATCTAATTTAATATAATCACCCGGTTCTATGAAATAATCACAAGGGATATTAACTGCCTTGATATGAGCATTTTTACCATAAGCTTCCTTCAAGACATTATCGGAAGTTCCCTGTACTCCATAGTAACAATTATGAATATTATAAATATCAAAACCGAATACACCTCTAAAATAAACGGTCACATCAAAATTCTTATACCGGAACATATTATTCAAAGATGCTGTAAAACGCGGCAAACCGTTTCCGACTATACGTTTATCCTCGTCTTTCGCCTGGGAAAAGGGAATCTTTTCTTTATTATCCTTATTCCAGACAAGCCAGCCGCCGTTTTCATCTACGCCAGCATAAGCATAAGTATAAAAGTTCCCGATACGTTGTCCTTCACGCAACTCCTGAATGTCGTCATCTATGTTGGGAGAGGTCAGTCGAACCATACGCTGGTATTCTTTAGCCTCATACTGGTCGTTTGAAAAACTCTTTAACTTATTACCATTTGTCGATGCTACAAGACCAACAGAATAACTAAAGTCTTTTGTTCGGACTGCCTCTACATTCATTTCCACTTCAATACCGTTATTCACCATCGTTCCGACATTCAAGAATGTCTGAGGATGAAGATTAGGCGGTGCAGGAACGTCGTACCAACCTAGTAAATCCTGTGATTTTCGATTATAATAATTCAGACTACCGCCTATACGGTGATCCCATGCCGTAAAATCCAGACCGATGTTCCAGTTGACTCCTTTCTCCCATCGTAAGTCGGGATTTGGATTACTTAACGGGCCCCAGCCTTGATACTGTCCGCCACGATAAGTGACCGTTCCATATCCCTGCATCGTCGGAATAGACAAATACGATTCAAAATCCTGATTACCTGTCATTCCGAAATCTCCACGCAATTTAAGATCATTTATCCAGCCGATACCTTTCATGAAGCTCTCTTCACTGATACGCCAGCCGGCTGAAACCGCAGGAAAATATCCCCATTTATGATTCGTGCCGAACTTCGATGAACCTTCATAACGCAAAGAGGCTGTAAAAAGATAACGCTGTTTATAGTCATAACTGGCACGACCGAAAAAAGCGATCAGTTTAGAATCGTTTTTCCAACTATTGAAACCGGCCTGGTCGGTCACTATATTCTTATACCAGGTCCCATCTCCCAAGTTATTATATGTCAAGGCATCCGATGTAAAATTATAATTTTCCGCATACAACCCGGAATTTTCAAATTTTTGATAAGAATACCCTCCCATTACCCGGGCAGAATGACCATTTGCTTCGAATGTATAATTTGCCAACCATTCTAAACTTTGTTGAATATTTTTACTGTATTGCCTACGTGCAAATCCCTTTTTATTTTCTGACTCAGATAATTCTGTATTATATGACGGTCGGAAATAATATGTAAAACTATCATTGATCTGCTGAGCTACAGTTATTTGCGTATTCAGGTTATGCTTACCTTCTCTATCGAATAACGCTGAAAAGTCGAGTATACCGGTAATATCCCAATCTAAATATTTTACCTCCTGCCCGTTTAAATCCAATTTTAAAGCCTCAACCGGATTTACAGAACCAAAACCTACCGTTTTAAAATATGTTTTACCTGTCGGATCCTCTGGATTTTTAACAGGTTGGGTTGGATTCAATGATAATGCGCTTTGGTAAACAGCATAATCGGCATGATTCATTTTTATAGTCCGAGGAGCAACATTCAATACAAATTTATACAAATCTGTTTTTCCACGGTGACTCATACTTAAACGTCCCCCTACTTCTTCACGATCCGAACGTAAATCGATTCCATCTGCATGTCGGTAATCGACAGTAGCCCGGTAATTATTCCTTATATTCCCTCCCGACAAAGAAATAGTATGGCTATGCACTACAGCCGGTCGAGTAAGCTCTTTAAACCAATCTGTTACATAACCATAATCATCCCCTCTTTTATATTTAAGAAACTCATCTCTAGATAAAACTTCCGGTTTATCATTAATTATATTAAGTGCCAGATAGCCATTATAGTTAATATTGACAAGCCCTGTTGTTGCTCCCTTTTTAGTCGTGACTAAAACAACTCCATTACTACCTCTGGTTCCGTATATTGCAGAAGCAGCACCATCCTTCAATATATCTATTGATTCTATATCATTTTCATTTACATTATATAAATTTCCTCCGGGTACACCATCTATAACAATAAGCGGGCCTAATCCTGCATAACGGGAAGACGCACCACGAATCTGAACACTAATCAAACTGTTAGGATCAGCCGGGGCCTGATTACTTATATTCATACCGGCAACTTTCCCCTGTATAGTTTCCAAAGGATTGCCGGCATGTATATTCAAAATATCTTTTGACGAAAGATGAGAAATAGCGGAAGTTACCTCTTTCCGTTTAATGCTTCCGTAACCAATCACTACGACTTCATCCAACTGCCACGTTTTCTCTTGTAAAACAATATTATAAATCTGTCCGACATAAACACTTTTTTTAACAGGGAGGTATCCAAGATATGAGATTTCCAATGTCATTGTATCCGATCCCATAATTGAAAAATGACCGGAAGCATCCGTAAGCGTACATTGCTTCCCTTTCATATCTATAATCAATGCACCGACTATCGGAAGCCCGACTTCGTCTGTGACCCTCCCGGTTATATAATCACCAGAAACAGATATTGTGCGTGACTGCAAAATAATATAACTTCCCTCCATTACAAAACAAAGAGATGCATCAGCCAACAGATTGTCCAATATATGGAATACCGGAGTATTGTTGTAAACAGCAGTAACATTCCTTTCTATATCCACTTTTTCTTTATTATAGATGAACAGATAATCGGTTTGTGCCTCAATTTGGCGAAACACATAAGAGAGTGGCTTGTTTTCACAATCTAAAGTAACCTTAGCTGTTTGCGCCTGTATAAATACAGGGACCAGAAGCAAACAATAAAGGCAAAACCTAAATATGTACCTTGCCATCCTCATATATAAGAAACGTTGCTTAAAAGAAACCCTAGCACAGAAACGCTATTATTTTAAATGATAATTCCCATTTTCATCTTTATTATATTCAAACGGATTATCCTTACTCAATATCTGTAGCAAATATTCTAAGCCATCTTTATGACGTAGTTTTCCTGTATATTTATAATCACATAACTGCTCGTTATCTATAAATATTCTTACTGCAAAGAATGATTCTAACTCCGCCATAACCTGTTTAAAAGATATATTATCAAAATCGAATAATCCGATCTTCCATGCAGGCAGATTTTCTCCTGTTAGCCTAGACTTTACCATTTTCCCATTTTCCAGCATCACTTTCTCCTGAGGATTCAAGAATATAGCAGAATCTTTCAGAACATCCGTATATATTTTTACAGAACCCGTAAACAGGGAGGTTTCAAACATTCCCTGTTTCAAATGCGAAAGCACATTAAAGGTAGTACCTAAAACTTGAATATTGTAATCTCCAGTTTGTACTATAAACGGTACTCCATTTTTCTTTGAAACTTCAAAATAAGCCTCACCATCAAGATTTATGATACGTTCTTTTCCATTAAACGATACCGGATAAGTTATTGAAGAAAGGCTATTTAACCAAACTTTACTTCCATCAGACAGTATAATCTCAGTTTGTTGACCAGCCGGAGAAATAACAGTTTGCATCCCTTCTCCTTTTTCCCCTGAATTATAAAAAATCAACCGGCCGATAAACAGTCCGATCAACAATATACAAGCTATTTTAAGTAGCGGAACCAACCTTTTATACAAATTGAATTGTTTTGACAAAATCTTTTTCTCCGTATCAATCTGTACCAGATCTTCCCGGAGACATGTCAATGCCCATAATTTACGTTCTTCTTCAAATAATTTTTTATTTTCCGAAGAATCATTTACCCAACTCACAACAGCCTGTTCTTCAGCGCTTGATGTCTGGCATTCAAAATATTTATATAGTAAATCTTTATCCATACTCTTAAGTATCTATTAAATAATGTAACTTAAATGGAGTTTTACCCTAGTGAATTTGTAGAAAAAATATCAATAAAGCAATCAAATAATCTCTTAAACGCTCACGCAATAGTTTCAGTGCTTTAGATATATGAAATTCTACTCCCTTTATAGAAATACCTAATTTAGATGCAATTTCCTTATTGGATAACTGATCATAACGACTTAAAATAAA